>Ga0182738_1003081_pt1 | contig 19285 bp, 16 predicted proteins | sample eDN5th30CBELigMG_FD_128876 | JGI IMG/M metagenome (GOLD analysis project Ga0182738, IMG submission 128876) | Enriched Miracle-Growth compost microbial communities from Emeryville, California, USA - eDNA 5th pass 30_C BE-Lig MG (version 2)... ... | reverse complement strand
GACGCTGCGGGCAGTTCTCGAGCGCCGGGCTCTTGCTGCTGACAGCGCTGACTTCGCGCGGCTTGCGCACGAGTTGGCTAATGGTTGGCATAACCTTTACGCATCCTGTGACTTTTACGCGCCGGACACTTGCGTACCCGGTAGGCGTGTGAATATTGACGCCTGTCGCCGACATGCAAACCGTAAATAAGGCTGGTATTGCGTGGCGGCCCCAGACGGCTTGCACAATAACCGTCTGGAACGAAAACACGTAAAAGAGCGGTATTGCGGCAAAGCTGGAGTTGCCAGGCGCCTGACAAGCAAATGTGCATGGATGCCCGCCGAACCATGTTCGGCTGTGCCGCATGCGTCATGAGATATGCCTTGCGCCCTGTTACCCGAATGGCGTTTTTTGGCAAGGAAGCCCTTCGAGTAAGCTAGCCATAGTAGCATGTGGGACGCAATACAGTCAATATGCAAGCCACTTGCGACAAGATGGGCGTCCGATTGCTGTCGCCGCGCAACATCTGGGCATACTCGTAACAGCGGCTTGGCTCGACAGTAGGGTATCACTAACGTAACATGTGGCTACTTTTAGCTAAAGCCATTCATTTTCGGTTTACATGCACATAGCTCTCCTGGAAGACGATGCCAGTCAGGCAGAACTCCTCCAGTCCTTCCTGCTCGCCGCGGGCCATCGCTGCACGCTCTTCCGTGCCGGCCGGCCGCTGATGGCCGAACTGGTTCGCGAGCATGGTTTCGACATGCTGCTGCTGGACTGGGAGATACCTGATATTTCAGGCCTGGATGTCCTGCGCTGGGCGCGCGACAACTTCGGCCAGGCTTTGCCTATTATGCTCGTCACCAGCCGCACCGAGGAAGATGACTTGGTGGTGGGGCTGCAGGCTGGCGCCGACGACTACATCATGAAGCCCGTGCGCCAGGGCGAGCTGGTGGCCCGAATCGCGGCGCTGCAGCGCCGCCTTGCCCCCTTGCCGCAACAGGACAACGCATTCACGATTGCGGCATACGAAGTCGATCCCGCGCGCGCGGCCATTTCCCTGCAGGGGCGGGAAATTGAGCTCGCACCGAAAGAATTCGAGCTGGCCCTGCTGTTTTTCCGCAACCCAGGCCGCCTGTTCTCCCGCGACGTTATCAGCAATACCGTATGGAATCGCGAAATACCGGCGACCTCCCGAACGCTTGACACGCATTTGTCCAATATCCGCCGCAAGCTGCGGTTGCGCCCCGAAAACGGGGTGAAACTCGCGTCTTCGTATGCGCTGGGCTATCGCCTGGAGCTGCTGGCTGCGCCTGAACCATAATCACAAGATCAAATAGGTCCAAGTTCCAATGAAGTCCCTACGTTCCGCCTGGCGGGCATTATTTGCCGCCATCGCCGCATCCCTGCTTGCACTGGCCGGGATGCCCGCATTCGCAGGCCCATCGGGCGCGGAAGGGGACAATTTCATCTATACCGTGGAACCAGGCGATACGCTGATCATGCTGGCCCAGCGCTACACGCAGGGGCCGGAAACCTGGCCGACACTGCAGCGTCTCAACACGGTGGCCGACCCGACACGCCTGCCGATCGCGAAAGAACTGATCATCCCATTCGCAATGATCCCCGAAGAACCCGCCCTTGCCCGGGTAAACCATGTGAAGGGGCGGGCGACGGCCAGCGGGAAGCCGCTGCAGCTCAACAGCGAGGTGGGAGAAGGCGCGTTGGTCGCAACAGGCGTCGACGGTTTTGTTACCCTGGTCCTGCCGGACCAGAGCACATTGACCGTGCCGCCCGCCTCTTCCCTGAGCATCCAGCGGCTGCGGGTATTCAAGGGCACCGGCCTGACCGACTCCATTGTCCAGGTTCGGGCCGGGGGGCTTGAATCCGAGGTGGCTCCCGAGAACACAGGCGTAGGCCGTTTTGAAGTGCGCACCCCCGTAAGCATCACAGGCGTGCGCGGCACCCGCCTTCGGGTCCGCACCGCCGAAGATGGTTCGCAGAGCGAGGTTGTGCATGGCCGCGCACAGCTGGCCACCACCGGCAATAATCGCGCCATGATCAGCCAGGGGCAAGGCGCGGCCACCAATGCTTCGGGCGCGCTGCTGGGCGTCAGACCGTTGCTGCCCGCGCCAGCGCTATCCGCGCCGGCACGAGGCGGGGCGGGTTGGGTGGCAGATTTCCCGCCAGTGGCGGGTGCCGAAGGCTATCAGGTCCAGGTCTACAGCGACGAAGCGGCGACGCAGCTGGTTTCCAGCGAGCATTTCGCGGCGCCCCCCGTCACGTTTTCCGCCTCGGGCACCGGCACCTTTTATGTTCGCGTACGCGCCATAGATCACGACGGCGTCATGGGGCTGGACGCCGCATCGCCCTTCCCTGGCCAGCCTGCGCTGCGCACCGCTTTTGGCCTTCCCGTCTCCACGGCGTTTGACGCGCCGGTCGTGTTGCGCGATTTCTAGCAGGCCTGCCATGACTGGCACCGAATCACGCATGCGTGCCGATTTCTGGGGAAACCTGGAGCGGCGCATGAATGTGGAGTGGCTTGTCGTCACGGTGTCCATGCTCGCGCTCACCACGCTGCTGTGCGTGTTCAGCAGCCGCATCGGCCTGGAGCGCATTGATCACGCCTTCTACGACCGCGTGCTGAGCACCGCCATGCATCCTGATCCCTCGAGCGACATCGTCATTGTCGCGATAGATGATGGCAGCATAGAACAGATTGGCTACTGGCCCTGGCGCAGGGCACTGCATGCACAGCTGCTCGACAGACTGGCGCAAGCCAGAGCTGTCGGGCTGGACGTATTGCTCAGCGACCTGAATCCCGCCTATCCCAATGACGACCAGGTGCTGGCCGAGGCCATGCGTCGGCATGGGCGGGTCGTGCTGCCCAGCATGATTGCCAATGACCGCCAGGCTGTGGTTTCCCCCTTGCCCGCCCTGGCATCCGCCAGCGCAGGCTCCGGCTATATCAACGTGTATCCTGACAATGATGGCGTAGTGCGCGCCCTGACCCTGTCCCAGGAAGGCGGACAAGGCCAGCCGCTGCGGCATTTCCTGACGGCCATGCTCAAGGCCGGGGGAGAGCAGGCAAGACTGCCTGCGGGCTACGCGCCGGGCAAGGCGCTGCGCATTGCTTATCATGGCGGCCCCGGCAGCTACACCAGCTATCCCTATGCCCAGATTCTGGAAGGCAAGATACCCGCTTCCGCATTCCAGGGAAAGTACGTGCTGGTGGGTTCCTGGGGTTCGGGCCTGGGGGATGCCTTTCCCACACCGGTTTCTCCGAACGGCCTTGCAATGTCGGGCGTGGAGATATTGGCCAACGGCCTGCAGGATCTGATTGCCGACAGCTGGATCGTCGCTCCGCCGGCATGGCTGGACATTTTTCTGGCGTGGCTGCCTGTGCTCGCCGCCTGTCTGGCCTTTCGCCGCCGCTCTCCGCGCAAGGCGTTCATGGTGGTGGCAAGCGTATGGCTCGTGGTCATGGCGGGCAGCGCAGCGCTGCTGCTTGCCATGCATATCTGGATTCCCGTGACGGCCGCTCTCGCGGGCGTAGGGCTGGCATTTCCGGTCTGGAGCTGGCGCAGCCAGGAAGCCTCGCTGCAACATATTGACCGCGAGCTGCAGGCGCTGAACCGTGAGCGCCTGGCGTTGGGCGACGAAATCCAGGCCAGCCAGCCCGCGCAACGGGATGGCTCCCTGTCCGCCCGCGTCACACAGTTGCACGGCGCCATCGGCCAGCTGCGCGAAGCGCGCCACCGGCGCGAACAGACCCTGCGCTTTCTATCGCACGATATGCGCTCGCCGCAGAACTCCATACTCGCGCTCACTCAACTGCAAAGCCAGCCGCAGACCGCGCTGCAACAGGATGAACTGCTGCAGCGCATTGACGGTTACGCACACAAGACGCTCAATCTGGTGGACGGCTTCGTGCACTTGGCCCGCGCGGAAGCCATGCAGCTGCGGATGCAATACATTGATCTCGTCGAGCTTGTCCAGCAATGTGCCGATGATTTCTGGGCGCCAGCCCGGCAACGCGACATCGAGATCCTGGCCGACGACATGCCCGGCAGTGCCTGGATGCGCGGCGACGCCGCACTGGTGAGACGTGCCTTGAGCAACCTGATGGACAACGCCATCAAGTACAGCCCTGCACACACTCGCGTCCAGTGCGGCATTGCGCACGAGGCTTCTTTCTGGCGCGTCAGCCTGCGCGACCAGGGACGCGGCATGAGCGCCGAGGGCATCGCTTCCCTGTTCCAGCCTTTTACCCGCCTTGACGAGGACCAGCCCGACAACCCCTCAGGCGCCGGCCTGGGTCTTGCGTTTGTGCAGACTGTGGCCGAGCGCCATCATGGAACAATCAGCGTAAACAGCCGCGAAGGCGAGGGCACGGAATTCATACTGCGCTTCCCGGCGGCTGACATCCAGGCGCATCAGTCCACGCGCTGATGCAGTCCGCAGCTTGCGGTTCTAGCCAGCGCCGCCCGCACCACCAGCGCCGCAGTGTCCAGCAGATTGCGCAGCTCATGCACCTCGCGCAGCGTGGCCGTCTTGCGCACCCCCTGCGCAAGCAGGGCCCGCCACTGGTGGATCTGGTTTGCGGCACGCTCAAGCGTCGCGCCGCGCCGCAACAGGCCCGCCGTCCTGTCCATAAGGTCCAGCAGTTCCACGCGCAGCGCTGCGGGATTCGCCTCGCCCACAGACGGAGCCCAGGCGCGCGGCGCATCCTGCGCAGGTGGCGCCAGACGGCGGGACGAGGCCCCCAGGTAAGCGCCCAGCGCCCGTCCCACGGCCACACATTCCAGCAGCGAATTGCTTGCCAGCCGGTTCGCGCCATGCAGCCCCGTGCAGCCTGACTCGCCCACCGCATACAGACCGGGAATATTGCTTCGCCCGAGCAGGTCAGTCTCGACGCCGCCGCAGCTATAGTGCGCGGCGGGCGCGACAGGGATAGGCTCGCGGCGAATGTCTATTCCATATCCCAGGCAGCGCTCCAGTATCACGGGAAAGTGCTTCTCAATGAAAGCATGGCCGCGATGCGAAATATCGAGGTAGACGTTGGCAAGCCCGTTTTCCTGCATTTCGTGTTCGATTGCCCTGGACACGATGTCGCGCGGCGCCAGCTCACCCCTGGGGTCGTGGCGCGACATGAAGCGCTCTCCATTCGCCAGGGTGAGCCATGCTCCCTCCCCTCGCATCGCCTCGGAAATCAGGAAAGCCGGCGCCCCTTTCTGGATAAGGCAGGTAGGATGGAATTGTATGAACTCAAGGTCGCATACAGCCGCACCCGCGCGCCAGGCCATGGCGATGCCATCGCCGGTCGCGCCGGGTGGATTGCTGGTGCGCGAGTACAGACGCCCAAGCCCGCCAGCCGCCAGCACGACATGCGGCGCGCGCAGCAATATGTGGCGGCCAGCCTGCTGGTCATACGCCACCAGGCCGGACACGCCGCTTCCGTTCGGGGCAATACACACATCGAGCGCCAGCACATGCTCTCGAACCTGAATATTCCCGCGCATCTGGAGGCGCTGGTTCAACGCGGCCATAATGGCCCGGCCACTGGCATCGCCGGCATGGGCGATGCGGCGCTTGCTGTGGCCCCCTTCGCGCGTGAGATGCAGATGGCTGCCTTCGTCACAGCTGAATTCGACACCCAGGTCGCAAAGCCACGCCAGGCTTTCAGGCCCCAGCCCGACAATATGTCGAACCGCCTCCGGACGGCACAGCCCCGCCCCTGCATCCAGCGTATCCTCCATATGCTGTTCCAGGCTGTCATCCGGGCTGAGCACAGCGGCAATGCCGCCTTGCGCGTGCTGGCTGGCACATACTGGCAGCGTGTCTTTCACAAGCAATGTCACGCGCAATGTCTCTGGCAGGGACAAGGCCACTGCGACGCCTGCCAGCCCCGCGCCGACAATGACGACATCGCAGTTGTCTTCCGGCATGATCGCGCAGGTCTCAAGCCCCGGTTCCGGCGCGCCACTCATGCCGCGCCCACATGCTCAAACATGACCATATCCGCCTCCAGATCGCCGCTGGTGCGCAGGCCCTGCTTCTTCTGGCGCGCAAACTCCAGCATGCGGCCCAGAGAGCGCCGGGCGCCCGCCGCCAGCACCTCGTCCACATGGATCTGCGTGCCATCCGATTCCAGCATTTCCGCCAGCCGCTCCAGGGTATTCAAGGCCATCCAGGGACAGAAGGCGCAGCTCTTGCACGTGGCACTCTGCCCGGCGGTGGGCGCGGCAAGAAACGTCTTGCCGGGCGCCTGCGCCCGCATTGCATGCAGAATGCCCTGGTCCGTCGCCACGATATATGTCCGCGCGCTGCCCTCCCGCGCCGCATCGATAAGCCTGGTTGTGGAGCCCACGACATCGGCAAGCGCAACGACACTGTCGGGCGATTCCGGATGCACGAGAACAGCCGCTTCGGGATGCCTGCGCTTGAGCGCTGCCAGCTCTTCGCCCTTGAACTCGTCATGGACAATGCATGCGCCATTCCAGAGCACCATGTCCGCACCTGTTTCACGGCGGATATATGCACCCAGGTGACGATCCGGCGCCCACAGTATTTTTTCGCCCCGCGCATCCAGATGACGCACAATGTCGAGCGCTATGGAAGAAGTCACGACCCAATCGGCCCGCGCCTTGATTGCCGCACTGGTATTGGCGTAGACAACAACGCTGCGGTCGGGGTGCTGATCGCAGAAGGCAGAAAATTCGCCCGGCTGGCAACCGAGATCAAGCGAGCACGTGGCATCTGTGTCGATGGCATACACCTTTTTTTCCGGGCTCAGAATCTTGGCTGTCTCCGCCATGAAGCTCACGCCTGCCACGACAATCGTGTCTGCGCCGTGCTCTTGCCCGAAACGGGCCATCTCGAGCGAATCGCCAACACAGCCGCCGGTGGCCAGCGCCAGATCCTGGATATCGGGATCGGTGTAGTAATGCGCCACAAGCACAGCATTTTTCTCGCGCAGCAACCCTTTGATGCGTTCAGCCAAAGCACGGCGGCGAACGTGGTCCGCGGAAGCGTCCATGTATATGTCTCCCCTTTTTCAGTACAGGCTCTATTGCCTCGCCGCCCGGCACAAGGCTGCCGGGCAACGCTTCCCTATAAATGCTCAAAATGAGTATTTATAGGGAAAATAAAAACGCATCCTGGATTGCGATCTAGGCTGCGTTGCTTATGCTTAATTTGAGCATAAATCGGATGAAAGCAAAACACAAATAACTTCTCGTTATGGAAAGGAGCGCAAGGGCGTTGCCGAGCGCGTGTGCGCGTCAAGCCCCAGGCTTGCCGGCGGTAGATCCGATATGGCGATAAAGCGTGCTGCGATGAACGCCAAGCTCACGCGCCGCGCGACTCATATTGCCGCCGCAAGCGGCAAGCGTGGCCCTCATGGCCGCTGCCGTCATGGCACGCAGGTTTTCGCCTTTGCGGTTGATGTCAGGCCGGTGAACGGCATCGGAAAACGGTGCGGGATCAGCATGGTCTGGCGGCCCTGCCTGCCCCGCCCCTGAGGCCAGCACCTCCGCCGGCAGCATGTTCATCCGCACCATGCCTGAAGACGAAGCCAGTACGCGCAAGGTTCTGAGCACTGCTGCAAGCTGGCGATAATTTCCGGGCCAGTCGTAACCCGCCAGCACATCCTCTATTGCACCATCGAGCTGCGGGGAATGTGATTCCGCCTGCCAAAGCGCACGTATCACCGCGCGGCGGTCGGGATGTTCGCGCAAGGGCGACAGCCGCACTGTGTATTCGGCGATGCGGAAATACAGATCCGCACGCACGGCAGCATCCGCCGCCTGCGGCGAGAGGTTTCTGTGGGTCGCGCAGACCAGGGCAAAATCTATGGGAACAGTGCGCCCGCCACCCAGTGGGGTGATCTCGCGTGTTTGCAGCACCCGCAGCAGGCGTGCCTGCAAACCCAAGGGCATATCGCCGATTTCATCCAGGAACAGGACACCGCCATGGGCCTGCCGCAGCAGCCCACGGCTGCCCTGCTTGCGCGCCCCGGTGAATGCGCCCTCCTCATAGCCAAACAATTCTGATTCGATCAGGCTTTCAGGCAAGGCAGCGCAATTGACAGCGACAAACGGGCCATTCGCGCGCCTGCTGCGCGCGTGCAACTGACGCGCAAACAATTCTTTGCCAGTACCTGTCTCGCCAAGCAGCAGGATGGCCACGCCGCCATCGGACAGATGCACGGCGCGAGCGAGATCCGTCAGCGTGGCCGAATCATAGACCGGCTCTGGCGCAATATTCGCCGGTATTGCAGACGGCTCGGGCGGCGCAATGCGGGCCCTCGGTTCGAGGCTTTGCACCGTCGGCCGCAGCCAGGTTGCATATACCGTGGCGCCGCCATGGGTTCTCAGGCGCACGACATCGTTGCGCTCGCCAAAATGGCCGGCCTCGAAAATATCCGCATAACGGAATACGCCAAGCGCGGCATCGTCCAGTGACAGCAGTGTTCGCGCGTTCCGGTCCGCACCGACAAGCACGTTGTCGCGCAGGGCCAGCACACCCTCCTCGGGCGTGCCCAGCCATGCCGCGCCGGGATGCAAGCGCAACAAGGAGCAGCCTGCGAAAGTTTCGGTAAACATATTGCGCTCTATCTGCGCAACAGCAAGAGAAACCAGGCCCATCGCATGTCTGTGATCGTGTACGGCGTCACCGGAAAGATCCAGCACCCCCACCGTGCGCCCCTGGGGATCCGCAATAGGAATGGCCGCGCAAGTAAGTATGCGGTTAGGCGCGAAAAAATGCTCTTGCCCATGAACAGCAATGGGCCGCTGCTCCACCAGCGCCGTGCCTATCGCGTTGGTTCCCGCAGCCGATTCGTTCCAAGGCGCGCCCGGCATGAGCGCCACCCGCGACGCGCGGCTGGCAAACTCCGCCGCGCCGTGGCTCTCAAGAACCATGCCGCTGGCATCCGTCAGGATCACCAGACTATCGGTGCGGTCGGCTTCCCTGCGCAGCATGGTCAGCGCGGAGCGGCATGCACGCCGCAAATGCTCATGGCGCTCGCGCAGAACCATCAGTTCGGCGCGTGTAAGCGGTTCTTGCCTGCGCATGCCATGCATGTCAAAGCCCTGCTCCGCGCAACGGCGCCAGGACCGCAATATGGGTTCGGCAATCATGCCCTCGGGCACCACCCCCTGCTCGCTGAACAGCCTGCGCGCCTGGGTGAGCGCTTGATGGCGGAATTCGCTCGTCATGGTTGTCTCCTGGGTGGCATTCTGCGACACCTGTTCCACGGCTGTGTCGCATTTTGCGACAAGACTGCTGCTCATACCCTGTTGCGTCGGCGGCTGCAAGGCGGGCAGTCTGCTCACTTTCGCATGCAACCCATGTCTTTGTCCAGAGGGCATCCACCGCGCCGCGCAACTGGCACATGTATTGCTTGAGAAAGACCAGGCAGACATTGCCATCCCCCCACGAAAAGGAGACAAGCACATGGATACCGCAACCCGTATTGCCCCCGATACCTATGGAACGGCGATAGAGCTCAAGACCGAGTACGGCAACTTCATCGGCGGCGACTGGAAAGCCCCGGTCGACGGCGAGTTTTTCGACAACATTACACCTGTTACGGGCCAGCTGCTGACCCGCCATGCCCGCTCCACCGACAAGGACATAGAGCTTGCTCTGGACGCCGCGCACAAAGCCGCGCCGAAATGGGGTGCCACCGCGCCCGCCGAACGCGCCCGTCTGCTGTTCCGGATCGCCGACATCATTGAAAGCAACCTGGAAATGCTCGCCACCATCGAGACCTGGGACAATGGCAAGCCCATACGCGAAACACGCGCGGCAGACATGCCGCTTGCGGCGGATCACTTCCGCTACTTTGCCTCGGCCATACGTTCGCAAGAAGGCGCTCTGTCGGAGATCGATGCCGACACTGTCGCCTATCACTTCCATGAGCCGCTGGGCGTCGTCGGCCAGATCATCCCATGGAACTTCCCTGTGCTGATGGCGGCATGGAAACTGGCGCCCGCGCTGGCCGCCGGCAATTGCGTGGTGCTGAAACCCGCGGAACAGACGCCTTTGGGCATCCTGAAGCTGGCGGAGCTGATCGCCGATGTCTTGCCCCCGGGCGTACTGAATATCGTGACCGGTTTTGGCGTTGAGGCCGGCAAGCCGCTTGCGTCCAACAAACGCATTGCCAAGATTGCCTTCACCGGCGAAACAACCACCGGCAGGCTCATCATGCAGTATGCATCGCAGAACATCATTCCCGTGACGCTGGAACTGGGCGGCAAATCTCCCAATATTTTCTTCGCCGATGTTGCGGCACAGGATGACGATTTCTTCGACAAGGCCGTCGAAGGTTTTGTGATGTTTGCGCTCAACCAGGGAGAAGTCTGCACATGCCCGAGCCGCGCGCTGGTGCAGGAATCCGTCTACGACAAGTTCATGGAGCGTGCGCTCGGGCGGGTCGCCGCCATACGCCAGGGCAACCCGCTGGATGGTGACACAATGCTGGGTGCGCAGGCATCGAGCGAACAGCTCGAAAAGATTCTTTCCTACCTGGACATTGGCAAGCAGGAAGGTGCGGAAGTGCTCGCGGGCGGCGCCCGCGCACAGCTGCAAGGAGGCCTGAAAGACGGCTACTACGTGCAGCCCACCGTCTTCAAGGGCAACAACCGCATGCGTATCTTCCAGGAAGAAATCTTCGGCCCAGTGGTTTCAGTCACCACCTTCAAGGATGCCGACGATGCACTGTCCATTGCCAACGATACGCTGTACGGGCTGGGTGCGGGGGTCTGGTCTCGTGATGCCAACACATGCTATCGCATGGGCCGCGCCATCAAGGCAGGCCGTGTATGGACGAACTGCTATCACGCATATCCCGCGCACGCGGCTTTCGGCGGCTACAAGCAGTCTGGCATAGGGCGGGAGACGCACAAAATGATGCTGGATCATTATCAGCAGACCAAGAACCTCCTGGTCAGTTACAGCCCCAAAAAGCTGGGCTTCTTCTGACAGGCGGCGCCCCGTGCCGCGCTCGCGCGGCGCGGGCTTGCACTGCACAATTGATGATGAATACGCGATCGGTCAAAGGAGTCGTCCATGCCCACGCCCCGAGTTGTCGCCACGCCTGCGGCGCTTGATCTGCTGGAAACGATACGCAAGCGCCATGGCCCGCTCATGTTCCATCAATCGGGCGGCTGCTGTGATGGCAGCTCGCCCATGTGCTATCCCCTGGGCGAGTTCCTGGTCGGGGACAGCGATGTATGCCTGGGTGAAATAGACGGCTGCCCTTTCTATATGAGCGAATCGCAGTTTGCATATTGGGAACATACGCAGCTTATTATTGATGCCATCCCAGGCCGGGGCGGCGCATTCTCGCTCGACAGCGCCGAAGGACGGCGCTTCCTGACACGCTCGCGCCTGTACACCGATGAGGAATGGGCGGATGTCGCAGAGGTGTCCAAGGGCGAACACACACCCGCGCCGCGAAGCTGATCGCCGATGCGCATCCACAGGCGGCATTCAGTTGCCTGGACGGCGCAGCCCCGACTCGTTTCGCAACAGCTCGATAAAGCGTTTCGCGCCCAGCCCCAATGGCTTGTCCCTGAGCCATACGACATCCACCCAGAGGCGCAACTGGTTGCTGATATTCTCGAACTCTATTTCCTTGAGCGTCCCCGCATGTGTCAGCGGCTCAACCAGGCTGCGCGGCAGATATGCCCAGCCCACCCCGGCCTGCACCAGGCTGAGTGTCGCCAGATGGCTGTCTGTACGCCATATCTGCCTGCCGATCAGCGTGCGGGGATCAGCAATCTGGGTTTCGCGGCCAGCCACAGCGACCTGCCGTATGGAAAGCAGGTCTTCATGGCGCAGGCGGCCGCCGCACGCAGCCAGCGCCGGATGATCCGGCGCAATCACCGCCACCAGCAGCTCCTGCCCCACCTCCATGAAGTCTTCGCGATCATCTGTGCCGGGCCGCTCAAACACCAAGGCAAGCTGGGCGCACGCTTCATAAAGCATGCGTAGCGCATCGGCCTGCGGCGCCGACAAGACCTCCACGTCCAGCGAGGGAAAGTCTTGCGCCAGGGCCGCAAGCGGCGCGCTCCAGGGGGCTGAAAGCAGCTCCGGAGCGATGGCTATCGTCAGCCTGCGTTCCAGCCCCTGATGCAGGGACAACGCATGCGCCTCGAGTTGCCGCAATTGACTGGCCAGCAGGCGCGCCTGAGGTTCCAGCGCACGGGCAACCTCTGTCGGACGCGGCTCGCGCAGGCTGCGGTCAAAAAGCGCCAAGTCAAGCTCGGCTTCGAGCTGGGCGATAGCCATGCTCACTGCCGAGGGCACCTTGCCCAGCGCCCGCGCCGCCGCTGAGAAAGAACCATGGTCGAGCACCGCCAGGAAAAGCCGCACATTGTCGCTGTTGAACGCCATCGCATCCCCTAACCTGTCAATTTTTCTGATATTAACTGACTTTTTTGATCAGAATTCAGGAAATAGAATGTGTTCCTGACAAACATGGGCCGCGGCACATCCCTTCTGCGGCCTTCCGCCATCAGGACAAGCAATGCAGGGCATCAAGCGCAAAATCGTCTACGTTTCCTTTTACGAACTCATTGCCATCGGCATCACCAGCGTGGGACTGTCGCTGCTGTCTGGCCAAGGGGTCGGGCATGCATCCTTTGCCGCAGTCGCCTCGTCAGCCATCGCCGTCGCGTGGAATCTCATCTACAACACGCTGTTCGAGGCTTGGGAAGCACGCCAGCCCAAGCGCGGACGCGGCCTGCTGCGCCGCATCGCACATGCCATCGGGTTCGAGGGCGGCTTGGTCATCATGCTGGTACCGCTGTTTGCGTGGTGGCTGCACCTGTCGCTGTGGGACGCCTTTGTGCTTGATCTTGGCCTGATTTTCTTCTTTCTGGTCTATACCTTCCTGTTCAACCTGGTGTTTGACCGCATTTTTGGCTTGCCGGCTTCCGCGCTCCCGCAACCCTCCTAGCGCACAGCCGGCCACGAAACCCAAAGCCGGCGCTTTTCCTTTTCCGCAATGGTCAGGCTTTGCCTCTTTCCAGCGCAGCTTCCAGGAAGCCATACAGCCGCGCATCCTGCGACTGTGCAACATTGAAACGCAGGAAAGCTCCGGCTGACTGAGACAGGCTGAACACATTGCCCGGCGCCAGCACTATGCCTTGCGCCAGGGCCTGGCGGGCAAGCTCGGTTGCATCGACACCCTGGGGAAGCTCACACCACAGAAACATGCCCGCGCGGGGCTTTATCCAGGGGCGGATGCCCAAGGCTTCGAGCCGCGACGAACAGCTATCCATCGCCTGGGCCAATCTCATGCGCAACCCATCGACATGGCGGCGATAACTGCCGTCCTTGAGCATGAGATACACCAATTCCGACGACAGGTTTGCGCCGCCGAATGCTGTGGCGATTCGCAGATCGGCCAGCGCGGCGGTCCAATCGGGCCTGGCGGCGATATAACCACAACGCACAGCGGCGGACAGTGTCTTTGAAAAACTGCCCACCAGCACTACCTGCCCCAGGCCATCAAACGCAGCGAATCTGGCAGCGGGTTCAAGCTCCAGATCAGCAAAAATATCGTCCTCGACAATAACCACCCCATGCTGTTCGGCCAGCCTGAGCACACGATGGGCAACCAAGGGCGACAGTGTCGCCCCGGTCGGGTTGTGGATCGCCGAATTGGTGAGATAGAGACGCGGCCTGTGCTCCAGCAATGCCTGCTCGAACGCAACAGGATCTGGCCCAGAAGGTGTGTACGGCACGCTCACCACACGCGCCTGATGCGCGCGCAGCAAGGCATGGAAATTGAAATAGCAGGGATCGTCGACCAGCACGGCGTCACCCGGTTCAAGCAAAAAACGGCACACAAGATCCATGGCATGCGTGCCGGAATCTGTCAGCAGGATTTGCTCCGGGGAGGCCTCTATTTCAGATTCGGCAAGCCTTCTGGCCAAGAGCTGCCGGAGCATGCCCAGGCCCAGCGGCGAAGCGTAATCAACCAGTTTTGACGTATCCAAGCGGGCGCAGGCCCGCAACGCGCGGCGCATGCTGTCATGCGGCATCCAGGCGGGCGGCAGCCAGCCACAGCCGGGCTTGAGCATCTCTTTTCCGGCCGTCAACGCCTGGTGCGCCACCCACAAGGGATCTATTTCCCTGTCCAACCGGGGGCCGATATCCACCAGGGACAGCGGCGCGGGCTGCGATGATACATAGAATCCCGAGCCGCGCCTGGCCTGGATCATGCCTTCGGCTGCCAGGCGGTCATAGGCCTCGACAACTGTCGACTTTGATACCCCCATACCCTGCGCCAGCCCCCGTATGGACGGCAGTCGCGCGCCCGTGGCCAACTGACGGCTGGCAATGCGCTGGCGTATAGCACCCATTACCTGCTGCGTCAGCGTTTCGTCGCCAGCCTCGCGATCCACCCGCGCAAGAATATCCGGCATATTCCTCCCCCACCAGGGTTCAATTCCAAGCCTTGGCCCTACCTTTGGACCCGTACAGCAGGAATTAAGTGTACCGTTATTCATGCCGATACAGTTCGTCCAAATTGTATATATGTGTCTATGGCTAGACACTGGCCACAGCCTCACAATGCAGACTGGAAGATTCACTCTATACGGTTCAAATGGATACGCAAGGCTCGATTTCCACACATGAAAAGACAAATGGCTGGATCAATGGATTGATCGGCGTAGCCATCTTCAGCGGTTCGCTGCCAGCCACCCGCGTGGCTGTCGGCGATCTCGATCCTGTATTTCTCACGGCTGCGCGGGCGGCCATCGCGGGGTTGCTGGGGCTTGCGCTGCTGTTTATGCTGCGGGCGCCAAAGCCAAGACGCAGTGAATTTGCCGCGCTGTTCACCGTGGCACTCGGTGTCGTAGTCGGCTTTCCACTGTTCTCGGCACTGGCCCTGCAATACATCACCGCCGCCAGATCATTGGTGTTTCTCGGCCTGCTCCCTCTCGCCACCGCGCTGTTTGGCGTCCTGCGCGGCGGTGAACGTCCACATCCGGCGTTCTGGCTGTTCACTTTGCTGGGCAGTGCATGCATCATCGCCTTTGCGCTGGGCCAGGATGCCAAGGCATCCCTGCGCGGCGACCTGCTCATGCTTGCAGCCATCGTGACCTGCGGCTATGGCTATGCGGAAGGCGGCCGTCTGTCCCGCCACCTTGGCGGCTGGCAAGTTATCTCCTGGGCCTTGGTGATTTCATTGCCCGTGACCGCTACATTGACGGTGCTCTGGCACCCCGCGGACTGGCATGCAATAGGCCGCCCCGCCTGGGCCGGGCTGGCTTATGTGTCCCTGTTCAGCATGCTGATTGGTTTCTTCTTCTGGTACAAAGGCCTCGCCCAGGGCGGGATTGCCGCCGTCGGCCAGCTCCAACTGCTGCAGCCCTTCATGGGGCTGGGCCTGGCGGCGGCCTTGCTGCACGAGACAGTCGGCTGGCCCATGTTGCTGGCCACCGCAGCCGTCGTCGGCTGCGTAGCCATGGCTCGACGTTTTGCATAGTTCGTTTTGCATAGTTGTACATGCGCAGCGGCGCTTGCCATGTCTGGCGCAAGTGCCGCGTCCGTAGCCGCTGGCAAGCCTACTGTTTTATCAGGGGAACACCCACGCAATACATGGCTACCGACTGATACGGCGACGGCAGCGACAGCAACTGATCGAGTCTGGGCTGATCAAACCCCATGACAACAACACCGCCAAGCGCCCGCTCGCTCACTGCAAGCGCCATATTCTGCGCCACCGCGCCCGACTCGAAATCAACATAGCGCACACCGCGCATGCCGTCGGGCTGCTGATCCTTGAAATGGGCGATAGCTTGCCGCATATCCGCGGCAATCACCACGACCGCGGCGGCATCTTCCAGCCAGCTATCGCTTGCCAGTGATACAGTCAGCATGTCGCCGGACTTGGGCGCATCAGCCATCCTGTCCAGCCGCCCATCGACTGCCTCGTATGCATAAAAGCCCGCAGACATGCCGGCGACCCGCCGTATCACCACATACAGGCGCAGCGGATACAAGGCATGTGCCGAGGGCGCCATGCGCCGGCCAGATCCCGCCTGGGCCCCCTGGCCCTGATCCAATAGTGCCGCCAGGGCATCCCGGCTGATCGGATCAGCCGTATATTCACGACAGCTGTAACGCCCGCGAAGCAGCGCTTCAAGTGCGCCGACGGCCTGTTTCACTTCAGCCATGTCTGCCCCTGAGCGCGCATGCAGCCATGTGGCGCAACATACACAGTAAATGCCTGGAATCCGGTTTTATTCTTTGGGATCAATGCCATAACGATTATAATGGGCCTGTGCAAAATCTAAATCTCTCAATGAAAACTGCGCCCGCCGCCGTTGCCGAGCCATCCCTGCAGATGCGTATCATCCGTGCGGTTGCCAGCTCCACCGCCATTGAAACGGGCCAGTCCATCCAGGATCTCGAAGCGTTGCTCAAGGCGCAAACCAGCAAGTTCCAGCAACTGGCGCTGGCAGCAGCCTGACCCTTCTTCGTTTATTCGCCCTCGAGCGCGCGCTCGACCCACGTCTTCATGGGCTCATAATTGCGCGCCAGCCCTTCCTGTATGGCCAGAATATAGTCGTTCCGGCAGGATTCCCAACTGCTGTAGTCCAGCGGCCCCTCGCCCGCCTGCGCGGCCATGACATCGGCCAACAGCCTTGATATGCGGCCATTACCCTCCCGAAAAGGGTGTATCAGGATAAATTCTACGTGGGTGACAGCGATGGCTTCGATCAGCTGCGGCGGATCAAATCCCGTACAGGGCGTGTAGCACGCCAGGCATTCGTCGTCAAATTCCGTCAGCAGCCTTGGAACCTGCGCCGCCGGGGCAAACGGGAAGCCGCCCTTGCTCATATTGACTGTACGCGCCTGCCCCGCCCACACATACAGATTGCCCAGCCATCGGCGATGCCAGGTGCGGATATGCGCCATCGACAGCCTGCCCATAGGCAAGCTGTCGGCAAGCACAGACTCATAGAGCTTCTGCAGCAAGACAAGCTCGGCTTCGTTCATGTCAGCGGCGGATGTTATTCCCAGCTTGTTGGCCAACACCTGATCATCCGAGCCTGTTTCAAACATGCCTTGCGTGCCGGCAACATCATATCGAGTGGTCATGGCATCCCCTGGCATAGGCAGACAACTTATTGTAGGCAGACGCAGCCTGCCTAGATACACGCCAGCGGCACGCGCTGCCGTCTGTCTGCCCAGGCTATGTGTAAAAGAGGGTTCCACAGCACTTTCGACCGGTCTATGAATGACACAGCGCCCGTTACACGCGACAGCCCGACTGTTCCGTCTTCAAGTGTCAAAAAACCGCCAAAAGCCGCGCGCATCCTTGATTTGCAGGTTTTTCCCCTTCATTTTGATTACATATTGTTTCAAAATAAAGTGGCTAAAGTGTCCGGTGGTGAGGCTGTGGATAACTACTGGGTCGCGGGATTGTGAATAGCCTGTTGATGGCCTCTGGATAAACATGGAACAAATCAGGGGACGAAAACTTGTCCGCAATTCATCCACCTGTAAAACAAGAGTTGTTCCTAGCTCCGTGACTGCCGGAAACCGTTGTGAACACTGGCTTTCCGGCAGTTATTCCACTTATCCACAGACACCCATCATCATTAACAGTTTTAAATAAAAGAAGTTATAAAAACCCTCTGTCATACCAGCGCCAGCAGCCTGAAACAGAAGTCACCTAGAACGCTATACTGCGATCCGTCGAAGAAAAGAATCGCTTACGCCATGAAGGCCCTTGCCTGGAATCCAGACCGATCAAACAGCCTGAAGCCGCTCGATTGCGGTATTCAGGGTGTCGTCGCGTTTGGCAAAGCAGAACCTCACCAGGCCATGGTTGGACTGTTTGGCATTGGGGTCCCGGTAGAAGGCGGACACCGGAATCACCCCTACGCCGTGTTCAACGGTAAGCCAGCGGGCAAAGTCGGCTTCGGGCTGATCCGAAATAGCGCTGTAGTCGGCAATGAGGAAAAACGTCCCCTGACTGGACAGGGGTTTGAAGCGGGTATTCGCCAGACCGTGGGCAAGGCGGTCGCGTTTCTGTTGATAAAACGGAGGAAGATCGCGGTATGGCTGAGGATCTTTCATGTATTCCGCCAGGCCAAACTGCATCGGAGATGTGACGGTAAACACCATGAATTGATGAACTTTGCGGATTTCGGCGGTCAATTCCCGCGGAGCGCAGCAATAGCCAATTTTCCAGCCCGTCGCGCTGTAAGTCTTGCCAAAGGAAAATACCGCGATAGTGTGGGCGGCGAGCAACGGGCTGCGAGCCAGGCTCAAATGCTCATGGCCGTCAAAGACGAGATGTTCATAAACCTCGTCTGACAGCAAGAGAATGCCGGTTTGCTCGACGATGGATTCCAACGCTTCTATGTCGCTTTTCTGCAGGCAAATTCCTGTCGGATTATGCGGAAAATTGAGGATCATCATCCGTGTTTTTTCGGTGATTGCATCCCGGACGCGCTGCCAGTCCACCCGATAGTTGGCATTGCCGCTGTCGGGCGCAAGCATAGGCACGACGACCGGCTTGCCACCGGCCAGCTCGATGGCAGGAATATACAGGTCATAAAAGGGTTCGATAATGACAACTTCGTCGCCATTGCCGACAAACGCCAATATGCTGGCCATCAGCCCTTCACTGGCGCCTGAGGTTATGGTGATCTCCGTATTCCAGTCATAAGCATGGCCATGAATGCTTTCCATTTTGCTTGCGATTTCCTGACGCAGCGAGGGAATTCCAGCCATCGGAGGATATTGGTTATGGCCATCCGTCATGGCCTGGCTTACCAGCTCGAGCAGACGGGAATCTGGGTTGAAATCCGGAAAACCCTGGCCTAGATTGATGGCCTTGTGATCGGTAGCCAACTGGCTCATGGTGGTGAATATAGTGGTGCCTACATTAGGCAGCTTGGATGTGAATTTCATAATGCCTGTCGAGAAAAAATAGGGTGCACGAGGGTAATAACTGAAGATGATGCCGCTATTACAGGAAGCCTGGGTATGTGACGGAAAAATACCACACTGGGGTAAACAAGCATTTGATAAAGCCATGAGCCGTGGTTATGCTCATGAGTGCAGTTTTAATCAAGCGGTGCGCAGGGTTCGCGGGTAGTAATCACTTTTCGCCAGGCCTCGGAATGGCCAAAACCATGCCTGGCGGTTAATGAAGTCTGGTTCGTGTCGGCGTCCTTGGTTATACGCATTTTTTATTTTTTTTAGGACGCTAGATATCATGTCTCAGAAGGGCAAGGTTAAATGGTTTAACGCCGACAAGGG
>Ga0182738_1003080_pt1 | contig 19286 bp, 25 predicted proteins | sample eDN5th30CBELigMG_FD_128876 | JGI IMG/M metagenome (GOLD analysis project Ga0182738, IMG submission 128876) | Enriched Miracle-Growth compost microbial communities from Emeryville, California, USA - eDNA 5th pass 30_C BE-Lig MG (version 2)... ... | reverse complement strand
GGAAAATCGCGGAGCGCTTTGGTGTTTGCCAGCGCTCAATCAGCGGCATCGTCCGTCGTGAGACGTGGGCTTGGTTGCCAGATTAAGCCCCGGCGCCGGCGGGCACGGTTTTATCCATGGCTGGTCCTTTCTCGCCCAGATGGGCGCGATTGCAGATTTTGGAATTCGGATTAGACTCGGCCGCACTAGGAGATGCGGCGATGTTGAAGAGATCGCCAGGCGGCGGAGCGCGGCGCAACGAGCGACTGGTGTGGCTCTACTGGGTTCTGCTTGCCATCGTGGCCGTATTCGTACTTTGGTCTATCGCCTTTATGGGCAGGAAGAACCTGTCGGTTCAGGAGCCGACCGGAAGTGACATAATGGCGGTTTATCCCTCCACGCATGTCTGAATACTCAGAGCGGTTCCTGCAGGGAAGCAGGTGGACCACCAGACGAAATGGCCTTGCCGACCGCGACCATCTGGCTAGATAGCCCGGCAAGAACCCCGCAGAGAGTGCTGATGACCGAAGAAGAACCCGGAATTGTCGTGTCGCCCCTGTCAGGTGAATTCACCAGGGACGGGATCACTGTCGTGGTCATCATCTATCGGGCGTTAGATGAGGCAGGCTGGCTTCTCGAAGTCGTATACGACGAAGACATCGCCACCTCCTGGGAGGATCCGTTTGAAACCGATCAGGAGGCCCACGACGAATTCCTTCGCACCGTCGAGCGAGAAGGGATCAACGCTTTCCTGGACGATGAAAGTAGCACGATCCATTGACTCGACACGCTGTCCCGGCTGCCGGTAGGCTCGCCTCAGTAGGAGGGAGCTATGGGCGGCTGGGATCGATCACCTCAGTCCCGCTTTCCGATATCCTGTTCACCTCGACCAACATGGCGGCAGAAAACCTTGTGCGAGAAGGCGTCGAACAGCCGATTGGAACGTGAGGGCCACTGCGAAAAGCATAGCCGCGAGAGTTTTCATGACCGCTTTGCCTATTCGGTAACTGCCACAGCCTTCGCGGCTTCGATTTCATCGCGCATATCCATCTCGAATACGTCACGATAAATGGCAAAGACAGGCTCCCCGGTCATTTTGAACAAAATATCCTGCTGAGCTATGGTCCGCTCTGGTCCATAATCATCAACGGGCGGCTGGATCATATCGTAAGCATTGACTTTGCCTGGGATGCGATAGGACGGAGCATATTCTTCAATTGTTTTGATACCTGCGCGCAGCAGCGGCAACGCTTCCTCGTCCTTCGTGTGCGCCCAATAGATATAGAGACCGGTCAACGCGCGGATGTGGCCATTGAGGATGCGAGGTTGCTCAACTTGATCCAGCGGCTTTTCTTCAAACCAGAGGAAGCCGCGATCATCCACAAAAGAAACCCAAAGGTCCGGACGATTTTTACTTGGGTCGATAGGGCTAGCAAGACCTGCGAGGACTTCCTTCGCAGTGGTCAATGCTTCCGGCATGTCGGCGCATTCGCTCATGAAAGTGAGGCCGATCAACGCCGCTCCGCTGGCGTATGCAGATGTCCAAGGTACATCAACAGCGATGCCCCGATAGCCCTTCTTAAAATTATAAAGCAGAAACCGCTGACCATCACGCTCGGCGCTATATTCGAGAAGCCGGTCATAAAGAGCCTGGATGATTTTCAGCGTTTCTCCGCTCTTTGATATCTCATAATGAGAACAGAGCGCGGAAGCGTTGCGGAAGAATGCCCATGGGTTGAATGGCTGCTTGAATTTCTCAATATATTTATCCGGCCAAGGGAAAGGCAAGGCAGCGTCAAGGCCATTGGAAAGGTCCGGTTCCCAACTTTTCGGAGGGCTCATCGCCGTTATCGGATAGACTTCGGGATGATTGTCGGAAATCGCGTAGTTTTCAGTTTGCCATTCACTGGCATGTGCGACCGACAAGGACAGAAAAATTAGGGAGGACAGGAGTATTCGCATGGGGGCGACCATATGACCGCCCCGGCGAAATGGTCAATGATCTTTCTATACATCCGTGCCGTTGGCGTCTTCCCAGCCTGTGGACTTCCTGAAAATCGGCTTGTTCAGTGTCGTGTCGCGGATGCAGTGGCCCAACGCGGTGGCGGGCACCGGAGGCCGCGCGGAGCTAGGTGCCGATCTGGTCCATTCATCGAAGTGGCCCGTTCCCGTTCCAAGGCTGACGGGCGTGTTGAAGCCGCGAATTGTGTTATCACGACGAACGGTGATGTTGACGCAGTTGTTGTCCGCCTTAACACCCGTCCCATTTGCTGCCGCACCCGAAGGCGTGGTTGCCTGAACGCCGGAAATGTCGATATCTGCCGTCGCGCTCGCGCTGGATGCCGTCAGATTGATTGCAACCTTTGACGATGACCCAGCGTCGGCCACCTCAAGCCGCCCGCCGCTAATAAATCCGCGACTGCTGTTTACGACAGCGATGGCGCCCGCTGTCGTCGTGCTTGGGTTCTTGCTGTCGTTGCCCTCAAGGTTGAACCCCTGACACTCTTGAATATTGTACGCGAGGCCAGCGTAACCGTCGACCAAGTTGCCTTTCGCACGAACGTTAGCCATGCGCCTGCCCGCAACTAGCGACCTGATATCCACGCCGGTATTTCCTGCCCCGTAGATTTCGTTGGCTTCCAGGTTGATCTCTTTGGCTACCGCCGTCCCACCTGAGGTGGTAGCAGAGGTTGCGTATATGCCTCGATTGCCGGAGCCATAGGACTTGTTTTTTCGCGCGGTGAAGATGCCGTCGACGCCCGCTTCATTGTGGTAGATGATGGCTTGGAGAGTGCTGCGCCAAAATTCATTCCCGATGAGCTCAACATTCGGGCATTCAAGGTTCGCACCTGCACCTGCCGCGTCGAACACCTTGTTGTAGTGGAAGCGTATGTTGTTGCTGCATGAATGAGTGTCGAGGGGCGAGGCGCTGGAGCCACGCGAGCCGTGGCATTCGCCCCGAAGCCCTGTGCAATCTTGGACGATGCCACCCGTCGGGCCGGAGCTACCGTTGGTGCTGAACGCATGACGCGTGCGCAGGAATGTGCCGTCGCGGGAAATGCCACCGCGTGTAGCGTTCCACCAGCACACGCCATAACCGGTGTCGGGCACTTCGGATCCATAGACTTTGATATGATCATCAATCGGATCGAAGCAATCTCGCCACGACAAAGCGCGGGACCGCCAGTCGACAAATTCAGTACCTTCGCATTTCGGGCTGTCGCCAAACTCAACCATCAAGCCCGCCGCAACTACAGCAGGGTTCCCGACGAGCCGGCCGCCGACCAGGCGGATTTTTCCGCTAGGGGTGATCGGCTCGATATAGGCGCTGTCGGCCACATTGTACGCCATAGTGATCGGTTCAAAGACGATGACGCTGGAGCCGGAAATCGCCTCGATTGTGCAAAGCTCTGCAATGCTAATTCCGTCCCGATTTGGGTCAAAGACGAAACGGGAGGCGAGACGGATTTTCATGCCCTTTGCCAAGCCGACGACTGAGGTGACTGGGATCGTTGTCGCGCCGACCGCGACATCCGACGTTAGGGATACGGAGGCCCCCCTCTGGCCCATGAACTGCAAGTGATGGTTGGTCGCGATCGCTGGCGAATTGGAGAAGTCCAGCGTTGCATCCGGATGCATGTCCAGCACAATCCCCCGCCCGCCCATCGCTGCGCGGGTGATGACACCATCCATCTTGTAGTGGCCGGCCGGAACCTGCACCCAAAGATGTTCTGGAGAATTCAGGACTGCGTTGAATGCAGCTAGATTGGCGGCTGCATCGGCCAGAAGACCCGACCCTTTGCCGCCCGCATGCTGCGGACGAACATGGGCGCCTCGATTAATGAACGGTCGGCCGAGCGCATCAGTGGCCTTCAGCAGGGCGGGAACATCAGGGTTGTCACCCTCGACATACAGGGCGTTCCCACCATCCCCAAGCGCATCTCGTCCATTGACCCTGATGGCGTTGATGCCCGCCGGAATCTCCAGCGTCCCTATACCGGCGACAGTCGCATAGATTGGCACGTTGCCCTGTTCACCTGCGACGATGCAATCGGAATCGTCCGGCATAAAGTCATATGCCCCAAAGGCGACATACGGAAAGATTGCCGTGACATTGCCCTGACTATCGGCAGGGACGCGATCATAGACGCGGCCAGAAATGAAGGCGTCCAGCGAAGCATCAGCGCGCAGCGTTTCAAACAGCAGTTTCTGCAATGCGTATGCGGTGCTCATTTCACACCATCCCTAATCGCCTTGCGCATCCGGCGGGAAATCCCGCCTTTCGCCCGCTTGCGCAACGCGCGCCAAGTCGTAAAAAAGAACGGTTGCGCGTCCATCTTTTGCGTACCGAATTCGACGAAACGTACGTAGAACGCATCCATGTCACCGAGCTTCTTGTCACGTGTGCCGGCATAAATGGTGATCATCTTGCGGCCACCGCCGCCGGCCGCCTGGCTCTTGCCGAGAACCATTGCTCCCTTCGGTGCATCGCCCCACGTCCACCCGATGCTGTCACGCAGCGCGCCACTATCGACCGGCACGAGACGCTTCATCATGGCGACGATTTCTTCTGCACTTTCTTCCATAGCGGCCGCGGTCGCCTCCTCGACTTTGGCCGGTATGGTCTGTGTCAGCTTGCGCTTGAGGCGATCAAGGCCCTGCACCATCAGACCGCCACTCCCTTTTCGCAAAGCATGCTGACCCAGCGCCGATCCGTCTCATGGGTGATGTCGCGGATGTTGAACACCTCTCCGTTGCGAACGTCGCGCACGCGCCAGTCGGTCGAGACCGACCGCGTCAGCGACGAGGCACGCACGATGATGACCTGTGTATGCTTGCCCTGAAGCCTGCCGGCCATGACGCTTTCGCCACCGCGCAGATGCCGATAGGCGGCGCGACAGGAGAACTGTTCCTGCCAGTCGCCGACCGTATTTCCCGCGCCGTCCTCGACCTCGACACGCTTGTCGAAGGCGACACGATAATAAAGGTCGCCGGCACTGATTTGCTTGGCCATCATGCGCCCTCACGCCAATGCCGGGTCGCGGCGGGAATAGATCAGTGCGGTCACTGGCTTTGGCAACGAACCGCGCTCGAATGCGCTATCTTCGTCGCTGTCGGGGCTGCGATAGATGTGTCCAACGAGCATGATCGTCGCGACTTGAACATCCTCCGGGACATCGCCGGTAAGCGCCGAAGTCTCCCAATTATAAAACGGGGCGGAACCGATTTCTTTCAGGTAGCGCAGGATCGACGCCGACGCGGCCGTGATAAGGAGTCCGAGCCGGGCGTCGTCGTCGGTCATGTCAATCACAAGACCCTGCTTCACCTTATCGAGCGTGACGAGATCGACCATGTCAGCCCACCTTGATCGGTTTAGGATCGAGCGTAGATTTCACAATGCCATCCTTGCCATCTCTGCCGCGCTTCACTGACAAGCGCCAATCGTCGCCTGTCTCTGGCTTCGCCTGCGTATCCTTCTGCGCAATCCAAAAGCTGCCGGCCCACGTCACGCCGTCGCCGGCCAGATAGTCCTTGCCCTCCCGATAGACGCCCCGGTCGATCACGATAGGCATAGCTAACGAGAATACCTTGACGCGCTCGCCCTTGGTGAAGGTCATCGTGACGGTCTTTTCGCCGTCATAGGTCACGTCCATGTCGTCAAAGCCGAAACCATCGGCACCCGGTGCGCCCGGTTCACCATCCTTGCCGACAAACTGTCCCAGGTCTTTCGTGGTGCCGTCGCTCATGACAGCCACGAGCCGACCACCGTCGGCACGGAAAAGGTCTTTCACGTCCAGACCATCGCGACCGTCTTTGCCGTCAGCACCGTTTTTTCCGTCAATGCCTGGCGCACCGTCCGACCCGTCCTTGCCATCCTTCCCGGCAGGCGGCGGATTGGCGGTCAGATGACGCGCCACCGCATCGTCGATGAGATCAGGCATGGACAGGACCGCATCCACGATTTGTTCCCGAGTTACGGCAGGAGCATCTGCCCCCGCAGGACCTTCCGGCCCGCGCTCGCCTGCCTCGCCCTTCTCGCCACGCTCAGGTGCGCGCGCTTCGACCGCTGCAAGCCGCGCAAGAATGGGATCAAGCGTCTTTTCGAGATAGGTCTTGACGACCCCGTCGACCTCAGCGCCGAATGCCTTGCCGTCGCGCATCAGCTAAGCCCCTTCAAAATTTCGACCATTGCAGCGCGTTCTTCGGCGGCGGCCTGCGCTTCCGCCAGATCGTTTTGGTTGGCCGCCTGCGGCGGATTGTTCGCCGCTTCAACCAATTGCTCATCCCGTGCAGCGATGGCGGCAAGGCTGTGATCTTGCTGCTGGAGATAGATCGTATCGCCGCCCTCGACCGGCCCGAGATTGACACGGCGGCGCGTCTCGTTGAGCGTGGCGGTCCCCTTGGCTTTCTGCGCAACGTCGAACTGCGTCGCCGTGTCCATCTTCAGAAGCTCGTCAAGATCGAACTCGGTCCCGAGGCTTGCCCCAGCGCCTTCGCCATTCAGGCCAAGCCCTTCATCCAGCAAAACTTCGATGGATTCGATCAGCACCTGAAGGCATTGCGAATAATAGATCGAAAGCTGCGACTGGATGTTGTTGTAGGATGGCGGCTCCCCAAGTCCAGCCATGAACGCAGGGACGTGGTAGACGCCACAAATGACCTCAGCCGACCATTTCAGCTGCTCGATCAACTGGCTATCGACGGCCTTGGCGCGCATGGCCTCATATTTGAGGCCATCACCAAGCACCGCCACCTTTCCAGCATTCTTGCCGGAAAAGTTGCTATCCCAATACTCTTTGAGGCGCGAAGCCGTCTCGTCCGCGATTGCGCCCGGTGCAGTCAGCACGCCTCCGGGGCGCGCGCCGTTCTGGAAGAACAATGTGCTGTCGTTCTGGATGGAAAGACCTTGCATGGCAGCAAGGCCACCTGCAAAAATCGGGGACAGACCGACCAGCGGATGAAAAAAGCAATTGAACCGGTCGTGAATGATCTCGCGGGCCGGAACAATGATGCGATCGGTGACGGTCGAAAGATTATCCGCCAGAAGCTCATAGAAAACATCGCCGGTATCAGCCACCAGCGGCGTGACACGGGTCGGGTCGAGCACATAGAGAGCGGTCACCGTTCCCTTTTGGTCCCGCTCTTTCAGAACATAGGTATTGCCGCTCTGAAGCTTCGACAGCACCCAGCTTTCAAAGAACTGAATTCGGGTTTGGTAGCGGTTCGGCTTGATGATGACGCGAAAGTTGCGATTGTCGACCTCGGTCCAGATGCCGTCTTTGTCTTTCTGGACCAGCTTCACCCGCAGCTTTGCAATGTCAGATGCAATCAGCGTGCGACAGGCGAAATCGGCATGGTTTGACAGCACGCTGTCGCGCTTGACCTCGACATTCTGCTGCCAGGCTCCGGTGAATGATTCCTTGATAGTCGGCCACCAGCCCCCGCGATTGTCGGGGCGCTGCAAGCTGGCCGCCTTCTCTCGGGTTATGTTGAGGCCGAAAAGGCGCATGAGTCAGCCTCGGCTTTCGAGCGCGAGCTCAATGGCGGCGATGGCATCCGCCTTCGTCGTGACCTTCTCGCCAGACAACTCGGCCGCCAGCGCCTTCAATTCAGCAGCTGACAGGTCGCGCCAGTTATCAGGCAGGGCAGGAGAATCGCTGGTGGTCAGTGCGGTCGTGTCGTAGCCAAGCTTTGCGAAAATGCGCGCATAACGCCGATCCGACGATTTTAACGCCCGGTCAAGGTAGCCCTGATGCTTCATGGCAATCTCCTGAAAGAGGACGCTGGCCGCACCGAAGCACGACCAGCGATTTCGCGAGGCTTACGCCGCCGCTCCGTACTTCACGCTGTCGATGTACTGGACGGCACCGGCTCGGCGCTTGGTCCAGTTGATGAAGCGCTCGGCGCGGATACCGACCATGTTGTGCTGCCAGAGCGACACCATGACCGTGGACGCAGTGACCGGGCTGGTCGGGGCGCTGTCCATTTCAAGCGAAGCCTGGTTGCTGGCGTCGAGCAGCGTTTGGCCGTCATCAGCGACCATGATCTCGGAGGCCTTGGCCAGGATGATGCGCGCACCATCGCCGGTGACAGGCTCGCCGGTGCCAGCATTGGCAGGGATATTCTCCGACAGAATGACGGGCATGCCGAAGAACGTGCCGCCGCTGGTGCCGTTGACTGCGAGGCCGGCGAATTCCTGCTGGCCAAGAGGATTGAGCATCAGCGCAAGCGAAAGCGCCGTGGTCTCGTTCATGATCCAGACCGAACCAGCCAGCGACATGTTGGCGGTCAGGAACTTGGCCATGAGCTTCTGCACGTCGGCGCGCACCGCGTCCGCGTCGACACCGCTTGCGGCCACCGGAGTGACGCCGTTGGTGATCGAGGCCGGCTTGACGTTGGACGTTCCCGCATTCGAAGGATCAACAAAGTCCTTGTCCATCGTCTGCACGATGGTGTCGATCAAATCTTGCCGGACAATCGCTTCAGCCGAAGGATTGGACAGTCGGATCAGCTCGTCGGTCAGAACAACGATACCGGCCAGTTTGGTGATGCCGAGCGTGATGGAGTCAAACGCCAGCGCCGAGACAGGCTTGGGCTTGCCTTCCCCAACCCACTGTGCGGTCGACCCGGCAGTCTGGCGCGGCACCTTGATGTTGAACGGCACGTTGCGCAGGCCCGGAATACGCCCGATGATCGTCTGCGGACGCAGAAGCTCAGCGAACTCAGACGCCATATTCTGGTATTCAACCAGCGGCTTTGCCCATGCGGAGTCCGTGGTGGTGCCAGCAGCCACAGCAGCCTTCAGCACCGTCGAGACTTCCGGCGTCTGGTCATCCCAGCGCTTGGCAAGCTCGGCCGCCTGCATCAGGTTGCCCTTCGACTGCATCAAGGCCATGGCATAGCGCGTGAAGGCGGTGCCCTTCTCGACATTGGCCTTCACCGTGATCGGAGCACCGGAGCGTGCGGCACCGCCGTCGCCTTCGGTCTTGATCTCGGTTGCCACAACGCGCTGCGCCGTATTGGCCTTGGCCTTTTCGAGAGCCCGGAACCGCTTCAGGTCAGCGTCGATCTGCTCGACCTCAGCCTCAAGTGTGTCGAATTCTTCCTGCTCGGCGGCTTCGGTCGAACGACCTTCCTCAGCCGATTTGGTCATGATTTCTTCCATGCGGGCCGCGTGCGCAGCGCGCTTGGTTTCAAGAGCAGCAATCTGCTCGGCAATGGTCTTAGCCATGGTTTTATTCTCCGTTGGCTTCAGGTTCACAGGTTTGGTGGATTTCCCCGAAGCGCCGGGGGCGGTTTTCGACGGACGATCCAGGGTGCCAGTCGCGGCAGGAACATTCGTGTCGAAAGACTTGATGACCGACACCATGTCGACATCGAAATTCTTGGCCGTGATGACCGCTTCGGCGTTCGCCGGGATCGTCACCAATGACAGTTCGTAGACCTCGGACTTGGAGAAGCGGATTCCGCCATCGTCCATGAAGGCATATTCGACCGCCCGAAAGCCGATCGATACGGCGCTAACCAGACCGGCCTTGACCGACTGCCAGGCTTCCTCGATCCGATCGCGCAACGTGCCTTCTTCGGTGATCGTCGGAAGCTCAGCTTCGAACGTGATGCCGTCCTTGGTCGGCTTGTCGAACTTCACAAAGCCCACAGGCTTGTCGTGCTTGTGCTGCCACAGCAGCGGCATCGGGTTCTTGAAGGAAACACCAAGCGGCTCGACAATATCGCCGACGCGATCTGTTGCCGGGGTCGTGGCTACGCCGCGTATAATGCGCCGGTCTTCTGACACGCTTTTGATTTCGAGCACAGAATAGGCGCGGTTCGTCACAGTCATGACGACCTCCAATCGTTTAATTTTCTGGTTGCCTCAGCCGTAAACGAGCATCTGATAGGCAGGCTCGCGCTTTACTTCCGGGTTGCGCGCCATCACCGTCACGGCATCGAACAACGCCATGACAGGATCGATCTTCGCATCACCGGCATTCTGCTTCGTCGCCCGGACGCCGGTCGCGGTCGGTTCGATCTTCAAATTTCCAACGCACCACGCCATGAGCGCCGAGCCGGAATGCTTCATCGTGCCGTTGGCCAGCTTGCGTTCCGCCGTCTTGATGGCGTTCATCATCGCCCAGCCCTGCGGTGCGCCGATCAACTGGCCGCCTTCCTGCGTGATGCCGATTTCCGCCAAGGCCTCGATCATCTCGCCCAAGCCGGCCGGGTCCACAGCCACCGAAGCCAGAAGCCCACGCTGGTTGATCTCGTCTATGATACCGACGATCTCCGAGATGTCGGCCAGCTCGTCATCAACGATGGTCAGGTCACCGTCGCGCTTGAAGTCCCGCAGTCGATCGGCAATCGACTTGCGCCGCTCCAGAACCCCGTCATGGCACCAGGCATGAGTCCAGACGAGCCAGTCGCGCGTTTCTTTGTGCCGGCCAACGACCGCGAAACCGAACAGGTCATCGAGGCCGCCGCCGTCGATCCCGACCACCACGACCTCGGAAACCGAAAGCAGATATTCGAGCGTCAGCCCGTCCAGCACGCGCTTGGGCCAGAAATCAGCCCCCGGCCAGCGATTGGCCCGCAGGTTCATGCCGATCTCGACGTTCAGATGCTTGGCAAGGAAGGTCCGGCGCGTGTCGCCGTCCTTCGCCATTTCCTTCTTCAGTTCGTCCTCAAGCCATTCCTGGCTGACGGATCGGCCAAGGTTCGGATTCGTGATGTAGAAATTATCAGGGTCCAGATAGGCTTCGCTGTCCAGCATCGCCTTCGGAAACTCGTAAAGGACGCCGAGCGACTTCTTGTCCTCGATCTTGCCGTCGCGAACGTCACGGAAATAATCCAGCTTCGCCTTGAACACCCCGGCCGGCGGCGCATCGCTTTGCGTCGACAGCGAGATGACGAAACCTTCCGGCCTCGACACCAGCCCGCCCGTCGCCTCGCGGATCATCGCGTCGGCCTTGGGCTTGGCTCCGAACACCCACAGCTCATCAATCAGGACGAACGCGGCCTTCTTGCCCGACACCGTGTCATTGTCGGCGGCGACCACCTTCAGCACCGCGCCAGTCGTGCGATGCGTGATCGTGCGATAGTGATCCTGCACATGCAGCAGGTCGGTCAGTTCCTCATCAGCCCGCACCATGTCAGCGGCCGGCTTGAAGCTGTTTTGCGCCACCTCGATCGTCGGTGCGATGATCAGCAGTTCCGCCGACATGCGCCAGTTGCGGATCAGCGCCGTCATCATGATCCCGGCCGCGATGGTCGACTTGGCGTTCTTCTTGCTGATCAGCAGGAAGAATTCACGGATCAGGCGCTTGCCACTCTCAGCGTCGTAGGCTCCGAAGATCGCGGCGACAAAATCGAACACCCATTGCTCGCACGCCTCGCCGAAGGTCGGGCTGCCAGCCGCGTCCACAATCCGCAGGCTCTTGAACACCTCAAGCGCTGCCTGCGCCTCATCAGGAAACAGCGGCGGCGAGACAATCAGCGGCCGCCCGGTCTTGATCCGCTTTTCCCAATCGGGGCAAGCAGTCGTCCATTCCTTCATTTGTTCGAAACAACGAGCTTAGGAGCCGATGGAGCAGCGAACCGCCCACCAACGTTTTCGGCCGCCGCCTGCTTCTGCGCCTTCTTGCCTTCCGGTGCCGCCGCTTCATTCAGCGTCTTCATCGTCGTGCTGATGTCCTTGAGTGTCTTGGCTCGCTCCGCCAGCGACAGCGCCTTGAGCAAGGCCTGCCGACGCCGAGGATCGCTTTCCTCGGTGCAGATCATGTCTTCAAGTTCGCCGACATGCGCCGTGACGGCCTCAAGCTCATCCATCAGCCGACCGGCAATCCCCTTCGCCCGATCAGTCAGCGCCTCAGGACGAACCGATGCCGGCACGACGATCTCAGCCGCAGCCGAGCGACGCTCGCTGTTTTCCTGCCAAGGGCCTTTCGGCTTTTCCTTGCGCGTCCAGCCTTCCTGCCTGGCCTTCTTGCGGATCGCGGTTTCCGACACACCATACCAGCGGGCAATTTCGCGATTGCTCATCATGCCGGCGGTGTAATCCCGCTCGATCCCGATCCAGTCGATCGGCTTGTCACTCTTGGTTCTGGTCAATGGTTCGCACCTTGGTTCGCACCTGCGAACTCACAAAGGAGGAAAAAATCTCTGCGTGCTGGGGGCGCGGGTCTAGAGGCGAGCCGGGTCGGGAACTTTTGCCTACCCCCCCCCATGACTTGCGGGCCGCCGCCTCGGGCCGATGGACATCTTGTCTGTGGACGGCAAGCGCTTTGCCCGGCATACTGATCGTTGACGTCAGCAGGCCTTAAACGCGCTTCGTCAACGCAGGCATCGCCACTTGGCCGACGGTGCCATCACCTTAGAGCCAACTTCAAACCCAGGATGCTGCCATGTCTCTTTGGAAGACGTGCGCTCGGGTGGCTTTCGTGATGGTGCTGGCTTCAGGCTTCGCGGCCGACGTCATGTTCATCCTTCAAGCAATCGGGCTGCTTTAATCAGTGCGGCGGGTGGGTCATCTGCCCGCCGTCACCGATGCGAGCGCTCATGCCTCTGCTTTGCGCCATCATGGCAGCTCTTGCATAGCGTCTGGAATGGTCCTGCCCAGAAGGCCTGCTCATTGCCGTGGTGCTGCTCGATGTGGTCGCAGACCAGCTGCGAGGTGTCGGACTGGATGCTTTCACACATCTGGCAGGTGAACAGGTCGCGGGCGAGGATGGACCATCGCAGCTTCTGCCATCGTGCAGTCTTGTACCAGCGTCTCCACTCTTGCGTCTGGTCACGAAAGCGGCTGCGCTGTCTCTCATCTCCTGCCTGGGTGGCGAGCTTTGGAGGAAGCTTGCCGACCAGGGGCTTGATCGTTGAAAGCTTAGTCATGACTGTCTGTCGGCCTTTCGCGTTCAGCCATTGCGCCGCCTGATTAAACCGGACGCCCGCAATTCCGAGGATGATCCATGACCGGCCACGTGCGCCACGTCGCGATTTGCTCATAAGGGTTGATGAAGAACGTATCCTTCTTCGGCCGCGCGGGCGCAGTGATACCAGAGATACCCGGCCAGACGTCTGCCGGCTTCACCTTGTGGCGCACCCTGCCGATCCGGCAATGGCGCACTGTAGCGTTCAGCCGATTTTCAAAACGGCGTTCGCGGTCCTGTTCGTCAATGATGACGGTGTAACTCATCGATCACCTTTGAGGATTAAATCCACCGCCCGAAAATCTTTAATCTCTGGCGCTTGGTTTAAAGTTGGGTATCAGGACGGGCCGGGCGCTACTCCGGCCTAGCTAAACGGCAACCGCTTTCGCGACCGTACTTGCGTCTTTGGCTTTCGCCGCCGTCCTGATCTTTGCACTGCGACGGGACTGGTTTGTGTCAACGGTTTACCGTCATCCGCATTGCCGATGCTGGCCTTCTGCGCGCATCGCGATTGCGAGGCGGTGCGCCGGACTGAAACCGGCTGTCAGCGGCGCGATATGCTAACCGCGTTCTCTCGCCTCGCTCCCCCTGCGGGAACTGATGCCTGGAATCAAAAAAGCGGCCCGAAAGCCGCTCTAGGCGCAATGCGCACAAATAGTATTCCGACCCTTAACTGATTTGCTGTTAAGAGTCAATGGAATCAAGCCGCTGCCGAAAGCTTCCACAGGATTGCGAGCCTGTTCAACGCAAGACGCAGATCACCGCGCAGACTGTCGGCTGGATGGTTCTCAATAATGATCGCCTCAACCGCCATCATGCCAAGCGGACCGCTTTCGAGAATGGCCTTGCGTGCTTCCTTGAATTCAGCCTGGATTCGCGCATCACGTTCGGCGCGGCGGTCTTCAAACGGATCGCTGCCGTCATATCCGCCCGGTCCCGTGAAGTCAGACGACGAGCGCGGTCCGGTCGCGCCTATCATCGCCATCCAGCGGCCGTGCAGTTCATGGAAGCGCAGCGCGGTATCGTAATGCAGTTGGGTGAATGTGTTCGGATGGTTGCCGTCTGGATAGCGCTTTTGGATACGTTTCCAGTCTTCCAGCCAGCGCGCGATGACCGACCCGTGTTCCGGCAGCCGTGCCTCCGATATGGTCAGATCAGGGTTTTCCTGCCGGCGCTTCCATGTTGCAGCCTCCAGCGTCAGGCGCGTTTCGAGGCCAAGCGCCTCATTTGACCGCGATATGCGGCCGCCTGCCGTCCTCATGACGCCTTCACGCTTCTTGCGTCCTGCTCGTGCCATGTCTTTCCTCGTGTGCTTGCTGTCGCATACCGGACGGAGGTTGCGACCTCCAACATGCCACGACTGGCACTTCCGGCAGTAATATGGGCGCTCTGGCGCGTTGTAGTGCCGGCGCATTGCTCTGGGGGGTGTCCGCAGATTCCGCGGAATTCCGCAGACGCGCATTACGCTTGCGCTCACGGTCAGAGGCGCGGCGGCGTTCGGCCTGCTCATCAATAAAATTCGCAGGATCACGCGAAGCAAGTGCCGCCGCAGTTCGTCCGATGATGTCTGGATCAACACCTGCGCGAACCATGTCTGCAATAAGTGTCGCGACTTCGCTCATTGGAACTTCGCTCCATTTCTGATGGCTGAACACGCCATGTCTGCAAAAAGCTCGACCGTCTTCAGCGGCCCGTTGCGCTGCTTAGCGATGACGAAATCCATTTTGTTGGTCGCGTCGGTCAGGCGCTCAAGGCGCTCCGTTTCCTTGTCACCAGACGCCTTTTCGCGCTCCAGGTAATAGGCTTCGCGGTAGAGGAAGATGATCGTGTCCGCGTCCTGCTCGATGGAGCCGGAGTCTCGTAGGTCGGAAAGCTGCGGAACCTTGTTGTCGCGGCTCTCGACGGCACGATTTAGCTGCGACAGCAGAACGACCGCGATCCCATATTCTCGTGCAAGGCTTTTCAGGCCGGCCGTCATTTCGGAGATTTCGTGAACGCGGTTTCCGCTGTATCGTGATGACGGACGGATAAGGCCACGCGGCGAGGGTGGCCGTCGGTATGACCACCAGTATCAGCTCCGCCTACCCAGATCGCTATTTGACCGCATCAAGGTCTGCGCGCAGGCAAAAGAGCAGGCCGTAAACTCCGAGATCGTGGCCGCACTTGCTGCCGCCTATCCAGCTCCGGTCATACCGGAGAGCATCAACGACGCCCTTGTCGATGCCGCATCCGCAATTCTCGATGACTGGTCGCGGACACTAGAGGCTATCGGGCAAGACCCAAGCAGCAATCCCCGAGTTGCTGCGTTGGCTGCAGCTGTGGACCGGGCACGTGTGAAAGGCGGTGCGTCGTGAGCGCCTGCCCAGAACAAGCCTACATCGCCAGCGCGGCGGCTGATCTGGGCGACAAGCTCGCCTGTCGCCTCCGCGTTCTCGAAGCCCTCGAAACCATCATGCAGTTCGACAGCGACGCTGCGCTCCGTGCGCAGGTCCGCCGCCGCTACTGCGATCTCACCAATGACGAAAGGAATGCGGCATGAACGCTGAACCTGAAATCATGACCGATGACGTCGAAATGTTCGAACAAATCGGTAAGCCCGCGAACCAGGTTCTCGCGAATGTCGAACAGTCCATGGCCGCCCGCAGGCAGCAGGACAATGCGCCGGCCGTGACGCCCATGGCGATGATTGATCGCGCACTCGCCTCCAATGCATCCCCGGAGACGCTGGAAAAGCTTCTGGCCCTTCAAGAGCGCTGGGAAGCCGGTCAGGCGCGGAAGGCGTTTGACGAGGCCATGGCTGCCGCCAAGGCGGAAATTCCAACGATCCGGAAGAACAAGCTGGTCGACTTCACGTCTCAGAAGGGCCGGACGCATTACAAGCATGAGGATCTGGCCGAGATCGCCCGGACAGTGAACCCGATCCTGAGCAAGCACGGGCTGTCCTATCGCTTCCGCACGTCGTCGGCCATCAATGACCCTGTCACCGTGACATGCATCGTTTCGCACCGTCTCGGCTATTTCGAGGAAAACACCCTCGTCGGCCAACCCGATACCAGCGGCAACAAGAACAGCCTGCAACAGGTCGGATCGACGCTGACCTATCTCCAGCGCATGACCCTCAAGGCGGCACTCGGTCTTGCTGCGGCCGAAGATGACGATGCCCCCGCCGCCGGCCAGTCTTTCGAGGATGGCCCGATCACCGAGGAACAAGCAGCGACGATCCGCGCCCTGTGTGCCGAAACGGAAACCGACATTCCGAAGTTCTGCGAACTGATGAATGTTGAAGCGATCCCCGAAGTTCCGGCATCACAATACCAGCGCGTCATTGCTTCGCTTGAGGCCAAGAAGCGGAGGCTCGCATCGTGATCGAACAGCGCAGCCCTGAATGGTTCGCCGCCCGCTGCGGCCTCGTTACGGCATCAAAGGTCGCGGACGTGATCGCCCGCACCAAGACTGGGTGGGGCGCATCTCGTGCCAACTACATGGCCCAGCTTGTTGCCGAGCGGCTGACCGGCACCGTCGCGGAATCCTTCACCAATGCCGCGATGCAGTGGGGAACGGACATGGAGCCGCAGGCGCGGTCCACCTACGAGTTCTTCACGAACGCCAGCGTTGAGGAAACCAGTTTCATCGTTCATCCGTCGATCGCTGAAACCGGGGCCAGCCCGGACGGCTATGTCGGTGGTGACGGCCTTGTCGAGATCAAGTGCCCGAACACAGCAACGCACATCGAGACGCTGCTGTCCGGCACGGTCGCCGGCAAGTACGTGACACAGATCCAGTGGCAGCTTGCCTGCACCGGCCGGGCATGGTGCGATTTCGTTTCGTTCGATCCGCGAATGCCGGCAACGATGAGCCTGTTCATCAAGCGGGTGCCGCGCGACGACGCGATGGTCGCCAGCCTCGAAAAGGATGTGTCTGAGTTCCTGACCGAGTTGCGCGACACAGTTTCCCGGCTCCGCGCCAAGTACGAAGCGGAGGCTGCATAGATGGCCCGCGCTCTTATCGTCATCAACGGCAACGCCGACCGAGAAAAGGCACATCACTGGATCGACAAGGCTCCGGCCGGCGCTCGGATCACGTTTCAAGCTGCCAAGCGTACCGACGACCAAAACGCCAAGATGTGGGCAATGCTCACAGAGGTAGCCGAGCAGGTGAAATGGCATGGCCTGAAGCTGGCGGCCGATGACTGGAAATTGATCTTCATGAGCGGGCTCAAGCGCGAACTGCGCATGGTCCCGAATATCGACGGCGACGGCTTCGTGAATCTCTCAACGTCATCGTCTGATCTGTCGAAGGGTGAAATGTCGGATCTGATCGAACTGATGTTCCAGTTCGGCGCGAACCCGGACCACCCTGTCACGTTCCAAGATTCCCAATCGTCGGCCCCCTCCGCCGACGCAGGCAGCGGGACAGCCACCATGTCCAGCGTAGGCGATCCCGCTGCCGAAATTTCGCCTGCTGATGAAGCGGGTACCATGGAGGAAGGCGACAACCCCGGCCAGGTAACCACGGAACAGGCCGCGCCTTCCTCCGACCTATCCGACGAACAGAAGAAAAAGCTATTCCTGCTCGAGGAATGTGCGACCTCCATGTTCGACGCGGCAACCCACGAGGCTTCTGCCGAGCGCGCCGACCGCCTCGACAAGGCCAGGATGGCAAGGCTGTCCGAACTGCCGGATGACAAGGAGTTCGTCCAGAACACCTACAAGGCATGCGCCCGCCTGATTGAAAACCCAGCCGGCCGTGATCAAGCCATGCCTTTCCTCATGGATCAGGCTCGGAAATGGATGGGGGTGGCGTGATGAGCGTATCAGCCTACCCTCTTCAGTGGCCTACTGGACGCATACGCAATGCGCCAGCCGCGCGCCGAGATGGCCGGTTCAGCGTCAAACGCAACAATGGACGTTGGATTGAGACCAAAACCCTTACCGTCGCCGAGGCCCTTGGCCGCCTTCAAGACGAACTCGATCGCATTGGCGCCCGCTACCCAGTGGTCAGCACCAACATAGAGACCCGATTGGACGGACTTCCGCGTTCCGGGCAGGCTGAACCATCCGATCCCGGAGTCGCGCTGTACTTCGACCTTTCCGGCAAGCCGCACTGCATGCCTTGCGACACCTATACCAAGGTAGCCCAGAACATTGCGGCGATAGCGGCCCATATCGAGGCCACGCGAGCGATCGAACGTCATGGCGTGTCATCAGTCGCCGAGATGTTCTCTGGCTTCACTGCGCTGCCTGCACCGGTTGCGAAGCGGAGCTGGCGGGAGGTCTTCGGCTTCACGCCGCATGAACCGGTGTCGCCGACTGAGGTAGAGTACGCATTTCGCGCCAAGGCCAAGAAGGCTCACCCAGATGCCGGCGGCAGCGATGCCGCCATGGCCGAACTCAACGCAGCGCGCGACGATGCGCTGAAGGCGGTGCGCTGATGGCCCTGATCTCCTCAAAGCTCCGAAACAGCGCGAAGGGTCAGGCTTGCACGTTCCAGATCCCCGGCGTCTGCTGCCATAATCCGGAAACGACCGTTCTCGCTCATATCCGCGACGAGTCCAAAGGGCTCGGCAACAAGGCGGCCGACTATTCCGCGGCCTTCGCCTGCCATAGCTGCCACGACGCGATCGACCAGCACCGGCTCTCCAGGGCGGATGAGCTTTTCTTCAGCCTACGCGCAATGCAACGCACCTGGGCGATTTGGATCAAATCTGGGCTCATCGTTCTCCCCGTCGATCCGTCCACCGCCAAGCGCCGGCCGAAGAAGAAATCCACGATCCCATCGCGCCCACTGCGGAGCGCCAACACGTTTCGGAGGAAATAATGACCCTCGACCCGAAGGCGCTGGAAGTCTTCACTGCATATTTTGTGAAGAACTACCCCGGTCCCGATACGATCATCCACGATCCGAAGTGGCATGCGCCGCGTGTTCTCCGCGCCGCCGTTGCCGCGGTCAACACCTCACTCCCCGCCGATGTGGCGGGGCTGGTGGTGCAGATCGAGGATCGTGCACACGAGGTCTATGTTTACGGCACTGCCGCGCAGGTCGGCCCTTCTGCAGAAGAGCTTCGTCAGATCGCCACCGCTCTCACCGCTCTCTCTGCCCGCGTAGAGGCGGCAGAAGAACGTGTGAAGGAACTGGAGGCGGCGTTGCGCGAACTTATCCCGATGGCGGGCGCTGGCGCGATGGACAGCCACGATCCGCGTATTCTTTCTGCCCGCGCCGCCCTCGCATCCATCCCCACCCCTGCCGAGCACTCCGACGATCTGGCCGTTGATCGTTTCGCATCCGCCATGAAGACCAAGCTTGCAAAGAAGCGTGCCGAAGGTCGTGGCGGATGGGAAGGCCCCACTTGCAGCGCTGAATTACTGTCGAATCTCCTTCGTAAGCACG
>Ga0182738_1003079_pt1 | contig 19290 bp, 16 predicted proteins | sample eDN5th30CBELigMG_FD_128876 | JGI IMG/M metagenome (GOLD analysis project Ga0182738, IMG submission 128876) | Enriched Miracle-Growth compost microbial communities from Emeryville, California, USA - eDNA 5th pass 30_C BE-Lig MG (version 2)... ... | reverse complement strand
GCACCAATGTGTGGGATCATCAGGGTATGGCCGGCTTCTCGCGTGAACGCGACGCGCTTCTGAACGCCCATCCGACGGTCAAACCCTGGGCCTTGCTGGCTGAGGCCATCAAAGACTGCACGCGCCATGGGGACATTGTACTCGACCCGTTCCTCGGCTCCGGCTCGACTCTGATCGCCGCGGAGAAGACAGGCCGCGTCTGCCGCGGCATCGAACTCGACCCTGCTTATTGCGATGTCGTGATTGCCCGCTTCGCGAAGGAGACCGGTAAGGAAGTGGTGCATGTCGAGACCGGCATGACCTTTGCTGCGCTTGCGGCAAAGCGTGCCGCTGAGGCGTCTTCGCAGGCAGAATCCGCTGATGTCCACGAGACTAGCGCCAGCGATGCAGCGACGACGGAGGTCCATCATGTCTAGGTCGACAGCTGCCTCTGCTACCACGCACAACTCTCAGAACGATGAGCCCGGCGGCATTGCCATCCCGGTCCGTCTTCGCAAGCGCCCGGTGTTGCCATACATACCAACAGTTGCAGAGCCTGAGGGGACCGAATGGCCTGATCCCGCACAGGTCGCCGAGCACGCGGATGATGATGCCTCGCAGGCCAGCGAGCCCGGCAAGGCGGACTATGAGGTTGGCTATGGCAAGCCGCCTCGCCACAGCCAGTTCAAAAAGGGACAGTCGGGCAATCCCCACGGGCGGCCGAAGGGTGCGAAGTCGGCGAAGACGATCGCGCGCGAGATTCTCCAGACGAAGCGGAGGGTCAAAATCGATGGCAAGACCCGGAATCTGACGGCGCTGGAGATCGCCCTTAACCAGCAGGCCAAACAGGCGATGAACGGTGATCGGAAGGCTCTGGAATTTCTGGCATCTCTCATGCCCGAGGAAGCCGAGCTGGGTGCCGACCACGCGCTCCAGCCAGAGAAGCTCGACGAGACAGACCGTGCCATGCTGGCCTATCACCAGCGCGAGACGCTGCTGGCCCCCGAGTTGGGCCTCAGCGAGACACAGGTTGCGGCGATCCTGGCCAGGTTCAGTCTTTCCGACACAGAGAAGGACATGTCGTGACCAGTCCATCTCCTTCGATGTCAGCAAGGTTCGACAGATACGCAGCCTCCCGGCTTCAGCGGGAGAAACTGTTCTTCTTCCTCTGGCGGGCATTCGACGTACTGCACAACGAGCGCGGCGAGGCATTCGTCCCGAACTGGCACTTGGAGGCCATGTGCTGGCAGCTTGAATGTGTGGCCGACGGCCAGACGCGACGCCTGCTGATCACCATACCGCCGCGCCATCTGAAGACCGTTACCACGTCGGTGGCCTTCGTTGCCTGGCTGATCGGCCAGAATCCCGCACTCAGGATCATCATCGCCAGCTATGGTCACGAGCTGGCGATGAAGAACCTTCAGGATCTGCGTCGCGTTATGGAAAGCCAGGCTTATCGCCAGCTCTTCCCCGATGTCGTGATGCGCGTCGCAGGTGCGCAGATCACGACCCACCGCGGTGGCTCGATCCGCGCGACCTCAGTCGGCGGCACGATCACCGGCATCGGCGCCGACTACATCATCGGCGACGATCTGCTGAAGGCCGGCGAGGCACACTCACCGCAGATCCGTGAAGCCGCATTCAGCTTCTACCAGCATTCGCTTGTGTCGCGCCTCGACAATAAGAGCGAAGGCCGTATCATTCTCGTCCAACAGCGTCTTCATGCTGACGACGTTGCCGGTCGCCTGCTCGACGCAGACGGCGGCTTCACGCATCTCAACCTTCCGGCGATCGCCGAAGAAGACCAAACGATCAGGATCGGCCCGAACCGCGCGCACCAGCGCCGGTGCGGTAACGTGCTCTTCCCCCAGCGCGAGCCCCGCGAGACACTGGACGCCCTGCGCCGCGAGATGGGCAGCGCCGTGTTCATTCCCCAGTATCAGCAGCGGACCGACGGCGCCGGATCCGATCTGTTCCAGTGGTCATGGTTCCACAGCTACGACTATCAGTTCCGCCCGGATCGTGAGGAGTTCAACATGATCGTCCAGAGCGTCGATACCGCTTTTGCCGATGGTGCCGACAATGACTGGTCGGTTTGTCTGACCTTCGGCCGCAGGGAGCAGGACTGGTATCTTCTCGACGTTCTGCGCACCCGCGACAGCTACAGCGACTTCAGAGCCAGCGTGGCCCGGCTTGTCCGCCGCTGGACAGCAGATCGCCTGATCATTGAACAGGCAGGTACAGGTATCACTCTCTATCGCGAACTGCTCCGTGAGAGCCGTCTTCGGAACGTTCTGTACCGCTTTACCTCGCGGCTCTCGAAAACGGAGCGCTTCAATACCCAGATCGAACGGCTTAAGACGGGGCGCTTCTTCGTCCCCGACGCAGCGCCCTGGCTTGACGACTTCCGCCGTGAACTTGTCTCCTTTCCCAGCGGTCGCCATGACGACCAGGTCGATGCCCTCACCCAGTTCCTCGACTGGCTCGGACACAGGCAGGCAATGAGCAGGATGAAAGATATCGATCACCGCAGGAAGCGGGAACGCAACGCCGAACATTGGCGCTAAGCGCTAACAGCCAGAAAATCCGTTTATTGCAAGAGCTCGAAGATCCTCCTCTTTCGATACGCGCGAAACCACAACGACGGCAGCTTGATTGAGCTATGCTTCGATCGAACGATTCTTCGACAAGAGCGGAGGTGACATGACAAGCCGCAAAATGGTGAGCTGCCACTGAGTTTTTCCTCCATCTGAGATTAGAGTCCGGCTCTTGATCGAAGGACGGACTGATGAAGCGGAAGCGATTTACGGAAGAGCAGATCATCTCGGTTCTGCGGGAGCACGAGGCAGGGGCGAAGGCGGCCGATCTGGCTCGCAAGCACGGGGTTTCCGAGGCGACGCTGGAAGGCGAAGTATGGCGGGATGGATGTGTCCGACGCCAAGCGGCTGAAGGCTCTGGAAGACGAGAACGCGAAGCTGAAGAAGCTGCTCGCCGACCAGATGCTGGAAGCGGCGGCGCTGAAGGAGCTTCTTTCAAAAAAATGGTAGGGCCCGCCGCCAAACGCGAAGCCGTCGCGCATCTGCAGGCCGTCATGGGCCTGTCGGAGCGTCGGGCCTGTTCCTTCGTCGGTGCCGATCGCAAGATGATCCGCTACCGGTCATGCCGTCCGCCGGAGACAGAGCTGCGCAGCAAGCTGCGTGACCTCGCCAACGAGTGTCGGCGTTTCGGCTATCGTCGCCTGTTTATCCTGCTGCGGCGGGAGGGCGAGCCCTCAGGGATCAATCGCATCTATCGCCTCTACCGGGAGGAAGGGCTGACGGTTCGCAAACGCCGGGCGCGGCGACGCGCGGTGGGCACGCGAGCGCCGATCCTGGTCGAGGCGAGACCGAACGCGCGCTGGTCCCTCGACTTCGTGCACGACCAGTTCGCCTGCGGGCGGCGGTTCCGCGTGCTGAACATCGTCGATGACGTCACCCGCGAATGTCTGGCCGCCATCCCCGACACGTCGATCTCCGGTCGTCGGGTGGCACGTGAGCTGACCGATCTGATCGGCCGTCGCGGCAAGCCGGACATGATCGTTTCCGACCACGGCACCGAGTTCACCTCGAACGCCATCCTTGCCTAGGCGAAGGATCACCGTGTCGAGTGGCACTACATCGCGCCGGGAAAGCCGATGCAAAATGGCTACGTCGAATCCTTCAACGGCCGGATGCGCGACGAACTCTTGAACGAGAGCCTGTTCTTCGGCCTCGACCATGCGCGCAGCGCCATCGCCGAATGGAGGCAGGACTTCAACACCGCGAGACCGCATTCCTCGCTCGGATACCAAACCCCGGCGGCCTTCGCCGAGGTGCTCACCGCAACCAGTAATCCGGTTGCTCAACCCGCGCCTCACGGCGTAACAGAAATGGCTGAGGCTCTAATCGCCGCTGGATGACAGTTCAGTGGCAGGTCAGCGCGTGTAATACGTCGGATCGTCAATCATGGCGGCGCTCCAGGTGGGCGCACAAGTTCACCCTCCTTACCAAGTTTGCGGTAGAAGCACGTCGTCGCGAAGGCCTCCGCACGACCAGGCCGTGGCGAGCGGCAAAAACGGGGCCGATTGCGGACTGTCAGCTTCGAGGCTCGAACCGTCAGAAGCGAACCTTCTGACCGCTCCGGCATCGACGTAACTTGGTCCTTAGCGGTCCCACATCTGAAAGACCGCCCGACATGCAGCACCCTCTTCATGGCATATCATTCCGACATGCGACCTGCGCCGTTCACACGGCATCAGTTTCTTGTCCCTTGCCAAGGGTGATCAGCAGACGATGCGTTCCTCCGTTCAGCGGTAGGCGAACACATCCGTTACTGCAAGCGACAGAGGTGCCGTCGAGGGTAGCCCGCACAACACCGGGACCGGCGCCGGACGGGTTCTCGACGCGGATGTCGTAGCGGGTGGAGGCGACGTTCACCGTGGCCTCGAAGCTTGGCCAGTCGGCGGGAATGCGAGGGTCGATGACGAGAAAGGTACCCTCGCGGCGGATGCCGAGGATGCTCTCGACGCCTGCGCGATACATCCACGCCGCAGAGCCGGTATACCAGGTCCAGCCGCCGCGCCCTGCATGAGGCGGAACCGAATAGACATCGGCCGCGACGACATAGGGCTCGACCTTGTAGCGTTCGACCGCGCCCGGCGTGCGTGCGTGATTGATGGGGTTGAGCAGCGAAAACAGCTCGGAGGCGCGCGCGCCGTCGCCGAGCTTCGCGAACGCCATGATCGCCCACATCGCCGCATGGCTGTATTGTCCGCCATTCTCGCGCAGGCCAGGCGGATAGCCCTTGATATAGCCCGGATCGTGCGCCGTCTTGTCGAAAGGCGGCGTGAACAGGAGCGCAATGGCGTCGTCGCGGCGGATGAGATGCCGGTCGAGAGCTGCCATCGCCTGCGCGGCGCGCGCGGGATCGGCCGCACCCGACAGCACCGCCCATGACTGGGCGATGGAGTCGATCCTGCATTCCTCGCTCTCTTTCGAGCCGAGCCATGTCCCGTCGTCGAACGTCGCCCGGCGATACCATTCGCCGTCCCAGGCTTCGCGTTCGATTGTGGCCTTGACGGAGGCGGCGTGCCCACGCCAGCGCGTTGCGCGTTCCGGATCGCGCATGTCGGCGAAAGGCGCGAAGAGTTCGATCGTGCGGACAAGCAGCCAGCCGAGCCATACGCTCTCGCCCTTGCCGCCCTCGCCCACCCGGTTCATGCCGTCGTTCCAGTCGCCAGTGCCGATCAGCGGCAGGCCGAGCTCGCCGGTGAGTTCGAGGCACTGGTCGAGGCCGCGCGCGCAATGCTCGAACAGCGAGGCCCGCTCGTCCGCGGTCAGGGGCCGGAAGAAGGCGTCGTGCTCGCCGGGCGCAAGCGGCGGCCCCTCCAGAAACGGCACGTCCTCATCCAGAATGGTGGCATCGCCGGATGCGGCGATATAGGTCGCGGCGGCGAAGGCGAGCCAGACGCGGTCGTCTGAGATCCGAGTGCGCACGCCTTGGCCCGAATGCGGCAGCCACCAATGCTGGAAATCGCCTTCGACGAACTGCCGCGAGGCCGCGCGCAGCAGGTGGCCGCGCGTCTCGTCGGGTGCGGCGAAGGTGAGCGCCATGCCGTCCTGGAGCTGGTCGCGGAAACCATAGGCGCCGCTTGCCTGATAGAAGGCCGAGCGCGCGAGGACGCGGCATGCGAGCGTCTGGTAGAGCAGCCAGCCATTCAGCATGATGTCCGTCGCGCGATCCGGCGTCTTCACCTGCACAGTGCCAAGCACGGTCTGCCAATGGTCCGTCACCGACGCCAGCACCGCGTCGAGATCGGCGTCGCGATAGCGGGTGATGAGCATGCGCGCATCGTCCGCCGAACCGGACTGGCCGATCAGCCAGACGATCTCGGCGGTTTCGCCGGCACCGAGCGTGATGCTCGCTGCAAGGGCGGCGCAAGGGTCGAGTGCGGCCCCCGCCGCGCCCGAAAGCACATGCCCGCCGGTGAGCGCGGCCGGGGCCTCGGGGCCGCCGCCACGACCGAGAAACTCGGTGCGATCGGCGGTCCACGATGTCTGGAGGCCGCCGAGATCGGAGAACGCGACCCGGCCGGGAAAGGCGGTGCTCCACGGGTTGCGGGCGAAGATCGCGTGGGTGGCGGCATCGACCTGCGTGACGATGAAGGGCGCGGAAGCGCCGCGCAGGGTGCCCAGCACCCATTCTGCATAGGCCGTCATCGAAAGGCGGCGCGGCCGCCCCGATGCGTTGCGCAGCGTCAGACGGGAGATCTTGACCGGGTCGGACAGCGGCACGAATTGCAGCAGATCGAGCGCAATCCCGTTCGCCTCATGTTCGAAGCGGCTGTAGCCGAAGCCATGACGCGCAACATAGGTTCCCCCGTCGCGGATGGGCTGCGCCGTCGCGCTCCAAAGTTCACCGCTGTCCTCGTCACGGATATAGATCGCCTCGCCGGCCGGATCTGCGACAGGATCGTTCGACCATTGCGTCAACTGGTTCTCGCGGCTGTTCCCGGCCCAGCTATAACCGGCTCCCTCCGCCGAGACCTGGAAGCCGAAGCCGGGGTTGGCGATCACATTGATCCATGGCGCGGGCGTCATGCTGTCGCCCTGCAAGATGGTCACATATTCGCGCCCGTCCCTGTCGAAGCCGCCGAGGCCATTGAAGAACTCCAGCCTGTCCGTCTCGGCGGGCTGGATGGGTGCGCGCGGCGGGGGCTCTGCTTGCGGCAATGCGACCGGGTCCTCGGCCGGCAGTTGCAAGCGCGCCAACTGCTCGGCGATGGAGCCGCGTCGGGCATGGAGGACGATGCGGGCCGCCGCGTAGAGCAGCGACCGCGCTTCAACGCTCATGAGATCGGCCCGCAGCACGCGCACCGTGCCCGGCGCATCGCCGAGCCTTGGCCATGACTGGCTGCTGCGCACAGCCGTTTCGATGGCGATCTGGAGATCCTGCATGTAGGAAGCAGCGTGCTCGTTGACGATGACGAGGTCAACCGCAAGGCGTTTCAGGCGCCAATATTCGTGGGCACGGAGCAACTGCCCCACCTGGGCCATGTCCCCAATATCGTCGATACGCAGGACGACGATGGGCAGATCGCCGGAAACGGCGTGTGGCCACAGGCCCGATTGGGGGCCGATGCCGCGCTGAATCTGCTCCGCCGAGGAGCGGAGGCGGGAATCGGCATAGAGGATCGGGGCTGCGAGGCGCTGGAAATCGGCCGCCTCGGCTCCTTCGATGCCAAGATGGCGAAGCTGCACCTGCCCCTGCGTCCATGCAAGTGTCTTGGCGCGGTCAAAGGCGTTGCGGTCATGGTGCTTGTCGATCAGGCCGAGAAGTTCGCCCCGTGACGATGCCACCACCGTCCAGAAGGCGACCCGCGCGACCTTGCCGGGGGGAACCGTTATGCATTGCCTGAGCGAAAAAACAGGATCTAGAACCGTTCCGACCGTATTCGACAGCGGCCGGTCATGTGCGCTACCGCCGCCCCGGCCGAGGAAGCGGGCCCGGTCGGTCTCATATTGCGGATCGGCGGTAATCTCCCCTTCGACGACGGCGAAGTGCGCCGCCCACAGCCGCGGCTCGCCGGCGGATCGCGGCCGGCGCGTGGCGACGAGCGCTCCGAATTCCGCAAGGTGTTCGGTCTCGACGAACATCTTGGAGAAGGCCGGGTGGGCGTTGTCGGCGGCAGGTGTCGCCAGCACGATCTCGGCATAGGAGGTCAGCTCGATCTCGCGCGACCGGCGGCCATTGTTGGTCAGCGATATGCGGCGCACCTCGCCGTCATCCTCGCCGGAGACGAGCACGTCCATCATGGTCGTCAGCGTATCGTCGCGGCGGACGAAATGGGCGCTGTCCTCGCCGAAGAAGACTTCGCCGGGCGCGTGGCCCGACCGCTGCGCGGCGCCGGTCCAGACCACCCCGCTTCGCATGTCCTTGAGGAATATGGATGAACCCCAGTCGTCGCGTGTCACGTCCTCCCGCCACCGCGTCACGGCAATGTCGCGCCAGCGGCTGTAGCCGGTGCCGGTAGCAGTCAGCATGACCGCATAGCTTCCGTTCGACAGCAGATGCGTTGCCGGTGGCCCGCCAGGCGCGGTGGCCAGGCGGCGCATGATCACATCCTCGGCGGCGGCTTCCGACGATGGCGCCCTGATTTCCTCGACCCGCGGATAGGCGATGACCACATCTTCCGGCGTGCGCTCCTGCAGGAGCAGTTCGCTGGCAATGATCATCGGCTCGCGATGGAAGCGCAGGCGCATCCGGCCATCCAGCAGCGTGTTGGCGATGGCGACGATAGTCATGCCCTGATGATGCGCCATGAAGGTACGCACGATGGCGACGATGTCCTCGGCTGGCAGGCGCGTGCGGGTGAAGTCAAGTGCCTCATAGAAGCCGTAGCGGCCGCTGGCGCCAATCGCCGCCAGCCGGGCGTAGTTCCGTCGCGCCTGCTGCGGGTCGACCATTGCCGCCAGTGCCGTCGCATAGGGCGCAATCACCGCATCGCCCGAAAGGCCGCGCTTGAGGCCGAGGCCCGGCACGCCAAAATTGGAATACTGGTAGGTGAATTCGAAGTCGCGGGCGTTGTAGGCGGATTCCGATATGCCCCATGGAATGCCGAGCGAGTGCCCATAGGCCTGCTGCCGCTTCACCACCAGGCGGTTCGTCTGCGCCAGCAGACTGCCGTCCGGCGCGCGCATCACCAGCGACGGCATCAGGTATTCGAACATAGACCCCGACCAGGAGATCAGGGCCTGTCCGCCTCCGACCGGCGTCGCCGTGCGGCCGAGACGGAACCAGTGCCGCGTCGGCACATCGCCCTTGGCGATGGCAAACAGGCTGGCCAGCCGCGCCTCCGAGGCGAGCAGGTCGTAGCAGTTCGAATCGAGCCCGTTATCGGCAAACGAGTAGCCGATCGAAAGCAGCTTCCGGTCCGGATCGACGAGGAAGGCGAAATCCATCGCCATCGCCATCTCACGCGCCGTGTCGGCGATCGCCCTCAGGCGATCATTGAAGGACCCTGCATCCATGAGCGCGTCGCGACCGTGTTCGATGCCGGCTCGTTTCAGCGCTTCGATCCAGAACAGCAGTTCCGCAAGACGGTCGTCGCCGGCCGGAATCGTGATGGCGCGTGCCGCCTCGGCGGCTTTCTCCAGCAGCCGGTTCAGCGGCGCGACGACCGAGGCGACCGGCTGCACTCCGTTAAGCCTCGCCTCGATCTCGTCAAGGATCGCGGCAAGCGGTTGCCCCGGCCCACTGGCCACGGCAGGCAATGCGTCCGCCGCCTCGCGCGCCAGCCGGAAGGCGTCCGCCCAGCCGGCTCGCGCATCCGGCGCGTGCGCCCCCTCCATCCATTCCTCGCAGGCATTGGCGAGCGCGATCAGATGGCCGGCAAGATTGCCGCTGTCGACGGAAGAGACATAGGCAGGATCGAGCACGCGCAGGTCCTGCGTCCCATACCAGTTGAAGAGATGCCCCCTGAATTTGGGAAGTTTCTGCATCGAGTCGAGCGTGGCTTCGAGCCGCTCGACGGTCTCGATTGCGCCGGCCCAGCCGAAGTCGCGCGCCGCCACCGTCGAAAGCAGGTAGAGCCCGATATTCGTCGGCGAGGTGCGATGTGCAAGGACCGGCTGCGGGGTCTCCTGGAAGTTGTCGGGCGGCAGCATGTTGTCCGCCGACGTCACGAAGGTCTCGAAATAGCGCCAGGTGCGGCGCGCAATCAGTCGCAGATCGGTCGCATCCGCTTCGGAGATCGCACGATCGCGCATGATCGGCGGCGCGCTGATGCGATATGCGATTGTGGGCGCAGCAGCCCAAAGCAGCGCAAAGGGCAGGATAAGCGGCCAGGATGCGGGTGCGATCATCGCCATGCCTGCCGTGAGCGCCATGCCGAGCGTCACGCCGCCCAGCATGCGTCCGTAGAAGCCGCCCAGATCCAGCCGCGGCGCCGCCGACGATCGGGCAGCGGTTGTCCACTCCAGAAGGTGGCGGCGCGTCACGAACAGCCGCGCCAGCGTCCTGATAATTGCATCGCCCGCCCGCCATGCCTGGTCGGGAAGGAAGGTGATAGCAAAGGCCAGTTGTGCGGCCGCCAGATGCAGGCCGCGACCGAGTTTGCCGAGATGGCTCCGCAAATGCAGGCCGGCGCGGTGCGGCAGCAGCGAAAACGCGCCGGGCAGGAATGCCGGGATCGCGACGGCAGTGAGAACGAGCGCCATGCCCGTCACCGCCGGCGGTGTGGGCAACAGCCAGTTCAGCGCGAAGACCAGGAGCGTGAAGGGCGCGATCAGCGAGCGCCGCAGATTGTCCAACATCTTCCAGCGCCCGAGCGGCGGCATTGCGTGCCGCCCGGTCCGCCGCCCGAACAACCAGGGCAGGAGCTGCCAGTCGCCCCTGATCCAGCGATGCTGCCGCCTTGCGGCGACGTCGTAGCGGCTCGGAAATTCCTCGACGACCTCGATGTCGGAGGCCAGCCCGGCGCGGGCGAAGGTGCCTTCGAACAGATCATGGCTGAGCATCGTGTTTTCGGGAACGCTGCCGGCCAGCGCCGCCTCGAACGCGTCGACGTCATAGATGCCCTTGCCGGTATAGGAGCCCTCGGCGAACAGATCCTGATAGACGTCGGAGATCGCCGCCGCATAGGGATCGATGCCGGCGCGGCCCGAGGATACGACCTGATAGGGCGATCCTTCATGGCCCACCGGCAACGCCGGCGTGACGCGCGGCTGGAGGATCGCATAGCCGCCGATGACGCGTTGGGTGTCGGGATCGAAGATCGGCCGGTTGAGGGGATGCGCCATCTTGCCGATCAGCCGGCGCGCCGCATCGCGCGGAAGCCGCGTATCGGCGTCGAGCGTGATGACAAAGCGAACATTGTCCGGCACCCGAGGCGCGCGCCCGTCGACAAGCGCGAATGTCGTATCGGCGGCACCGCGCAGAAGCCGGTTGAGCTCGTGCAGCTTGCCGCGCTTGCGCTCCCACCCCATCCATATGTTTTCGCTTACGTTGAAGATGCGGCGCCTGTGCAGGAGGAGGAAGCGGTCTCCGCAAGGTCCCGGACCGTGGCGTCGGTTGAGCTGCGCGATCGCATCATGGGCAACGGCGAGCAGGTCCGCATCGCCCGCCACCGTCTCCCGGTCTGCATCCAGACCGTCCGACAGGAGAGCGAACGTCAGGTCGCCGCCGATACCCGCCAGATGATGGACCTCCAACCGCTCGACCTGCTCCAGCAGGTCGGCTTCGCTGGTCAGCAGCGTCGGCACGACGACCATTGTCCGCAACGTCTCCGGCACACCGTCGCCGAGTTCGAGGCCGGGCAAGGCGGTTGCGCCGAAAAAGAATGCGACCGCACGGTTGACCAGCGCCGTCGCCAGTTCGGTCGCGGGCACGAAGCCAAGCAGCACGAACGGCACGAGCCAACCCTCCGCGAGGCCTGATGCCACGAGAGCCCAGCATGCGAGGGCGAGCAGGGCTGCTGTGGCAGCCATGATGGCGCCGACATAGCCGCCAATGCCAAGGCGCAGGCTGATGCGGCCAATCTGTGTTCGCGACGGCGGCCTGAAGCCAATCGTCCGCTCGATCGCGCGCCGGCCTTCCGCAATTAGATGGTAGCCGGGATCGCCGAGGCGCCGGCTTTCTTCGGGACCGCTGGGGTTCGCGGCCGCAAGGCGTGCCGTTTCAAGCGCCAGCGTGGCGATCGCGAGCTCCGTCCACGACGAACCGCGGGCAAGTTCCTCGATCGCGCTCCGGTAGAGATTGCGCGTCGGGAAATCCATCGCGGCATAGGCGCTTCCTGACCGAAGCCGCTCATCCACCAGGCTCACGCTCTCGAAGAGGTCGGCCCAATCGATGTCGGAGATCAGCCGCATGCTGTTGATGACGTTACGAACGGTCACGTTCGACGCGCCCAGCCTCTGCTGGGCATGCTGGACCACCTCGTCCGTCGAAACACCTTGCAGCCGGAGCCGGTCCAGCAACCATTCGAGCGCGGGCGTCGTTCGCGGGTCCTGGTCGCGCAATCGCTTGACGAGCTGCGCTGCGAATACCTCTGAAAGCGGCGTTGTCGCGCGCGCAAGGATATCCTTGTCCAGCGCGAAACGCGCCTGACCCGTTTCGAGAAGCCTGTCGGCCAACGCATCCGCATCGGCCCGCTCCTCACGCCCGAGGACGATCTGGTCTGCAAGGCGGCGCAGATTCTCGACAAGCACGATGCGCAGCGTGATCGCGACGGCCCACAATTCGCCGATGGTCAGCGGCTGCACCCGCTGGTAGGCCAGAATGAACCGGCGCAACACGTCCTGATCGACATAGCTGTCCGTGTGGGCGATGAATGCCCAGGCAATGCCGAACACGCGCGGATAGCCGGCGAAAGGCCCTGTCGCCAGCTTCGGCAATTGTCGATAGTAGCCAGGCGGTAGGTCGTCCTGGATTTCGCGGATCTGCTCCTCGACGAGATGATAATTATCGAGCAGCCATTCCGCCGCCGGAACCACGCCCCGCCCGCTCTCCAGGTCAGCGGCACTTGTCCGGTAGGCCGCAAGCAATGCGGCCGCGTTCTCGTTCAGCCGGGTTTGCAGCGACGGAACAGCCGCGGGACGCGTCGTCACCTTTTGCGCGGCGGCGAGGCTTTCGGCATGCTGTTCGAGCCGTTCGATGCCAAACAGCTCTTCGCGTACCGGCCTTGTATTATTCCATGGCGTCGACGGCGAGCGGGCCCCGAGGACCCGGTGATAAAAGCGCGCGATCATTCCATTTCCAGTCGATATGTCTGCGCTCAACGCGCACCGCAGTCATTCGTTTCGAAGTCTGTCGGAGAGGCCCGTTCGGGTGCACTCGACCAGCTGCCGGCCGCCACGCAATGTCGTGGCTGTTGCATGCGGTTCCGCACAAAGAACGCGTGGGCCAGGCATAGCGTTGCAGCGCTTCACACCAAATCGTCTGGATCAATGCATCCCGCCGTCAACCGGCTGCACTGCAAGCGAACCTGCGATGATGATCGCGGGTGATCATCATCGCGCAAGGGTTGGCCCCGTCGTCCGGACCTGCGGCAACGTCGTCAGATGAGCTTGTCATCTTCGACAGCCCGACTGGCACTTTCGCGCTTTCTGGTATCGGATTTCCGATGCCCCGCAGCGGCTGCCTGGCGGATCTGCTCGAAGCGGTTGTCTTCGCGGGACGGCTGCGGGGAAGGCTTATTCACGAAACGGATCATGGTCACGCTGCTCGCTGGGCGGATCGGCATTGGGACGCCCGCGATCGCCCAGGAGGCGAGCGTCCCATGAAGGCTCACGTGGCGGAGAGAGCTGTGATGCAGCCTGGAAGGCCGAGCCTGTCGGGAGCCGTCTGCCCGGGCATGGTTGCCCAGCCGCCGGCTTCCACGAACTGCCGCCTGGCGGAGGCGCTGGATATCGCCTTCAGCTCGACGAGTCGCGCAGCCGCGTCTGGTGCCGCATTGAATTTCTCTACGCATATGGCCGTAGCCAGATCGCCCCGTGCGACATCGCCTGCTGTGATCGCGGTCGTACGTGACGTGCCGCCCGTGACCCAGCCGCCCCAGCTGAACCCGACGACGATCGTGGCGATGATCGCCATAATGCCGGTCCATATTAAAAGAGTTTTCGAGGGCTGATAGTCCCCCCATCGCTGGGAGAGGGATTGTTTTGTCGTGCTCTGCGTAGCCATGAAGATTTTCCTTCCGGGTAGGAGTGGATATCGCTTTGTCCGGCCGCGCTGGCCGAACGGTTCAGGCACTGCTCTCAACTTCTCATGCCGCTATTGCCGGCCGCCAGCGCGGAATCTTTTGCGAGGATGTCGCGGTCGCGTCGGCATTTGCGCCGGCAAGGGAAGCCCACACGTCCTTCGCACATCGGATGACGCGGTCGCGCAGAGGCCGAAATTTCATTGGGGTTCTTTCCGCAGCCGGCGCATAGGGCGGTTGCAAGACCATACGTAGCACGGTTGGCAATCAAATGATATGAGTGCCGGGATTTATTTCCCTAAATAAAAAATATAAATCCGATCTCTCCATAATGACACTTCTGACGTAGAAAAAATTCAATCGTTTTCGGAGAATTATTATCGTCTATTTTTCCTTCTTCATTTTAGAAAAAATAAATATCCCAATCTCCTTGTTTAATTCCCAATTTAAGCACATATGTAAAACACGTTGAATTTGCCGATTTGGCTTTCGTGGTGTCAGAGACTGCACCCGTCATTCATCACTGAATTCTCGACAGCGAATGCACAAGCGCCGATCCGGCGCGCATCTCGCTCTGTTCGAACCTGGAACGAAGCCAGCGCTGACCACGGATGTACTGGCAGCTGCATGCTCGTTCCGGTTCGGATGGGAATGATGCAGGAAGCGCATCAGCGTGTTCCTGCGGAGACCCGTACCATGACCACGCGCACTATACATACGGTCGTCCGTTTTTCGTCCGCCTTCCTGCTGCCCGGCTTCGATGTCCCGCAGCCGGCTGGGGAATACCGTGTCGATCAGGACGAAGAGTCGATCGACGGCTTGTCCCGGCTCGCCTGGCGACGGGTCGCTGCCTTCATCCACCTGCCGGCGATCGCAATGCAGGTTCATACGCAACAGATGGTGCCGATCAGTCCGGCTGACCTCAATGCCGCACTTGAAAAGGACCATGAACCGTCATGAGAGCGACAAGCATCTTATACCGCAGCCGCGCGCTTCCCCGCGATACCGGGGTACATCGCTTTGCAGTGGGCCAGACCGTCCGCCTGAAGGGTAGGTTCGGGAGGTCGGTCTCGGCCGCGGACGTCTATCACATCACCGGCACGCTGCCGCCGCGGGGAGATTCCCCGCAATATCGCATCCGCAACGACGACGAACGTTATGAGCGGGTAGCGACACAGGACAGTATCGAGCCGATCGACCTGTCACGGACAGGCACCGGCGCAACTCTCATCGAAAGGACGTTCGGACATGGCCAAAGGACAGAAACGCAGCAGCCGCGAGATCAGGAAGCCAAAGCAGGAAAAGGTTCAGCCCAAGCCTGAGACCACGTTCGGCAGCCAGATCAAGCTCGCCGCGAACACCAACGCCCCACGGGGCAAGCGCTGAGGCAGCCGGACGGAGCGTGGTGGCGTCATGAAGATCGCAATCGAGTTCTACCGCACCCGGGACGCTGACGATGCGCATGCGGTCGTTGCCCGTGAGACCGCGGAAGTTGCCGACCTTGATGACGCGATCACGATTGCATTGCAGCTTTCGCGCAGCCTTGACATGCCGCAGCGACCTGACGCGGTGACGATCACCGACGCAAACGGATCACGACTCTATTCGGGGGCCATCGACGCCGACGCGGCCGATGAAGGAAGGCTACAATGATGGACGTTCACAATGACGAGGCCGAGCGAATGCGAGACGTCACCGCGCTCGGTGTTTGGGAGAACGAAGGCGGAGCATCCGGCCGCCACTCCATGGACCATCAATATGGTCGTCGCATCGAAACGGATCGCTCATGGACCGTCTACCATGTCTTCACCGGTGTTCCGGCCCATGCAGACGGACAGATCATGATCGGCCTCAGCCGATCGGCCGCAACCGACAGCATGGTGTCGCTCAATCGTCGCAGCGAAGGACGTCACAGAGACCGGGTTCGCCTGACGGCGCGCGTCCAATCTGCGCCCTCCACAATAGCGGATTGCCGACGGTGACCCTTGAATTTCCTAACCGGAGCCGCAGCTTCGACGAAGTGCGCAACGCTGTTCGCTTCATCGGCCATGACGGCATGTTCGAGGTGCCGTTCTTCGTCGAGACCACCGCGTTAGCCCGGCATAGTGGGGTGCAACTGACCGAGGCGGATTTCCTTATGGCTTTCGATTCAGCGCGCGCTTCGATCCACGATGTCGCACGAGAAGCCTACTCCAATGTACGCCGCACCTCCTATACTCTGACAGCCGCCGATTTCCGGTAGGCGGGAACTCCTTTAGGGTATGAAGTTATGAGGTGCTGGTTCCGACTGCGTAGCAGGTATGTCGCAGCCTCATCTTTTAGGAGCTAGACATAGGCGGAGGGATGCATTCGGCATGAAATGCTGACATTGAGCCGTTTTGCTAGAGGGTCAAAAATGGCGCAACCTCGGTCCTTGGTTTCGCCGTCGGCAATGTCCGCTTTTGTTCAACAGCAGGAGTACTATCTACGGCCGACATGGGGGCGCGCAAAGCTGCCGTCACTGCGGCGTGGACAAATCCGCCTGTTAATGTCCAGCACTCTCGGTTTCGGAGAGTCGTCAGCACACAGCAACAATGTCAGCCTCAGGCTCCATTCCGACAACTCCGTCATCCTAGAATCGTCACATCTTCGATCGAGGCAAGCCTCTTGGCCAAAACCATCATGGCGATTGTGTCGCGACGACAATATGCCCGCAATTGTACAGCGATTTCGTCGCGAAGCGCACCGGACGCTTCCGGTGCGATGGCTTTCAGATATGCGCTTTGCGCACTTTGCCCATCTTTCACCGCCAGATCGTTGTAGTCTAGGTCCGGCGCGATTGTCGGCAGCACCGCCTTGAGAGACCAACTGCCGCGCTGATCCCGATGATACCAGTTCGCTCGCGTGAGCGGCAGAAGGTCGACAATCCTCTCTGCAAGCGAACAGAGTTGCGTCGCGAACTCCGGGCACCAAGTGGCCAGTTTCAGGATACACCGGCTGCGGGGCAAGGGTGTGTCGGACTGCGCGAGTTGCGACGGGCCTCTGTTTCGCGGGCAGATAGTCGCCGTCGTGGGCGACGGCGACTCGGCGCTGCAGGAAAGCCTCGAACTGGCCCAGCATGTTGAGCGCGTAATCCTTCTCGTGCGCGGAGACAGGCTGAACGGCCAGCACAGCTACGCCAAGCGTGTCCTCGATGAGCCACGGATCGAGGTCCGCTACCATACGATCGTGGAGGAAATCGTCGGCGACGACGCGGTGCAGGCTGTACGCATACGTGGCGCGCATGACGATGCTGTGGCGGCGGTCGACGTCGCGGCGGTCTTCGTTTTCGTCGGCATGGAGCCGTGCACCTCCTATCTGGACGGGTTCATCGCGCTCGACGACGAAGGAAGAGTGCCGACCGACGACAGGCTGCGCACGCGCGTGCCCGGCGTGCTCGCCGCCGGCGACATCCGCTCGGGCTCGGCGGGACAGGCCGCATCGGCGGCCGGCGACGGGGTATCCGCCGCCGTCGCGGCGGACAGATATTTGCGGGACGGGCAGTGGCCCTCACCGCTGCGGGCATGGCGCCACGACGGCGCCTGAGTACGAAGAAGGAGGTGGAGCATTTCCGCAACTCTGTGAAAAGCGGGAATGCTCCGGCAAATCGCCGGACGATCGGCCGGCGACCCGGTGGAGGAGACTGGGATGAATGCAAGACTCATCCATTATGGCAGGCTGCTCCTGTCGTCGTTCCTGTTGTTCATCGCCGTCATCACGGTGCTGTTCTTCCTGCTCGAGCTGGCGCCCGGCGATCCCGCGCAGGCGATGATCGGCGACATGCCCGTGTCGGACCAGTTCCGCGAAAGGATCATCGCCAGCTTCGGCCTCGATAAGCCGGTCTGGCAACGCTACCTCATCTATCTGGGCAACGTGCTGACCGGCAATCTCGGCTACTCGGTGACCACCGCCGAGGAGCCCGTGCTCGACCTGATCCTGAGCCGCGCGGGCGCCACGCTCGCGCTCGCGCTGCCGGCCTTCCTCATCTCCACCATCGGCGGAATCCTGCTCGGATCGATCGCCGCGCGGACGCGCAAGCCATGGCTGGACAGCGGCATTTCGGGCCTCGCGGTCGGCCTCTTCTCCGTGCCGAATTTCTGGTTCGGCATGCTGCTGATCATGGTGTTCTCGGTGAGCCTTGGCTGGCTGCCGCCGCAGGGCAAGAGCGCCTACGGCCAGTCCGGCATCGGGCTGCAATATCTCGTGCTGCCGGTGCTCACCATGGCGACGAGCGAGCTGGCCTACAAGACGCGGATCATGCGCTCCTCGATGATCGAGTCGCTCAGTCAGGACTTCATCGACACCGCCCGCTCCAAGGGGCTATCTTCGCGGCGCATCCTGTGGGGCCATGCGCTGCCCAATGCGCTGCTGCCCATGGTGACGATCTCCGGCTACAGCCTTGGAACCGTGCTCGCCGGTTCGGTGCTCGTGGAGCGGGTGTTCGGCTGGCCGGGCATGGGCCTTCTGTTCGTCGAGGCTATTTACCGTAAGAACAATATTCTGGTGCTCGGTGTGGTGATCGTGCTGACGGCGACGATCATCGTCGTGAACATCCTCACCGACATCGTCTATGGGCTGGTCGATCCGCGCCTGCGCGCGCGCGTCTCGCCGAGGCAGGAGGTGACGGCGGCATGACGCAACAGGATATTTCCGCAGGCCTGAAGTCTCCTCTGCCGAAGGCCGAGCCCGTCGCAGCTGCGCCACGCCAAAGCGCCGGCCGGCACGCCGCATGGTGGGCCTTCGCCTACAAGCCGTCGACTCTCGTGCTCGTCCCGCTCCTGCTGGCCTTCGTGCTCATCGCCGTCTTCGGGCCGATGTTCGTCGGCAGCCCCCGCGCGGCCGCCTTCCCGCGCCTGCTGCCGCCAGGTAGCGAGTTTCTGCTGGGCACGGACATGCTGGGTCGCGACTATCTCGCCCGCGTCGTGCATGGAGGCCGGATCTCGCTGCTAGTGGGGTTCAGCGTCGCGGTGCTGTGCATGACCTTCGGTCTCATCGTCGGCGGCCTCGCGGGCTATTATGGCGGCATCATCGACCTCGTAATGGTCAAGGTGGCCGAATTCTTCCAGGTCCTGCCGGGCCTCGTGCTCGCCATCGTCGCCGCGGCGCTGCTCGGCTCCAACGTCCTCCTCATCGTGGCGATCCTCGCCATCACCATGTGGCCGGGCGTGGCGCGACTGGTGCGCGCCGAGGCGATGCGAATATCCCAGCTCGGCTATGTCGAGTCGGCGCGCGCGGCCGGGTTCGGCGGGCTGCGGATACTCTGGTCCGACGTTATCCCGAACCTGATGCCGCCTGTTCTGGTGGCGACGACGATGACGGTGGGACGCGCGATCCTCATCGAATCCGGGCTCGCCTATATCGGCATCGGCGATCCGAGCAATCCAAGCTGGGGTGCGCTGCTGAACTCCGCGCAGTCCTACATGCGCGACGGCTGGTGGCTGGCGCTGTTCCCCGGCCTGTCCGTCGTCAGAACATTTGGCGCTGATGGCTGCTTGATTTAGCGGAGTGTCGGCCTCGATCTTTGGTTGATGTTAAGCGGCGAGTTTGCGGTGCTGCAAGCGCCTGTGCTCGATTGTCTG
>Ga0182738_1003078_pt1 | contig 19291 bp, 13 predicted proteins | sample eDN5th30CBELigMG_FD_128876 | JGI IMG/M metagenome (GOLD analysis project Ga0182738, IMG submission 128876) | Enriched Miracle-Growth compost microbial communities from Emeryville, California, USA - eDNA 5th pass 30_C BE-Lig MG (version 2)... ... | reverse complement strand
TTTTGAAATTTTATAATTATTTTGGCCTTGGAACCAAAAGTTTTTGTTGAATAAATTTTATAACTTTTATTGCAAAATTCAAATAAATAAAATATATACTTAAATTTATTCTTTTCCCTTGAGGAAAAACTGCTTTCTTCTCTCTTCAAAACTTTTTTTTCGAATCATTTAGCTTCACAAAAAGGTGATTGAAATCAATCCTTTTCTGATATGACTATTGTCATTACCCTAATCTCTCAAATTTTCAAAATAGAAAACAGGAAGAGAGAATTTTTGTAAATTTTATTATAATCTTATAGTAGTTACTTCCAGTCTTCTTCCTCCCTATTTTCTCATATAATTCTCTCACTCTACTTTTTCCTTTGATATCGAACGACTCAATCTGGGAATATACAAAACTAGGTCTCTCTCTGCATATTTTCTTTCCCCCCTATCAGCAATACACAGCGAAATACTTGACAGTCATAGGTATCAGGAATTATACAACTCAGATTATCAGCATTTCCCTTGAGAATGATGATGGCTTTTATATCAAGACAAAGAGCAGAGTTTCTGAGTTGAAAAGATTGTAGCTTCGATTGAGAAAATTTCTTTCAGGTGGATTCTTTTTCCTTGTCTCAAAGTCATTTCATTACATCTTGTCTTTCGGGCATAACACATTTATAGGACCCACATCATTCTCAATTAGCTTTTTTTTTTCAGTAACTCCTCAGGGAAATCAAAGGAAATAATTTTCTTTAAAGTCACCCAACATTTTCTCCATTTCAGATTGAAAACAGCTGAAATTGTGTTGCAGAACACCGGATGCGAAAACTTCCATTCGAGGTGTTTCTTCAAAACAAGGAATGAAAAAAGATTTTCTAATTCTCTGCACTTTTTGCATCTCTCATTCAAGTTCTCATAATCTCACAAAGATTTCACACAAAATCTTAAGAAGAACATTTCCCACTGCAGATAATTCTACTTTTCACATCACAAAAATATTTTCAAAATCATCTCAAAGAATTAACTCCTCTATTATTTAAAAATATTCTCTGAAGGGATGTTTTAAAAACGGAGAGAGATATCTTTTAAACATTTACCTCATCCAAAAAGTTTCCTTCTCATGAATTGGTTTTTATGTAAAAGCTTCCAGAGACTTAAGGAATATGCAAAAGTCAAAAAACAGAACCGTGCACTTGTAAGACAAGCTTGCAAGTTCTATCTTCAAACTCTATTCAAGAAATCATTCAAAGCTGTCAAAGCCCAGTCTCTTCTACCTTATAAAAAATACTGGTTTGGACATCTCAAAAAGTACCACCTTGTTATGAAACGAAAAGAGGAATGCCTTGTAAAGCAACACGAACTTCATCTAGTCAAGGACATGTTTGAAACATGGTATTTGCTTCAAAAAGAAGAAGAGAACTACACCTACCTTGTCCACAGCATGCTGAAATTCTACGTGCTGAGACTCAAGGCAAAAGCTTGGAAAGGATTTGTGAATAATCGTACAAATAAAATAAACTCAAGAGATCATGACAAGATGATTATCTTTAGGAGAAATAAAAAATTTTTCAAACTCCTCAAACAACAAGCAAATGTTAACAGAGCAAAAAAGCTTAAAAGAGGTCAGGCTTATGAATTTTATTATTTGTCGCTTTTGAAAAAAGCCTTTTATGAATGGCTACCTTCATGTAAGAAAATCAGACAAGAAGGATTTGATCTTCAATTGAAAGAGAAATATTTTTATTTCTGGAAAAAGCTATTTGTTGAAAATGAGGATAAGAAAATGCGAGCTGTCACAGTATTGAGAGCTCAAATTCTCAAAAAGGTGGCTTTGAATATGTGGAAAGACCATCATTGGTTTACAAAGAGAATAAAAATTGCGAGGAAATTTCACTTGTATCGCAAATTTGTCGGGTGGAAACTTGCCGTTTCTAGGCTGCAATACAAGAAACAACAAAAACAAAAGGCTGATGTTTGGTTTAAATGGAAAGCAGAAAAGAAATATTTTGAAAAATTCTATGTCAATTATAAAAAAGAAAAACGGCTTAGCAAAGAGTATAAAATCAAAGTTTACCAATTCCAGAAGCGAAAGGAACGCCACTTACTTGAGAAATACTTCAAAGGCTTAACTTGTGCTTTGATGATGAAACATGTTGAGAGCGTCAGGAGCGATAAAGTCCTCAGTAAATGCTTCAGAAAATGGGCTGAGATGACATATAATCAGAAGCTCAAAAGGCATAAAAAGAAAGAGTTTAATAGAAGAATGAAGCTGGCAAAGTATTTCACTGTTTTCAATGTATTGAAAGATCAGTGGGTGACGATGAAGAAGAAGGAATATATGGCGATACAAGTCTTCAGATATTTAAAGCAGAGAAGAGCCTTCAAGCTTTGGCAAACAATCATGATCTATGAAACTAATACAAGAAAACTGCGAGCTCGAGCTTATTACGAGAGACAGTTTTTGCAGAGATATTTCAATGCTCTGAATTATAATAGAATTCAAAAAAAAAAGCAAAGAAGTTTCGAGGAAAAATTAGATTGGTTCCTTGAGAAAAAAATCAGAAGATTCTTGAAGAAAATACTCAGGAAATTGTATATTTGGGCTAAAGCCAATATCAAATACAAACAACATTCAGCAAGCTTACTCTATCATGTTTTCTTCAATTTGAAATTAAATGCTAAACTTCAAACTTTAAATACAATGTCATCGTAAATTTCATTTGTAACTTGTATTTTACATCCCCCATTATTTTGTCACAAATTATTTCTCAATAACAAAGAAAAAGCTTTTCTTATTTGATTTAAAAATAGTTTTTTGTGGTTTTTTGCGTTAATCGCGTTAATCAAAGGCGAATCTATAATTTGAATTAGCCATTGGTAGTTTTATTCCTCTGAGCACTTGGACTTCATAGAGCTTTCAGATCTCTGAAGCCTGCCTCTTAGGTCGACTCTTACACTCCACTCTTTGTGAACTATACCCACAGCCTCTTTTTGGAAGAATTTCAGGTATAATTTCCATGGCCAGTCTGAATAAATTTAAAGCAGGATCTAAACATTAAATTATGGCCTGATATCCGTAAAGAGCCTCAGAAATACACATTATTTTTGGATTTAAGATTTTATTTTTATCCAAACTCTCAAGAGATGGAGTCTTCCGCTGTTCTTAAAAAACGAGCCAAAGCCTGTGAAATTTGTGATAAACCCTTCGGCTTGTACCTTTCTTCATAATCTTCCTTTTTGAAACTCATTCCTGTTCTCTAGAACCCTTTTAAGACATCGTTGCAAAAGATGCTCAAGAATTATCTGTAGTGATTGCGGGAAATCGAACTTTATTGTACCCTCCTTGAGGCTTCTTCGATTAAATTCCATCAAGGTCATCTCCTATGATCCCAAAGGACCTCATAAAACATGTTCAACATGCGTAAAGGAACATGATTACCAAATCGCATTCAAAAACAAGGTAATGATTATTGTCAAAGAGAGTTCGAGATCTTAAACAAAGAATAGAATAAGACTTCATGGGAAGTTATGAGTGAAACTGGCAAAGCCTGGTTAGAAATTTCCCAACCAAAAAAGTAACCTTTTTTGAAAGAAAAATCTTACATGATGACTCTTTAGGTTTGTCCAAGAAAATCCAGAAGAGAGTTACAAAGGATATCTCAACACATTATTAGATCCAAGCAAGAAGACTGAGACTATTTCTTTAATCACCAGCGATGTTTTACAAGTAACAAATGAAATGAGCTGACCTGGAAAAGCAACTTATTTATAATAGGGAAAATGTGATCGAGCTTCGTTCAATTTCTCTTTGCAAGATTTTATTCATTTTAATCAAGAAAAGGCCAAACTGAAAATGACTCGTGATAGCATTTCAAGAGTCCTCAAAGCCTTCTCTTTGAAATTCCCAGATATCGGATATTCCCAAGTAAATGAGAATGAAACTCTCCTTCTCATATTTTTTATTAGAGTATAGCTTACATGGCAACATTTTTGCTCACCCTGATGGATGAAGAATCAGCTTTCTGGATGCTCAGCTATCTTTTGAAGGAGATCTTTCCCAAAAATCTTTATCTCCAATCAGATCAAGAGATGACTCTCAAAAATCTTCAAACTGAAAAATTTATTTTGAGTCAGCTAATTCAACAACAAGAAGAGTTGTCTTCAAACGAGATCAAATTAATCAACTCAGTTTTGGACATCAATGGACATTCCTTTGTTTTCGGAGCTTTAATCAACTTTTTGAGCTTTGAATGCCTTCTTGAAACTTGGAATCAAATGATTCTCAAAAAAGATGTACAATAATATTTTCATTGAAGTTTCCCTTAATGCTGCAATAGTTTAATGAGGTGAGAAAAGTTATGGTCAAAATTTTCCAAGCCATTTTGCCAAAGTTCAAAACTTCTGGCTTTGTGATCAACCCTATAGATTTCAAAAATTTGATCGCCCGTACAATCACCATCGATCATCTCAAAGAAGCTCAAATAATTCAACTCATCTTCTCCGAGAATAAATCTGAAGAATACAAAAATTGGATTCATTCTGAAAAGTCAACATTTGAAACTCTTGAAAAATTATCAGTTTTTACTCAATTTGATGTTGAGCAAATTCAAGAAGAATTTCGAAAAACAACAGGATCTCCCACTTCAAAGCTTTCAAGATCAAGCATTGGAGGAGCCAGAAGCAGCATACCTAGTAGAAATGGAAGTATTGCAGGCAGTATTACAAGTTTAACTTGGGGTGCAATCGCTCCTCGTTATGATGAATCTGCTGAATTTGATCATGAAGATTTAAAAAGAATTATGATCAATACTTTTTCTTCCTTTGATTCAGAGAAAGAAAGAATATGTTATGGTATCGATTTTGAACATGTCTTTGATCTGTTTGACCTCAATAATTCCAGAAAAATCGATTTCAAGTATCTCTTCTCGAGATTACTGAGTCTTATTCACATTCTTATTAGGGATCTTTTGGCAGCATTGACCATGCTTTTCGAAGGAAATCTCCAAGAAAAAATTGAATTTGTATTCCAGCTGTATGGCAGCAAAGCAGAAAAAGGAACTCTTTCTTCTGAAGAATTCAGCAGCTTTGTTAGATCTTTAATTCACCTTGCAATTGTTGGCAACAGATATGGAATAAATCCTTACTTTACTGAAGAGATTGATAAGTTCAGAAAAAGAATGTATCAGATTTCCCAAAATAATGATCAGGTCAAATTTACTGATTTGCAACGTGTCCTCTTTATTGAATCTTTTATTCAATACTGCAATATTGGGGAAAGAGTAAAAACTGATCATAGTACAATCTCGGAAATTATCTCAAGTTTCCAAACAAAAGAAGTTGTTCTTTGCGAAAATAATCCAGTAAATACTGCTTGTAACACTGCCAGAGAACTTGGAAAGCAACAAAATGCCACTCCTCTTCTCCAACAATTATCCACAAAACTGAATATTTTAGAGAATAACACTGAAGAAGAAGACTCAAGAAGAGCTCAAGAAATGGGAATTAATGAAGATATCTTAAAACATAAGGAAGCTCTTGATAATTTGTTATTCTTGGGAGAAGATGCTGATGATGAAACTCCTTCTCATTATAGAGGAGATATGAATATGAGCAGCCCTCAAGCTAAAATTTCCAACGCAAGAAAACGACAATACCTTGCTCAAATAGGAAAGAGCAAGAGTCTTACTGGAAGCTTTGCTGGTGGAGACTCTTACACTTTTGTGAATGGAAAGAAGGTCACGAGACACACAGAAACAAGCGATAGTGACAATAATAATGGTCCAATCCTTCAAGTGAGTAGACTGAGAACTACTCAGGGGTCAATTGAAATTTTGGAAAGCCAGGAATTTTTACCAGAAAATGAAAATATGGAAGATGCAAATTGCAGTCTTATTGAGCCTAAAGAAGAGGAGAATTCGGCTCAAGAAGTCAAAGAAGTTGAACAGGAGAATTCTGTGGGATCAATAGAAAGTGCACAAACAGGAGATTCAAGCCCAAAGAAGAAAGGGGATTTTCTGACAAAAAGAGCAATGACAGAATATGACCAAAAAGGCCTTGAAGAAGCCAAGAATCTCAAGTCGTCAAAATATAAAAAGAAAAGAAATGATAGTATGCCAGGAAATTTCCAACTTGAGATTCCTTTGTATACAGAAATTAATATCCATAGCATGGATATAAGCTTGAAAAAGAAAAGAGAGCTTGATAATAAGAAAGATGAGAAAGTAAGAAGAGAGCAGCAAGCATGTAAATCATGCAATGCTTGTCAAATATTTTAATTAGTAGAGTTTTTTATGAATTTTTTGTTGATAATTTTTAATGAATCCTGAGTTCTGTAAAAGTTAGATTGATTGAGAAGTATATTAATATATTTGAGTCTTCATTGAGTTGTTTCCTTTGCTTTTGAATTTGATTAATTTGAAATTTTGACAAAGTTAAATCATCAAATCGTAGAATTTGATTAATAATGTATTAATTGCGAAATTAACAGGAGTACAACAGTAAAAAGCATCTAAGTCGAGTGGTGTCCAAGAGTAATGAACAAGATGGGTTAGTGTATTAAGAGAAAATCAAACTGCTCTCAAAATCAATTCTTTAGGAGAAAAGCAAAATGATTTTCATTTCAAATATTTTGGTCCCAAATAACATCATTGATTTTCAAATTTAATTAATTTGTGATTTTATCAAAAAGATTTTTTAATTTCAAACAAATTTTTTCTTGAATATTTTTTAATCTCAAAAAAATTAATTTGTCTAAATTTCAGATTTTAATTAAATTTCATTGATGTCTTCAGATTCAGAAATAATTCCTCAATTCAAATTTTCGATTTCAAAATTTATTCAAAATTCATTTTCGGGTTCTGCCAATAAAAATAAATGTCTCAAAGTAAATAGCAAAATCCTATAGCATAAATCCTCGAAATTTCAGAATAATATGAAACTTTTTCATACACATTACTAACCGACTTTTTGAAGAGAAATGCTATTTTGTGAAATATTTTGGAGAGGAGAACTCCCAAAGTACAATAGAAAAGTCATTTCTTCTCTTCTATTAATTAATTTCTAAAAATCATCTTCCCTAACATGCAAAACTTTTTTAAAAAGAGGAAAAGAGTAAACGATACGATAAAAAAAGAGAGTACCCATGAAGAAACAATTGCTAATCAGCCAAGGCACAGGCGAATTCATAAATATAAATGTACACTAAAGAATTTAGCGCCCATAAAAAACAAAAATAAAAAGATTATATAATTTGTTCTATTTCTCAACTTTTACTTCACACTCACAAAAAGCTTTTGAATTGAATTAAAATCTCTTGGTTCACCTAACCAAACACACATTTTCACACACGCAGAGAGATCATCAAAATAAAATCATTTAGTCAGCTTTCCTATTTTTTGATATTCTTGTTAAATCAAGTTTGAATTGACTCATATCTATTCTTTCTTTCAAACTTTTTGACACTAATCTTGGCTGAACCACCTTCAAAGGGTATCCTTCATCACCATCATCTTGCATATCCACTGTCTCAAGAGTTTGATTCGCATCAGTATTCCACTTTCCTATTGTCATATTTGTGTGATTATCCTTTACTTCCTTCAAAAATCCATCAGTTGCCTTTTCATTTCTCAAAGGCAAATTAGGCATTCCCACGAAAGATTGATTTTGAGGCGGTTGGCGAGCATGTGTACTGAAATCATTTTCATCATTCAAATTCTCAGTTTCAGAGACTTTCTTGATGAATGAATCAGTCTTTACTCTTGCTCCTATATTCAAATTCTTTGAAGAACTCAATCCATAACTTGTTGACTCCGCAGTATTGAGCACTTTGCTGCCATGATTGTTGTTACTGCTACTGCTGCTGTTGTTTAATTTTTTATCAACACGAGTGTTTTCCTTTGACATTTCATTTTGAAGCAAGGCATTCTTTAACAAATGTTCAACAACTTTCTTTTCAGAAGTTAACGTGGACACTTGAGTCTTCAAATCTTCAATCATTTTTACTTGAGAAAAGCATTAAAACAATTTTCCCTTCAAAAAATTCTTACAGTATTTATTCTCCTTGTTATCATAAACATTTGCGGTACTTGGCCTTTTATCAGCTGACCCAAGTCTTGACTTCTCCTTCAAATGGCTCAATTCTGTCTCCAACTTATAAATATACTTCTTATCCTATTCGAAACCTGTTAAGAGTTTTGCCCTTTCCAAAAGACTATACCAATTCTCTATTTTTGTTGGATTTTTCCAGTTCTTTATCAAGTCTATCCACTTGAGACTTTAAAGAATCATTTGACTTTTTAAGCTTGAGGATCTCTTGACGATTCACGACATCTCTTAATTGATATTTGTGCACAAGATCTCTCAGCTTTTTCTCGCTCTCTTGGTCAAGGCTATTAAGATTCACTTCGTGAAGAATTGTCGCATTAATGTTGGGATCTTGAGTGTAACTTGTCTCTGCTCTTGTTAACTTTTCCTCCATTATATCATTTAGATCAGAAGCGCTCTGCTTATCAAGCTTATTTATTGAAACGGACTTGGCAATATTGTTTGGAAGTGATTCCTTTCTCATATAGACCTCATTCATTGATTTATTCAATACATCTTTAGTGGCTTTGTAATTGTTAGCCTCAATCGACTGAGATCTCTTGGGTGTAGATTGATTTTTGCTGCTGTAACTATTGCTGACATAATGCTTTTTGTGATTCTGAAGGTTACTGCTGCTGGCAGCATTGGAATTATATAATGGCTGCTGTGTCTGGTTCAATTTGGATTCAGATCTTCGGATTAAAGACTTGCTGTTGGAAGAAGGAGTCTTGTTAAGTCTGCGAACAATATTATGCAAAGCTTTCTTATAACTCTCCAAACTGGCGTTATTGAGAGAAATATCGGTGGTATTGAGAGTGGTAGCAGGAGAAGAGTAGTTCTTGGAGGCGTCGAGTAAACTAACCTTTTTGATATGACAGGTGCTCATTCTTGAAACTCACACAATAATCCTTCAGGCAAATTAACTAATTAAGTAATAAAAGTTAACTGATATTTCTTGTACTTAAAAATTAATTCTCTACTCTCTCTCTCCTCTCTAAAATATAACTTAATCTTGCATCTATTGTATTAGCATATTTTTATTTCTCCTTGGTTGAGGTATCCTCAATGAAATTCTTCATCATCGTGAGCAGCAATAAATAACATATGACATGTCATATACTTGATAAATCGAATATATTTCATCGAGTTACGATGCGGAAATCTCTTTTAAATAATTCACAGACAATATTATTAATAACTTATACACCAATTTTGACTATCTTGGAATGCCAGATTCAACAAAATCGTTGATAGTCAAATGGCCAGAGAATTCTGGAGTGTTCAAAAGTCCATTCAAATATTGTGCCAATGCAGTTTTTCTGTAACTCACAACCTTCGGATCATCTGGATTCGAAAATGTTCCTCCTGGTCCTTTATGTGGCAAATCTGGAATTTTATCTCTATATCTCTTGTCAATATTCTTCTTAAGCTGTTGGAGGATGGTTATTATCATTGAGATCTTAGAATCCCTTACCTGGTCATGAAGAGTTTTAAACTCTCTATATCTCTTTATAATAATGGTTTCAGAGCCGCTCTTTTGTTCAACAATTCTGATTGTATAATACTACGTAGACTATTATTTCTCTTCCTCTCTCTCAACACTTACGATGGAATCTTCAGCCCCTCTTGCAACTTTTACAGTTTCAACTGAATAAGAAGCATCAAGACCATGACCTCTCTTGATATTTTCTTGTCTCCTTTGTGTCTGACTGTCATCCACTCCACGATCAGACCTGAAACTTTGACTATTATTGAATGCAGGGCTTTCTCCAGCATTTTGATTTCTAGCTCCTGACTCGCTTATCACTGAATTATGTGGTGGCACAAGCTTTCCTGAATCTTTCTTGCTTATCTATTGTTGTTAGGTTTATATTCACACATCTCAACTCATTACCTTTCCATAATAAGGAAGATTATGGTTAGTTTGAAGGAATTCTTTCAAATAAACATGAGCAGCTTTTTCATGAATCAAAATCTTGAGAAGTCTATCAAATGCTTCTCTTCTTTCTGCGATAACCATATCTGACTTTCCCAATAGCGGCTTTTTAGCTGGCATTTCAGGTAGAGCAGTCACATCTTTTTCATGTTTGACCTCTTTATACAAGTAGAGGAATTCACTGTAACTTCTCTTTGAAACAAATCTATGTCCTCTGATATAATATTCAATGATATAGACCACTGTTGGCTTATCAAATCTGATTGTTTCCTCATGTTTAGTCACGCTAATATTCTCGATATTAGGAATTTCTTCTCTTAAATTATATTGAGTCGAGCTATTTGATGCTCTCCAACTGCTAGCAGCTTTGCTAAATCCTTGACTTGGACGATCTCTTGCATGATTCAATTGACTTTCTCTGCTCAAAATCTCTCCAGATTCTCTTGAAATGCCTGAAGAAATTCTTCTATGTCCACCGCCTTCAATATCATTTTCAACTGGGAATGGTCTGAAGTTCTAATAAGGAGAATCAGATCTATTTTCTTTGAAATTTCACTTACGTCCTCTTCTTTTCTTTCTTCGTCTTGTGCTTTTCTGGCCTGACCGGTTAAAACTTTATACGACTCTTCGTCAACTTCTAGCCCGACATCGCTTGCTATACTGCTGTATAAATCTTCTCCTCCCTTTGTTGGATAATCATCTGACAAATAATATCCCGACAAAACTATCATTCAAAGCGGTTATTCAACAATTCCTTATCATTATTCTCTTACTCATGATCAATAAAAAGACTTCGTCAAGAATGTATATAACCATGATCTTCTTAAAATCATCATTATTTAGCCCCGCAGCTCCCATTATGATTAAAATGGTTTGACAAACAAAGACAATGACCCAGGCAGTTCTCAAATAATTGGTGGTATATCCAAGTTTTTCAAATTCTCTTCTCATCAAAACTGAATTAAAGACCCACAAAAAGCATGTGGCGCCCCAGGCCTATAAAACCCATCAAACTTCATGAAAGCCTTTCTGACACTATACCACAACAGTTTTCAAAGAAACATCGGTTTCTTCAATGAGATAGACAATGATAAAAACTATTTTTCGATTATTATACTCGAAATTTTAAAAGTCGTACTAAAAGAACCGAAAGCCAAGAGAGTAGACATTGCTAGTTTGAAGATATGGCGCCAAGTCCATGGTTCTCTTGCATAAGCAGTCACGGCTTGCGTCTCTTTATATGAATAGTAGCCCAATGTAATGTAGACGATAAAAGGGATGATGCTTAAAATTGACTCTATAGCACAAACACCATCATTTTTGGTCAACTAATTAGAAATTAGAAGAGAAAGGATCTTGAAAAATACACAGAAATCAATTTTGGCCATTGCAAAATGAGACTATGAGTATGCCAATGATTTTTAAAGTGAAAACAGCAAGTGCTTTTAAACTTTAAATAAATTAATATTTTTGTTGCTTTACGGCACCTTTATATCATTTTATCAAGTTTTATTGCTATGCTCTTGTCTCAGCTCCTTTTACAATATAAAATTTGTTTGACAACAAATTTCTGTATTTCTCTCTTTCTCACCTTATTTTAAATTAAGGATTTTTCATGTCTTTTTGAATTTCAATTTAAAATCCCTCCGTGTCAGTCTGCCTCTTCTTATGATTCCAGACCAATATTAACAAGACACCATATCAGCAATCCTCAAAACTGTTTTTTGAATGATAAAATAAATTGCCTGGAATCAAATCATCACGAGATCAAGATGAGAATCGGTTGACGAATCATGATAATAATAAACTGATCAAAAGAGAAAAGTTTATTATTGTTCAAGGGATGGCAAGCCTTAGTTTTCCCTTCCTCTTCTTTGCTCATCCCACCTTCCAAAAATTTTATATAAAATGCTATCTCTTTCGAGATCTTGCCAAATGCAACAAGAATTCACTTTCAAATCAATTAATAAGATAGATAAATCAATAAATTTAATACCTTTGATATTTTGAGAATGGTATAAATAAATGATTAGCACAAAACATTTCAAAACCTTCCAAGTTTATGAAACTCTTATCTCAACTTCAAACCTCTTCCCAAAGTGCTTGACCAAATTTAACCCTTTCAATTCTCTCCATTCCAAAACCTATTCAAATTATAGTCAGATCAACCCCAGAGATAAACCAAATCCATATGAAAAGACCAAGATTGATCGAGTTCTTCGAAACTTCAAGGCAAATCAGCAACATACAATTGAAAAAGCATCATTAGACAGTTTAAAAGACATGGCAAAATCAATTAAAAAAACATGGCTTGATGATAACCAAATCAGAAGTTTGTTTATGAGCTTCCATCAAAAACACTTTAATCATCTTTTTAACAAAACTTCCTCCATCTATGAACTTGAAAAATTCGTCTTCTTGTTCTATTGGGGCCAGATCTATATCGAATTTGAACGAAAAGACAAAGTTTGGAACAGATACACAGACCTCCTTTTGCATTATGGGAATAATATGCAGGATTGTGACGCTCCCACTGTCTACACTTTCTGTAAATCTCTCAACTACATCGCATCAATCAGTCTTTTACAACCCTCTGAGCTCAAACCTGTCTTTAACGTACTCTATCAAGTCTTTAAAGACAAAACGACCTTTGACCTTTATGAAATGAGAAGTGTTATCCTCACTCTAAATTCCATCATGATACAACCCAATCTCACACCTTTTACTGTACAGCTCAAAGACTGGCTCGGAATCATCAATAAATTCGATTTCTCCCATCAAGGCGCTGCCAATATGGCTCTTTATACACTTGAAAATTTCAAGGTTTTGTTGAAAGATAATCCAGATTTGTTGTCAGCAGTCGAATCTTGCTTGGACAGGATTCCTGTCAAACAATACAATAGAGCAGAGATTCGCGATTCAAATACACAGAGAAAGATTGCTTCAATAATGGCAGATTTGGGATTTATTTTTACTCAGAATGAACTGATAGGAATATATTCTGTTGATTTTCTTGTGAAGCCGAAGCTTGTGATAGATTATCATGGAGTGAGTCATTATTATTTGAATAAGCAAGAGATGATGATTCATGCGCATCAGATAAAGATTAAGGTGCTGGAAAAATTGGGGTATTATGTGCAGATTATACCGTTTGAGAAATGGAATTTGTTGGAAAGTAAACAAAGACAGTCTGCGTATATAAATGAACTTGTCTATGAACCTTTTTATAAAAATCAAGATCGATATTAATTTATTGATTTCAAATTGTATTATTAGAAGATTCCTCTTTTTGTTTTGAAAAATTGAGCCAAGAACAGTCCTTTTTCAATAATGATGATGAGAGAAAACCTTTTTAAAGAATCTTTTTTCCAATCCAAAGAGTGTATGTAAATTATTAATTATGGGAAAATCAATTCAACAGTTTTATAGCATAAATATATGAATTATTTTTCGAATTTTTATAAATACCAATTAGGCTAGGCTCGCTCCTTCCTCCTCATTTACAACACTTAATGAAGACCATCAAGAATAGCCAAAACAAGTCCACCTAAAGCTTGCCCAGCTTGGCGGTCATGGTGACTTTGAAGGTCTTTAGCAGCAGTAAGAACATAGACAACAAGACCAAAGGGATCTGATCCAAAGTTCTTGAACAATCGTTCAACAGATTTAATAGGGGTCTTCACAAAAGACTTTTCAATAGGTGTGACAAAACTTAAAATTCCGTGAACAGTTGTACGGCAAGAAGAGCTCAATTCAGGGAATCTTTTGATCAAGGCAACAATCTCGCCAATGCTTTGAACAGGATTCAATTGAGTGATATTAGCAATCAGTCCTTTGACGATCAATTTGTATTGAGAAGAGTCGCTCAAACATTCAAGCAAAGCAAGTTCATCAGCATTGATTCCAAGAGCATTATTAAACCCAAGGAGGATTTCAGTCTTATTAGCATTGAACTTGTCAGGGAAATTGACGACAATCTTTTCAAGAGTCTTGAAACCATTAATCAAGAAGCTAATAATATGCTTTCCAGCAGCATAGTCATTCTTTGACTCAAAATCTCCGAACGCAGCATCGATAGATTGAATAGTATTCCAAGTGTCTTGGACAACTGTTGATTGGCCTTCAACAGTATGCATAGTCTTTTCAAAAGCTCTCAAAATAACATGTGATGCTTGCATACAAGCTTCAATGGCATCATCAAAACCTCCATTCAAAACTGCTTGTTGGAAATGAGAGACTATTTCCAACTTGGCAACGCATACCAGGACTCTGGGGTCGTTTTCAATCTTGAGGGCAGAGCTCACACCTCCAATAAAAGCAGCAGGGTTGAGTGCAGAGCAAGTATAACTGAAAATGAGGACTGTAAAAATAAGGGAAATTTTGGTGAACATTGGGAGCAGTCAAATAAAAAAATAATTAATTAATAAGAATCATCTTTTTGTCTTTTTTATGTTTTTTGTACCAATTCGTGATTAATACGGTATACAATATTTTTAAAGACGCTTGTTTGCGAATGTTTGAGTAATCGCAAATTTAAGCTTCTAATCAAGATCTTTTCCAAGCCCTAATTTCTCCTTTAAAATTTTTATTCAGAAAATATGATGGCCTATGGCTTGCTGCTCTCTTGCTAAAATTACTGTTTCTGATAATAACCCTAACTCTTTCCAAAGTTATCGAGGGAAATACTCCGCTTTTATTTCTCATATTTGGCGCTAATTTTTCCGTTTCTACGGAGAAAAATTGTTGGCAAGCTTTCTTTGTGAAAGCAGGGGTGAGCACCCTCGTTCAGAGGTTTACACAATCAAAGATTCGATTTTCTTTCAATCGAATGATCAGCAAGAAAAATAAGTCGAAAAATTATGAGTGAATAATAAAACTCTTGGACAGATTGAATCGAACAGAAGAAAATATGAACGTTCAAGATGTATTTTCATTCGAGCATTCGCTCTCAGTTGAATTGTCTTCCAAGCATACCAATCTTGAGAGATCTGATCCAGAAAAATTCAAAAATTCAAGTCTTATTTATCGAAAATTCGCAAGAAAAAAATTAGAAATTTCAGTAAAAAGAAAATTCTTGCCAGGACACTTCTTCTCAGAAAGAATCATCAGAATTTCAAAGTGCCATCGAATCTATTTCACTTTCAAGAGTTCTGAAATTTTTTTTTTCAACTTTCAAAAATTTGGCCCAAAAAATTTTTAGAAGGAATAAATTATTTTCAAAAAAATTTTTTCATTGTGAGATTCAAAGTCTTTCATTCACCAAGGCTCCATTCTGCGACTCAAAAGCCATCAGTTTGCTGCTGGTTCTTCAAAAAGGTGAACAAAAATTTTCTTGTTCTTTGGAGATAATTCTTGGGAATTATTTTTTCATTCAACGTACATCTTGTTTGGAAGCGATTTCATAAGCTGATTATTGGGATCTCCAAGGATAAAGTCTCTGATCTCTCTGATACAACATGACAATAAAGCCCTAGATATTAAGAGAAAAAAGTCTAAAATTTCCTCTTATATCTCTATGGATCTTCTATTGATATGATGATGATGGGAGAAAAAAATCCCAAGTTTTATTTGTTGATAGGAGAAATAACTGTTTAACTTATATATTCTCAAATATCTGAGATTTAAATACACTGTAAATGAAACCTCATTCGAGGAAGGATACTTCTCTTTCCACCTCTTCCTACTCTGAAACAAGACTTTTGGTTACTCGTAATCCTTTTCTCGCTCTTTAGTTCTCTAATTTATCTCCCAGGAAGTTTGATGCAAACTTCAAAGAAAGATATGCATGCGAACGCTCTGTCAGCTCGTCAGTCCATTGAAAGAGACCCAAGGAACCTCAAAACCTCGAGGATAATCACCGATTCGGCCACTCCAGCCGTTTCAATTAATCTTATGTTGGGAACCATGAAGGTCGATCACTCCAAAAGAAATAATACAACGAGAAATTCTACAACACAACAACAAAGCTCCCCTGCAAAGCCATTGACTTCAAGGAATAGAAACCCAAGGACAAGCACTGTAGGAGTCGCTAGAAGCTCTTTAACTATCCAATTCGTTCAACCTAAAGAAAGGAATGCTAGTAAATCAGGATCGAAGATCAAAAGAAGTAACAGTAAAAAAGTAAATAGAGAATAGCATTCTTCGTTTTCTCATCATTCCACTAGGAGGAGCGTACAGTTCAAAGTACTTGTGTTTCACCTCAAAAAATTGATGTAGAACCAGCAGAAACAAATAAAATTCCAGTTTTTCCATTGAAATGCAATGAACTCTCTGGAAAAAGTTTAGCAAAATCTGCATCAGAGAATAAGCTCTTGACAGCATCTGCTCTTTCCCAAAAGCCCGGAAGCTTCTTTGATTCTCTCAAAGAAGAAAAATCCAAAATGAGTGTGAGTAGTACAAATACGACTGCCAAGAAAAAACAAAGCGTTCAAAAGATTCTTCGAAAAAATCTTGTCAGCGTCAGCCAATCAGCCAAAAAAGACTCCTCCTCTTCTTCTTCACAAGTCAAGCTCAAAAATAAAGCCAATAAAACTCACCGTGTTCAAGTCTCCACTCTCGATACTGCTTCACAAATTGGCAGCATGAAAGATATCCCAAGTGTCGAGGACTCTCCTCTTCTTCAACCAACCATGCCAAGCGAAAATCAACTTGAAGCAAAAACCCCTTCTGCTTTAAGGCCTACTCGCTCTTTAACTTCATTAAAGGCCGACCAAAAAAGAGGAAAAACTCCAACACTACCCCAACAGCCAAGCACAACTCCTCAAACTTCAACTAGAAAAATTATGAGCTCAAGATCTCGCACTAACATTGAGCAGAATAAAGGTTATTCGAATGTAATCAATACTCCTTCAATGTCGACTGATAGAATGAGCCCTAAAATCGTGTTCCCAGCAGCTCAAACAGAACCAAAAGCCAATAAAGTTGATCCTCTGTCTTTAAAGACCACTTACTTTAGACCCATTGAGGATACAAAGCTAACAGAATACATTCAAAGCATTAGAAATAGTCAAAAGCAGATCTGCAAGTTTGAGTATAAATCAACTGATTGTTTGCTGCAAGAGGAGCCACAAAAGGAAGCTATAATTTCTAGCTTTTCAACCACTTTACAGTCACTTCCTGAACAAGCCATTCAGACTGAAAGAAATATTTTGATCAATAGAGATATTAATGTTGAAAAACGAGCTGAGACCCTTCCAGAACAGCTCCTGGCTCAAAGATTTGAAAGCAGTGGTAGTGCGTATAGATCAAATATGAAGGAAAGCCCAACAGGTAGTGCTCAGAAAAGTCGACTTGGCAATCAAAAATCTGAGCCAAGCTTTAATTATATGGTCCAAACAGCAAGAGAAAGGACCACCAAGAAAAAGGATAATGAGCAATATAGAGATAGAAAACATGACAGATTCTATGAAATACCTCGGGAGAATCTTATCAAATCTGCAAGATACAATAATTCTGATGAAAATGCCATGTTTTCTAACGAATCTCTCACAATCAGAGGTCTACAAAGATCGGTTGTTACGAGAGGCCCTGGGGATAAACTGAGCCCTACATCTACTTTTATGAAAAATGGGGCAGGAGGGGGTTCTGAAAGAGAGATAAATAACTTTTCAAAACTTGATCAATTATTAAAGAATTTCAAGGATGAAAAACTTGAAAAGAATAGAGCTGAAAGAGAAAAGAAAGACCAAGCTTTGGAAGATGGGCTCTTTGCTCCAAGCATTGGAGGAGCTGATGAAGAGCCTTCAGCAATGCTTTCTAACCTTAGAAAAAGTCTTGCTAAAATTCTTATCGTCAAAAATGAATAAACAATCTTTTTAAAGTATTTTGTTGTCTATATTGTTTATAATGAAAGGTGTATTTTAATTTAAAACTAGCTTTTTGTTTTTCCTCTTTTATTTATTTTGAATATCTGTTCCTTTTATCACAAGGAAATTCTTTCTTTCATTCAAAAGTAGATTGTTAATTCCTTCAGAGGATGAAATTATCCTCTTAGAGGGGTTCTCTGATATTCTGATATTGAGTCCAAAAATAAACTTTTAGTTCAGTATGATTTGACAGGCAAAGTAAATATATATAGATTGATATTAATGTGAAATAAAAATGCACAAAGGAAAGGACGGTAGATAGATAATATATTGAATTAAAATTGGATTTTTGTCTTTCAACCTCGAAATCAAAACATAACAAATAAAAATAAAAATTTAATAATAGCAGAACAAAAGTAAATCTCTAGAAAAATTTAAACTCGCGTTTTCTCTTTTTTCATTTACAAACATTCACCCACATCTCTCATCAGTTATGCCTTATCTAATTGAATCTTTGAAGCTTGTGTATATTTGCTTGAAGAAAACTTTCTTCTCACTGCTTGTAAACTGCTCTTGCCTACATTCTGCAAAAGCATACAAAGATCTTTGGCACAAGGTCTAAGTTGGGTTTCAACATATTTTGTCTGCTTGGCCATAATGCCTGGCCAGCCTTCTTTCTTGTTTATTTTATTTATTAAGTAGATCGCGGAGCAAGCAATATTGCTGGGACTGTATTTAAGCATTTTATATTCCACTAATGCGAGTTCCAACAAGTACTTTGCCATATTCAACATCTTTTCATCTGTTTGGGCAAGCATAGCGTATCTTTCCAAGAACTTCAATGAAGAAGGAGTTGTCAAGTTGAAGTTGAGGCAGCTCAAAATTCTTCCTTCCATATCCAATATCTCTGCTTTATTATAAGCCTTGTCTGTCACATACTCGAATTCCTTCACCTCAGGAGGGTAGATTTCTTCATATTTTGAAGCAATAAGCATAGCGCCAACACCTACAAGTTGAAGCTTCTGTCTGGAAACAGGAACTTGATTCAAATATCTGTCAATCAAATTCACTGTCAGGAATAAAGTTTCGGGAAGAAGCTTGAATTTCAAGTGAACATCAACCAACCAATCCACTAATATCGCTCTCATTTTTTCATTTATATCTTGCTGACTCTTTGTTATGTACCCATGTTGAACCATATATTTTGACTACAAATTATGTGGTGAGATTCTCATTTCTCAATTGAAATTACCTCAGTCTCTCGAAGGTGCTCATATACTTCTTTTACATAAGCAGTCACAAACTGAGGGTTTGAACTCTTTTCATTGTCAAAAGCGTCAAGCTCTTGTTGCTCAGCTTCTTCTTCAGCTGCCGATCTATTCGTTGGAGACACTTTTGCTGGTTGTTCCTTGATTCTTTCAATCTCCTTTCTTTGTGGTTGCTTGTTTGCAATTTTTTCTAAACCAGCTTCATTTGTCACGGA
>Ga0182738_1003077_pt1 | contig 19293 bp, 17 predicted proteins | sample eDN5th30CBELigMG_FD_128876 | JGI IMG/M metagenome (GOLD analysis project Ga0182738, IMG submission 128876) | Enriched Miracle-Growth compost microbial communities from Emeryville, California, USA - eDNA 5th pass 30_C BE-Lig MG (version 2)... ... | reverse complement strand
TCGCTACAAAGCCGATCGACCGGCCTAGCTGACAGACTTCATCAGAGAACATGGCAATCGGATTCGTCCCTCCTGATCGGCATGTATTCAGTCGGGGAATTTCGCGGACGCCGCCGGTTGTGCTCGAAAGTTATGGCCGATACGATAATAAAATGAGCCGACTTCTACTCCGCCTTTTCTGAGTTTTTCGATCTTGATGGGGCCGAGATTCTCAAAGTGGCTCGCCAAATCGGCAGAGTCGAGTTGGCGCTGCTCAAAGCCAAACAGGATCATGTCGCGCCCGTTTTGTTTGGCGGCGGGAAACCAGTAATTGTACATCAGGCCCTCGGCTCCAAAGAGGCCGCGCCCCGCCGTCTCGTTAGCACCGTCGTGGTCCCCGTCGTAATAGGCGAGCTCACTGGCCATGAAATAACGGTCCATGCCGACGAGGAGCGGATCTTCATCGAATTGGTCGCGGACTCGCTTTTCGATTTCTAATGCTTGCTCTCCCAAGTCCTTCCAAGAGATCGGCAGGTCGCGCAGTTGCAGACTGGACTTAAGTGGATGGTTCGGCAGACCGACGACGATGAAATAAAATGCGCCGCCCAAAATCACTAATGAAGATACGATCGTTATGGACCAGGCCTGTCGCAGATTAAATCTGCCGGTCGCGCTGTCATGACCCTTCGCCGTGGCGATCAACGCCGCCACTGCCGGCAGCACGGCCAGCCAGATCGGGCCCGTCCAATTTAATTTGACGTCGTGAAGCAAACTGAATGCGATGAAGACGGACAAAGGTATCGCGGTGAAAATAGCTGCGAATAGCCAGCGGCGATCGCCGGTCGCAAAAAGTCGGCGGATTGATGATGTCTTTTCCGGAAACAAGATCTGTGCCGCCGAGAGCACGCCCACGGGGGTCAGAATGGCGATGATCGAAAGAAGGAGGAGGTGGAGCGAAAATCGAACCGGTTCCTCAACGCGCCGCGCGCTCTGGAATAGGAACGAAACCCAGCCATGATCGGCATTCCAGACAATCACGGGAGAAAAGATGACGAGTGCCAACACCGCTCCGGCATAAGGCCAGGGGCGCCGAAACCAATCACGCGACCTTGGATCGAGCAACATGAAGAGTAGGATCGCTGGACCAAGGAGTGCGATCGAGTACTTCGAAATCAGGCCCAATCCCATGCAGATGCCGACGCCGATCCATGCCCTTCGGCTTCCGCCGAAAAACACACGTTCAAGGAAGAACAGAACACCGGCCCAGGCCGCCATGAGCGGGGCATCCGGCATGATCAAAAAGCCAGATATGACATAATACGGGAGTGATGAGAGCAAGAGCGCGGAGACAAATGCTGCGGTCTTGCCGTAGAGGTTGCGCGTGAGCTGGAAGCAAAACGCGACAGTGACAAGCCACGTCAGCAGCGCGCCCGTGCGAAGAGCGAATTCGCTTCCGCCAAGAATATGCGTTGAAATCCAGATGAGCCACGCAACCATCGGCGGGTGATCAAGATAGCCAAAATCAAGATGTTGAGCGTAGTTCCAGTAGTAGGCTTCCTCGGGGATGAGGTTCATCGTGCGCATGAAGACGAGCCGCAGGAGAATTGCGTAGATGGTCACGCCCACCGCGGCGATGCGCCATCGGATGCGCCTCGACATTCGCTGGCCGATTAGGGGAAAGACATAGAATGCGCTGCCGAGATAGGCGACGAGTGCGCCCGTTGAGATGCCGAGAAATTCCACCGCTGCCTGCGGCCACTTCCAAACTTCCGATGCGAGTTGCTGAATGCCGGCATACAGAAAAAAAGCCATAAGAGTGATGGCGATGAAGCGGCCGAAAATGTGCCACTCCGCTTCGGGAGATCGAGCCGAATAATCGGAAAACGTCCACTTGGCATTAAGCGCGTAGCTCACGATCATCGCGCCAAGGAGGCTTGAAACTTGAGCCGCCAGCGCGCTTGAACCCAATGCGATCAGAGCATGAGACACAGCATAGTTGGCGCAAATACCAATTGTCCCGACGACCGCAAAGCGCGCCGCAGTGCGCATAGACACCGCCCTGCCAGCCAATGCCATCAGCCGCGATACACGGTGAAGAAACTGCGTTATGCCGAGCCTTAAACCGCCTTGCGCGACATCAAATCTGGAATGAGCTGCTATTTCCACCGCTACTTCCGCCATGTCAGCATCGCGCTCGCCGAATAATTGAACGCCGCCGCCATCACTGCGCCAGCGATGCCCGCAAGCCACCAACTGGCGTCGCGAAGATAAATGAGTTCGGCGATCCCGACGTTGGCAAGCGTGCCGATGCTGCAAACCAGATAGAACACGCCGAGGCCCTTCAACGCGTTCAATCCGGTCAAACGCCTGTCGCGAAACGTCAGCGCATTATTGAGAAAAAAGTTCGTCGTCATGGCTACCAGCGCCGCGAGAAGTTGCGCGACATAGAAGGGGACGGCAGGCAATGCGACGATGCTCCGCAACACTGTGAGGTGGACAAGCAGGCCCGATGCGCCGACCAGCGCAAAGAGAAAGAAGCGCGGCGATACACGATTGCCCGTAAACTTGGCGAGCAACAGTCCGGCGAAATCGGCAACGACGAGCCCATCGAGCTTCGATGCACCGAGCAGTCGAGGCCTGAACATGTAAGGCAATTCGGATATTTTGAGCTTCGGCGACGAAGCCAGAATATCGAGCAGCAATTTGAAGCCGCCGGTTGAAAGCCTCGGAGCGATGTCCTCGATAGCCTCGCGCCGGATCATGAAGAAGCCGCTCATCGGGTCGGTGACGTGAGGCTTGAGCAGAATGTTCGTCAGTCGTGTGGCGAGCACACTCGATTGCTGCCGGATTTTGGAGAACCCGCTGCTGGCATTACCGGCGCCGGTGTATCGCGAAGCAATGACAAGATCGGCGCCGCCGTCGATTTCGGCGAGCATATGCGGCAACAGCAGTTCATCGTGCTGCAGATCGCCGTCGATAACCGCGACAACGTTGCCCGCCGATGCCAGCATGCCTTCGATCACGGCTCCAGCGAGGCCACGCCGCCCGACACGGCGGATTGCACGCACGCGGCTGTCGTGTTCGCCTCGCTGGCGCACCAGGTTTGCGGTACCGTCGGGACTATCATCGTCAACAAAGATGACCTCCCACCGAATGCCGGCAAGGGCGTTGTCGAGAGCCGCGATCATCGGATCGATGTTCTCGGCTTCGCAGTACGTCGGGACGATCACGGTCAGGCGAGGGGCAGCGACAACGCGATCGCCATGCCAATTGGTATGCTGCGCGATTTCGCGGTGCGCCGTAATTGTGTGAGGCTCGGAATCCAACATCGTCATGCCGGGTTCGTTTCGGCAGAATGCCTGCGATCGGCGCCGCATGCGGTCAGGATACCCATCAGTTTGGCGACCTCAGGGTGAGTTATGGACGCGGGGATGTCGAGGAGGGATTGGGATAAGGCAACGATCAGTGTCTCGATTGCCCCGAGGCGGACGTGCACTCTGGAACAGTACGCAGCCTTCCGCAGCCGCCGGCGCGAGCCAGGCCACCAGCCATTAGCCACGCCATATCTGACGTTTTGCGTAATTATTGGCACTGGTCCCCCCACTCGGATCTCGGGGTAACGTCCCAATTGTTGATGACTGGACCGTGTCGCTTTCTCTACAGTCCTGTAATCGTCGGCCAGTGTTAGAGCGCAGTTCAGGCGGTGAGGATGGGCCGTCGGCGCCCTGCGCGCGCATGGACTCCTTGAGATAATAAGGCGAGATATTTTTTACAGTTTTGTGTCGCCACCGCCGTAAATGAATCTTTGTCCTGAGTTCGGTTCCGCAGAGGATCGGCCGCCCGGGATAGTTCGCATGCACACGAAGGATCTGGCACGCGCGCTAAACGCGTTTGCCGGCATTGCTGATTTCGATCGCTCCAACGAATTGCATCGTCTTGCAGCGTTTCTAGAGCGGGGCAAGAATAAGACGATTGCAGCCCGATTAAAGAGCACCACGCCGTCAACGCGGTACCCCCTTCGGCTGAAAGAATCGCTCGCAGCAATAGAAACCGGTTTGCGATCCGCTGGAGCGATCAAACCGAGCATCGCATTGGCGGAAATTCAAAAACTTTTTGCTGGCCGTCCCGGCGCAACGGTCGATGATTTTCTCGAAGAGGTGTCGCGGCCGCCACAATTGCCCAATGCCACCGTCCGGCGCTTCAAATCAGCCAATGAGAGCCTCGCAAAGAGCATCTACGCTGATCTCGCTGCGGTGATGAGCGACGTTCACTCTTTTCACGCGCGCCTAGCAGAGCTCATCTCGTCGACCTCTGCGGGCACTGCGACTTGGACGCTTGTCGCTAATCAATTCATCGGAAATCACAGAGCCTATCGTGACCGTAGCGCGGCAATACGCGCCATAAAGTTGCACTTCGATGCATCCTCACGGCACGATCCTGACATCCACGGCATCAATAGCTGCTGACCTTTACAATTCTGTATCGATATTGACACGCCGCCAACATACCCGCTGACGACCCTCGGCTTGTGGGAGAGAAGCGGGTACGGGGCGATGCTGGACGGGAATGTCGGCGATCGGACGGCCAAAAGCTACGAGGAAGAGGCCGAGCAAGGGATAACCGCTGGCGGCATGATCTCCGTGGCGCTTCCCGCTCTGGCCGACGCGGTGGCACTCTTCTGGCTGTTTCCCGGGCTTGATCTTTGGACATCTCGGCTTCTCTACGCAGGCAACCATGAGTTCATCGGTAGCTACTCGAACGCTCTGAGCATAGCGCGCGCTTTCTTCCATGCAGCGTTTGTACTGGCATGTCTCATGGCCGCCGTCGGCGTGATCATCGCTTTCATATCGCGTCGAGGGTGGCTCACGCTTCCGTTTTATAAATGGCTGTTTCTGGCAATTTGCTTAGGTGTCGGACCAGGGATCGTCGTTGACGTAGGTCTGAATGATCATTGGGGTCGCGCGCGCCCACACGATGTCGTTGAGTTTGGCGGCACGAAAATATTCACGTCCCCGATACGCCCCTCCGATCAATGTGGCAGTCACTGTTCGTTCGTGTCGGGAGAAGCGTCTTCGATATTTATCATCTTCTTCGCGGCGGCGCTGATGTTCAGAACGCGCGCGCGAACGCTGATAGCGCTTGGCTTGATCCTTGGAAGTGCTGCTGGTTTAGTTCGCATGGCTCAGGGGGCCGAATTTTTTTCCGATGTCGTGTTTGCAGGCATTCTCATGGCGTTCACGGCTGCCATCATCAGCTTCGTCTTCGACACGGTTATGTCTGGGTCTCGCTCTGTCAGGCCTTGACGCTGCTTTTAGGTGTTTCCGACGACTCGATGCCGTGGAAATGTCACCTCGACAATCAAGCCCGGATTGTTGTCGGCGAGCGTGACCCCGGCGCCGTGGAGTTCCGCGATCGCCGACACGAGGCTCAAGCCAAGACCGCTCCCCTTGGTCGAGCGGCTCTTTTCCAAGCGATAAAGGCGTCTGAAAACTTTTTCGCGCTCTTCAGGAGGTATTCCGGCGCCCGTGTCTCGGACTTTCACATTCGGATGCCCGCCATCCTCAGTCAGTTCAACGAGGATCTGCGCGCCGGAAGGGCAATGCAGAATAGCGTTCTCGATCAGATTGATGAAAAGCTGGTTCAGAAGTTTCCGATCGCCGTTGACGGTAACAAGAGTGTCTCCAATCGAGCCGGTCAATTTCTGGTTCTGCTCCTCCGCGACAGCTTCCAGGGCGTCAACGATATTGATGAGCAAGCTATTCAACTCGACATCGACGAATTTGCTCTTCCGCGCCCCCGCTTCGATTTCGGAAATCCTGAGCAGGGCATCGAACGTTTCGGAAATTCCGTCGATTTCCAGAAGCGCTTCCTCGACGGACGATTGATACATCGCCAGATCCGATTGGCCGGTTTGAACAATTTCGAGCTTCTGCCGCATACGGGCTATGGGAGTTCGAAGGTCATGCGCAATGTCAGTTGAGACTTGCCGCAAATTGCCGACAAGGGCATGCAGCCGGTCCAGGGTGGCATTTATCAATGCCGCAACATGATCGAGATCGTCGCCCGACCGGCTGCGAGGAATGCGCGCTTGCAATTGTCCGGATGCGACGGCGCCAAGAACGCCTTCCATCTTGGCAATGCGCTTTTGGGCCTTCATGCCGAGGATATAGCCGCCGATAACTGCTGAGAGTATCGACAACCCAATTCCCCATAAAAGCCCTTTGAGAAGAACGCGCTGTGCGTCGTTGATATCTCCGTTGCCATCCCCGACGAAGAGAAAGCCATTCTTTATCGGGGTCCATTTTCCGACCACCGCGGTGCTTGCGCGTGGAGCCGTCCATGAACCGATCAGCGGCAATTCATGCCAGGGGATTGTTTTCCAGCCCGAGAACCGGGGGATCACCCTGATGTTGCCCGCGACATACCGATCCGCGCGGTCAGTCAGCAGGTAAATGTCTTCGTTCGACTGCGCCACCTGCGCATGGCGATTGACCATCGCCGCCAGTCCATCGAAGCCGCCGCTGACCTCAACGTCCGCCAATGTTCTGCGGACTTCGTCGACATGAGCTTTAAGGTTTCCGTTCAGCTGATCGTCGATGACGAAGAACAGCACCGAAAATATGACGAGGTTCGTCAGCGAAATAATCGCCGCGACAAGCGTCGCCAGACGAAAGGCCGTGCGCTGTGTCAGCCTAGTCTTTATCATCGATGCGATAGCCAAGCCCTCTCACCGTACGTATCAGAGGTATGTCTCCCGGGCGATCGATTTTCAGCCGCAACCGGCTGACGTTGGTTTGAACAATGGAGGTCTTGGGATCCAACTCCAAATCCCAGACCTGCTCAAGCAGCATTGAGCGCGTGACGACGCGGCCGCCGTTCCGCAACAGGATTTCGAGCATACGAAATTCGCGCGGCTGCAAATGGATAACCTCTCCCGCCCGTTTGACCTCCCGTTTGATCAAATTGACTTCGAGATCCGCAATCTTGAATAAAAATTCCTCGTACGATGTCGGGGGGCGCCGTCCAAGAGCCGATACGCGCGCGACAAGTTCACCGAGCGCAAAGGGTTTGACGAGGTAGTCATCGGCCCCGCTCTCGAATCCCTCAATCCGATCTTCTATGCCGCCAACGGCGGTCAGGAACAGGATTGCCGATGTCACCTTCATCGAGCGAAGCCGCTGGACAATGGAAAGCCCATCGAGCCCGGGAAGCATTCGGTCAATGACCAGGACGTCGAAGCTGCCGACGGCCGCGTGCTTAAGACCGCTTTGGCCGTCGTTGGAGATCTCGACGGTGTGGCCCTGGTCCGCGAGGCTTTGTCTGACGATGCGTGCCGTCTGATCGTCGTCTTCTATTACGAGGATGTGCATTGAGCATCCATCACGTAGGTCTGGTCTTCCGTTTGGCCCACAGCTTCTGCTTCTAGTAGGCGGCAAACCGTACGCGAAAAGCTGCGTGTGCGCATGGAGGGAGATTGACGCTCGACCCCCATAATGCGCCGGGCGCGCGTCGGTCGCGATGACCTCCGCGGCATGAGCGGCAAGACTGTGGCGGCAATGTTAGCAATTTGTATGGTTCGGGCCTTTGCCGGCGGTTTCGTTCAGTGAACGATACAGATTGGCGAGACAATCGCCTTATTGCCAGCCCGCCGTCGCGGCAACGTGACCTTGGCGATTACGGGGCAACCATGTTCGGTCTAGCAAAAATCACGGGCAGACAGCGCGCGCTGTGGCTGGGCGTCTGCCTATCTGTCGCGCCGAAAATGGCCATCGCGGAACCGGTCTGCGTGACCTGCGTCAAACCCGTAATGAATATTCAATGTGAAATCAGAAAATCGCAATCGCTTGAGGGGCTGCCGTTCGCCGAGAAATTGATCGGCAGGGCCTGCGTGAAAGCAGTCAAAGCATCGGTCGGTGCATCGGGATGTCATGTCGCGAAAGACACGGTATGTCCCAATTGGCCGCTAAAAAGCCTGTCCTTGAAGGAGGCCAAGCGAGCTCTCCTGGGAGAGACACCTCCGGCATTGACAGACGATGACCAAGACCCGCTCGCGAAGGCTGTTGCCGCCCCTCCGGCAGAAACGAAATGGTCGTTATTCGTTCGCCCGATAGCGAATGCTTGGCAGAAATTCCTTGCCCTCATCGCGTGGCGATAGCCGCATGGCGCACGGTGTGACTGCGAGAAATTTGCCGAACCGGTTTTGGATCACCCTGATTGCGTTTGCCGTTCTTGGACTGGTATCGGGGTGCGAAAAGCCGGAGAGATGGCGGAAGGAAGATATCGATCGGCAAGCCTGCCTGGGTTCGAGGCTCACACCCATCGAAGCCCTGGCGGCATGTTCGCGATTTATCGTTCCCGTGGGCGATCACGAACTCAAGCGTTCGGATGCATACTATAATCGAGGCATGGCATTCGCCGAGTTAGGGGAATTTCATCATGCGCAACTTGATCTTGAAAAAGCCCTCGAACTCGATCCCCGCAACCATTGGGCTCGCCAGGGTCTCGATGACGTAAGGCAAAGTCTGTCAAAATCGGGGAACTGACGGAGGCGGGATCGAAGCCGCTGATGCACTTATCGCCAGGCGACGAGAATGGCTCCGAAGGCGATCATCGCGATGCCGGCCCAGTTCACCAAGGTGAGCTGTTCGCGAAGAAATGCGACGCCAAATATCGCGACCAGGACGACGCTGAGCTTGTCGATGGGCGCGACAAGGGCTGCTTCGCCAATCTGGAGCGCCCTGAAATAGCAGAGCCATGAGGCGCCTGTCGCAAGCCCCGAGAGCGCCAGGAAAAGATATGTTCGCGGTGAAATGCTGCCGATGGGCTGGAAGAGGTCGCGCGCCATGAGAATGGCACCCAGTACAACGACAACAACGATCGTCCTTATGAACGTCGCCAGATCGGAGTTGATATTCGCGACGCCGATTTTCGCGAAGATGGCGGTCAGCGCCGCAAAAAAAGCCGAAAGAAGCGCCCACGCAACCCAACCGGAGGGAAATGTCATGATCGCTTCTCCCCTTCAGAGTCTTCTTCCAAGATTTTTTACCGAGCCCAAAAACGCGATCCGGTGTGTTCGGAGATAGGGCAACGCGCATTGGCGCTACGCATTTTCTCTATCATCTCGATCGATCCATCTCGAAGACACGTATAAAATTGCAAGAAGCAATCCAAGCGTAATCAGAGAAGCGTATCCTCGTGGTATGTTCAAGCCGCCGGATGAAATCGGCTTGGTTAGAAAGTCGCCGAACGTCGCGCCGAAGGGGCGCGTGAAAATGAAGGCAATCCAGAACAACACGACATCATTGACCGCGCGAGAGTAGTGCAGAACGCCGACGAATGCGATGACCGCAGCCGTTACCAGTGCACCATGGATAAATGACAAACCCAGGTTATCGACGAGAAAGTCGCCAAAAGCGGTTCCGAGGCTGTTGGAAAAAAGAACAGCTATCCAAAACATGATCTCGGTGTCTTTGCGCGTGATTGGATAAATACGGAGGCTGCGATCGCGATAGTACCAGATTGCCAGCGAAGCGAGCAGCCCAAACAGAAGAAGCCCTGTGCCCGCAAGATAGCCGAGCCCAAGCGACCGATCCATGAAATCGGAGATTTCGGTTCCCGCCGTCGTCGTCGCGATGATGGCAATCCAGAAAAGTAGCGGATGATAATCTCGCGAGGCGATTTGGATGAAGAGAATGGCGAGAAGTGCGCAAAAGGTGATTGCCAGCCCGATGTAATAACCGAGATTGAGCGTCATGGAGATATAGTCGCCGGTCGTCTCGCCAAGCGTCGTAGCGAGGACCTTCATGATCCAAAAAGAGAGAGTGACCTTAGCGACTTTTGAAATAACGGGGCTGACTCGCGTCGCGATATTCGGCATTAGCTTAGGACTCGCTTTACTTCGATCAGCCCGGGGGTTGGCAGAAATCGGGCATAAGCCCGCTGCCGCCGATAAGCTGGGACGGATCGGCAGAAAGTTGTTCGAATAGTTACAATAATGCCAGAACCATTTACTTTCGGCGACTGATGCTAATTCATGAGGCCCCAGTCGTGAAACTGCGGGTGACGATCTTGCTATCCAAGTTCAAATGACGTGACGCCGAAGATGCGATCGACGCGCACAGAAGGGATTTGCCCTCTATACATTCGTGCCGTTTCAAACGCGGGCTTCAGGCCGAGGCTTTCCGCCAGCGCCACGGCGGCATGATTGATAGCCGGGACGTCCAAGAAAAATTCTTTGGCGCCGCTGGCCTCAAGTAGACCACGCAGAACCGTTTCCGCATCCAGACGTCTGCTCGCAACGAGTGGTCCAATTTTGTGGCCCGTTCGGCACTGTCGAATAACTCCCCAGGCTTCCAACTTACCGCCGCGCAGCAGAGCCCGGCCGATGTGACCCGAAGTATTGATCCAAGTTTTCAGAAAGCGTGCGCGTGAAGCAGGGAACACGGTCCGATCGTCGGCCTGAATAAGGTCTGGAGAAACGGTTTCCAGTGCCACAAGGCCATGATGGCGTTCGGAGCCGTCGCATGGTGCAGTCCCACCATAGCGAAAGTTGCTCCAAGCGAGCTTGAAGCCCGATTTTCTATAATTTGCTTGTTGCGCAACGACGCCGTCGAGTCCGACAGTCCGGTGTCCTGCGTGCTGCATGGCGGCTTTCCAAACGCGAATACCGAAGCCGCGTCCGCGAAGCTCCGGCCGGACAACGTAAAATCCCAGGAATGAGAACGCGGCGTCATAATTGACGCAAGAAATCATCGCTGCCGGTTCCCCGTCGAGTTCGCCGATCAGAAACCCTTCGGGGTCGACTGTCGCGAAACACGACGCGTCGGCAAAACCCGGATTCCAGCCCTCGTCGGCAGCCCAGTCGGTAGCAAGCGAGATCTCTTGGTGTCGCATCGGGCGGATATTGAAAATAGTCATGTTGGGCATTGTCCAAGGCCAGATGACCGCGAGAACTATTGCGGTCGCATACATCTCGACGCCGACGACGGAAAGGCTGATCACGCTATGAGGTGCGTAATGCTTCGCTTGTCCTTCTGACGGACACGGGACGTGGCGCGAACGACATCGATTATTCAAAGGTGACGTAGCGAGATCGGGGACGCTTCCGCCCCAGGGCGTTCAATGAAGGGTCGCCGGCCCCATATCGTCGGTTCTCTCACTCAGCGGATCAGAGGTAAAGTCCTGCATAACTTAGTAAAATTAAATAGTTAGAGTCGCGACGTGTGCGCGCTAACAGCTATAAACTTGTACGAATTTTCGAATTACGCTTTTGACCGGCCGGCACTTTGAGACGGTCTGACGGCCACGTTCGCTAAAGTGTCCACAGCCCACAGTGGGTTCCCCGTTGACTGGGCAACCCAATCGCCTGTCTGCTGAGGGGCACATGGATCTCAGCGGGCTGACGGCAATGAAATCTATTCTTATCCCATTAGCGCTACTTACCACTGCTCCCACGTCAGCAGAGAACTGGCAGCATTTTGCTGTAATGTCGGATGGGCGATATCTGAGCGACGACAATTCTCTTCGCATGGTTGGAACGAACGAGAATGACGACGTTAGCGTCGATGTCCAGGTCAAGAACTTTGACTCCGGTGAGCGGTTCAGGGTCGCGATAGGTCTGGTTGACTGCCTTCGCTATGGCAATGGCGCGTTGCTGTTGTTTCATGCAGACGGACGGGCGGAGCAACTGTCCTGGAATTTCAAAGGACGCCGCTGGTTGGACCTTGCGGCGAATAGGCTTTGCGATTGGGCGAAGACACAAGCGACGCTTGTGAACTAAGAAGAACACCGCGCTGTACGCGGACGCCCTAACTGGGGCGCGCTTCGCGCGGTAAATGCTCGCCGCAGCATCACCAAAAGCGCATTGAAAGCTGATTGATGTTTCTGAAAGCCCGTGGGCTCTCTTCTCAGGCAGAGGGCTTAATTGCGATCAACGCCGCCGCCGTCATTTTTGGGCTGGCGGCTTTGTATGGGAAGCTGGACGTATCACCCTTCTGGATTGTCGCGATGCGTTCGGGCTTCGCTGCAATCACCTTGGCGCTCCTTGCCCGATTCAAAAATAAGCCCAGTATTTCTTCGGCTTCGTGGGGCATCATCGCAATGAGCGGCCTTCTTCTGGCGACGCATTGGCTGACGTTCTTCGCATCTGTCCAACTGGCGGGAGTAGCGGTCGCCACGCTGACGTTTGCAACGTTCCCTCTTTTTACGGTGCTTGTGGAAGCCGTCCTGCGGCGGAGGCTGCCGCGACTTGCCGAGGTCGGAGTGGGCTTCCTCATCATTATCGCCGTGGCTTTGCTGACAGGTCCGGGCAATGGACAAGGAAACATAAAGGGGGCAGTCATTGGCCTTTCGTCGGCCGTTACGTATGCGCTTTTCTGGCAAGTGAGCCAGGGCTTAAACAGAAGCTTGGCGCCAGTCACGATATCATTTTATCAGAATGCGGCAGCGTTCCTGTGGTTCGCCCCAACGCTTCTCTTTGCGACCCCCGCACCGGCATCGGGTTTTGATTGGCTCTGCTTGGCAGCATTGGGCGTCATCAACACGGCTTTGATGTTCCAACTTTATCTCTATGCGTTGAAGCGCATATCGGCCACCACATGCAGCGGCTTTATCGCATTGGAACCGGTCTACGCCATCATATTCGCCGGCTTGCTTTTTCAAGAGCCTATTACGCCGTGGATCATAGTCAGCATTTTCCTGATCGTCGGAGCGTCTCTGGCATTACTGAAAATCGAACAGGAGCCGATGCCCCCAGGCGTCGAGTGAGGCCAACAGGCTCGCCGATAGCTAAGGCCATGATCGTGGTTCATGACGAGAGCCGATCGGGCTTCTCAATGCCAACACTCTCAAAGCCGAATAGAGACCTTCCGGTTTCAACTCTGCCTCGCGCAGCGTACACTCTCTAGTGTCTTTTGGAAAAGCAGAGTTGTTGCGACGGTGAGCAGATTATCCGACATACAATTTCTTCGCCGGACACTGATGGTGTTCGGTATCGGCGCTTTGTGCTTGGCTTTGTACAAGCTTTCGGACGTCGTGCTTCTGATCTTCGGTGCCGTTCTCGTCGGTGTGGCGATGAGAGCAATCGCCAAATCCCTCCACTCCGAAACATCGATGAGCGAGCGAGTTTCTATTCTCGCGGCAGTCGTCGGCATTGTTGGCTTTATCGGCCTGATCACGTATCTGTTCGGCAGTAAAATTAGCGATCAGCTATCGTCTTTGACGATCGACTTGCCTGAAGCGAGCAAACGCCTCGCCGAAGCCGTGCCTTTCGCGAAGGTTGTTTCAGATTCTTCGGTTGGCGCACTGATTTCGAATGCGCTCTCCTGGGGTACGACCATTTTTGGTGCCGCCGCTGCGCTCGTTCTCGTTCTTGTCGGCGGTATCTATCTGGCCCTCGATCCCCAGCGATACAAAAGAGGCTTTTTGATACTTTTTCCCGAGGCGCGGCGTCCTCTGATCGAGACCACCCTGGACGACGCTGGCGCGGCACTTCGGCTTTGGCTCGGAAGCCAGCTTCTGGCGATGGCAATAGTTGGCGTGATGACCACGGTAGGTTTGATGCTCGTCGGTGTGCCGTCCGCGCTTGCGCTCGGAGTGATCGCGGGCGGACTTGAGTTTGTTCCGATGATAGGACCTGTGCTCGCCGCGATACCCGCATTGCTGCTCGCCTCGACCCAGGATTGGCAAACCGTGGGGTGGACGCTTGCCGTTTTTGTCGTTGTGCAGCAGATCGAGAACAATCTTTTGATGCCACTACTCGTCGGACGTGCTGCCGGAGTCGCGCCCGCAGTCGGGCTTTTCGCAGTCGTGGGGATCGGCGTGCTTTTCGGCCCTCTCGGGCTATTGCTGGGGTACCCTCTTGCAATCGTTGCCGATGTCGCTGTCCGCAAGCTTTATGTGCGCGAGACGCTTGGAGAAGACGTCGACATACCCGGTCGAACGGCACGTTGAACTGCAGCGATCCGCCAACGTTGACTGGACCTCCCAATTGGCCGTGCGCGATCGGCACGCGACGATCACTTGCGCGTCCAACAGCCTTTGGGGCGGAGATCGCCGGCCTCCGCCCCGTGCAGATGTCAAGAATGTCGACTCGTTAGTTCCAGGTGTGGAGCACGACGCGCCAACCGTCGCCGGATTTCGTCAGAACGTTGACCCAGTTGCCGCCGTAGCGCTTCGTCGATCCATCCTCGGAGGGACCGTCGAGATGCCATTTCCCTGTTGCAATCTGGGTTGCGCCCTGATCCAGAACCTTGTCGACCGTGATCGCATGACCTGAGAAGCCCTTCGATTTGAGGTCCGCGAAAAACGCCGCGATGGCAGCAGGACCGCTGACGGGTGCGCCTCCGGCGGGAATAACCAAGGCATCCGGAGCATAGAAGGCTGCGAGCCCCTGCATATCGTCTGCGTTGAAAGCCTTGTCCCAGTTGCTGGCGTTGGCGGCAATAAGATCATTCATGGCTCTACTCCTGTTAGTGACCAATTGGTAATTAATAAAGCACGCACACTGGGACGTGTCAACTTAATGAGCGATCGGTAATTAGCGACGCAACGTCTCGGCCCATGCGGATGCTCTAGCCGGCAATCCGCATCGCTGGAACAACGGAGGTCCATTAGGAGTTCCGATCCGGGTGACCGCTTCCGAATTCAGACATCAGGACAACGGCGACACAGCTCGCGAGAAGCAGGGTGCCGAGCGCAGCAAGGAGATCGGTCGTCGACAAGACTGCCGCCTGACGGCGTGCAGCATCAGCAATGATCCGTAGCGCCTGCAGGTGCTGATGCGCGGGATCCGGGTTCATCTGTGCGACATGCCTTCCGAGGGTGGAAAGCGCCGCTTCCTGAGCTTTCGGAAGAAAGCCGCTGCTGGTCACCAGTTCGCTGTAGTTGGCTTGGCCGTTCAGCCGCGTCGACGTCACGACCCAGGCCGAGGCGATGGTCGTCGCGAGACTCCGGGCGACATTGAAGATACTTGCTGCGTCTATGCCTTCGTCCCCCCGCACGTCGCCAATGAAGATCACGAGCAAGGGCACGATGATGAAGGGAAGACCGAGCCCTTGCAGAATTTGCCCCGCGAGGAGATTGGAGACAATCCAATCACTGGTCAGCTGCAGGTCAAGGAAACATGCGAACGTAACCATTCCGAACCCGAGGATCAGGGCAGAGCGGGGATCGATCCAGCGCGCGTGCAAAGCGGTTACGCACAGGACATAGGCCAGGATCTGCGGCAAAAGCATCGCCGACAATGCCGGTGCGATCTGCTCGGGCCGAAAGCCTTGCACGTCCATCAGAATCCCAGGCAGGACGGCGATCGACACCATTGACGCGAACTGCAACGGCAACGCGGCCAACGCGGCAATCGAAAAGTTCCTCCGGCGGAGCAAGCCAGATGTCAGGATCGGGAAACGTAGCGTACGGAACTCGCGGGCGGCAAAGTAGGCCACGCAGAGGAACGAGACGATCAGAGCTATGATGATTTCAGGCGACTGGGTCCAGCGCAACCGATCGCCTTGGCTCACGGCGAAGGCGAATAATGCAACGCCGGATGACAGCGAGATGAGGCTGGCGCGATCCGTATGCAGCAGGGGGCGCCAGCGTATGGCTTCGACCTGAAGCGCATTGTGGCCCGTTACGAGCGCGAACAGGCCTGGTCCGAAGGATGCCAAAAGAACGGCGGGCCACCCGAAATGCGTGACCGCCCAGACGTCGATCGCGCCGGCAAATTGCGGTCCCATCGTCGTCGCGCAGGCGTAGACGGCGATAGCCGTGACGCGCTGAGACAGACCGAAGACCCGCAGTTGCACGAGGATCGACATCGGCATGATCGCGCCCGCGGCGGCACCCGTCAGAGCGCGCGATAGAACGAGAGACGGGAACGTCGGCACGATCAGCGTGAGGCAGGTTGCGCCAAGGAAAAGGTATATGCCGCCTAGAAAAACGCGCCGGATCGAAAGCGCATTGGCGAGCCAACATCCGATCACGACGCCGACGGGCTCAAAGGTGCTGTAAGCCGTCGGCAGCCACGAGCCATCGTCGCGCCCTATTCCGAGTGCCCCGCCGATATCTGGCGCGGACAAGCTGAAATAGCGCGTCGACAGCATGACCATCCACGCCGCCGCGAACGCCGAGGCGCTGGCAAGAAGCGGCTGCAAGGAGATGGCGCGCAATGAAGCGATCATGAGGATGAGCCCTGCTGCCGCCCGTCATCACCGCTCACTCTGACGGTTGCGACGACGGACATGCCCGGGCGCAAGCGATCGGCGTCCGGCTGATTGGGGATCAAAACGATCTTCACGGCAAATCGCTGGGCGACCTTCGTGAAATTGCCCGTCGCGTTGTCGGGCGGCAGGAGCGATTGCAGCGCTCCGGAAAGAGGTTCGAAGCTGTCGACCTTTCCGTGAAAGGTGCGTCCGGGGACGCTGTCGACCGTGAAACTTGCATCCTGTCCCGGACGCATATGCGCCATTTGCGCTTCGCGGAAGTTTGCGACGACCCAGACGTTCGGCAGCGGTACAATCAGGCCGATCTTGCTGCCCGCCACAACGTATTCGCCCGAGTGAACGGATCGGGATGCGAGCTGGCCGCTGACCGGGCTCGTTATACGGGTGTAGCCAAGGTTGATCCGCGCGAGTTCTTTTGCAGCCTCTTTGGCGGCAACAATTTGTCGGCTCTGGGCCACGCGGCGTTGCATGACGTTGAGTGATTGTTTCGCTGCGGTAAGCTCAGCCAGCCGCTGATCGAGCGCGGCGCCCATGCGCTTGTCGGCCGCATCCGCGGCTTCCAGACTGCGCTTCGGGCTATAGGATCTCGCGGCAAGAGCCTGTTGGCGCGCATGCTCCAGTCGTGCCTCCGTCAGATCGGCCCGTGCGGCAGTCACGGCGGCTTCGGCGCTGGCGATGCGCGATCCCTGAAGGGTTAGCTCCGTTGTCAGGATCTCGACATCGGATTGCGCGGCTTTGAGATCGGCTTCGGCGGCCGCCAAGCGCGCCTTGTAGTCGTCATCGCGGAGGGTTGCCACCACCTGACCGGCGGAGACGCGCTGATTGTCCCGTACGGGGACGCTCTCAACATAACCTTCGATATGGGATGAGATGGTGATTTGGTCGGCGCGAACGTAGGCGTCGTCCGTTGTTTCACTTGCGTTCAGGAGAGGGAAATCGGCGCCGCGGCCGACGCCGACGATCGCCGCAGCAGCGCAAAATGCAGCCGTGAGGCTGACCAATGCGCCGGCCCGCCCAGAACCGCCGCCGCCCAGAATTCTGCGTAGTCGGCCAGGCCGCGACGGCGGAGCAAAGAGCTCGACAGTCTCCCCCGTTTTACCCTGCGGGGCGCGGAAAGCATGTTCAATGACCGTTGAGTCCGACACTTGGATTTCACCACATTAGTTACCAAGTGGTAATTAGTGATGGATTGCGGCCGCGTCAACGATTAATTGCCACGTGGTCATTAATGTGCAATCCTGTCGCAGCCTCCGATTCGCCGAGAACATTTGCTATGGCACGCAAGACGCAGAAGACATTCCCGTCCAACCGCCAGCAGACCATGAAAGCGCCTTCCAAGGACGCGCCGCTCAAGCGTCGCCGTCTCGATCCGGAAGATCGCGAGCGCGAGATCGTCAATGGCGCGGTATCTTTTTTTGCGGAGGTTGGCTTCGATGGAAGTCTGCGCGATTTGGCGGATAGGATTGGCATCACGCACCAAAACCTGTTTCGCTACTTCCCAAACAAGGAAGCGTTGATCGAGCGCGTCTATAAAGAGGTTTACCTCAGCCGCTGGCAGCGCGAATGGGAGGCACTCCTCAAAAATCCATCTGAGAGCCTGGAAGAGCGCCTTACCGCATTTTATCAGGCCTATTTTCCGGCGATCTATCGTTACGACTGGGTTCGAATTTTCGTTTTCGCGGGTCTGAAAGACGTTGGCATCACGAAACGTTATCTCGCGTTCATTCAGAAGAAAGTCATCGAGCCAATTGGATTTGATCTCCGCCGCGCTGCCGGCTTTCCCGAAGATCCAGACACCCCGTTGTCTCCCGACGAATTGGAGATTGCATGGCGGCTTCACGGCGAACTTTTTTATCTGGCTGTTCGCAAGTGGGTGTATGCCATGCCGACGCCTGTTGATCTTAAGTGGATCGTCGAGTCTGCGGTGGCGGGATTTCTCGAGGGTGCGCCGGCGGCATTGCGAAAGGTCGCAGAACGATCTCGTCCACGCAATGCAACAGCCGCGCGCAAGCGATCATAAAAGATGAGGCTGCAGGCAGGGGGTGGCGTATGAGCAGCCTTGCACGCCGATCGCCCGGCGGTTAGTTCGCCAGCGCTGGCTCTGGGCAGGCATTCCGCGCGATCATGTTTTTGAGAGTTTGGTCCCATCGTCCGCTGTGTATGAAGTACGGCGATAGATGTTGAACGACGGCGTCGCTGGCGACAAAGCCCCACGCGATTCCCGTGTCGAGAGGCGTCGGAGTGAGATCTCCGGCAGCATCGATGCAGTTCATCGTGCGCGGAGCTGTGTCGATCATGGAATACTGGACACGTCCCGAGTTCAGAAGACGAACGCGTTTCACGGCTCTCTGATAAAGAGCCGGTTCGATTTCGTATGGTCCCCAAGACTTCACTTCACGGTTCAACCGACAGGCCATCTCCAGCGTTTGAGCAAGTGTAAAGTTATGGCCCGGTTCTGCAGCGAAGGGGTCAATGACGCCCGTGGCGGGCAACCAGCTGATGGTCACAGGCTTGATGATACCTTTCGAGAGATCATCGCCTTTGTAAAAACTCGCGAACGTGTGGGAATGAACAACGTCGTTATCTTGTCCCTGGAAACCCCACACCATGACGAAGTAGTGGCCCCTGAGAGCAGATCGATGGCTTGCCGGCTCCGCGCCCAATGACGTGGAGAGGACAACAAGCGCGGCAAAAAAGCTAAGAAGTCTCACAACCTTGCGCATTCGGACATTTGCATCGTTCAATCAACGTCGAGAGACGCCGATCGGATCCCAATGATGACATTAAAGCGCAAGGAGCCGCATTGTCTGGCTGGCAAACCGCATGTCCGGCCTTGCTCAGTAGGTCAGTAGGCAGTCGTGCGTCATCACTTGGTGAGGAATGTGACGCGACCATCCGATCTAAAGATATGGACGCGCTCTGACTGAGATCCGGCAGGAAACCAGATCTCGGTCAGATGTCCGTCGGGCAATTCAGGAGCCCGCTCAATAGCAGACCCACACATAGAATCCGTCGGGTGTAATCCGCCAACATGAACCAACGCCGTACGCCCACCATCGACCACGCCAGTAGCGGCGGACGGGACCATAGTAGATCC
>Ga0182738_1003076_pt1 | contig 19300 bp, 9 predicted proteins | sample eDN5th30CBELigMG_FD_128876 | JGI IMG/M metagenome (GOLD analysis project Ga0182738, IMG submission 128876) | Enriched Miracle-Growth compost microbial communities from Emeryville, California, USA - eDNA 5th pass 30_C BE-Lig MG (version 2)... ... | reverse complement strand
TTCTCGAATAAATAAACCTCTCTTCTGCAAACAGATTCATCTAGAATCTCAAAATTCATACAATAGTTTGAAAATCAAAAAATAAATTTATTGATAATTTAAAAATTCATTTTTGTTCTTCCTCTTTTCCCATCTAAAGACCGTTTCTTTCAACGCCATTCTCTTAGCTCCCTTTTCACCACACCCTTATCTCCTCTCAGGCCCTTATTTAATCATACAACCTCACAACTTCTCATTTAATTCAAAGAATTCTACAAAACTGTATGACAAGGATCAACTCATTTTATACAGTAAAACTTCAGACCAAATTCCCTTGATAAATTACACAGAAATAAAGCAAACTATCTAATCCTTTTATCTTTTTTAATATTTATTGTTAATTGATCTCTCAACTTCATGCTCCAAAATAAACACTCCACTCTTGGCAAATACGTCCTTATCAAAACCCTTGGTAGCGGCTACAACTCCAAGTACACATCCCCTTCCATAAAGTCTCTTAAATTCTCCTTTTAGAGTCAAACTCAGCTATGACCCTTCTGCTGACCAATATGTTGCTATCAAAACAATCAAACACAGTCATCCTAAGCTCAGTCTCAAGACAATTCGCAGTGAAATCGAAGTCTTGTCAAATCTCAAACATCCTCATATCTTGAATCTCGTTGAATTCTATGAAGAAATTGATTACATTAAAAAGAATGGAACCTCTTATAAAGTTGTCGCTATCGTCCTTGAGCTCATCCCTGGTGGCGAACTTTTCGAATATATCGTCAGCTCTGGTAGATTCTCTGAAGAAATCGCTAGAACCTATTTCCAAGTCCTCATTAAAAGTACTCCCTTTCTAAAATTTCCTTATTAAAATTACCCTTTGAAAAGCTATTGAATATTGCCATGGCCAAGGTATTGTTCACAGAGATCTTAAGGCAGAAAACTTGCTTTTGGACGCAGATTACAACCTCAGAATTGCTGATTTTGGTTTCGCTGGACTATTAGAAGGAAAAGATGGCACTGGCCAACTTTACACTGTGCTTGGCACTGAATCTTATATGGCTCCTGAAATTCATCTCAGACAACCTTACAGTGGAGCTTCAGTCGATTTATTTGCTTGTGCAGTTATTCTGTTTATTATGGTTAGTGGAAATCCTCCATTTATCAAGGCTGATCCTAAATCTGATGCTCATTATAAGCTCCTTTGCATCAATAGATCAGAAGCTTTCTGGGAAGCTCATGAAAGAAATAAACCAAAACAATCTGGAGAGAATTTTTATAGCAGTGATTTCAAGAGTTTATTGACTGCTATGTTGGCTTTGGATCCCGCTGTTAGGTTGACTCTTCCAGAAATTAAGGCTCATAGATGGTTTAATGGACCTACAGTCTCTACTGAAAAATTACAAATGGAATTTGAAGATAGAAAAAAGAAAGCAGATGAGCATATTCAAAAACAAAGAAAAGCTAAAAGAGAACAAAAATTGGCAGCTAAAATTCAACAAAGCACTCTTGTTACCGGCAGCACTGGCATAAAACCTTACAGAGAACTCAAACCTGTAAATATAATTATTATTTTTTGGATCTTATTTTTTCAATAGCAAGAACAAGCTATGCAAGCTTCTATTAATGAAAATCTCAATAGCAAGAATAAAGTTGATTTGAATGCCAAAAGACTTATCGAACAACATCAAGGATCTATTGGCCTTAAAGCAACGACTGAAGTTTTCAGCGTTCTCAGCTCAGATCTCTTGCTATCTTCCCTCAGTCTTGCTTGCCAAGGATGCCTCAATGAATTCTCTGTCAGTCATGATGCTTATAAGGTAAATTCTAACTCTGTTGGATTTAGAAAACTTAATTTTATTTTTTTAGATCAAGGGAAAAGCAATAAAAGAAGAAGGAACTTGTAATTTGAACATTTTGATCACAAAGGTTGATGATAGCACAAGCTGTATTGAATTCCATAGAAAAGGAGTAAATCTTTTTTTTTAAAGATCAGAAAACTTATTGATTAAAGGGAAATGCATGGATTTTCTACAAGGTTATTGAAGAAATTAAGGAACAACTTCCTATTGTTAATATTGAAGATGAAAATTTGAGCGAACAAGAAATTGAAAAAAAGCTTGAAGCTTTGTAATTTCGTTATGAGAATGGTTAGGTTTGATTTCATAATTTTAAAAAGGGTACTCAATATGAATAATTTATGTGTATCATCAATATGTTTACCCTATGTTTTATACTATTTAATAAGGTCATTCCTAACTTGGATATAGATTTATTTTTGTGTCTTTTCATATTGATAATAATAAAAAAATGAAATCTCCTTTTACTGAGAGACCTTTAGAAGACTCAGCGCCTTCTATATTTTTCGAATTTTCTTGATTGTATTTTTAGGGGAATTAGATTATTTCAAGCGAGAATTTTTCACGGAAACTCTTGTTAAAATCTCGACTTTTAGACAATCAATAGATATCAATAAATCGAAGTTTTCGCAATTCCATTAACTACAAATCGAGAAAATTCTATACGTCTCCTTCAAATTTCAAAGAAGCCATTTTATTGAAAAGGAGAGAGCAAGGACAGAAACTAACTCCGTGGCAGTCTTCTCAAATATGAAGGAAAGACCGATTTTATTCTCATGAAGCAGAATAAAATAATTTTTATTCATTCGCCTTGCTCCAAATTTAAATTATAAATTTGGTTTTATGGCTAATTCCAAAATCCCGAATTCCTCAATCTTCAAACCTTTCTGTCATTCTCAACCCTAAAGATGAAATTTAATCCAGTCTTGGCTTTAGACTTTACCATTGCCAAAGTCAAAATGAATAAGAAAACAGAGGGAATAATTTCCACTTTTTTTGAGAATTGACTTTCCTCAGTCATTTAAAAAAGTTTTTGTGAGCTTAAAAATCTGCACCAGAAATAGCAGAATCATATCTTCTTATAACTGTGTGAATACGGAGTAAGCTCAATTCCTCTTTTCTCACTTTCAAGAGTCAAAATCCTTATTTTATATTCCACTGTTTTAATCTAAAGATAATTCGAAACATTCAAAAACTGCACTCTAAATTCAATTTCATCTTTAATTTTGGACTTTTTTATAATTAAAATATTATCTTTTTCAGTTTAACCCACTTCTAATCAAATTTCATGCAAAAACACGCATCTTTAGGTCCTTATGTCTTACTTCGGACTCTTGGATCTGGAGGCACCTCCAAGTCTTTACATTCTTCCTTCCCTTTCTTAAATCCCACTCTTTAGAGTCAAACTTGGCTATAACCCTTCTTCAAAGAAATATTATGCAATAAAGATAATTAAACCAACACATATGTCTGAAAATAAAGAAGAAGTTGAGCAAGAAATCAAAATGCTTTCAACCTTAAAACATCCAAATATTGTGGAATTTATTGACGTCCAAGAAAATGTTGAATATCAAAAGAAAAGTGGAGCAAGTTATAAGGTGAATGCCATTGTCCTTGAACTTGTCTCTGGAGGCGATCTTTTTGAATATGTCGCTCATTCTGGACGCTTTTCTGAAATTATCTCTCGCACTTATTTCAAAATGCTTATCGAAAGTTTACCTTCCTTTTGACTGCGTTATTAATTCCCCTTTATAGCTGTAGAATATTGCCATGAGCAAGGAATAACACATAGGGACCTGAAACCAGAAAACGTCTTATTAGATGAAAATTTCAGCATTAAACTCACCGATTTCGGAACTGCGACTTTCATCTGTGGACGAAATAATGACCAAAAACTCTTTACACAAACAGGAACAGATCAATACAAAGCTCCAGAAATGCATTTCGGAGATGAATACAGCGGTGCTGCTATTGATGTCTTCGCATGCGGAGTTATATTGTTCTTGCTTGTGAGTGGTCATCCTCCATTTGTCAAAGCCGATCCAAGATATGATACTTATTACAAGAGCTTCTGCAAGAATAAAAGTCATTCTTTTTGGAAGAAGCACGAAGCAACAAAATGTACAGAAGAAGACGAGAACTTTTATAGTCCGGAATTTAGAGACTTGATCGATGGAATGTTGGCACCATTAGCTGAAGATAGATTGACCATAGAGCAAGTAAAGCAGCATCCATGGTATAATGGACCTGTTGTGTCAATGGAGGAACTTAAAGAGGAGTTTAAAGAAAGAAAAAAGAAAGTTGATCGTGAATTAGAAAAAGAAAGGTTAAAAAGAAAGCAGTCCAAGGGGTATATTTCCGGAAGTCAAGATGATCTATCAAAGGAGTCGAATGAGAACTTTACAAATAAGGAAAATCCCATTCGAAGTCTTGAAGAAATTGAGCTTGAACAAAGGCTTGATTCAAAAATCGATTTGAAGAAGAAAAGAACGTCGAGGGAGCATAAAAGTGTTCAAGGATTTAGACCAACAAGTGAAATGTGTTTTATAGCTACTGAACAAGAAGCTTTTCTCCTTGCTTGTCTTGCAAGTCAAGCTGTGTTTAATGAATTTAATGTTTCAGATACAGCATACAGAGTATCTTTGTTTCTTTCTTGAAGATGCTTGAACTTTTTAGATCCAAGGAAAGTTGTTTAAAGATTTGGGCTCATGTAAAATGAATATTGTCATTACAAAAGTGGATGACGATATGTGCTGTTTCGAGTTTCATCGAGTCAAAGTAACAATCATTTCTCAAAAAGAGAGAGTCAATAAATTATAATAGGGAAATGCATGGATATTTTATGAAGCAGTAAAAGATCTCAAGAGCAGAATTTCGAGTCTCCATTCAGAGTTCACGAATTCCGCTTTTGCTTAACGAAGAACTTTTTGTTGTAAAATTAATTAATATCTCCAAAACAATATGATTTGTTCAGAGAATAAATACTTTTTGTCTCATTTATTTTGCACAGAAAAAATGAGACTTTATGTGAGATAGTTTGTCTGTATCTTTCCATACACATGATATTTTTGTCAAACTCAACTCTACTTCTTCTCTAAGTTAAATTTGAAGGCTGCCAAAAAAAGGCGCGTCTAGCAATCTTAGAGAAATATTTTGCACTGCAGTAATAAAATTAATATTATCTATCTATTTATCAAAATAATGAAAGTCGCGCTTTCTTTTTGCATCTTTGCATTCCTTCTCATCCTTAGCAATTCTGTTGCTGCTTTTCAAGTTCAACCTGACCAAGTTAGCGATGAAAGTAATCAATCTCCATCTCTTTATTGGAACTTATCCCTCGTTAAGCTGTCGCTATTCCAACATTAGAGGAACTTGCTTCAGCAGATTCACGCGCAATTATGATGGTTTGGGAAGCTATCATGTCTAATTTTGTTCCTTCTGATATGATCACATTCGAGGTTGGCGCTAGAAAAAATGAAGTAATCAATCCTCTTGGGAATGAATATCTGAAGCATAATTATTTAGCTTATTTTTGAAGATGTCAACACAACAAATACTCAAATTAAAGGAGCTTATTTTGTGAGTTCAAGTGAGGATGCCGATATCGACTTCTCAGTAAGAAGCATTGAGAAGCCAATTTTTAATATTGATAATTAGATCACTGGGCCTGATAATCAAGTCCTTTTTACTAGAAGAACCAAGCAAGAGGGTGTCTTTTATTTCACTCCTAATGCTACAGGAACTTATACTTTCATCTTTAACAACAGAAAAGTATTTTTTAGAAGTTGGAATAGTGAAATAAATTTCTCAATCTAGTGGCTTGGAAATAAACAAATTACTTTTGCTTTGCATACTGGAAGAACCTTGGGTGAAGATTTAGTTAATAGCAAAGATTTGACCCCTATGGAAGCACAATTAACTGAAGCTGACAGAATGTTGAGAGTATAAATTCCTGATAAAGCATCCTTCTTAATATTTGTCCTTTTAGGAAATTCAAACTGAAACAAGATTCGCATATAAAAGACAAGGCACTCATTATAAGAGTAAGTGAATTTTTCAAGAATAAAATGAGCTAAAATTGAAATATAGCAACTCAATCCAACCACAATAAAGTCTTCTATATGGCCATCTTTGAAAGCTTAGCTATTCTTAGTGTTACTGTCTGGCAAGTTTATTACATTAAAAGATTATTGGATAATAGAAGAATTATCTAAGAGAATATTTTGTTTGTAATCTTGTGTGGAACATAGAACTTCATTTTCTCCTCTTATCAATTCTCTTTCAATTGCAAATAATTAAAAAGTGAAGAATTTAATTTCACCTAAATTGCGTTTTTCCCGCCGATTTTCCTTAAAATTTGCTTGAATATAATTCATAGATTTCTGGAATGTCAGAAGCTCTTGACATTCTCTATTATTCTTCTGATCACTTAACAGAAATATCGATATTTACTGATGCGAATTCGTAGGAGTACGAAACCAAAGTAACTGGATATCTTGTTTAATGGTGGGTGGAGAATGGAAAACTGGGCAATTTGAAAGATCTTTAATAAATCTAGAATCTTCTAAGAAAGAATTAATCAATAGAACCTTTAAAACCATAATTTTCTCTCATCTATCAAAGAAGAAATCAACGAGTTAACACAAAATGATGAGGAAGAAAATCATAAAAGGTTTTTCCCTTCTGCCAAAGTTTCTCTGGAATTTTAATTTTGTTTAGTTTTTAGTTTAGAAGATTTTTTGAGTGCAATTGTAATCCATAAAACGTTTGTAAACAATAAGTTATGCATCATTTTATGCATGAGGAGAACCCAGAATCTTACTTCTCCTGACTTCATAAAGCTCAAGTGTGTAAAATTACAGACTGCCTCTTTATTTTAGCCAATGACTAAAATAATATTGATATACATTTCATTTCCTATCTACTCGAATACAAACTCGACTGTCTTTTTTGTATTTTCCTATTTCCCTTTTACATAGCGTACTTCTTGCACCATTCTCTGGCAGTAGCTTCATATCTAGATTTGTCAGTCTTGTAGATATGGGCAATTTCAGGGACAAGAGGATCATCGGGGTTGGGGTCGGTCAACAAAGAGCTGATGGACAACAAAACTAGAAAATTTTTAGTCAAGATATTCAGAAAGACTTGTCTTACCCTTAGAGATGGTCAAAGCGGGACTCCATTGATCCTTCAAGATATCCAAGCAGATACTTCCGTTGGAATTTATGTTGGGATGGTAAATTCTGGTGACAAAGTTAATCTTTGGGGGCTTGAATGGGTAGTCAGTGGGGAAATGAATGTTCAAGAAGAAAACACCTCCAGCATAAGGACTGTCATCCTAAAGAGAGTTAGACGTCAAGGAACACTTGAAAATTTTCTTACGGGACCCATAATGGTGGCTTGCCAGTGGAATTGGTCCTTTTCATCTTGGGGACCAGCAGAGCAGTTTGCGGGTGGGTCTCTGCCGAGGTCGATAAGTTCTTTCTGGATTCTCTTAAGAGCCATGGGATATTGTGAATTTGATGAGCAAAGATAAATAATTATAAATTAAAAGTGAGGTGTATTTATAGATAGATGATTCTGATAAAGAATTTTCTCTCCATTTCTGTTTACTGTTTTTTATTCTAAGATCATCAGACAAAAAACTAGTCCAAAAATCCCTCTCTTCTTGGGTAATCCTCTTGAGAAATGCCTTTCCTCAATGATGCTTCGACTAAACCCACCCTCTACACAAGACCACATGTTTCTTGTTATTTTTCGGCACTTTTTACGATGAAATTAAAAAAGTGAGATTTTTGATTTTCGACATCAATTGAGGGGCTATTTGGCGTACAGCTTGACAAACCAGACATTTGTTGTTTCGTGCAATCAAGGCATTTTGCATGGAAAAAATCGACAAAAATGTTTCAATTAATTAAAGTTGAAACTATTCTTTTCTGGTGAAATTTAGCCTGTACCAGCAAACTAATTTTACTTTAGAAAAAATATTTCTCTAAAACCCACACAACTCAACGATTTTCATGATTAATCCCATGTACCATCACTCTAATTTTATCATCTGATAACTCCTTCTCGAACCTTCATAATCAATTGTTCCGCTTTTCGAAATGCCAGAAGTTTTCGGAAAAAATTCTAGAAACTGATATTTTTTGTTCAGGCAGGCGAATATCAAAAGATCTCCCTGGGACGCCAACGAGAAGAGATGAGCAGAAAAAATCGGGGAGTTACACGAAAATTCGACAACTCGTGGAATGAGATAGACAGTTAATTAATAATCTCAACAGAAGTTATCATTTACTGGAAAATTGAAGTTTAAAAAAATGGGCACAGTGAAACTAACTCAGGTCAAAAACTCTTCTGGTTTCTTCAAGATGATGAAGATTCTTTTTGAACAAATGTTTCTTATTGGAGGTCAAGCAACTTTTAAAGTCAAGGTTTTTCTTTGTAAAAATATTTTTCTATAAATCACTATATAATTATCCAAATATTATGCTGGTATGAAGAGGCATCAATTTTAACAAACAAACAAATGATAAAAAAATATCAAAGAGAGGGTACAACAAATTAAAGGATAAATCTATTTAATAAGACTTCTTCCTATCATTTATTCTCCGATTTCTTCATTATTATTCAATTCATATGGGTATTTAGCGTCTTCAGATTCATCATGCTTGTATTGAGGATTTTGTGGGGTGAGCTCAACTTGAGCATTTTGCCCAAAATTATCAAAATTAGTAGCTGCTTGAGCTTGATTTTGATTTTGGTTTTGATTTTGCCCATAGTGACCGTAACCTTGATTATAACCCATAGGCTTTTGATAGACCTCTCCATTGTTGTCAAATTGGAAAAGAATCTGATCTGGGTTACGAACTTCTTCATCGTGTCCTCCATCTCCTCTGTTCATTGAATTTTCATCCAACATCTCGTATCCTTGGAATACACTATGTAAACGTTGTAATGAAAAACCTTTGTAAAAATTAGTACTTGGCAAGACTGATAGGTTGATCAGAGCCTTCAAATCCTTTATTAGAAGGGCCATAGATGACTTGAAGGAACCAGACATAGACGTTGGTGATACCGAAAAGCAACATGACTTTGGTTCCATTGAAATTATAAACGCTAACAGTTCCAGTAAACATGACTAGAAAAATGTTATTTTCCCACTCAAAAATGACTCTTCTTACAGACGAAGTAGCAGAGGATGAAGTAGCAAGAGAATGAGAAGAAGATCTTGTGTCTCCAAATAAGAGTATTGTATGTTTTCAAGATTTGGGCAAATCCATAGAACATCCATCCAAGGCCAATTCCCAACATGATAATCATTAATACTTTGAATGCAGTAAATGTCTTTTCATATTCATCATTAAAATCAAATGATGGGTCCTTCAAGTATTGTCTTGCCAAAATACAATATGCCACCACTGAGAACAACCACAAGAACTAGAGATTCGTTATTTAGTGATTAAAATACTTCAGAATCTTACGAAAATGTAAATCAATTTGGGCCATGAAAGAGCTCTAGATTTCACTTGAGTACTTTCTCTGTAAACTCTCTATTACGTTTTGGTTAAAAATCTCTTTCAGTAGTTTAGAAGAATTATACTTGGAATGCAGCGATCCAGAAGAGGAGTAAAGCACAGGCAAAAGTGATGATAAACATGGAGGAGAACACAGCACTAAATTAGTTCGTTATTTTCACCCAATTTTTCAGAATTTGATACCTGGCAAGAGTGGGATGAAGAATGGTCGAAGCATAAATAGGATCATTGAAGAGTAACAAGAGGATGCCCAATACTCTAATGAATTTTTGCTCAAATACCAACTTTTCACCTCTCATTTTTCTCAAGGCAAAGAAGTAATAAACAGCAAATAAGATAGAAATGGCGAAGCAGGTGTATCTCACAGCCAAAAGGAAATCAGTATAGCTTGCATCAATAGTGGTAATCTATTTGTATAAGGCAGTTTTCTTAAAAAGCTTCTTACATAAGCTTTAAAGGTGCTTAATTCGTTTTTAAGTGAAGCTCCGTTGGTAAGATCAACAACCATCAAGTAGTTTTCATGGTTAATTTGGTTCACATAAAGAATTGTTCTTGTATTACAAGACAAAGTATTCGTGCTGGTTCCGTCATCACTATCATCATCGCTCGAATCACTTTCATCCTATTATTCAAAGTAAGTCTCTCGTCTAAACTATTTCTATTCACTTCGTCACAGGTAATCGTAATATTGTGTTGAGGCCCTTGATATAAAAGCCCCTTGATGGAGATTTCATCAGCTTCAAGCTCATAAACTTTGAGCACAAATTCGAGTCTCATATCCAATCCTGAACAAATTATTACTCTGATAGTTCTTCTCTCAAAAATACTTGTGTTGGCATTTAAATAATCCTTGTCAACTTGTGGTCTGATATCAACTGTAAAGAACTGATTCTTCTTTTGGACTCCAGTGAAGAAGACTGGGAAGTTGGGATTATAATCAGATGATGATTGGTCCTTGAGTTTGTTTAGAATTGTTTCAAAATATTTCAATCTACTGCAGTGAGGTTAAAAGGCGCACAATATTGATTTCTGCTGGTACTTCCACTGGCAGGGCAAGAATTCATATTATTGTAAGTATAGCGTATCACACTCTCAGGGACTATCCATTGTTATTATTTCTCTTTATTTCATAGACAATTTACTTGCTAAAACCAATAAAAAGAGCACACCCAAAAGGATAAAGAAGAAAAGCCAGATACATGTGACCCATTTTGGTTTGATATTGTCGATTACAAGACGTGATAGGCTTTAAAATGTGAGTTGAAAGAAAGGAAGGAGCAGGTACTTGTGATTGTTGCTTTGTGTCTGCATTTTTTTGAGATCAACTCAAGACTAGCTACTTAATTTAGATTTATTATTAGTTTTGACTGTTAACTGAAATATCTGTGTTTTACATAATATTCAATTTCCCTCTTTTATGTAAGTTTAACACAACAAACTCATTCAGTCTTGAAAAAAAGAAGCTTTAAAATGCCTGGAACGATGGAAAACTTTTGGCTCAATCCAATGAAACTGGAGTTTAGATAAGACTTTTGAGAATAAAGTGTTGAAAGTAAAAATCGGAATAATAAGGGCTTTTTTTAAATTGTGAAAGATTTCACATTAAATTAGAGTAATTTCTAACAGAACTCATTTTCAAAAATTATAAGTCCTTTTCCTTGAAAATGATTTGAAAATCATGACCCTAAAGGCCTGTTCTCATCAAGCAAAATAAAGACTTTCATTTTCTTCACTTTTAAAACTGATTCTATTTGCCAGAAACTGAAAACTCAATTCATCAATTTTTCAATAAACAAAAAATAGCGGGATCAGAAAAGCCTTGTTTTGTTTTTTGAAAAATTATTTAGCGGGGATGACTCACAAGAAGCTAAATATCGAGACTACATCGAAAAACTATGAGAAAACATTTTTTTCAGATTTGCTTTTTCAAACCTCAGCTATTGAGGTTTTAGTTGAAGGTAAATACCTGAAATAGAGAAAAATTAAAACGCCCCCGTTTAATTTGACACTCCTAATCATTCTGAGAAGGATGGAATACGGCTCCTAAATTAAGTAAACAATGATATTCGCATGGTTTAATGTGTTCTTTAAACTTTTTCTTGGAGTAATTTTTCATTGAACACCACAGGAATTCTCAAAGTGAACGGGAATCACTTATTTTAAAGCAAAATTGCAAGCAAATTATTTTTTATTTTCTTCTAAACGATTCCTGGTCTTAATGCAAGGGACTTTTGAGCTATTTATTTGGAGGCCTCAAACAAAGAAAATTTCATCCTAATTTTCCTTAAAGATTAATTTTATTGAATCCCAAGGGTCACCAGGAAGCAATTTTTTTGAATTCAGCTTACAACTTGTTTGAATATTCCCAGCTCATTCAAAAAGACCTCATGTCCAAATCAAGATTTGAGACTTTAAAAATGAGCTTGTTATGAGTAGAGAAAGGCGATATTCTTGCCTGAATGTGTGGCTGAATGAACAATATTTTGCTTCAATACGACACTTTTGCCCGCACATAAAGTATTGATTTACATATCTATGAAACTTAGACCTAAACTTATTTCAGTTTTTTTAGGGTATTTTTATTTTTAGATCAAAAACTCACTTATTTTCTTCCTTTTTTTCGTTCGCTATTTTCTCAAATAAATCAAAATTCAATGAGGCAACTCTCAATTCAAATGCAAACCTTGCCTTGTCATTGTGAATGATCTGGAAGCTCATGGATTTCCTCTGTCTAAGGAAAAGCTTGGAGTGTAAGAATTTAAGAGATTTTATTATTTATGGGGAGCCAAAAAGTTAAAGATGAAACTTGATTTTGTTCATTAAATTTTAATCAGGACTTTTTTCCTCCACGACTAAGCGGGCTCTTTGGAGAATTTTTCTTTTGTCAAACTCTGGTATTTTTAGCCCAAGCGATTTCAAAGGTTTTACAGTTCAATTCTTAAATTGTATAATGGTTTCAAGAATCTCAAATTAATTCAATTTTCAAGGAAAATAAAGAAAGAAAAAATATGGACAAATCTAAATTCCCCACATATTCTTTAATCACACATCATTTGAGGAAATTTTCTAAAAAGGTTGAAATAAAGATACATCCTCCAATTTATTCTAAAAATACAGTATATAGCATCAATAGACATGGTTCGCAATATGACGTAAGATCCCCAAGATCCATAAATTTATATTTGACCTTTTTTCCCTCTAATGTCTGCCCTCTTTTCCAACAAAATTCTTTCTCTTTGTTTTTGAACAATTATTGAATAGCTCTTGTCTCCTCAAAGTTCGGATCTCACCTTTTGTAGGTGTTATTTCCTGAAGGATTCTTTTAGCGACCAAAACCAGTATTCATCATAATCAGCCTAAAATTAACATGATACTCATTTTATCCCCTCAATTTCATATGGGTTTAAAATTCCTTGATAACTTATAAATTTCATTATACACACCAAAATCTGCAGAAAAAAGTCCTCCCTTTTGCTCCTGATTCCTTCAAGCAGGCTTCCAATCACACTTCAAACCTTTGATCTACAGGCCAGCATCAAAAATGTCAACACTTCCGGCTCAAGGCTTGAGCAAACGGAACAGTTTTATATTAGAAAAATTAAATTTGTCCTTTTGAATAATAAAACTTGAGATGAAACTAAAAAAATTTAATATCGGGGGCGGGGCGCCAACTTTCTCTGCATATGCGTCGATATTTAAGCTTTTCCAAGGCCTTCTGATGCGCTCAGACTAAATTGGCCTTTCAATCACTAAATTGATACTTCATCCAGCCACTAGCGAATTAATAGGGACCCTTAGGCCAAGAAATTAATATTATACTCCAAGGTGTGTTTCTTTCCTTGCAAATAAAATTCTTTTAGAATCCCAAATTAGTTATTTTAGATCATACATGGCCCTAATTTATTATATTTCAAGCATGCAATCAGAAATTGATATAAATATATTCAAATATTTGAAACTTCCTTCTAGAAAACATCTAAATCTCATAGTTTTATTTCAAGTTAAAAATAATTATAAATTGATTCATCCAATCAGATTCTTATCCGTAATTATGGCCTTTTCCATCTCTTTGCCCTTTCCTCACTTCTCTTTCATCCGAACCTTCTTTTTGTGTTCCCTCTTCGCTTCTGAATTTTTCTTTTTCTCAAAAAAAGCTTCAAGAAAATCTTTTCTCCTTGACCTTTCTGTATTTTTTTCACGATGATAAAATCAGCAACTTTCTCTCTTTTTGCTTAAGATCCAAATGCCTTAAAGCTCTTCCAAACTTATTTCGTTCACTCCTTCAAAAAACTTCTTCAAAAAGACCAAACCTTTTGGTTTGATGAAGAACCCTCATTTGACGTCTCTAAACCTTCCAGCATTTTCTTCACAAATCCTTATCCATATTCCCCTTTTCTAAAACTCTGAAAACATGAGGATTCTTCTCAGCGTCCTGTATTTCTGAGGCTTGTCTGGTTGAGTTTGATAAATCAAGGACCAAGTTTTTTCCCCCTCTTCCATCCCGCCAAGAAAAGTTCCTATGAAAAAAAAATTATCCCAGAATTTAGGTCCCTTTTGCTCATTTCTTGTAAAAGGCTACATGGCAAGTGAGATTCTCGTCCTAGCTTTTGACTTGAGAAAACTTTGGGCTTTCAAATTCTGAGATGGAAGCTAAAAATCATATTATACAACATCATAAGGAATAAAAATGAGCAAGAACTTCTCAAACAAATCTTCTCAACAAAACTAAGTTTCTAAGTGCCAAGTGGTATCTGAGGTGATCAGAAAGCGATAATAGCAAGAACCCAGAGAGTTGAATACCATAAGTTCAAGAGATTAACATTCAAAATTGGAGTCTGAGTTTTTAGAAAAGAAGAAAAAAGAACAGAAATTTTCATTTATTCCTTGCAATAATGAAGGTCTATTTGAGATTTTCTCATTGTCCTCTTTGATTCGAGAGAGCGCAATGTTTAAGCCTGGGAGAGAAGGTTCCCAAACGCCTTTGTGTATGACTCAACAAAAGATATTTCCTTCCAGAGAGGACACTTTGGTTCAAAAATTAAAGTTTTAAATCGAAAAATTGGGCTCAAAATATAACTTTACTTATTTATAAGATTCCCCTCTCTATGAAATTTCTTCCAATCCTGTCGTAAAACTCTTCATTTGCTTTCTATACAAACATTACATCCTCGGCAAAATCGGAAATCTCCAAGTCAAACCAAAGAAAATCTATGTTATAAGAACCTTTTAAATTTCATTATCATCAGAAAAATTTAATATTGAAAGAAGGTTTTGGCTTGGAAGCTGAGATTTCAAAGCCTTTCCTAGTTAAATATCTTTTCTGTGAGAGAAGATCCTTCACGATAACACAGTTTTTACAGGCGTTTCCCCAACTTAAACTTTTTTTCCTCTGGAAAGCTAAACTTGAGGCAATGAAAAGGTAAATTAACTTTTTTAGTTTTAATAAACAAAAATATTCATATGTCTCTCAAAGACACTTTTATATATTTTCAAAGTCCTTCTTTTTCCTCCGCCTCATGGTACCTATTCTCTAAGATGAAGTCTGAGAAAGAACACCTTAAAGAGCCTTAAAAATTAAAAGTCAAAAGTTTCTCGAAAATCAATATGCCAGAATTCAGTTAAACTTAATTTTATCAATTTTCTTGAAATTCTTTTCTTATAAGATTCCAAACACTTGCAATTTCTCGAATCTTTCTCATGTTGTATTTGATAAAGGACTTTCTAAAATTCTTTTTCTTCTGAGAGAATTTCAAGTTTTTTTTCGATTTCGGATTTTTCTCAGAGACAAGAGGTTCTGGTCCTCTCGGCTCTTGCGTCGGTATTTTCTTAGAAAGACGGCGAATATTTGTTCAAGAACATCACAAAGAAAAAATATAAGATTATCCTATTTAGTCTTTGATCCTTCTTAGAAAAATTCTTTTCTAAAGAAAGCTCCTCTGAACAGGGTTATGGGATAGTCTCTAGTATAAAGCCAATTTTTTGACAACAAATGTAGTAAAGTAAACAATCATTTTGATAACAAACAAACAATAACATAAACAATAAACATTGAAAATTAAACTAATGTAATTTAAATAGGGAATAGAAAATGTCAACAAACAATAGAAGATCAGGAGAATACTCAAGTGATTTTCACTCAAACTCTTTCCATTGATGATCGGCATGTATACACCTTGGGTGTCTGGTGGTCGAATATTTTACTCAAAAATATCTACTTCTTAGTTGTTTAAATACTTGTAAGCCCTTGCGTCCAAAATTCTCAACGCTCAGCTTATCTTCAAGAAAACTGTTCATATCGATAATCTCTTGATCATTCAACTGACTCTGATCAAAGGAACTCAGCATACTCTCAAAAATATTTTTATAGTCAACACTGGGAACAGCACAGCATTCGGTATGATTGGGGAGCTTGTGAAGAAATTGGCAGCGGGGGCCGTAATTGCAATAGCCCAGCTCAAAGTATTGCTTGCAATTTATGGTTTTATAGTTATTGGGAACAAACATTTTTTCTCTCAGCTCGTCATAGCCATGGGCAAAAGAGCACTTTGAGCCGTAAGGGCAGGTCATGCCAAGCTGAAAAGTCTTACAAAGCTATGAAAGGAAATTAGCATTTTCAAAGGAATTTTTTGATTTTACCTCAGTCTTCTTTTTAGCTTGGAAATTTCTGTGGCGTCTTTCTAAAGTGATCTGATGTCTGGATTTATTTGGAGTTAATTTTTCGTCGCTTTCTCTAAAGGATCCGCTATCATCAGAACTGGAAGTTGAAGTGCTCGAAAAGCTGTCGTGCTTGTTGAGGTCGAGGAAAAAGCCCTTGGAATTATTGAAATCTTTTATAAGGGTCTCAATGGGCTCTTGGACCTGGCTGTGATGGTAAAGAAAATTTCTGGTAGAGTTGTCAAGGAATGCAGAATTGTTTCTCATGATTTGGGAAAGATGGATGTGAAAGAAAAATAAATAATTTATTATTTAGAGTTGCTGATTGCGAATTTATACGAGACTCCGTTAGGTTGATGGTTCAAAAAATTAATTTTTCAAGAGAATTTAAATTTTTTGAGAATTAATCGTTGCCAAAAAGGTTTTCTTTCTAATTTTTCTATTCAATGCAGCCATTTATAATTCCTTGCAGATTGAAATTATTTAATAGCCTTCTTAATTCTCATTAATAGCTTATCCTTTTTCTAAAATCCTTCTTTCCCATCCACAATCTGCTCACTTTTCCACTTCCAAATGTTTTTCTTTACACCCTCTCTTTCTTATTTTCAAATATTTTCCACTTTTATTTTTTAGTCTCAAATTAAAAATATCGCGGAGAACAACTCCAATCCCAACATTCTTTATTTATTTAAATCTAGCATTCTCTCTCCTCCATTTCAATTTATGAGGGAAAATCCTATCCTTTCTCCATTATCTCCCTAAATATCCTCTCACAATAAACAAGGCGCTTCAGAAATACATTTTCCCTCGACTGAAGAGGGAAGGGAGCAAAAGCGTTCATTAAAAAATTTTTAATTCCTTCAAATTAAGCTATTCTAATGGACAGCATTGTCAAAACTATAATTTCATTTTCTCTGAAAGAAATTAAATTTGATATTTGATAATTTTATCTTTTGGCGAGAAACTCCATCAGCTAATTTTTAACTCTGAATTCATTCCAGAACAGAAAACCTCCAAGGTCGAAATTTTTAATTTGAAAATCCAATCACTGCTCTCTTTTTCTCCTCCCTTCTCGGATCCACCTTCTCTGACAAATTCTCTTTCCTTTCTCATCCAATTCTCATTTTTCCAATTTTTTCTCACCTCCAAACCCACCCCCTTTAAAAATACAATAATCTCAAAAGCTCTTATAAAAATACCAAAGAAAGTCGAAATCCCGTTATAAAGAAAGCTAGATTTTTCCCAATAGCCTAAATTCTCAGATAACATCAGATAATCCTTTTGTGGAGAATTTTTTCTTGAAAGAACTCCCCTTCAAAGCTCATGATGGCTTTTTGCCTATGAATCAAAAAGATTTAATGATAAAAAAGACTGTTATCGGTCGCTTGGTTCGATAAAATATCATAAATTTATTCAAAGGGATCCAGTTCCAAAGAACGTTAAGTGCATAACAGAAAATGCCTGCTCAAGAACACGCAGAATAAAAGGTACATAAGAATGACATCTCAAAAGCCTAGAAAGTCTAATAAAATGAAAAGAAAATTCGAGAGTTCATAGCTTCTCGAAATCATTCTAGATACAAAGATAAAGATATATGCCCCACACTAACGGTCCTTCGACTTAAATTTAACTTCGAAGATTTGAATTTATGCGAAAATTTCTCTTCGAGAAAGAAGGTTTCTTCTTCCTCTTCTTCCCCCGGACATATTCCCGTCAAATTCCGTTTAGATTTTCAATATCATTTCCAGTTTTGAAAGTTTCTGATCTTCAATATTTCAAATAATTATATCTGGCTTTTTTCTTCTTCCTCAAACGCAATTTAAACTATTATATGATGAAACCTTGAGATAGTCAATGATGTGCTTGCTAATATTTACAGAAAATATCTAGTTCTTTCATAGAAATTTGTTTTCAGTGGCTGTCCTTGTTATCCTCAGAGGAAAGTTTCACCTTTATTTGATGTCAAAACAGAGGGTGTGAATCAAAACAAAACGCAAAAAGACTTTTTATCAGACAACAAGTGCGCAATGGAGTCGAAAATTTTGGTTAACTGCAACCGTAAGACTGTCAAAATTGCGCAATATACAAATTCCTCTTAGGTAAATTTGAATTTCAAACGTGACTCCTCAATGTAAAACAGTCAATTTTGAACCTTTTTAATTTGGCTTTAAAATGAAAGCTACTTCCCTCTTATTAGAACCTGAAAATTCTTTGACTTTCAGTGACTCCTTGGGCTTGATATTCTAATACTCAAGAAACTCTCTCCCAACTATCTTGGATCCTTCGTCATAAATAATCAATTTCCTCGGAATCAATTAAACACTTTCAACGAATTTTATAAGTGGGGAGTAAAATAATTAGTTTATCTCTCTTTCTCGTCTCTCATGCTCCCTCGAGCTTCTCTTTCGATTTCTTGATAGAAAACAACGTCTTAGGTTCAGAATAATTTCTAGAACTCTGATTTTTTTAAATTTCAATCCATCGTTATTTTCAACAAAAAGAAAGCATTTTGATAATAATCGCCTTCCCACAACACATGTTTCTTGCAAAAAGTACTTCAAACAAAGATTTTCTTTCTTCTATAAGGGCAATATATAGACTTCATGAAACTGAGTTTTCTCTCTAGAGGATACCAAAAATAGAATGCCTCTAACTGTTTGCCAATAATTTCAAATTTACTGAACAATTAAAGAATGGTCAACACATAATTTTCGGAGTTGAAGTTGGGGCAAATTTAATGATATTGTTAAACCATAGTTAAACCCCTAAGATTCTGTTATCCAGCATCAGCATCAGACGGATAACGACCTCTCTCCCATTTTTCAACCTCTCCTGCGTTTTGAAACAAGTATCGTGTTGTCTTGAGTTCTATGAAGGAAAAATCATTAAAATTTTGTTCTTGGATTGAACTCAGCTCTGAGTAGGGAGAGCTGAGGATAAAAGACGGACTGGCGGCTCTTGAGAGGGCGAAATTTTTGGATACTGTGGAGGAAGTGGAGAGACTGATTTTAATCAGTAAAGCTATTATGACTTTGGTTTGATAATGCGCAAAATTATTTTTTTGATCTTCATAAAACGAATATAGCTATTATATCACAATTCAAATCCTTTAAAAAAGATGATTTTAAGCTATTATGCTTCTTTATTATAACTCGAAATATTCAAATCTCTTCTCTAATTTTGAGAAATCCCCAAAAGAAAAATTCCAACTCATCCTTTTCCTCATGTTTCTTGGCCTATTTTCAATTGTGACCAAAAGAAAGG
>Ga0182738_1003074_pt1 | contig 19307 bp, 15 predicted proteins | sample eDN5th30CBELigMG_FD_128876 | JGI IMG/M metagenome (GOLD analysis project Ga0182738, IMG submission 128876) | Enriched Miracle-Growth compost microbial communities from Emeryville, California, USA - eDNA 5th pass 30_C BE-Lig MG (version 2)... ... | reverse complement strand
AAATATAATCAATTGATGACTGAGCCAAATTTAATTGCAAGAACAGATCCAGGCATGGATTATTTAGAATTCCATGAAAATCAAGTATTTTTAGAAATTGTCTTTCTCATCTCATAAACCTTCTCTACTAGAACACGGAATTGAGACAAAAATATATGTTGCTTCAGGAAATCATGAGAATAAAAAATAAAAAAGGAAATTTATATTCTCCTTAATTGTAATTATATAGTTTTTACACAAGTACACCTATTTTTCATTATTTTGTTATATATATATAATTTATTTTTACACCAAGTACATTTCTAATTTTCCACCTCAGCTTTGCTTTTGCTATCTCCTCTCGCCCGTTGCTGTTTCTTCGATGGACGAGATTTTATTGGCACAAAAGTACCTTGGAATGCCTTGAATTTTCGTCGATTTTCTTTCTTTTTAGTCAATCGGCAAATACAACTAATTTCTTTTTTGCGATTATTGATATTCACCCCAAACTTCACTTGCTTCAAGTCCTCTTGCATATTACGATCAAAGTAAGGCAAGAAGCTCTTGATTCTGTTATTTTGTAAATTTACAAATGAGACACTGATTTCATTGTTTGATAGTCGTTTGATGAAGCCCTTCATCTGAATTGCGGTTCGAACCTTCTCCCATAGTTCATGAACCTTGGCTTTTAATTCTTCATCAACCTCCACCTCTTCTTGTACCAGACTTGCTCTTTGCTTCAATAAATAATACACACTCTCTCTATTCACAGCTGATTTAGCAAAATTCTTGATCTTTCTATTCTCTAAATTATTGTTGATCTTGTCCAACAATTCCTGCTTCAGATCCTGGTTATATCCTGTCACCTTAATAGCAGACGACTCAGTGAAGCCCGTCAATTCTTGATACACCTTCTCATAAACTTTTTCTCCCAACAATTTTGTCAAAAATGCTTTTCTACTTCCAGCTGCGCTCACCTTTTTATAACAATACTCAGTAATTTCCTCTTCAGGGAAATCACTTGGTCTTTCAAAAACTCTCTCGGTTTTCTCCAAATAATCAATCGTTGGTTTCTGGTAATCTAAAGCTTCTGGTTTCAACAAGCCATATGGATGAGATGATTTAAGTGCCGGGCTTGAATCTCCCAACTGATGTGCTTGCTGGAGAGTAAACTGCTGGCTCTCTTGTGTGAGACCCTTTCTTCTGCGAGCAGCTCCCTTCTTTATTGTTCTTCTTCTTTGACGGACAATCTCATCCAGATCTTCATCAAAGTCAGAATCCTCCTTATTCAAATCCTCGTCCTCTTCTTTAAACTCTGCATTCTCATATTGCTTCCTTCTCTCTTCCTTCGCTATCTTAGCAGCAGCCTTCTCTTGCTCTTCTGCTTTCTTTTTCATAAGTTCCTCTCTTAACCTCTCTTCTTCTAGAGCTTTCAATTTGGCTCGCTGTACTTCGTTGATCGTCACTAAAACCTCCTCTCTATCAGCTTTCGAATGGACATCAATGATGCTAAAAGGATTTATATTGTCCTCTTCTTCCTTGGTGAGATAGAATCTCTCCTTCATTGGAGAGTTTTTCTTGATGTAATCTTTCTCCTCTCCTTTTGAAAAAACATGAGTCTCTTTGATCAGTTTCAGTCCCTTGAGTTCATTGTGCTGTTTCAAATCCCCCAATAATCTTGGGTAGATATGCGTATTCTTCATAAATTGCACTGTGCTACTCATGCTAGTGTCTGCTGTAGTGTCTTGCTGGAAACTATATTGCGAAGGCATATCATACCTTAATTTTGCTGGACTATTGCTATTGCTGCCCGAACTGAATGAGCTATTGACTCCTGAACTCATTGAATTATCAAAAAAGGTATTCTTGATCTTTGAATAGGTTAGTCCTTGACTTCTAACTTGATTCATCATCGTCTTCTTCTCAAGCAAAAGACTTCTGATCGAGTTGGACTCAGATAACAGATCAGATCTTAATGATTTATTCTCACTTCCACTCACAAATGTTTGGTTTGCAGGATCACTTGGGACTGTCTCGAGCTGGGCTTTTGGTTCGGTTCTCACCGTTTTCATTGCGTCAATACGAGCAGATTTGTATGATTTTGATGGAGAAAATTCGCTTGTACTGATAGCTTCCTGTGAAGTTTGACAATACTCTTCGGCACAGGCTTTCTTATACTCTTTATGATCTTTTATATGTTCGAAATGACTCAAATATGTATTCAATTGAGAAAGGTTGTCCACGAGCAGATTGTCCTTTGTTGTTGCTCTGTGAAAACTTGCAAATATTCCCTTAAATTCTGCTTTGAAACAATCCATTAAATGTATCATCAACTGCTTCACTGTCTTGAAATCCTCACCGTCTTGCCGCTGAGCAAAAGAATACATCAAGTGTGCTCCCAGAATAAAAATAACAAATCTTCGCACAGAACAAACTACCAAGGGAGAGGTTTGAACGCTCAATTCAGCATCCGTGGTTGATAGCAAATAAAGATGCTCGATTTGGGTAAATTTTATCGCATTATTGAAGAAACTGGTCACATGTGTGTCGGATAACAGCATCACCTCTGGAAGCAAATACTTTCTCAACATTTTGACACATTTCCCTAAAATCCTCTTGGTTTCTGATTTAAAGCTCCCATTTGAACTCAGATCCTGGTCATAAAACTGTTCGGAACTTCTCGAAAGGTAAAGACTGCCAAGCTTGTTCCAATCTATTTCGTAAAAACTTCTCTTTAGAGAATTACTGTCATAATCACCTTGCCAACCTCCAATCATACCCGAAATCTCTCGAGATGAAATTTAATTAAATTCTAGTCTTCTCGGAAAAAAATTAAACTCTTGCTCTGAATCCAAATTATCATTAAAAACATCGGGACGAGTAATATACAGAAAAGTAAAATAAATTACAAAAGATAATGCTATCTGGACAACATAAAATTTTAGCGAAATCCTTTAAATGAATTCTTCAGTAAAACTTTTTGTATAAGTAAGAATCTCCTCAGTGAGTTGGCTACAACTAATGTTTATTGTTAGTTCCAAAATATTCCCCTGAAAAATAATTACCCTGGGAAATTGAGCTCCACTTCCATCAACGTTTTTTTCTTGTTAATCTTCTTCAGCAATGATGTTAAGCCTTCGTCTGTAACATTATAGCAACTACACATGAGGATTATTAAATTTTCATCACAGAAAAATTTACTTATCAAGACAGATATCAATAGCTCTCAGACTCTTAAATGCCGGAAGCTTCTTTCCTAAAACTTTCAAGGCTTTATCTGTTAGCTTTGATAAACTTCATTCAAATGAGTTACATCTACTCAAAGAAAAATTACTTTTCAATAGTGAGCATAAACTGTCGGAGTTTCTCGAGTTTTACTAAATGTTCCAATGCTACAACTATGAATGAATCGTCCAAAAGAGGAGAGCTTTTCATTGTTAGATCTCGGGTTGGAAAAGTTTTTACTTTCCAAAATGAAAATGAAAACCTTCTAATTCGCTCAATTTTGAGACAGCTTCAATCAGTTTTAATAAACTTTCTTGGTCAATCTTTGGGTCAAATAATGAAAAACTTGAATTATTATTATTTTGTTAAACTTTCTTTTACTTGACAAATTGTAAGCGTAAAAACTTGAGGCTTGGAAACTTGGTGAGGCTCTCACTAAACTCTTTAACTCCTTCACTTGTAATTTTTGGACAACTTTTGGAAAATTCAAAATAAAATGAAAATAAATTGCATCTTACTAGCTGAAATTCAGGGTGAGTTTTGAAATGTTGGGGAGCTTTGATAGATGTTGGCCGAGACTAAGAAGACATTCGTCACTGACATCATTTCCACTAAAATATTCTTTTAAAAAATATAAATCAGGATGCAACTTTCTCAGATCAACAGTTAAATCTTCGAGCTGCTCCATTGTACCCAATTGCTCTCCCAATACAATAAATCCTTTATTTGTCACTTTAACGAACCTACAAATTATTTCAGCCTTTCCAATTTCGATTTTTACCCGCTCATAAAAAGATAAAGGTGTGTCAACTTCTTCATCTCTGTGATCTTTTTACTAAAGTTTATGAGTCCTTGATTGCCAGTCATGCTACAACTAATCGCCTGTTAGAATTTTTGTTACTCGCATCAGCAGAATTACTTTCTGAAATGCAGATATAAAATCTTTAGATATTGCAAACTGCACAAACAGTCAACGAATTTGAGCATATGCTCTTCGCTTATTCTCGAAACAAAAACAGACAGCCTACAAATTTTTTAAAAACAGACTGCTCTTTCAATCTTGACATCTTACGCACACAATGAAAATCTAAATTCTTCCAATCTCTTGCATTGCTTCACTTTCTCCCCAAATTTTACAAGGCCTTTACTTGTTTGATCGTGACATCTATCGAGGTTTGAGAAAACAGCTCTCTTAAAAATACTACGATTCAACAAGCAAAGATAACTTCTTGAGTTTTCGTAAATACTTGCATTGTTCTAAAAACATAATTGGCCCTTCTTCTGTAATTTTATAGCATCTAGAGAAAATTTCACGTCAGGAGGAATATCGAGGTAGTACCTAAAGAACTCAAATCTGATGTCTTTGACGTCAACAATCGCAATCAAGACTTTGCACATCTTATTTATCCTCGCATTAGTTATTGCTTCTGTCCTTTATTGAAGGTCAAGTTTTTGAAATCAAAGATATGCAATGTTACTCGTGAGCTAAGAATTGCACATGACTGAGTACTCTGATTCGTCTAAGGATCTGTAAAACATATTTCCTTTTTTCCAAATGGAAGTCTTTTCTATGAAACGATTTCAGATAAAAAAGTATCAAAACAACTCAAACATATTCGAAAAATTGATCGTCAGCTTCTTTACTCTGTTTACTGCATTCATGTACTTGAATGGATTCAAATTGTCACGCCTAGAGGATTAAAAAGTCATTCCATCTACGTCTTACACATTATATTGCAAATGGGAAGCGCACTGGACCTTTCTAAAGCGCTTCAATTGATTGAATTTATCAATTTTATGAATCCTATCCCCAAATTATCAAGTGGAGTTGCTAACTCTTTATTACAAGATCTTGGAGCTGTACATGTGGTATTTTAGTGCCTTGTCCAGCCTACAACGCAATGAAGATATGATTGGAAGTCTATGAATCTTCTTATCCATGGTATCAGCATGTAAAAATTATTCTATATCCCGTCAAAAGTTTAATTAACCACGAGGCTAAAATTCTTAAATTCTCTGAAATTAAACAAAAATTTTCTTTGGCTTGAGCCCTCAATTTCAACCGAAATCGATTGTTTTGTGGATTCTTAGAAAACCTTTTTGTTTCTAAGATCCAAATCATTTGTAGAGGATATCAAAGCTGTTGTCAACGTGATTTGATATCCTTTCCGTCTAGTTCGAATCATATTTGAACTTGAAATCCACTTAGAACGAATTTGGTATCGTTTTCTTCTCAATCGATCTTTCATACTGAAAGGCCAATCGAATGTATTGATTAAAAACGAGCAAACTCAAAAATATAATTTTAGAAATTATCGACACTTGTAGAGATTTAATAGTCCTCACCTCGAATATCTTGGTTTGTGCGCTCGAAACATCAACTATATCTCACCACTTTATCCACGAAGGAGACTGCTTGATACAAACCTGCCTTAAACCGAAGAAAGGCTGGGATGACTTGGGAATTTCTAGAAATATTTAATTTTTCAACTTGTTTGATTTCGATTTCGAACTTCATTACCAAACCAATAATACTCCAAGTTTCTTTAAAAGCTTCATGCTAATATCGGCTTGTTCTGTTCTACGTTTGAAAACCACCTCTTGAAAATTGTCAAAGGTTTTTCTCACAGGAAACCCGGAAAAATACTATCCTCGACGACTTCAAAACATTGTATCAAACACTCCAAAAAAAGGATTCCAGAGAAATCGAATTCAAGAATTTTTAATCGACCAATCAGATGAGTATGCGCCCGCACTTTCTCTCTACAATATCTCTCTTGCTGAATCTATTGCCATCTAGAGGTTTTCCTTCTCTTTAACTTCTTCCCCATAATTTCGTATAATATCTTTTTGTGAGTATTTGAAAGTATCAAAAATTTTTTTTAATATTGATTTGAGTTATATCAATTTTTTTTTAATATTTTCATAAAAACCAAAAGGATCCTTTGGGATTAGAATATTTACATAACTAAATACATATAAGGCTCAATTTATTAGTTATTGGCTTTCTTTTGGAGCTCTGCTTTTCTAAAGAAGATTAATAAATTGTCAATTCCCAAAACGATTTACTCCATTTCTTCTCTGAAGTCTGTTTGATCAGCTCTCTCATGAGTTTTGAATGTATTGCCAAAAAAGATTTCTTTATCGAAACCACTTTGAAGGAAGGCCTTCTTATCAACTTTTCTTTGACTCTCAATCCTATTTTCACGTATAAATATTTTTTTTTTAATTCAATAATTCTTACAGCTCCATTTCTCTCTGTCTAAATTCAGCTTGACCTCTCAATGTACTTTGATCTCCCAGTCCCCATATTTCAACATGTTCAATCTAAATGAAATGTAAGCAATAAAGCCTCCTCTCTTTGTACATTAAATTTAGTGATTGAAGGATCAAGGAGGAAGCCTTTTTCGTATGTAGCGTCATCAGGACTCACATAACTTCCTGATTCTAATTCTTCATCCAACCATAATCTGTAGTTTTTATAAGAATCTCCACCAAATCCTTCATAGAAATGTTCAATACTATCTCATCACCCATAAAATACCTAATCCGACTTTATATTTGGAACCTTGAATTCTCTTTGTATTCATATAGGTATAATTTGTGCCACCTTGACCTCTATAAGCGTAGAAGGATCTGAAATTTGGAGCGAGGGAGAATATATAACTTTCACTATCTCCATGATACTTCAACTCATCAGACCATCCTGCTCTTGCAAAACCTCCAAAAACATAAGATTTTCTTTCTTTGCCTCTGGTTTCATCTGCAACTTCAACATGCTTGCAAAGAATTAATGTTGGAGCTTCATAACCTGTGAAAGAGTTGAGATCAAGAAAACTCTCACTGTACCTCTAAGAGCATAAGCAAGTCTATTAAAACTGGTGCCAGATTTCGCAGTTGAATAGACAAGTTGAAGCTTTGGGAGATTATGGAAGAAAGAGTTGCTCAGATAAAATGTTCCCAAAAGTTCTTTATTTAAAATCTGAGACTCTTCTTCAAGTTGAGGAAGGCGAAGAGGGATGCCAGGCTCAATGAATTTTCCGTTAAAATATAATTTCACCATCTTGTTGATGTATGGGAGATTATTTTTGATATTATATGTCATGTCTCTCCATGAAATTGTTGTATTTGTGTCCTCTAAATCCGTATTTAATACCGCTGCAAAACACTTCACAAAGCTTACTGAAGAATGTATTAGCAACTAACGAAGCGGCTTGGTCAATATTCCGTTGATTTGGCTGTCCTTTAGAATGAAAAGCATTCAAGACTTCCTTAATGAATCTCAAGCCTTGGGCATATGAAACAGTGGCAGAATCTTTGTCCACAGTAAATTCTCCAGTTGAAACTTGCAAGAAAATATCATATTTATCAAAACTTCTTGAATTGAAATATGAAAGTTGATATTGGACTGGCTCCTTTAAAATGACCTCCACTTCAAAAAAAATTTCAAATGTTTATTCTCAAAATGGAAATTTACGTGCTGCAATAAAATCTTTAAATGTTACGAGGCCACCACTTGTGCTCATCTTTTGGAACCACTGAAATAGATTTGATGCAAACTCAGGATTCTCTGGGAATTGTTGGATGACAGCATCTCTCATCAAGACTTTTTGCCCCTTAGACCTGAAATTTACGTTAATATCAATGTTAAATCTCAAAACTTACTCTGGAGTTTGATTACTCAACTGGTTAAAGAGATGCTCAACATGTTTTACTTCTTCACCAGAAAATGAACTTCCATCTCCATAAGGCTTTGCGCTATTTCCTTGTTTTTCGTTAGAATTCCCCATTGTTCTTTTTTAATTTCACCCTTTGACAGAAAATAAAATTATTGATAACTCATAGAGATAATTAAAATATCTTGATTTTTAGAAAAATTTTCTGATTATTACCATTCAACTCGATGATATTTAAATTATGAAAGAATTCTTTTTCAATTTGTTATAATTATATGTTTATATTATAAATTTCATATTTATCTGTATAAAAATACTGATCAGATAAAATTTACATAACGATCTTATTGGTTGCTGGGGGAATTTGGATGCTATGAACGAGCTTGTGAACATGTTCTCCATTTTGAACACTTTGAGTGTGATTGATCAAGAGGGAATACCATTTAGCAGAGTTTTTAGGGTATCTGGTCAAACCATTCTCATAATCAATGTAAGTCATTCCGAATCTCACACCATAGCCATCAGTCCATTCGAAATTATCGATGATGGACCAACTGAAATATCCTTGCACATTAACTTTATCGGCAACAATAGCGAGGACCATTTGGGCAATGTGATCTCTCAAATAATTGACTCTGAAAGTGTCATTCAAAGCTTGTTCCAAAGGAAGGGTGCTTTCACCGGGGCAGCTGACACCATTTTCAAAAATGTAGATCAGAGGATGGTTGTATCTCTTGTGGAACCAGTTGATGGTATCTCTGAAGCCTGGGGCATAAACATTCAACCAGCTAGAGTCAGCATAAGGACCAATCAAATGGCCATTGACATTAGTGGGGGTTTCATAGAGCCTAGCGTCATTTTGAGAGCTATTTCCGGGAATACCAGTGTATCTGACGTATTTGGAGGTGTAATAGTTGATTCCGATGAAATCGTAAGATCCCTTGAGGAGCTGGCTTTGAGCCTCAGTGAAATTGGGAAGTCTGCTTCCAATATACTCGTGCATAATGTCGGGGTATTTACCGAAAACAACAGGGTCACCATAGTAACCACAGCTGAAATTCAAATTGATGTCGACAGCTCTGACATCATCAGCATTGTTGGGATCAAAAGGATAAGAGTAGCCGCAGTTAATAGTGAGACCAATAGTACCATTTTGGGCCTTTTGGTACTTGTTTCTGTAAGTTTGGACGGCTAAACCGTGTCCGATCATAACGTGATGAACAACAATGTAGGGTTCAGTGCTAGTGTTACCACCGCCACCGACTTCCTTGCACCAAGAACCGACATCGGGACTGCATCTTCCGGGAGCATGGTAGCCTCCAGCATAACCTCCCCAGGCGAAAGTTGAAATTTCGTTGAAAGTCAACCACTTCTTGATCTTGCCACCAAAAGTCTTGAAGCAGAAATCAGCATATTGGTTGAAGACTTCAGAGATGTTGGGGTTAAGCCATCCACCATTGTCAGTATGATCATCAAGAGCTTGGGGCAAGTCCCAGTGGTACAAGGTGACCCAAGGTTCAATGCCAGCGGCCCACAAGGCATCCAAGAGGTCATTGTAAAACTTGACACCTTCTTCGTTGACTTGGTCAACAGTACCTTTGGGCAAAAGTCTTGACCAGGAGAGGGACATTCTAAAGTGTCTGATGCCCATCTTTTGCATCATGGCAATATCTTCAGGATAACGATGATAGAAATCATCAGCAACATCACCAGTTTGGTTCTTAGAAACTCTACCAGGAATATGAGAGAAGGTATCCCAGATACTGGGGCCTCTACCGTCAAGATTCCAACCACCTTCAATTTGATAAGCAGCTGAAGCAACACCCCAGGCAAAACCTCCTGGGAATGAGTACTCAGAGGAGGCTTGCACTGCAAGACCAATAAATAACAAAGCAAAAAGCAATTTCATGCAGAAAAAACTTTGTTTGTAGATTATAGATTTATTCACTCAAATTTCATATAATAATAGTTCACTTAAACTTACAATAAAATTATCTTATCTTTTATTTTGCTCAGAATGGAATTCAGCCATGAATTTCTCAAATCCTCAACTTCCTGGCGTTTTCTTCTTTCAGAGGTTTTAATCTTTTTCGAATTTTCCTGCGACGTCGAACTCATCATTGATGCTGAGGGATTATTTTCTTGTTAAATTTGAAACTCAAAAGAACAAAAGATTCTTGCAATTTGACTGCAAACAAAGAGAATTACATTTCAAATTTCAAAGAAAAGAATTTTTATTGTCCCAAAGTAAGTCCTCTCTAATGATTAATTATCCAGACAGAAGTTTGTTTGCTTAAATAAAACTCAGAAACAATCATGTCTTAACTCAGAACCTAATTCAAATCTAGATTTGTGAAATGGAATGTTAAGCCAAGTGATTAGGGTAGCCATAATGAAGTATAGCGTCTTGCCCAAGGCATATTAATCTGCGCAAGGTATCTTCATAATCCATCCATGAAGAATAGTATCATGCTTTTTGCTTGCGGTAAAACATTTTGTTTAGATTTAGAAAATCTTTGGTAAACTTTTTAGGTTTTTCAAGAGTAGGTCTAATGCCGTCAGCCCGAGAGCTTCCGACATTAGTAAAAAGGAGGTGGAGGTGAGGTGCTTGCCCTCAGATCTCTGTGAAATCTGAGGTGTGAAAAGAATTAAAACAAATGAAAAATTAATTATTAAAAATTCTTTCATTGGCCTTTTATAGCCGAAGCCTTGAAACTTAATACACGTTGCTGTTCTCAGAATAAAAATTAAATTGCGCCTTTTCTTAATTCACACAATCCTTCATAACAAAAATGAACATTTGCTATGTGGGCTCAGGTCTCTCTGAGAAACAAAATCTTATCAAGAGTCATCATCTCGCTTTGTACGAAAGAGAGTTCTTGCTTGACCTTCGAAATTTCAAGTCTATCTCTCAGTGAAAATTATGATTGCCCTTTGGTTGCTTCATTTTTAGCAAATCTTTTCAAAAAAAAAAATGAGATCCAATTTTTAAAGGTGAAAATTTCACTAAATTTTTTTTTATTAAAACATTTTTTTCGAGAGAATTTTTTTCCCAAGGTGAAAAGATCTTCTTTTTCAATTTTCAACTCAAATTTTTTTGACCTCGCCTTACCTGATTAAAAAAAATCATAAATATAAAACTCTATATCTATTTGTTTCACATGAAAAATTATAATCAAATACAGTTTTTCTCACAATAAAAATGGAGAATGCACCTCGATTTGAAAAAATAAACTCGGAAGGAAAATACACCAAGTTTCCAGGAGTCACTGTTGTAGCAGCTATTAGAACGCAAGATTACGATTTATGGAAGGAAATTTACAATGAAGTCCATAAATGCACTGTTATGAAGAAACACTACTCTTTACTCCCTTTTGAAAGCTACCATATGACCACAAACAACCTATTTAGTCATAAAGGTTATACCGTCTCTGAATGGGAAATTTTTATTGAAAAAAACCTTCCAGTTTTCCAAAAAATTCACGCCCTCACAACTGAGCAAGCCTTCCACCCTGAAATAACTATTGATAAGTTGTTTACTTCAAAAAGAGTCATTTATTTGGAATTAAAGCTTTTGGACGATCATCATTCGATTGTTAGATCTGTTGCTCAAAACGTTAAAATTGAAGAAAAAATCCCTCCAGAATTCCACATCACTTTAGGATATGCCTACCAGCCTGTCGATGATGCGACGTTAGAATTAATTTGCCAAGAACTCAAGACTAATCTCACCTGCTTTGGCAAAACTTTTATCCTTGATTCTCCCAAAATTTGCTACTTTAATGATATGACTGCCTTCATTCCTTTCGATTTTCAAAAATCACCTTTTATAACAAATAATTCTCAATAATAATATGAAATCCTATATAATTTAAACTCGTCATACCATTATTATTGATTAGCAAGAGCAAAACCAACTTTTTTTGCTCCAAAATCAAATGCCGTATAATAATTACGTAAGAATACATCCCCAATAATCCAAATATTCTTTACATCTAATGGTATTCCTTGTATACCAAGGATACACTGACCTTCATCATAAATAATATAATATTCTGGACTCACTTCATATTTATCTTCCCCCAAAAGTAAAATAAAGGTTCGGATATTGATTCACATTTGAGCAATCAAGATTTACAGGAAATTGTGCCTTTATCTTGTTCACCACATTGAGAGGTCCCGCAATCAGAGAAGTTCCAGTATCAATAATAGCTTTCATTGTACCTCTTGCATAAGAATCATCTCCAAGACCAAAATCGTTCATAGCGATTAAAAAGTAGTTGGCTTGCAGCAAATCATAGAATTTAAATTCTGTCAAGTTATGTTTAGGGTCAATACCACCCAATATGAGCTCACTTCCCTCTTCATTAGGATCCTTGGTTAAAAAGAACGAGTAAATTGCTTCTTCAATAAGTCCTTGTTCAAGCATCAATTCAAAGACTGTTGGAAGTTTATCCACAGAAATCGCATCAAAACCCATTCCGAGAATGCCATCAAAATTAATCTCTCCAAATATTTTGGATAAACTGTTCATCATTCCAAATGACACATCTTGGACTTCGAGGCCACCAAAGTTCACAACATCTATTCCAACACGACCGTACACAAGTCCACTTCCATAAGGAATAACGATTGCCCTTCCATCCGCTTGGTATGTTGTAGACTCTGAGGAGTTATATTTCGTTTTGTTTGAGCAAGCAGCAGAAGTGCAATTTATGCTTGGTACCCAGAGATTAGAAGAGCCTGTATCGAAAACCACAGTAAAGGCCTTTGCAGGAGAACCAAGTTCAATATCACCATAGAAGATAGTGTCAGCATCATTGATCAGAGGGATCAGTTCGTTTGGAAGAGGTAAAAAGCCAGCATTGAGAGAGTCAAAGAATTCTCTTTTTCTTGGGTCCGATATCTGACTCTTGCGAATTGTCTTGACAGGAATATTTATAATCCCATACGAAACTGCAATGATAGTGTAGAAGAAGATAATCTTTAGCATCAGCATCGTTTTGCCAAGTTGAAGTACAATAATTATAATTTGCAAAGAATAAAATTAAAATCTAGTCTCGTTACTGTATTCCTTTGAATATAATTTCAAAATTCTCCCAACTATTATCATTCGATACACCTTTTCAACTTCTGCAATATTCTCAAAGAAAACCAAAATAATCTACCAACTTACCTGATATTTCACCCAAAATATTATTCACCTACAAATTGAGATGATGTATTCTTGTCTTTGAAATAAAAAATTTAATTTCAGATATATCTTTCCAGACCTATCTGGCTTATGAGGCTTGTTATTCAGAGAGTTTTGGAGGCTTCCGTTTCAGTTCAAGGAAACCAAGTTTCTAAGATTGGGAAAGGATTCTTGGTTTTACTTGGAATTACCCATGAAGATGACCAAACCGTTGTTGAAAAATATGTCAATGAATTATTACATCTCAAAGCATGGCCAAAAATTCAAACAAAGTCTAATCAAGGCAACGAAGAAGAAAAGGCAAACAACCACAGTCACAGTCACAGCAACATCAACATTAACTCTCCTTTGGAGTTTGAAAGCAATATTATGGAAAATGATTATGAAGTCATTGTTGTATCACAATTCACATTGTATGGAAAAATGAAAGGAGCGAAGCCTGATTTTCATTCATCTTTAAATCATGAAGAAGCTAACCTTTTATATGAAAACTTTGTCAATCTTCTTAAAAAATCATATAAAGAAGATAAAGTCCAAACAGGTAAGTTCAGAAATAGAATGGCTGTAAATATTGTTAACGATGGACCTGTAACACTTATCATTGATTCTGCTAAAGAATAATTCATATGTTTATAAAAAATTCATAACCAATTTTTATTATTTACTGACTGATAGAGATTTATTATAAATGGGTTATCCCAAAATCATTTCAAATTACTGGGTTTGATAAGGACCATTAGGAGTTATAACTTGATTATAAGTATATGTAGGGACAGTAGTGGTGGTATAAACTGTCTGCGCAGGTTGAATTATCACTTGTGGTTGTTGGCCGTAAACAGTTTGGGGGTAAGCATAGTTAACGAGAATAGGAGCTTTGGCAAATTGAGCCTGGGTTTCGTCGTTGAGAATAAGAGGAGTTTGGACAGTGTTGATAACCTTAGGACGGCAACAGCAACGACAGCAAGCGCAAATAATAATAGCCAAAACGACTCCACCAATAACAAAGTTCCACCAAGAAGTAGAGCCTGGGATAGGGGGAGTTTGAACGGCATTGTAGAGATAAATATAGGGGGAGTTGGGACTTGAAGCGTCAAAGACAGAGTAGTATCTACTCAAGACGTCAGAATTCAAGATCAGAGTGTTGTTAAAATCGGGAGTAACATAGGAAGTCGTTGGCAAATTAGATCCAAGAGCTCTCAAATTCAAAGTGAATGAGGAGACGTAGGTGGAGTTTGCGTAACTCGAGTAGTTGTAGACGTAGACTTCTGGTGGCAAGTAGATATTACCAGAATTAGGGTAGTTGAGTTGGATTGCGAGTGTAGGTAATCTACTCATATAGCTTCCATAGGAACAACTAGCTCTGTAGTTTCCAGAACAATAGGCTCCAGCATATCCAAGATATTGTAAAACACTGTTGTAGACAGTGGAAGGGAACCCAATTGTGTCAGCATACAAGTCAAATATCAAAGAGACATTGTATAATGAAACTGATGTAACTCCGACTTGGATATAGCCGTTGAAAGTGGATCTCCAGTTTTTATCAGTTTTGAGGGTAGCAATGGGCGAAGATGAACTGGCATATCTGAGATCCTTTTGGAACATAAGATATCCAGCTTGATTATTGACAGGCTTGAGATAGAGTGAGAAAACGGGATTTCCAACGTTGTAATTTATCAAGCCGTTTCCAGTATTCAAGCCGAGGCCAAGGATACCGCTCATGCCATATCCATAGACAGCCATACCCCCACTACTGCATGTTGCAGCAATAAGAGCATAATCACCGAGACTCCAGTGGCTATAATCAAGATAGGCTTCAGCTGTTGCACTAAAGCCAGAAGCAATGAAATAAGGATATTGGACGGTTTTGTTCATCCAACCATACTGAGTGCATTGATACTTTTGACAATCATACTGAGTGAAAGACATGCAACTGGTGACCAATAAAGTTTGGCTTGTATAAAGACCAAGAAGCATGGAGACAGTATTGGGACCATAATAAGGCCACGAGCTATCATCTTTGGCCAAATCTACTCCAGCATAAAACCCTTGGGAATCTTTGTAGAGAGGAATATTGCCGGAATTGGTCACATTGAGTCTTGGAGTCTTTGTACTGTTGGGACTTGTTTGATTTGATCTCAAGGTGGTTTGGTTGGTGTTGCCCAAAGCGTACCCAAGTAACAAGGCACATAAAAATATGCAAAGAGATTTTTGCATGAGACTTGGTTCTTTAAATTAATTTTATCTGATCAACTTCGACTCTCCTTAAATTCCAAAATCCTCGGGGCATCCCAATAAAATTTTAAGAGACATAAATCTAGATAGTAACCTGCCAAATAATAAAATATTTGAAACTTTACTCTATCAGCCTTTTCCCTCTTTGTTTTATAAAATTAAATTTCTATTAAATAATGCTTCAATGCCAAACTGTATGGATTCATCCTTCTTTGAAACACTTTAGAGTAAAGTCACTTCAATACTCGCTCGTAGCCTTTTTCCTGTGTTTGCAGGAGAAAATACCTCAATTTTTGATAAGCAAGAATCTTTATTATCTCCTCGTTCTTCTTCTTCTTCTTTTCAAACTCGAATTTAGCATGTCAACAAAATTGAATTATCAAAAATTGCCCTTGAAGCAAAACTCATCAGCTTGATTCTCTCAAAGAGGTCAAAGGAGTCTGGCGTTCGAATTCAGACTCAACTTTTGTACCCTCAAACTCTGACAGTATACTTTAAACTCTCGAGGCTGTATTGCTTTATCAAAACCTCTTGGAAAAATATAACCTTCGATTTCGAAAAAAAACCTCTTGCCTTCTTATTTCGGAATTGAACATTACTATATGACCTTTGAATTTTTAAAGCAAACTCATTTAGGTTTTTTGATTCACCCTTTGTTGTTCCCCAGAAACTGTGAGATTTTGCACAGTCGGAGAAGACTCACATAATGAAGATTTCAAATCAAGAATTCAAATGTCTTCCAAGTCTTTTTTTCTGAATGTTTGTCAAACAACTTGTGAATTTTTAAAAAATGGAAAATTTGAGGACTTGAGCAAAATGAAGGAAAGAATCTTTCAACGTCTTTTCCTTTAAAATTCTTCTCGGAGGGTTCAGTTTTGCAACAAATTGATAAACCAACTTGAAATGGATCTGAATATTAGTTATCGAAAGTGATATCTTTCTCTCTATCATTCGAATGATGAGAAGTTATGAATCAGTGATAATAGGAGTAATTTTTGCCTTGAGGTTCAAAGTTCTCAGTTTCAACTCCCTTAATCAGGCTCACTTGGCTAAATTGAAATTGATGTATTCTTTCATCTTAGATTTCTTTCTCCTCAAATTAGGAAGTTTATAAAAAAGTTCACTTTTTTTTTCAGCATATTTTCTCTCCAAGATCAACACCAGCCCGAAATTTTCTTCAAGAGCTGAAGATTTAGCCTCAATACTTGAAAACGAATCTCGTCAAGATGTCGTCCAGATATGAAAATTCAAAAATATGTTTCAAAGCAATTCTAGGGGGAAAATTTGCTTTAGTTGAATTAAATGTTCATCATGAAAGTGAGAAAGAGAACTCAAACGAAAAGTTTAGACTTGATAATAATACCATCGAAAGGTAGATTAATACAATTTTTTGGACAAAACTATACAATTATTCCTGACACTGCCATCCCCAATTGCTGAAATTACATACTGTTCTTTCTTTTGTCAGCTTCTTCAGCAAGTCTTTCATTTTCATCTTGTAATTTCTATTATGAATATTAGACACTATTCACTTTAATTCCGAAATCTCACTCTAAATTCGGATCTGACTTGCTTCAAATGAGTATCGTATCGGCCTTTATCTTCTTCCAACTCAGCTTTTATAACAGTTGCTCTTTCAACTTCGAAACCGAGTTGCTCTGCTAATTGCTTCAACGCCTGAATTTTATCCAAAGTGCTTTTATAGTATTCGCTTCTCAAATAGTTTTCCAAGTGAGAGTTTTCATTAGAAAGCTTTTGATATGTTTGTAATTCTTCCATATTTTTGAATCTCGATTGATACATCCTATTCACGGTTCACTTTTTGATTTAAATCACAATTTCATACTCAGATTGACTTTTATGACTGTCAAGCTCCTTCTCCAACAATTCAATTCTGTGTGCTCTATCTTGAATTTTTTCCTTCAATGTTGTCATTTCTCTCAACAATGTAGAATCGAGCTTTATTGTGGTTTTTTCATTTCTTTCTATTATTTTTCTCAATAAATTCGCCACAACATTTCACAATACCTTGCTTATTCTGGTCCCAAATTTGATTTTTTAATGAATCATACTTCTTTGTCAGATTTTTAACTTGTTTTTCCTTTTGTTGCAAGATCAGAGTCAGATATCTCTCTCTTTCCTTTCTTTGTTAATTTATACTCAAAACCCCAATTACCAAACTTTCAGATAATTTATTTCGAAGTTCTTGCTCTACAAAAAGCCTTTAGCAACGAAAATCAAATTCTATACCCTCCTCGCTCATGTCAACATACTCATTATCAGCATTCTCAGCTTCTTTTTGACCATCTTCCTCCTGGATAGCATGAGCGTCATTATTATTGACCAAATCTTTTTCTTCAGTCTCCATCGAGCTCAAAATAAAATTTACCGATTAGATTTACATAAGCTTTCCAATAACTAAAATCCTTTGCGGTCAAAAATTTGGAATATTCATATATCCTTATCCCTTACATCTACTGGTGTAAATTAACCGCTTGTGTATTCGTAGCCTTTGAAGAATCCTTTTGAGTCGATTGATGATTTTTTTAGAAGAAAAAATTCTTTCCCTCTCTTTGACAATATTTTATCAAAAAGAAAAATAGAGAAATTTTTTTACCCGACAACAATTTTAGAATCCAAATTTTCTTCAAATCAGTTTTTTTGGGAACGATTTCAGTCAATTTTATTCATCATTATGGTCAGACTGGCTTGGAAAAAACTAAAGTAAACAAGAGGAACCTCTTTTCCTATGACTTATTCTCCAATATACTCGTACAGATTTTCCAGTCTCACAACAGAGTCGAGTCTTATTTTCTTAGAATCCTGAAGGTCATATTTATTTTGCCAAGAGTTAACTTTTTATTTTTTGTCAAGCAATAATAATGATTTTTCTCATCAAATTAATTGATTAAAAATTTAATTAAAAAAAGTGGTCCCAGTGAGGCTTGAACTCACGACCTTGACGTTATTAGCGTCACGCTCTAACCAACTGAGCTATGGGACCTCACGATATTCTCCTTCCGACATTCTAAAGAAAAGTTAAACACTTGACCTTTAAAAATAACATTTTGGATTATCCGAGTTTCTCGAAAGATCAGGAAATCGAAAATTCAGAAAACTCTTTACATCTGAAAGCAAAAATCGGTTCATTTCATATCTACTCTCATTGATAAGCAAAGAGCTGAAAGTAGATAGAATAAACTATTTACAACTAATTTTTATTAAAATTACAAAGTATCGTCAACTATCAACAAGTATTTTTCAATTTTTCCCTTGCATTTTTTTCAGAGAAATGCATAACTCTGAATTCTTGTCCTTGGATCCTTGAATCAGGTAAAGAGAATCAAATTTATTTCTGAGGAAGTCATTTAATCTTCTCAGATGCGAAGAAAAAGGGGAAAAGATATGTACGCTGAAGAATAAAAACTGAGAGTATTTGTGAAGATGATAACTTGAGGAAATATTTCTCAATGATTTGGTTCAAGGAGAAAAAAAAACTAGATGATTTTATTTTCCTCAAAATCTATCAAAATAAATCAAATTTTTTCAATATCTGTGAGTATTTTAACTTTTTAATTTCTTTCAATTTTCTCAATTATTATTGAAAGGATAAATGATTTTTAGTTGTTTTTTTTGTGATTAATTAATTAATTTATTAGTTTGTTTTATTTTTCATTTTCAATTTATCTGAGAAATTTTTGAATTTGATATTTAATTTCAAAAAGATATTTTCTTTTGACTGAATTTTATTTTCTATCACCCATTTTTTTCTCATACCCATTCAAGAAACTGATTTCTTTTTTCTTTTGAAAGATCGAAAAATAATTGTTTTGGTCGGATTTTTCTCGAGAAAAAAATGAGTCAGACTTGCTTATCACATTCAAGAAGGTTCATCCGATAAAAAATACCAAACATCAATTTTCTTCTTTCTCATATTGGTGTTTTCGATAAGATTGTATTTTGAAATCATAATGGTGAAGGTTGTCACAAGCTCTTTTTTT
>Ga0182738_1003073_pt1 | contig 19308 bp, 19 predicted proteins | sample eDN5th30CBELigMG_FD_128876 | JGI IMG/M metagenome (GOLD analysis project Ga0182738, IMG submission 128876) | Enriched Miracle-Growth compost microbial communities from Emeryville, California, USA - eDNA 5th pass 30_C BE-Lig MG (version 2)... ... | reverse complement strand
CTTGCGTTTGAATGCCGGGTATCCGGTCCTCTTCGCAAAGAAGTTGGCGAACGCGGTTTGCAGATGGCGCAAAGATTGTTGAACCGGCACGCTCGAAACCTCATTGAGCCATGCGTACTCGGGTTGTTTCTTCAGCGCCGTGAGCATGGAGGAACTCGCGTTATAGCTGATTTTTTCCTTGCGTTGAAACCATGCATCGGTTCTTTGGCGAAGCATATGGTTGTAAGCGAAGCGAGCGCAGCCGAACGTTCTAGCAAGCACTTCCGCTTGCTGTGGCGTCGGGTAAAACCGGAATTTGTAGGCGCGCTTGACTTCCATTCACGCATTATACCAACCTTCTGTAAGGATAGCTTTTCAAGAAAGGAGGATGCGGGAACAGGGCACGCCTTGCGTGACGCGCTATCCCTCGCCGGCATGAATGCCGGTGTCTCCCGCGTATTCCGATGAGGAAGCATTGGATTATTATTTCAAGTATTGCTGGTGCATGCTTCATGCTGATATTGAATGCCCCACCTTAATAACCAATCTGGAAAATCTGCCAGCTGATGTATCACGTATAACGACTAAATTTGTTAAATGGTATTACGATGATGAGGGTTGGACCGGTTTTCCCCTGCGCATCCCGAGCCTGACATATGCGACCTGCACGCAACCGCCAATTTTCATGGGCTGGGACCTGGCGTCTACCCTAGCCGGGAAAAATCCCCTTGGCCCGCTCACCCGAATACGCTTTCCTACGTGGAGGTAGTATTCAAGGATGAAATCACGGAGGCCGATCGGGCAGGCAAGGAAACCGTAAATGAAGCGTTGGCCAGGCTGACTCCCGAGCAGCGCAAAGGAGTGCTCGGGATCAGGAATGGGAAAATGGATAAGAAACACGATTACGGTTCAATTTTGAATGCCATGGTTGAGGTGGCAAAGGAACGCGGAATGCAAAACCCCGGCAGTGACTATGCCCTGGCATGCTACCAGTTGCTTGAAACGGCAATCTCGGAAGCAGAAGTGTGGGGTGTATCGCTCGCAGATATCGGACTGAAAGGATTCGATACCTCAGCCTTGCTTAAATCCGATCGCAAAACTGCCTGATTGTTACCTTCAGTCCGTCGCAATCTGCGACAAATTGCCACACGCGACAATTTGTCACATTCCCGAAGCAATAAAAATCAATTATTCTGCTTGTGACTTCTTTGTGAAGTTGCCAGTACGTAGTATTCGGGCTCGTCACACCACCCCCTCTATGGTGTCACGAGCCCTTTTCTTTTTCTGATCGATTACCCTTTCAACGTTCTTATTTCTGCATCTATCCACATTTTCTGTGGATAATCCTGTTCACATCAGCTTCACATCGAGCTATTTCATGCCGCGGCCCATCTGCCTGTTTTTTATACGCCGTAACCCTCCCTGTTTGTGTCTTGCCCTTTAGCTGATTATCCCGCTCAGTCCGCCGCGGGCAACTGAAAAGGGTTGCTCGCCCTCCTTCCCGTTGCCCGCAGGCGGACCCCCACGAGAGGTCAGCATGCGAAAACCAAGAATCATCCACTTAACTATCCTCGCCCCTTCGCAGACATTGTCGCTGCCTGGAATGATTTCCGATGCGAATTGATCGAAGAAAAACTGATCGAAAGGCGTGGGTTCGACCGTCGCTGCGACGGTGCTGTTGCCCGCGCGACCGCGACGCGGTTGATCGACGAGATAGACCGGGAAGCCACGACGCAGGAAGATGGTCTGGAAGCCTTCGCGGCCGTCCGCCGTGGTTTCTCAACTCCAACTGCGTGCCGACTGGAACGCGTCATGCAGCATGACGATGGGCAGCGGCTTGGGGTTCTGCGGGACTTGGTAGAAGGCGTAGAGATGATCGCCGTGAAAGGTTTGCCCTGCGGCGGCCGGGCTGTTGTTGTTGTACGCGCCGGGCGTACTCACCACCTTTCCACCGACGGCGAAACTACCTTGCGACTGAATCACCAAGGGGCCGACGGAACCATTGGTGCCGCCGGTAGTGGTGCAGGCGGCAAGCGAAGTCAACGTCATCATGGTCAGCAGGGCCTTGGTGATGCTCATCTTCAGCGTCCCGAAGCGGCGGCCAGCGCCTGTGTCAGCGCCTCGTTCGCACGCCTGGCCGCCTGTGTGTCGCCGCGCTCGGTCAATACCTGCGTCAACTGGCGCAACTGCGCGGCCGTCAGGCCCACGCGCAGGCTGGCGGCCATGTGCGAGCGCAACTGCGGTTCCACGCCCGGCGTGGCGGCCAGCGCCCCGACGGTGGCCAGCTCGCGGCTTTGCCAGTCGAGGTTGTCGCGCTCGAAGATGTCGCCGAACAGATGTGCCTGGAGGTACTGGTTGATGACCGGCGCGAAATCGAAGACCGGCCCTTGCACTGGCCCGCCGGAAATCTTGGTCTGGTTCACCTTGCCCGCCGCCGCCAGTGCATCGCCGGTGGGGATGGCGCGGCTGGGTTCGCGTCCCGGCGCGTCTTGGATGCCGCGCTGCTTGCGCGCCTCCACCACTTTCAGCAACTCGCCCAGCGCGTTGAGGCTCTTGGGAAAGCCCACGTAGGCGTAGAGCTGCACCAGCACTTCCTTGGCCTCGCTGACCGTGAGGCCCGCATCCAGCCCCTGGTTCAAGGCGGCGTTGAGCTTGGGCATGTCGCTCGCGGCCATGAAGGAGGCGATCAGCGCGATGGACTGCTGTTTGGCGGAAAGCGTTTCGGACGGGGCTTGCAACATGGTTTGCGGCTCCACGGTGTTCTGCGCGGCATGGCCGGGTACGGCAGTCCATGCCAGGCACAGGGCCAGGATGGCGGGCAGGACCAGGGCGCTGCGATGTTTAGCGGGCGTTGTATTGCTCATCGGTCACTTTCTCCATCCAGGTCACGCTCTTGCCATCGACGGTGCCGGTCACGGCCAGGTGAGTCATCGCCGTGTTCGGCGCGGCGCCATGCCAGTGCTTGACGCCCGGCGGGCACCACACCACGTCGCCGGGGCGGATGACCTGCACGGGCTTGCCCCATTCCTGTGTCAGACCCACGCCGGATGTCACCACCAGGCGCTGACCGGCGGGATGGGTGTGCCAGGCGGAACGCGCACCGGGATCGAACGTCACGTAGGCGCCCGAGGCGTTGATGTTCTCGTTGACCGGGAACAAGGGATCGACCCGTGCCCGGCCGGTGAAGTATTCGGCCGGGCCGAAGGTCGAGTTCTGCTCGCCCGCGCGCGTGACTTGCTGGGTGGCGGATGCGGTGGCCGGCGCGCTGCCCTGGCCTTGCGCATCAGCGGCACCGGAAATAGAGGCAGCACACATGGCAATCCCCAAGATTGATTTGTTCATGGCTTTACAGATCCTGCTTCGTGGGACGGAACAGGATCTCGTTGACGTCCACCTCCTCGGGCTGGCTCATGGCGAACAGAACGCAGCGTGCAAAGCTGGAGGACGGGATGGCGTGGGACTCGTAGAACTGCGCCACGCCCTCGGCGACGCCTTCGGCCTTGACCGAGGCCGGCAGTTCCGTATCCACCGCACCAGGCGACAGGACAGTGGTGCGAATGTTGTAGGGCTTCACTTCCTGGCGCAGTCCTTCGGAAATGACGCGCACGGCGGTCTTGGTGGCCGAGTAGATGGCGCTGCCGACGCCGACCCGGTGGCCCGCGACCGATGAGACGTTGATGAACTGTCCGGCCTTCTGCGCCTTGAAGTGCGGCAGCGCGGCAGCGATGCCCCACAGCACACCGTTGATGTTCACGTCAATGCACTGCTCCCATTCGTCGAAGCGCAGCATCTCCAACGGCGCGAGCGGCATGACGCCCGCGTTGTTGAGCATCACGTCGATGCGCCCGAATGTCTTGACGGCGTGATCGACGAACGTCTGCACCTGCTGGCGGTCGGTCACGTCCATCTTGAAGACCGTGCAGTTGTCGCCACCCAGCTCCTGGGCCAGTGCTTGCAGCCGATCCAGGCGGCGCGCACCCAAGGCAACCTTGGCGCCTGCCTTGACGAGATGCCGCGCCGTTTCGGCGCCCAGGCCGGAACTGGCGCCCGTGATGACGACGACCTTGCCTGCGATGTTGTCCATGTTGCGATCCTTTCTTTCTGTTTGGGATGAAAGCAACTGATGCGGTACTCGGCGGGCGAGCAGGCAGTCCTGTGCATCCGATACCCAGGGCGTCAGCATGGATGGCAAAACGCCATCAGCAGGCTGACAAGTCGGAGCAAAGCTCACGGCAGGGGTAGAACCCATCAGTCTTCTAGGTGGTAATTTATCGGCTACGGCGCTGCGCGATAAGTAGGTAAATTCGGCATAAACTTGTGAATCACATTCATCAATGCGATGATCCGCGAAATGGAGTCGTTCTTGTTGGAGCTGGGCGCGGGTTTCAGCTTCGTGGCCCGGCAGAAGCGCATCCAAATTGACGGCGAGGATTTCCACCTCGACTTGCTGTTTTACAACCGCAAGCTGCAGCGGCTGGTGGCGGTGGAGTTGAAGGTCGGTGAGTTCAAGGCGGCTTTCAAGGGACAGATGGAGCTTTACCTTCGCTGGCTGGACAGGCACGAACGGGAGCCGGAGGAAGCCTCGCCGCTGGGGATCATCTTTGCACCGGCAAGAAGCGCGAGCAGATCGAATTGCTGGAGCTGGACAAGTCGGGCAAGACGCTGCCCACCGGCCGGGCAAAGCCTGCTGCTACGGAGCTTTGTCGAATGTAGTGACTTTCTGCACCCATGATTAGGTGATAAATTGCGCAAATACTTGTGAAATGGATTCAGCAATGCCACGCGACAGCTACAACGACTTGCTTGCTTTCATCCAAGTGGCCCAGCAAGGCAGCTTCACACGGGCGGCGGCGCAGATGCGCTTGTCTCCCTCCGCGCTAAGCCACTCCATCCGCGCGCTCGAAACACGCCTGGACGTGCGCCTGCTGACACGCACCACGCGAAGCGTGTCAGTGACGGAAGCCGGCGAGCGGCTGCTGGCCAGCGTTGCCCCGCATTTCGCGGACATTGACGCCGAGTTGGCAGCCGTGCGCGAATTGCGCCAGAAGCCGTCAGGGCTGGTTCGCATCACGGCGGCGGAGTTTCCGGCCACCTACTTGCTATGGCCCAAGCTATCCAAGGTTCTACCCGACTATCCCGACATCACGGTGGAGGTGTCGGTCGATTACAACCGCACGGACATCGTTTCCGAACGCTATGACGCCGGTGTGCGCTTGGGCGATGAAGTAGCCAAGGACATGATCGCGGTGCGCATAAGCGCGGATCAGCGCATCGCCGTCGTGGGATCACCGGAATACTTCGCCAGCCGACCGAAGCCGAAGAAGCCCGACGACCTGGCCGAGCACAACTGCATCAACCTGCGGCTGCCCACGCATGGCGGCCTGTTGGTGTGGGACTTCCAGAAGGGCAAGAAGATCGTCAAGTTCCGCGCCACCGGCCAGTGGATCTACAACAGCACGGTGCCCATCCTTCGCGCTGCGCTGGCCGGCCAAGGGTTGGCCTTTCTGCCCGAAGAAATGGCGCTGGAACATCTGGCAACGGGCAAACTGGTTCGCGTTCTGGACGACTGGTGTCAGCCTTACACGGGATACCACATCTATTACCCGAGCCGCCGCCAGTCCTCGGGTGCGCTGGCAGTCGTGGTCGAAGCCTTGCGCCATCAACAGCCGAACACGTGCGCCAGAAAGCGCAAAGACAAGTCCGCAATTAAGCCCGACTGATTGCCGGTGACCGTTGGCGGGTGGGGTGCGTTCACCGGGCGCGGATTCGTTCCCAAGGAGCTTGCATTGCTGAATGTGCCTCACAAACGTATTCAGGATTTGCCCCCTTATTCTTTGAGAGCGGAGTGAATACATTGCTGTGACGAACGTGCGGCGCCGTGCCGCGCTCGCTTGTCCGCGTCCTGCTTCTCTTGAGTGTTGCTCGGCAACGATGCCGAAGCCATGTTTTGCAGGGAGATACATTCCATGACCAGTTCCGCCATCCATCGGGTGCTTGTGATCGGCGCCACCGGCAGCATCGGCCGACTGGTGACGGCCGAAGCAATCCGGCGGGGATTTCAAACCCGCACGCTTGTGCGCGACGCTTCGCGTGCCAGTGCGCTTGCTGATGGCGCGGAGATCGTCGTTGGCGACCTCACCCAGCCCGGCACTTTGGCCGCTGCGGTCGAAGGCGTGGATGCGGTAAGCGAAAACGTCTGGCGATAGAAGAATCAGAAGCGCAGATAATCAGGGATATTTTCAGCCTGTATCTCTCTGGCATGGGCTGCAAAGCTATCGCGATGACCCTGAACGAGGGTGCGCTTCGCTTCGTTCGCTGTGATCAACTTACGGGGGGACTTCCACCTGCAATTTAGGGGGGTTCGTTTGGTCAGTTTTTGGTCAAGGGTTACTTTCTCCTTATGACCTTTTGATACTACTTAGGGATAACTTTCTGTTTACTGAAGGTTTTTGTGGCTCCCCGACCAGGGCTCGAACCTGGGACCTGCGGATTAACAGTCCGTCGCTCTACCGACTGAGCTATCGGGGAATTGGAGAGGTGCATATACTAATAGCTTAGGCCAAGCTGGTCAATCCGGAGCAGTGAGTTATTGGGCTTGACAGGAGCCATTAAGGGCTGCTGGAGCCGAAATATCGTGGCTTGTACCTCAACAAAAGAGGGAAATCGCCTTGCAAGTAGCGTGGCTCAGGAAAGTCATGCCTTGGCCTAGTCCAGACCACTTCTTTGCTCGTCCAATATTAAATTTTCCGTAAAAGGAACATGTTTAATATTGGACGATCCATTTATTGAAGTATCAGCTTTATACGGTTGGCTTGCGCATAAACGCGCTGTGAATTTTCTGAGTTGATCAATAATTTCTGTCGGAATCTTTCTCTGGCACGACAATGATTTTTTCCTTCTCCTTTTCTTTTTCTGCAGGACGCTCTACGGATACGCAACCCGTGACTTGAGTGAGCAATAACGTCACCATAAACAATTTTAGTATTTTCATAGGAATGATCCTTTTCGTAAGTTCGGCATGGAACAAATAAATGCCGCATTCCTACAGTAGGGGAAAGCTGTAACTAAAACCGTTCGTTAGCACACATTCTTGACAAGCACGTTTTCTTTGTATCCATACGAGAACCGACGGAGAAACATATCTACCGGGAAGATTTCTCTTGACATTTAGAGTAATCCACAGTTCCGATCTGAGGTCATGATACGAAATCGCCATGCTCTTCGAAGGTTGCAACAGAGCTTGACTTTATTTTAATTTATTGATAGTAAAGCATTTTTAGAAATGTTCAAAAAATAGCCAAATAAGAAAAAGCTGTTACAGGAGGATGACTTACTCTTCCTTTCATCAGCTTATCAACAAACTTATCCACAGCAATTGTGGAAAATAAAACGCCTGATGTAACGGTGTCAGGAAATGCAAAAGGTGCTGCAAACGAGTACGAGGGAATTCATACGAACACTTGCGCATCAGGAATCGCTGCCCATTTCGCTTGCTTCAGCATTCAGGATTCCTGATTCAAAGACACTTCAAGACACTTCTTGAGGCGCCTCGTTAAAGTATCAAACAGTATTAAGCGTCCGTCTGTTTCTACCGTACGGGCTTTTCATACTCCTCTTGCCGCAATGCCGCTTCGACGACTTCCTTGGCCTCCTCGATGTTCTTTACGTGCGACAGATCGATTCCCGGATTGGGATAGCTATGCCAGAAAGAAAACCCGGCGGTCGTGATCCACAACAACCCCCTTACATGCTGTTCTACGAATACTTCCTGATGATGTTCATCAACTACCTTCCATTCAATATCCATTGTTTAAGACTCCTCAGCGTCTGGAAATGTTAATATAACCGATTAAACTCAGACTGTAGCAGTTATACTTTCATACTAATACCAATTGCTTCATTCTGCACTCGTCCACTCGTCCTAAGCCAACCAGTCCTGATTGAGTGAATGCCTGCAAGCGCTGGTTAACCGGCAAGGCCAGAAATACTACGAGCAATGTCTGCCCTCCCTCAGTCTCTCGCCTGTTTCATAGTTTGTTGCCCCATCGGGATAATGTTCAGTAGCATGCACCTCGGCAGGAAGGAGGCTTTTATGTCGATTCATATATCCTATCCTGCCCAATCGTCAGCAAGGAAAAAACAATGACTCAAGATGTAAGAAAAAACCGGTTACTGGTACTGGCGATAGCCGTCATACCTATTCTTGTCAGTTCCGCGGCGCGAGCCGACGCAGTGACGCACTGGAACCGCGTGGCGGGCGATATTATCGTGGACTCGGGATTGGGCCCGCTCCCGGCAGACCGTGCTCTTGCAATCGTGCAAACCGCGGTATATGAAGCAACAAACGCGATTACCCAGCAATATCCGGCCAGCGATCTCAAGCTGAAAAGTAAGCCGGAAGCCTCGGTTGAGGCCGCCATCGCAGCGGCAAATCGCGCTACGCTTACAGCCCTGGTACCGACGCAACGGACAGCCATCGATGCTGCCTATCGCCAGGCGCTCGCTACCATCCCGGACGACATCGCAAGAAGCGACGGTCTTGCGATTGGCGAAAAAGCCGCAGCGGGAATTCTGTCGCAGCGGGCACAGGACGGTGCCGATGCAGGAGAATCATACCGCCCGCACACCTCTCCCGGAGTCTATGTGCCTACTGTAATACCGGAAGCGCCGCACTGGTTGCAGATCAAGCCCTGGCTTATGGACAGCCCTGCTCAATTTCGTCCCGGCCCTCCTCCCCAACTGGAAAGCGAGCTATGGGCACGCGACTACAATGAAGTCAAAGCGCTGGGCGGGAAGCACAGCCAGCGCACCACTGCTCAGACCGAAATTGCCCGTTTTTGGGAAGAAGTAATGCCTCCGATCTACCATGGAGTGATGCGTTCGGTTGCCGAAGCGCCGGGAAGGGAGATCACCCGAAATGCGCGCCTCTTTGCAGCGGCAACCCAGGCTTCGACCGATGCGCTTATAGCGGTATTCGACGCCAAGTATCATTACGGCTTCTGGCGTCCGGTCACTGCCATCCGCAATGGCGATCTTGATGGAAACAGCGCGACGGAACGGGATCCTTCATGGGTTCCTTTTATCGATACACCCATGCATCCTGAATACCCGTGCGCCCACTGCATCGTCGCAGGCGCGGTAGGAACAGTACTGAAAGCTGAGATCGGTGCGGATCCCGTGCCGCCTCTGGCTACTACCAGCCGCGCGGCGGGCGGCGTGATGCGCAGTTGGAAAAATATCGACGAGGTCGTACAGGAGGTAGCCAACGCGCGCGTATATGATGGAGTGCATTATCGCAACTCCGGCGAGGTAGGCACCGCCATGGGCAGGCGAATTGCCGAGCTGGCAGTCATGAAATATTTCCGCACCGACCAGTAAGCTTTTATGTACCCTCCGAAACTCTGTCAAGCACGACCCTCCTTGCGCAAGATGCTCACAATCCCCTGCGGTTTCGAGCAAGCGCTCCTCCACATTAAAGACGATATCAACCGCAACAAATGATGCAGCCAGCATTCAAAATGGCCTTGACAAATTGAATTAATCCACAACGTCACAAAAGTGCCATATCTTCGAAAAACCTCTTTAACAAAACTTCCCAGATATAAGGCTTATTTATAAGCCTCTGAAAAGAAATATTTTTTTTGAAGACAAAAAATGGCCAAATAAAAAAATACGTTACGGAAACGTTACTTACCGATTGTGCTCATACCTTATCAACAAAGTTATCCACAGTTATTGTGGAAAACAGAATCCTTGACAGGCATGAGCGAAATAACCATGAAATCGTCAATAAGTGAAGTGACCAAATGAACATGCCTGGGAACAAAAGGGTCCGGACCGGTGCCTAAAATCCCTACAAGTGACGTCTTGTCGCTTGTTGTTTGAGTTTTGAGCGTGTAGCGGTTGTTCTAACGGACTTTAGGAGGTTGAACGTGAAACAGCATGTCACTTCGCACAAATACATCCTTTTTTCTGACTTGCTCGATAAAGGAGCCGAAATCTTTACCAAGAAAAAAATCGAACATTCTCGATCGAAAGCCGACACACCTGATAGCATGGTAAAAAATTCGCCCGTTCCAAAGGCTGTCAGCAGATCGAAATCTTCCCAGGAAAGAAAAGAAAAAGCTTAGCATTTCAAAAGTTCAGGAATGCGGCGGCAGCAATTGTTGCCGCAGTTGTTTCCCACGCAGTAGCAATGGCAGTCTTCCCGGACTGTCACATGAAAAGTGAAGTCGCAGAAGTTCCAGTCGCGGAATTTCAAAGATTAAAGCAGCAGGTCTTATGTTACACGGACATTCTTGAATTGCCAGGGGTCATCCCTGTCGATATCCTCGTCAAATAACCATCCTCGATCCTGCAGCGGAGTCCAGCCCGAATAGACCCCTACAAGCTCTCCGAGATAGGGCTTGGCCACTTCCAGGACAAGCTCGTGGTCGATTACTTCAGGTTCCACCACACCCGATCTCGGGTTCTGCAGAGCCCATATCATCCCGCCAAGAATGCCAGCCACGACCTGCAAGCTGGTAGCGCTATTGAACTGTGCAAGCCGGCGTGCTTCTCGTATGGATAACCGGGATCCATACCAGTAAGTGCATTTGGCGTGACCCATGAGCAGCACGCCAAGCTCGTCCGTTCCATCCACCAGTTCATCCCGAAGAATGCGTTTTTTCGCCTGCACCTGCCAATTTCTGCCCGCAAGCTCATGAACTGAAAGTACTGCATCATCACAGGGAAGGTAAGCGTAATGCACCGTCGGGCGGTAAATTACTTCTTCCTTTTCTCTCAATGTCAAATGGTCGGCTATCGAAATGGATTCGTTATGGGTTATCAGAAAACCATGATACGGCCCGCCGAGGGGTGTCCAGCTGCGCACGCGGGTAGAAGCGCCGGGGCGGCTGAGATAGATGGCGGCATCACATCCGAATCCATGATGCGCCCCATCCACTGGCCAATGACGTTCATGACTGCCCCATCCCAATTCCGATGGCTGAAGACCTTCCCCGACAAAACCATCCACCGACCAGGTATTGACAAACTCATCGGGCTGTTTGCGTTGGGAAGCAACCTGAGTATCCCGCTCTGCAATGTGGATCGCCTTTATATTGAGCCGATGCGCAAGTTGCGCCCATTCGCAGGAGTTTGTCGGTTTTTTCACCGCCATGCCGGTGTCAGCTGCAATGTTCAGTAATGCCTGTTTCGCAAACGTTGAGGCAAGACCCGGATTCGCGCCATGTGACAGAAGCGCAGTGGGGCCTTCCCGCTTTTCCCGGGCAAAAGTGAGCGCTTGCTCACGCAATGCATAATTGGAACGCAAAGACGGGGAAACGGATTGGTCAACATATCCGCCGGCCCAGGGTTCAATGCAAGTATCCAGATACAATGCGCCTCGCTGCCAGCACAATTCCATCAGAGCAAGGCTGGAAACGTCTACTGCGAGATTAAGCAGGAAATCTCCCTCATCGAGCCAGGGCTCCAGCACAGCAAGATAATTTTCCTCAGTCAGCGAATGGTGCATGAATAAGACGTCAAAATGGCGAGCGATCTCGCCGCCATGTTCATCAGCTGTAATTATCCTTACCTGATCCGGACGCATCTCGATATTCTGAAACAGTAACGAAAGCAAAGCCTGGCCTACGCTGCCAAAACCCACTATTATCAAATTCCCCTGCAAATGCGCGTGTTTGGTATTTGCCTGCTTGTGTGCTTTCATTTCCATATCGAAATCAACCCTCCTCTTTATTGCCGCCGGTTACTGCCGTCACTGCCTTTTCCAGTTGCCAATCAGTTCTGTCCCATAACTTCCCGATTTCGATCCCCGTATCATCCACACTGATATTTATCGCAGATGAATCCTTTGTCGCAGATAGGCCCCTTGAGATGGTAGGTCCCTGCCCGTACTCACGCTCCCACTCTTTCCACTCTTAACTGCCGCCAAGCCAGGATTGCAAACGTCCTGGCAAATACTCTTCCTGCCGGTCTTTCCGGCATGGATTTCCTTCGATCAGGAACCGGTGGAGTCAAAGAAGGTCAAACCATTATTTTAATATACCCTTCAAATCGCATGCGACCCTGCCGGATGCGGATATAGCCTTGTCGTCGCACCAAGGGTAACCGGTAACGTAAGTAAAATGGAGGTAAAAGGGTCGGTCCGAATGCAAGAGTATTATGTTGTTTCATTTTTATTGTTATTTATGGATGCGCCAGCTTTTGAACTGATTCACCTTATTGAGACTTAAGGAGAAAAGCGCTATGACAAATTCTAATTGTATCCTGCCACAGCATGAAAATCATACCCATCCCCACGGCCCGGAATGCGGTCACACTGGCGTCGCTCACGATGATCATGTCTGCTACCTTCATGATGGCCATCTGCACTACCCTCACGGCAACCATATCGATGAGCATGTCATAGATGTCAGTGAAACCAATCCCCAGCACTGTACTCCGGGACATGAATGCGAAGGTCACGCGCAAGGGCATGTACACGGCCCGAACTGCGGTCACGAAGCCGTGCCCCACGGAGACCATGTGGATTATCTGGTCAGGGGCCATCTTCACTACCCTCATGACGGCCATTGCGACGATCATGGCCCGGTGAAGACAGTGGGCTGATTCTGTCTCCAGGCACTCTTTCGGAGCTTCCTCAAGCCGAAGAGGTTGACCGGTTTAGGAAAGGGTAAAGGGTTTAAGGGAAGGGCAGTGTATTATTGCTTGCGCGAGAGATATTCCGCTCAGATTACGAGCAAGGCAGGATGCAGCACTTCGATCTCGTGCAGAGGCCGGCCCTGCTGTGGGGGCGAATAAGCGCTGTAACTCGAAATCACCGAAGGGTCCAGATGACCGACGATCTGCTCCAGATCGGAAAGCCGCAAGCCTTGGCGTACAAGATAAGTAATGTAGCTATGCCGGACCGTCTCGGCGGTGATTTCCTGAGGATCAGGCAATCCCGAATCGATTACGGCGCAAACCAGCGCTGTTGACAGATCGACTCGTGTCTGCGAATCATCCGGGTCCCATACCGGACGGTTGCCAGATTGCTGGAACAAGGATTTGAGTGGCTTGCTGAGCGGCACTGTCCTTGGGGACCTTCCGTCGAGGTTGATGACATTGGCACGCTCATCAAGCTGATTCGCCTTCAATGATGCCGCTTCATCGATGTCGAGGCCACTGAGCAGCAAGCCGATAAGCTGCTTCCCTTTCAGACTGGCAGCGTTGATCAGAATCCGTAACTGATGACTCGAAAGTTCCCTGTGCACCGGTTTTGACAAGGCAAAGTTTGTTTTCTGCTCTAACGGTTCGGGTTTGACCCCGAGTGCAGCATGAGGATGATCGATCAATTCGGCAGCAGGCGGGGTATATCTCTCCACACCGAATACCGCAATGGAAGGCTGTTGTTCCTTCTTTTGGGTCAGATACTCAAAAACCCACACGCTGATCAACCCCAGCAGCAGGGAACCGGTGAGCGCTATCAAGGCTTCACGACTGTAGTTTGGCCTTACTGGCTCCTTTGATTCATACGCCCTGCTGATCACATCGACCTGCGGATATTTGTCCTTGCGGCCGGTTTTCACCTGTACCAGCCGTTCCTGCGTATCCCGATACAGCTTTTCCAGTCCTTCCAGATCGCTCTTCAACGCCTCGTGCTGGGTAAATTTTGTCGCGAAGACCGATGCCCGCTGCTTGTGCTCGCCCAATTGCTCGCGAATATCCCTGACAGTCTGTCGTGCAGCTGCGTAATTCACCTCGGCCTCGTTCAAGACTACATTTTGACCACGCAACCGCTTATTGTTGATAGCAGTCTCGAGTTCCTTGATCTGCTCAGGGAGAGACTTCAAGTCGGGTTGCAGGTTTAAGTACTCGCGGGTAAATTTTTTATCGAATTCCGCCAGTTTTTCCCGCGAATCATGCAGACGCTTCTCCAGGTCGGCCAGGCTGATTTTCTCGTCGTCCGGAACCACCGCCTTTCCCCGGGCAATTGCAGCCCTGATAGCATCCAGTTCCGCTTTCGCCTTGACCTCAGCCTCGGAAGCCTTGTTAAGCGACTCGTTCAGCCCCTTCAGCCGGGCCGATGGTTCATTCTCATCGCGCTCTGTCGATAGAATGTTGTTGTTTTCGCGGAAGGTCTCCAGCGCCGCTCTCGCAGCAGTAACCTTGTCAGCCAACCCCTCCAGCTCATCCTCGATAATACGTTCAGTATTGCTCTTCAAGCGTTTTACTTCTTCACCTCGCGCCTCCAGGTATACGTCTATCCATGTATTGATGAGCAAAGGCAAAAAGCGGGGATCTGAGCCTTCCGCCACGACCTCGACGAGGTTGGTTTCGGGAACAGGCTCGACGGCCAATAAAGTCTGAATATCAGATTCAGTCAACCGATTTAGAGATTTGCCGGCGGGAGAAGCCTTCAATTTCGCCAGGGTTTCGGCAGCAAGCTCCCGTCCCAGCAGGATCTGGCGCTGGATTGCAACGTGCTGGATATCGGCATCATCGCTCTGCTGGTCAATCGGGGTCATGGCCGAAGTAAGCAATGTCGCGCTGCTGCGATAAATTGCCGGCTGGCTGTAAACGTAAGCGAGGCTGATAGCAGCGCTCGTCATAAATACGAGCCCAAAAATATTGAACCTGCGGGATTGATACCAAGGGAATTCACTCTTATCAGCAATCCGTCCCATTTGGTGTGAATTGCCTCCAAAATGCAAGTTGACCCTGTTTTTCATCATGCCTGCGATTCCCCTGCGCCAGCCGCGACCATGCCATCTATCACCCACACTCCTCCGCGCAATTCTTCCATTGATTCGATACAAATGTCACGCGATAAATGAAGCTTTTGTACGGTGCCGCACAAACGGGAAAGGGTTCATCCTCTGACAATGGGCCCATCCAAAAAAGCAGCGATATTCATATTATTGTAAAACGCTTGCTTTAACTTGACGGTTAGCAATCGCACGCTTGATAGACATAGGGTTTGTACCAAAACGGAATGCAAAATCAGAATCAGCCTCTTAATCCTTTCAGGAAACGCAAAATGAAAAAACATCGTGATCAGGTTCTGTTCGGCAATGCCTTTGCTTCGTTCGATCCCCGATCAGCGGCATTTCGGCAAAAAATGTTTGAACATTTTCAGGCGAATAAATGCAAGCAGTGGAAAACGGTTGAAAGATTACCGGGAGCGGGAAAAAGTCATGGTGTGATATATTTCAGAGAAAACGTGTAAGAAGTTCTCATCCGACTAGGCGACCAGGAGTTTACCGCTATCTCTACACGCTTTCCTGCGATTGCCAATGTGCTTCCGGCGTGACTTCGACAATCATGGCTTTCCAGTAAGCCCGGCAGCGTCCCTCCAACTTTCCCCCACTTCCATAGCTCCTACCCAATCTCATGAGCGCAATGCCCGCCATCTTCGTAGGCCATGGAAACCCTATGAATGCCCTGTCCCGCAACGCGTATACTAAAGCCTGGTCCGCTATTGGCACGGGCCTTCCGGCCAAACCTGAAGCTATCCTCTGTGTTTCCGCACATTGGTACATACCGAAAACAGCGGTAACTGCCCAGGAAGATCCACCCACGATTCATGACTTCGGCGGATTCCCGCAGGAGCTGTATCAAGTCCAGTACCCGGCGCCCGGGTCCCTGGAACTTGCAGCGGAAGTTGCGGATTTACTCCTGCCGGATGCGGTCATGGACACGACCTGGGGGTTTGATCATGGTGCTTGGTCGGTCCTCGTCCATATGTTTCCGGATGCGGATATTCCCGTCATCCAATTGAGTATAGATGAAACCAAAGGGGCTGCATGGCATTATGAGACGGCGCGAAATCTGGCACCATTGCGGGATCGTGGCATCCTTATCCTGGGAAGCGGTAATATCGTCCACAATCTGCACACCTATTCATGGGGAAAGCATGATGCAGAACCCTATGACTGGGCTCTGCGGTTTGAAAAAATGGTGCGTACAGCCCTGAGATCAGGCAATATCGAATCCCTGATTGCCTATGAGAAGCTGGGAAAGGACGCGTTGCTATCGGTACCAACCCCTGACCATTACCTTCCGTTTCTCTATATTCTTGCTCAGAGGCAGCACAACGAGGAAATCAGTTTTCCGGTGGAAGGATTTGATGATGGATCAATTTCCATGACAGCTGTCCAGATCGGGGTATAAGGTCCGCTTATCCGAAGCAAAGGTTGGACCTCGCGCATCTCCACGAAAGCCCTTCCTCACGTTTCCTTTGTTTCCCTTATCCCTTCTAACCTCTGGTAATGGTAAACGGCCGTCTTTTTCCGAGAGGCGACGCGTTGACGTATCGCATTTTCAAAATTCGGCAGATCGAAAAGAACATTCCCTTCAGATTTCCGCAAAGCCTCCAGTAACATGTCTGCGCCGAGTTGCGCAGATTCGATTGCCCACTCGATCCCCGTTCCGCTGAGAGGATCCGGCGCTGCCGTTGCATCTCCGATTGCAATCCAGGCATCTCCACCCATTGCTGGAAACGTCGTCGCCCCAGCCGTGCGCCCGGATATCGGCCGCTGATCGGAAGCTCCTGCCGACAATGGCGCGAGAAGACGGGTACACTGCAATTCCTGAAAGAAAAAATCCTTTAAGCGCGACTGCCGCTGCTTGAGTTCATTCCGTTCAATACAAAAACCGGCAAAATAACCTTTTCCAGCAGGCAAAGCATACCACCAGCCACTGCGTGTACCCTCGATATAGAGAGTATGGCCGGGCGCCATCCGCGCCTGGAGCGAAGTCATCAGGGCAATCTGCGAGGGCTCCGATACAGGTGCATGGTCAAAAAACGGTAGCGGCACGCGGCCTGTCGCAAGCACTATAAAACGCGCATAAATAACGTGTTCGCCTGCGCCGGAAGGGGTTTCATTGGAAGGTGCCTCCTGGGAAGAGCGCGCGATCAGCCGCCATCTGTCATGCTGGCGCTCCACGCCCACTACTTTGGCATCGGGAATTATAGTGCCGCCCGCATCGACAGCAAGATTTCGCAAAGCTTCATCCAGAAGCGGACGCTCGATCGCTACACCGGCACCCCATGGATTAAACATTGCATTGAATATTACCGGCTCGGCTGTATCCCACAGCGAGACAGTTTCATGAATCTCTATTCCGTGCACTGCCTCTGAAAAAAAATCGGGACAGTACTGCTCGATAAAATGGCGCGCCCGACCCGATACGAGTTCGATGCCCCCTGGAGCGTAGCCTTCCCAGTACACCAGCTTTACATCGATCCCCGCGCGAGCAAGCGCAAGCGCGCAGATGGCGCCCGCAGGTCCGCCACCTATGACAACAACATCCGATATCTCCCGGTCCGGAAACATTTGCTGCTATCGGCTCTTTTTACTGGCAAACAGTACTATTCTGTACTACTGTCATTTTATAGGGAAGAACTGGATAGTGATGTCGAGCATATTTAAAAACCGGAGGTATCGTAGAGGTTAATGAAATACTTAGGCCATCTGTCGACAGATGACCCCTTTTATGAATACCTCCGGCATGACATCCTCCCGGCGCTGCACGCCGTGAATCATCCGGATTTCAGGGTTTATGAGTTGCGGGCCTCCAATCATGTTTATCTTTACGAAGAGCGGGACAGCGGAGCGCGGGTTATCGGAAAATTCTTCGGTGGCGTTCCGCATGTCGGCCCTGACACTGCATTGCGTCACATGGAGCAGGAGTTCAATAATTTGAATTACCTGCGCAGACTCGGCTTCAATGGCTATCCCCACTATGTGGCGCGCCCCCTTGGCCGCAACGCCAGCCTTAACCGTGTGGTTGTGGAAGAATATTGCTACGGCACGCATTTCAAACATGTCATTCTCAAGGCAATCCGCGAGAATGTGCGCGATGTTCTTTTCCAGAAGCTTACCGCGCTTGCTTATTTTCTTGCCACGCTGCATAACCGGACAGCCCACGATAGCAAGGTGGATTTCAACAAAGAATGCGATTACTTTGACCAGGTCATGAACCGATTGGTAAGCGCAGCATGGATTGAATGGGATCAGGCGCAGGACTTGTACCGGCTAAAAAACCGATGGAGGGACAAAGCCTGCATGTGGGAAGACTGCAAGGTCCTGATCCATGGCGATGTTACTCCGGATAATGTTCTTTTTGGCGATGGCCTTTGGGTCATCATGCTCGACCTGGAGCGGATGAAATCATCTGACAGGGTATTTGATCTGGGCCGGGTCGCAGGCGAACTCCAGCATTTCTTCTTGCAGCAGACGGGCGAGAAGTCGCGAGCCGAACCCTTTATCGGGCATTTTCTATGGGAATACAGTTGTCATTTTCCCGATCGCGATGCCGCCTTCGCTGCGATAACCCGCCGTCTTCCCTTCTATGCCGCGCTCACTCTCCTGCGCATCAGCCGCAATGCGTGGATCAATGGGACATATAGGAAGCGCTTACTGGATGAAGCCAGGAAGACATTGGCCTGAGGGATATTTATTATGGCAATAAAAGGCATCCTGTTTGACCTCTATGGCACCCTGATCGACATCGAAACCGATGAATCCATCGATGAAATCTATCGCGCCATCGCACACTACCTGGTTTACCAGGGTATATATCTTCATCGTGGACAGGTACGGGAGCGCTACTATGCCATTATGAGGCAACAGAAGGATGCGAGGGATGAGGAATACCCGGAAATCGATGTGGAAGCCATATGGAACGAACTGCTCCTCCAGCAAGGCATCAAGTCAGGCTATATCCGGGGGCAGCAGGCAAAAGTGATCGCCCATATTTATCGCGGCATCTCCCGTAAACGTCTTCGGCTCTATCCAAACGTGAAGGAAGTATTGAATGAGCTTCAGGCGCGCTACCAACTCGCGCTGGTGTCTGACGCACAACCCTGTTTTGCACTGCCTGAAATTCGGGCAGTGGGTCTTGAGGGTTATTTCAATCCTGTCATCATTTCCAGCTACTACGGTTTCAGAAAACCCGATTCCCGTCTCTTCAACAAAGCGCTCGATAAAATGGGTATCTCGCGCTCAGAGGTAATCGCGGTGGGAAATGACATGTTCCGGGACATATATGGAGCCCAGCTTCTCAATATCAGGACGATTTTTTTCGATTCCAATCAGGGCGCCAAAACTTATGAGAATATTCTACCCGCGTATCGGGCCCAACAATTCGAGGATATCCTCATTGGCATAGCTCAACTGGCGCAACGTTAGAGCATTTCTCGTTTAGTTGGACACATACCCGGAGTTGGCGAAGTAGTTGCGGCATTCCTGAGGCCGGATGGTTTCAATGATGCGGCCGATGGCGGCCCAGAGAGCATCGAAGGATCGTTCGGCGGCTTTACGCAGAAGGGTTTTGATCTTG
>Ga0182738_1003072_pt1 | contig 19311 bp, 9 predicted proteins | sample eDN5th30CBELigMG_FD_128876 | JGI IMG/M metagenome (GOLD analysis project Ga0182738, IMG submission 128876) | Enriched Miracle-Growth compost microbial communities from Emeryville, California, USA - eDNA 5th pass 30_C BE-Lig MG (version 2)... ... | reverse complement strand
GGAAGACCAGAGTATACCAAGACCTTTGTCGAAATCAGGCAATAAAGAAATCGTCAAATATGAAAAAGCTGTTGAAGATCTCAAGATAAAGATTGAGCTGTATATGAATAATTCAACCACAAAGCAAGTGAATGTCAGAAAGAAGTTGGCCAGAATGGAGAATACAAATTTGTTAAATGTGGCTCCTGAAGAAGAGAATGATGAAGTTGAATTTAAACTTTGGCCTCAAACATCAAAAGTTGTGATCACTGGAACCAATGATGTCTCAAGACCTTCGAATTACGCTTCGGAAGATATGTAAATAATATTTTTGAAAATTTTGTTGGCTAACTTTTTTAATTAGTGTCTCAGAATAAATCCTATTGTGGTGCTGTGGTTGAATTGAAATAAAAATTGGTACAGAAAAAATTGTCAATTTTACCTTGCTTTTTTTTATTTTTCCCTTTTTATATAAACCTAATTACCTGTATTTACTATAAAAAATACTGGTTCAATACCTCCTCTTATCCAATTGAAGCATTTTTCTTTAAAAAATAGAATTTATAAAGATTTTTCAGGCAAAAAATAATCGGGCCGGGGTGATAGCTATTATCAAAGCTCATGAATCAATCCCCCGAATAAACGAAATTTATTTTTAAAAACTCACAATAAAAAAATATTATTCAAAAAAATACCACCAAATCAGGTCCATGGGAAACTGTAACCCTTCCTCTCTGAAGTACGTTCAGATCGGTGTTTATGAGTTCTCAACAACTCAAGTTATTGGCAAAGGCCCTCACGGAACTGTCTACAAGGGGTACACAATGCTTGATAAAAGAGTTCCTCTTGCTATTAAATGTCTTGACAAACCCTTTACTCAAAGCCAGTTCAACGCTATCAAGCCTTTCTTAAACAAGCTCAGAGCCTTTGACGGATCAAATGTAGCAAAGTTGGTTGATTATTATTATGACGAAAGCTCTTCAAAATTATACATGATTTCAGAATATTGTGCATATGGAAATTTGAATGATCTTATCTTGGGCATGTTAAAATCAGACCCTATTGAAGACCTCAGAGTTGCTGTTGGCTATTGTCAACAAATTATCAACGGTTTATTGGCCCTTCATGATGGAGATCTTGTACATGGGAAACTAACTGCTAAAAACGTTCTGTTTCATAGTGCCACACTGAAAATAAATGACTATGGCCTTGAGACTATCACTCAATCCACTGGAAGATCTCCTCAAAAGCCAGGCATGTTTGTTGCTCCTGAACTTACTGATGAATCTGCTCCTGAACCCACACAAAAATCTGACATCTGGTCCTTGGGTCTTATCATGTACATTTTGATCTACAAGTCAAATCCTTTGAAGATTATTGGCCAAGAGTATATTATTTACAATATTCAAAAAGGAAAATGCGCGAAATTGGATGATTTGGTGAGCAGATGTTTAGTTCGTGACCCTAATGAAAGAATTTCTTCGGAAGAGTTAAAGGAGCATCCTTTCTTAAATATGAGCCCTCAAAGCATTAGCTCTCTTGAAAGAAAATGGTCCAATGTTGGTGAAAATACTGGATCGAACTCTCAAGCTGCCACTAAAATGTTCCATGAAATGGAAATCAACTTTAACTTTGCTTAGATTATGAAAAGCTTCATTATATTTATTCGATTTTTGACTAGGACCATATGATCTACTGTGTATACATTTTTTAGTATTGAAGTGATTTTATATTGAATAATAATATTTACAACAACATAAATTTCCCTTACTGCTGATGATCATCATGAAAATTCTTTTCACTATTGGTATACCGACTGTCTCCTACTTACGAATTCTTTAAACTCACTATTTTAATTATTTGATTAAAAATTCTCAAGTCTCTCAAGTCTAAGGAATCCAGAGAGTTTAATTGTTTTTTCACATGTCATTGAGAGAAGATCAAATCCATCTCAAACTAACTCCTCAGACCAGTGTTGAGGTTGTTTTACATAAACAAAACAATTTTCATCGAGGCGCTCACCGACCAGCCAGTGCTCTCATTGAACAAGTTAAACTGATCCTCCACCAGAAAGAAATCTCAGATGAAGATGCTTTATTTATCTATAACACTTTCAAAGAAGATGAAGTAATCAAGCACCTTCGCGATACCACAGATACAGCCGCCGCAAAGGACGATCAATTCATTTTTCTTTTCCAAAATGCTAAGCTGACCCATCATCCTAAAGGATCAGTCATTTTTAAAGAAGGAGATAAACAAGATGGCAAATTCTATTTTGTTTTAACTGGGGAAATCAGCCTGATCAAAAAGGACAAGGAAAGTCTTCTCAACGCTTCTATATCCTCAGAACACCACCCTTTTATACCAATCGAATTAATTGACGCATATAGCCCGTCTGATTATCATTCCAAAAGTCGAGAAACTCCTCAGTCTGTACTTCATTATAAAAACAGAAAAAGCTCCTTTCTTGTTGATGTCTTGGGAAGAAATTCCCCAAAAACTTCTACAATGAAATCCACTACAAATTCACTTGTACATGGACAAAAATTTTGGCAAAATTTAAAGAAGCCAATGAAACCAACCAGCCCTGTCGTGGTGGCAGATCTAGCAAATTCCTCTAAACTTAAAGAGAGAAAAGCGATCCTCCAGCAGGGATCGCATGAAACAAGAGATAAGAATTTACCAAGATCAGGCTCAATAAATTCTGACCGAAAAAAATATAGAAAGTCCAATACGATCAATATCGAAGGATTAACGTCACAATATGGAAATCTTCTTGATAGAGTTCATGAAGGAGGCCATTGTGGAGAAGATACCTTTGAGAAAAAAGGAAAAAGGTTCTTGACAGCTTTGGCTACATTGAATACTGATGTGATGGAATTGGATAAAAAGCATATTGAATCATTCATTGAGGCGTTCACGGCAAAAAGAGAAAAAATGATCGATTTTCTCGTCAAGGTTATCCCTGCTATTGACTCAAGATATGCAGTGCAGGCTTTAGAAAATTTGCTTTTTTCTCTTGAACAAAAGGAGGCCAACTATAATGACTATTTTATGAAAGAAGGAGAAACCTCAGACAATGTGTATATCTTGTTTGAAGGAACTTGCCAATTGTCAAAAACTGTTTTGTTTAATGATGCTGAGAAAATGAAGCAGCCGTTGGAAGACTGCAAGAATATTTATGGATTGAAGCAGTCCAGTATTGAAAATATAAACATTTGTAATGTTGAAAAGGGAGCGTTCATTGGAGAAGAAATTTTGTTTAATAAGTCAAAGCAATATGAGTATAATATTCAAGTGACATCAAGTCGAGCGGTTTTTCTGACAATTAACAAATGGAAATTCTCCATTTTGCCTCTTGGTGTGAACAAAGGAGTGAGAAATTTGTACCAAGAGAAACTGGCCAAGAATATTAGGATTTTCAAAACAATTCTTCAGACAAAACGTTTACAATATAATCCAGAGCATCTTGAAGAGATCGGTCCTTTAATCGTTTCTTCAAAAGAAAAACTGAGTTACCGTCCAAATCTTCACTCAAAAAGTCCCACCTCGAAAAACAGAGAATTCCTTGTTATTGAAGATTTCATCAAGAATACATCAAGTGAAGCTCACCTCAATGCAAGTAATGAAACAACAACAGTCCATGAAAAACCAAAAAAACAAAAGAATATCAATACTGGAAAAATCGAACTTGAAGGCTTTAGCCTTGAAAGATTCATCTTTGATCTTCATCGATACAAAGATAAAAAACCTGATGAAGATACAGCAACACTAGAAGAAGGAGAAAGGACTGCCGGTACTATTGACAAATCCTCACAAGGATTTGAATCAAAAACCAATCTTGAAGAACCAATAGTTCAAGAAAAATCTCAGTCAGATCAAAAGATTCTCACAAAAGCCCTGAAAAATGGATTTCTCGCTGAACACCTATCTAAGAAATACGCTAAACAAACCGAAGAGACCACTTCTAAAACGATACACAGCATGCTAAAGCAGAACACAAAAGAAGGGAATCCTCAAGGAGAGATCTCTTTGAGACTCGCAAGTCATCCTGCCATTATGAAAGTCGACCAATGTTATAAAATTATGAAGAATATCATTAAACAAGACGTTGTAAACCGAAGCAATGAAACCGATCCAATAAAACAAAACAATATCCTTGGCTTTGTTCCCGATGACTTTGAATTAGAAACTTACCGTAAAAAGAAAAATCAAAAACAGAAGCAAATCATGCTGAATCGTCGTCTTGACGAAATCAAATCCTTATCTCCTAAACGTCAATACGAAAGTCCTCAAACTTCCCAAATCCTTCTTTCCACTGTTGCTGAGAAAAGATACCTCAAATCTCGCTTCAAAAAACGAAAAAAGTTCCCTTCTTTTGCTGCTCTCTACCAAAAAAGCTTCTCAAACAACAACAGCGCCAACGTCACCGCTCCAACCACTCCCATGAGCAACAAGAAGCCTCCTGCCATCCTAACTTCCTCCGCTAAAACTCCTCATCCTGTTAGCCTTGTTATTCCTCCATCAAACTTCAGCAGTTCAATAGCTCAGCCTCCCTCACCAAAAAGTCAACTTATCTCACCAACAAGTCTCATGATTTCTCCTTCTAGTCCTGGCAATACGTTACCCACAAGCCCAGGTAAAACATCTGCAAATACTCCAAATCTCACCTCAACTCTTACAATCCAAAATTCGGCTCGACAAATGGTTGTTAAATTCGGCCCAATTTCCCCAAAGCACAGAAGACCATATTCTGGCTCAATCACAGATATCACTTCTACGAAATTCACTCATAGACCAACTTCGTCCTATGCATTGAGCCCAGTGAGGCCAACCATGGAATCCTTAGCAGAGAATACTATTGTAAAATCGTTCTCTAGACCATCTTCCTCGTATGCCCTCAGCCCCAAGAGAAAGGTATCAATGCCAGATACTCAAACCTTTAAGTCTCCAAGTCGACCAAGCTCATCCTACCATCATCATCATGGATCGATAAGGCCCTTGTCAGGAATTAGTATTCTGACTGAAGGATTTGCCTTACAACTCGGTTCTATGAATAATACTGGACCTACAAATGAATCAAGATCTGAAATCCCCGAATTAATTGATCCTCAGCCAGTTCAAACTCAGTCTCAACCTCAAATGAAGAAAGTTGTGGTTGGACAGTTGTTGAGTGGAAGTATACATAAAAATAACAACGCGCCAGTGTCGCCAGTCAGAAGAAAAGGATCAATTCCTAAAAGAGTTGGTGGCTTTACTTCAAAGAGTTTCCTCAATGTAAAATCAAATGAAAGTCTCTTTGAAAAATTGTAAATTTCTGAGAGATACTCCTTTGTCAGGTGATCTCTTCTTTTTTTTTCATAAATGCTATGTGTTTGAGTGTATGTGTTAATTTCATTGTTACTCTATCTTATTGCTTTTTAAGAATTTGTTCATTAGTATTTAATAATAAATTCAAATGAAAACTCTCCAAAAAATGTTTTCACAACAGCTCTTCTCTTAGTTAGATTGATAAAATTACAGATAAAAGACACCGAAGAAATAAAACAAAAATTAAAAAAAAAAGAGATCCAAAAATTATTTGAGATGGATTCCGGAAAAGTATAAATCTTCCATGCTCACATTTTTCAAGATTCCTGGAGTAAAGGCTTTTTTTGGTGTAGCTTTCATTCTCTCTACAGATTTCTTCTTAATCTTCATTGGAGATTGAGACAATGGCTTCAGAATAAACGGTTGCATAGTCGTCATCATAAAGTTATTTCTTTCTGTAGGCGGCTTTGAACTACTATTGTTTCTTTCCCTTTCGATGTATTTTGTTGGGATATTATTCATCTTTGCAACAAACTTTTGAAGCCTTGTTTGTTGACTACTATTTAATATCGCAAAATTCTTTCTATTGCTCCTCATTTTCTTCTCCAACAACACCGACATCCCTTCAAAATAATCATGCGTTGAATTCAGCTTACTATTATTCAGCAAGTAAAGTGTCTTTGATTCATTCAATTGCTGCTGCTCTTGAGTCATATTGAATCGATCTGGCAAATTCAAATGTAAATATTCTCTAGATTTCTGCGGAACAAATGAACGAGCCACCGGCTCGCTTTTCTTTATAATTGGTGTATTTAAAGCCGAATTTGTTGTCGCATAGGTTTCAGTTTTCCCCACAATACTTTCTTTTGAATTTACTCCTGGCAATAAGGGCACAAATGGCTTCTCATTATCGCCTTCAAATTCACTATTAAGCCGACTCAATTGATCTTTACTATCAAGACCTCTTGTTCCTTTCGAAATCGACGAATTCATATTGATTTTCATTGCATTCTTCTTATTCTCTTCTTCAACACAAGTCTTGAGATCAAGCAAATGTGCTGCGCTTTGTGAATTAGCCAAATGATTCATCAACTTCCCTTTCAATACACCTGACTCTGAAGAAGTATTATTATTGTTATTGTTATTATTTAAGCTGCTTAGTCTTGATTTCCCTGGGATCCTGCCAGTACTTGCCATTGTTGAAAACGTCATCATCATGTTTCCTCCTCTTGTAACCTTTGGTGAATGCTCACTTTTATGTGACTCTCTCCTTGATTTCTCCCTTGGAAACAACTTATTCTCTCTCAAAAAGTCCAAATCTCTGTTATAATTAAATGTGCCTCCTGTGCTTGAAGGCGTTCCTAATCCAGGACTTTTGATTTTCTTAGGGCTTCCTGTATCAGGACTTTTACTTCTTACACTTTCTCTTTCCTCCAAGGTACTGTTTCTTCGAAAAGGAGAATTCGTTTCCACCATTGGCACAATTCTTTTATAACTGTTATAAAAAGTCTGATGCTGAAGATGTGTGTCAACAGCGATAGTTTGAGGTGCTTTTCTTCTCGTACTAATGAATAAATGTTCATCTTCTTTTGATTCCAAAACTTCTAAATCTCTTTTCGTCATTTGCTCTGATAACAGTTGCTCTTTATGTTGTTTCTTTTCTTTAAAAATTGCGATGATTTGCTCAAAAGCTTCGTTACTAAACTTCGACTGAAATCTCTCTTTATTTATCGCCAATAACCTGCAAGTATCTGACGTCACCTGCACAGAATATGTATAGCGTGATGCCTCATTGCTTGGGTCCAATAATTCTTCTCCAATCAAATATCCTTGGTTGATGATTGTCAAAGGAATCTTCTCTTTAATCTTCTTTGTCTTGTTAAAAAATGGCCGAACTTTACCAAGACGTCCCGGCACAGCAGGAGTTTCATCAATTGAGACTGTTCTGTAGACCTCACAGGTTCCGCTGTAGATCAAATAAAAATTGTCTCCAGTATCTCCTTCATGGAATACATGGTTTTTTATGCTCAAGACTTTCTCTTCAAAAATGTACACAAAGTATTCTGCCAAGACAGGGCTTTGTAAGTAATGTAACCCAGGTAAGTTATCAATAACAAAATTGAACAAATCTCGTAATTTATTCCTGAAAGTCTTTTTTATCAGCATATAATCCTCTTTGCTCAACACCAAAATCTCACAATCTCTTTCTGTAATAACCGAAGCTGATCTCTTTTGGTTTGCTTCAAGCGCTCTTTCTCCAAAAAAGCCCCCTTTTCCAATCGTATTTACCACTGTTCCATAATAACTGAGGTCCAATCTTCTCCTTTCTCTCTCTTCCCTCATCGCTTGAATATTTCTCAATGCAGCCTGCGCTTCATCTTCAAAATCTTCCTCTTTACCTGGAAATTGACCCAATTTTCGTGGACTCGCTCTCCCTCTTCTTATAGAAGAAGTCTCACGGGCTGCGCCCATTGTAGCATTCCTTGTTAATCCCCAGCTATTTGAAGGACTTGACTGACCAAATTCTTCACTTGTTCCAATCTTTGAATCATAATCATCAATTTGTTCATGTGATTGAGAACCATTGTTATTATGGACTTGATTTAAAAAGATTGAAGTTCTATAGAAACCCTTTTGAGGTAGCTGAGTCGCCGCTCTACCCTTTTTGTTTAGAGTTTCTCCTCGACCGCCGTTTATCAGGATACTCTCAGGGTTTCTTTTCATGACAAGACAATCTCCTGATAGTACAATGTACATTTTGCCGTTACTGGCATCACCTTCTTCAAAAATCAGTTGTCGGGCTGGGATTTCTTCGTATTTCAGTCTCTTAAAGATGTGAATCAAACACTCCTTTTGATAAACCTCATTTGTCACATTTGTAAAAAGATTGAAAAACTTATAGTCTTTGAGGTTTTGATATAAGGTCCAGGCTTCTTCATCTGTACGGTCGGTCCTTTTCATTATTTGAAGGAGTTCGTCTTCAATTTTGGACATTGAATCAGAACCGCTGTTGCGACTTCGATTCATATTGGATAAATTTGTATTAGAACGATGATTGGCACGGTAAAAGTTAGAGGGAATTTTGATTGTGAGCCTTTCGACTTTTGGACAGCTGGTGGGACTTAATTGGGGAGACCCTTCTTCTTCGATAAGTGGAATATTGGACAAATTTTCTTCATTCCTCATTGTGATTCGATGATTTTAAAAAAGGCGAAAATTTTTTTATTCATAAAAGAGATTTACTGCAAGAAAACCTCACCCTCTATTCACCAAAAATTTTTTATTATTTAGTCTTACCCAGTGATTAGATACTTTATGATACTTTAAATCTGGGACTCCGAGGGCAAAACCAAGCCAAAGGCACGGATGAACTTTGTCTCTGTCATAGTAAATACTCGGGAATTAATAATAATAAACGTGTGATATCCTCCCACAAATTAATTGTGATACACACTGAGCAGACAAAAAAACTGTTAAAACTACGTTTAATGTGAGTATCTGATGTGGTATACAACAATCTCTGGCTCTCCCGCGTTTGATTTCGCTTCATAATCGTCCAGCTAAAGAGTTTAAACTGAAAAGTGGTAAATTACGTTCATGTTGGACAGATCACCATTAAATTATAATATCAGGCCTAATCGCGAATTTTTTTAACTTGTAAGCTTCTATAATTTGCCAAGTTTGTCAGATCATTCATCACACACTTTCTATTTATAAATTCTAATAACATGCATAACCCTCACAATAAAAATTTATTAAAACCTTTATATTCTTTTCATCTTCATCTTCTCTCCCTATTGACCCTCTAATACGTCAAATCAACCCATTTTAACTTTGCTTCAAGCTGTTTTATAAATCTCAAATATAATCTCTTGTCTGATGGACAAAATCATTCTTATAATGAAGAAAAAAATTTCGCTGAGTTTAGAGCACAAGAACCCTCCATTCGGTGACTGGCTTCAAGCATTTGAAAGAATCGAAGACTTTTTCTTCGAAAAAGAATCAAGAAGCCTCCTTTTTTTCTTTAATCACGGTCTTTCCTCTCTATTCACTAGTGAGGAGTGATTTCAAGTGATTTTGCAAAATTAGTGTTTAAGAACTCAGATTGACCTTTTATCTGAAGGGTTTTTAACAGGAGGAAAACGATGAGATACCAAGGAAAAAATCCAGTTTAAATAAAAATTCTGTAAAACTCCCTTAAAATAATATCAGGGAATTGGTTCACAGAATATTGACCACAATCCTTTATTTATTTTTCTGATTTTGTTTCGAATAATTTAACAAGTTGGAATTGGAAGTTTCACTTCAATAGAGTTCTCTTTTCAGATCTCATCTTTTGAGCTTTTGAGTTTCAAGCTTGTTTTTGAGGAAAATCAGTCTCTTTGTCTTCAAAATTTAAACCTCATAAGTTTTTTTTTATTCTAAAAATTTTCTCTTCAGAAAGTGAGTCTATAGACTTTGAAACTTGAATAAAAATTGCTCTTCTCCTTCTTAGAGATCAAGTGAATTGAAGATGAAAAATGACTTCTTCAATCTTTGAGGCAAAGAGCTCTATGTCATTTTATTTTTAATTGAATCACATAAGAAAAATCAAATGATAACATAAGTAAAGGGTTGTTGACAGAAAAGGATTTATAAATAAAAAAATTAATTGAAAAATTATAAAACCATTCCATGAAAATTTATTTCTCAAAAGTATCATTTTTTGTAATTTCTCTCAAAAAAATGTCTTTTTGAAGATCTCTTTGAGAAAATTTTTGTGAATGTGAAAATTGAAGAAAAGAGTAAAATTTTCTTCGAAAAATTCTTTGAAACAAGAATATTCCCAATGCATTCAAACCTTTCCTTTACAAATTCCAAATCCTTCACCAAGAAACCAGAATTATTCATAAAAAGGAACTATACCGAAGAACCAAAACAAACTGCAAATCATTGCCTTTCTCATTACAAAAGGCATTATATAGACATTAGCATTGATTGATTCATATGATCTGATAAATACAAGTAATGTCAATAAATAAATGACAATATATCTCCATTCTCTCATCGTTCCTGCAGTAAAAAGTCAATGACTTCAAATGATATATACCCAAATATTCACGCCAAGAAAAAGAGGAGACATCACTTTATCTATTTCCTCTTAAAAATTCTTCAAATATTTCATTATTGTGAAAGACTTTGTGTCGGAATTCCGCTGAACGTTTCACTATGAGAAGTTGGCTGATTTGTGAAATCACCAAAGGATTTAATCTTCTGGAATACTGAAAAACTCAATTCTACGCTCTTCTTTATTTTATTGATCTCCATATTTGTTATATTATTCAACTATATTCAAATTATCAGCCCAACTATTGCTCTTCTCAAAATCTTACATCCAAATAAGAGTCTCCTGTTTGTAACTTTGAAAGTTTATCTTGCAATTTTGACCATCTAAAGTTCAATATATCCTCCACAAGACCTCTCACATTTTGGGCATCCTTTATATCATCACTTGCACTATCAAAATTATTCGCTTGGCCCTTCTTCCATTATTAATTACCTCTTTAAAACAAGGGAAGAAATCTCTTCAAAATTAAAAGGAAGTTCAGTAAACAAATTATGGGGCAATTGCTTTTCTTTCTCCAAAATCAAAGTCAAAACCTCCACATTAAGCCATTCAGGAGCATTGATCTTGCACTTGGCTCTTTTCTTCAGATATACAGCAAGCCATAAAGGGATCTAGGTCACTTGGCATTATACTCTAAACCATTATTTTTACCTTGACCGGAATTCCTGGTCGGAAAGGCCCAAAATCGCCCTAAAAGGGATTAATATTCAATAGGTCCAGGTTATTACGGAGATGAGGTTGAGGACTTCGCCTTGGAAGTTAGGGACAATTTCGATGATGGTGGATTCTGCAAAGAATTCAAGCTCGGTAGGTTGGAACTCGCTGAAATTCATTTGTATACTTTTTTTTTAAATGAATAAATTTGAATACTCCGCGGATTTCGTTTATTAAAAAAAAGTGCACAGAAAAAATTTGTCGTACAGAAAGGGAAATTCCCAAGGAAAAAATTGTTAAACAATTTCTTGAAAAGTCCTGAAAAATAAACTTGAGATTCAAAAGAAAAGAAGCACTTTAATTCATTTTGAAAAATTTATCTTTGACCATTTTGTGATCAAGGCTTCGAACTTTTGGATAGGAGAAAAATCAAGGATTATATTTTTCATATGAGAAGAAAGGGTTTGTTTCAATGAATTTTTAGCAAGAGGAATAAATGTATCATAAGAATTTAAATTAAAAATTCAAATTATTCTTTAGGGGAAAAATAAAAGAAATATCAATACCATTGTTGATACCAAAGTTATTTATAGCCACGACGATAAATACTAAATAATTGACTCATCTTATTCATTTTTGTATCATGACAAAATGGCGTCTTCAAATTTGAATGTTTTGTTGGAACCCTCTTTTATGTTCATTGAAATTTTCCTTGTCAGACTGTCATGTCACACATGATAAAAATTTCGGTCTCAATCTCAAAAGAGGACAGAAGTAGATTTTGTTATAAATTTTCTGGTACCATTTTCCCAAACTTTCTTTTTATTCATGCTCAAGCTTAGAAAAAACTTTTTTGCACAAAATTTTTGAGCTCGGCTTAATTCGTTAAAACTGACCTCACATAGATATAGATCTCTCCCTTAAGCTTCTGAGCACCCCCAAAGTTCATCATTTAGAAGATACGCCAAGTTAGTCAATTTGGGGTAACGAAAGATTCGTCATTGAAGGGTTCAAAACAAAAGAAGAAATTTGCCATTTTTAAAGAAAAACTTGAATTTTCTAAACCTAAAGGTTTAATCACTTGGAGGAAAAGGAAGTTGAAGGAAGATTCTAAACTGTTTTTAACCAACCTAGATTTTTTTAGAGACATCTCACAATGGCTGAAAACATTTTTTGTAGTCAAAAACATGTCTTTCTCTCAAAGAAACAATTCATAGGCTCTCTTCATTTGCCAGAAAAATTCGTTTTTTCAAACAAAAATCTTCCAGAAAAAAGGAAAAGCCACTTGTGCATTTTTGGTCTTCTCCACTCAAAATCCTTCTCAACCGACTTCAGCACAGTTTGATTTCTTCTATATATCAGTAATTTAGGCCTATATCCTCCAGAATCACGTCTTTTCAGGGGCAGAGTTGAATTTATAGCATGGTTTTTTGTAAGAAAAAGTCCCATGTACAGAAAAATTATTATTAACACGTAAGTCAAAGTGTACCGAATCCAAAGCTCATGATACGTATCAAATTTGATTGATACAAAAAACTTTTTTGCCCGCTGCAGTTTTAAATTTTTTAATTTTCCTCGAAATCTAAATTCCTTCCTTTTTAACTTTCTATACCTTAAAATTAAATTTGTCGCAAATCTTTTCTGTCAAAAATATTGTTATGGTCTCTTTCTTTAATTCATCAAATAGCATTTCTGCCTGAGAACTTGGTTTTTCCAGCTGTTCCTGTGAACTTCTTGAACGAAATTCCCTCTTTTCACACCTTTTCAAAACTTAATAAAGTGTCGCATTTATTGGCGGTTTCCTACAAAAAAAGACAATCACCACAAAGAGCTAAACTTACGTGATAAAATGATCAATTAAATTATTAACAGCATATCTTGGATTAATCGAAATCTAACGGTAATCTTCCTCTTCTTTTCTTCGAGTGATAGCCTGGTTTTTCAGGCACCTGGAAAGAACTTTTGGAGCTCAGAAAATTTACTTTATTCAAAACAAAAGAGAGAGAGAAATTGTTTTATTTTGAGTTTCATATGGTTAAATAAATAGATAGATAGAAATACTTCTAATAATTCACATGGCGTCAACTTTTTTTTTGAATATTTAAATATTGTATATAGATGAGAGTTAGAGATGGAATCTGATGTTTAACCATCTCTTCTCTCTCATAGCTTAAAAAGACAAAAACTCAAAATCGGCTTTCATAACAAATTTTACAAAAAACAAAATGAAATAGGTTAATAATAACAAATTTATGAATTTTTTTGTGCTCACAAGGAGGAGAGGATCAGACTATAAATATGATAACTAAAGGATTAATAAAAATAGGTCTGATTCGCTTTAATTCTGAATTCGTTGGGTTTAAGCATTCTCACATTCAAACGACCAACTTGCCTTTGGCTCTGAGGTAATCTATGCTCTTCAAAGGGTGATTTATAATCAAGGTGTCGACTTTGAGGTCTTCTAATCTCTTGTACACTTCGTCATTTTCTTCCTTTTCAAAGGCAAAATAGAACTTGATCTTCATTTGCTTCTCTTGAGCCTTGATCATTTCTTGCAAGATAAAAGCTTCGTGCTTATCCAACAAGTCAATATCAATGTTCAAGGTATCAGTTGAGGTGGCGGCAGTGCTCAACAAGTCACTAAAGTCTTGGAGTTGCCAGACAAGGAAACCAAATTCCAATGGATGAGGAATGCTGAGCTCAAGTCTCACTTCCTCAAGCCAGATTTTATGCTTATGCATGAAAGAACTGAAACAAACTTGATTCAACATTCCCAACTTGACAACCATTTCGACTGTTGGCTTCACTACTCTTTGAGTTTCTTCCTTAAACTCAATATTCACATTGATCTTATCCTTTGCCATCAACAAAACTTCTTCCAAAGTTGGGATCAATTCGTCATTGGGAAGCCTCCAATTCTTCAAATCGCTGGAGTCAACAGTTGAGGCATGTACATTCAAACTTTTGTCTTTGAACTCAATAATACCTTCATCGGTACCGTGAACAACAATAGGGACACCATCCTTTGAGATAAACACCTAGTTTTGTAAGATAACATTATTGTTTAGAAATGTACATCAAGTTCGATTCCGTCAATTCCCAATTCAATAGCTTTCTGGAAGGCCCTGATAGTATTCTCAGGCTCTAAAAGACCAGCACCACGGTGTCCTTCAAATCTCATACCACTCTTTTTAGGAAGTGGGCTCTATGAAGAATGAGGTTTTGGCATAGGAATGCAAGCTTACAGAGATGGTCTTAGCTTCTAATAAAGCAGAGCTGGAAAAGGAGATAGGACTGCCAAGGAGGTCAAAGTTCTTGTCGGAAGCGTTGGTACTGATGCTGAGGGAGTCCATGATGAGAGCTTTGGGGTGATTCAAACGAGAAATGTGTTTTATTTAACTTGAGAATAGATATTTATAGACCCAGTAGGAGTGGATAAGATGATGGGAAAACTATTTATAGGATTGAAATCAGGAATAGTACGTACATGAAGCAATGATGAGTGAATTTAGACCTATAGAAAATAAATTGTATAAAATTTTTAAAACGTCCAACAAAAACCAATTAAATTTTTATTCCTAGAGATTTTCTTCAGTTAAAGAAGTGAGTTTTTGAACAAACCTCAAGATGAAAGTAGTTTTAAATTTGTATAAATTCCCGTTCTGTTTTATTTTTATCCCTTTGTCTGTTTTGCTTCAGATTTTTCTGCCAAACTTCTTTCGAAAAAAAATCAAAATATACCAAATCCTTTGCTCAAACTTCTGAATACCTTTTTAATTTCAAAGCAATTTTTTTATCAACACTTGATCCTCGATCCCTAATTATTGACCTTTTTTGTTGAATTTTCCCCTTTCTAGTTTACGAAATCCATCAAGTTCACAAACTTTCCTTGACTCAACTTCATAGAAACTTCTTCCCTCTCTTTCAAAACCCGAAGGTTTTTTTCATTTCTATAATTGGTTTCTATAGAATTTTCTAAAAACATCTATTCTCAACTTTTCTGTATCATTCTGATCATAATTCTCTTGGATGATAACCCTCGCATGCAGTTCTGGTAAGAATTGGCACGAGCACAACAAATTCGAGGGTCCAACTTGGCTTCTGTGGACTTTTTCTTCTCACCAAAAACATTTTATAGACAAAATTCCTTTAGAAAAGACTTGCTTTTCCACGGTCAACAGTGTGAAAGAGAAGGAAGGGGTCCAACAACTTTGGCCAAAGATCCAAGCGAAATTGATCATAAATACACCACATTTTGCATAATGTTATTTCCAAAAGCTTAAATTTTCATCATTAATTAGTTTCATTTAAACAAATACAAATGTCAATCTATTCACCACAGAAATCAATCCTTTATTCTTCCAATAACCTCTTGCCTTAACTTCTGCCTTAAAGAATCCCTTGAACCCTTTAAGACAACTCAGGATCTTGTGTCTTCCGCATTGAACTCGTTGCAAGTGGAAGAGTTTTCGAGACCAACAGATTTTCAAGGGATTTCTGGGGTTTAAGAAATTTTTGATTAAGCTCTTTCTTCGGATAATTAAAATCAAACCAACAGACACTCGAATTTAAACTAATCGAAAAATTATCAATTCAGAAAAGTTCTTACTGACCCCACTGGAATTTAATAATATCAAGGACTTTTTTCTCTTGCCTGAAATTTTGTTAATTTTCTCTCACCTTTTTAGTTAAATTTGTACTTCACCGGGTTCTTTTTTGACAATGCCTCGTCTGAAATTCTGATCTGGACTGTTTTATTTTTTTAAAAGTCGAAATTTCAACAACTCATAAATTCAAATTTTTTTTTCAAAAATATCAAAGAAGAAGAAAGAAATTTTGTTACTTTCTTATTTTACTATATTTCTCGCTTTTTGCAATGAAAGGGATCTTATACTTTATTTCCTTTAGAGTGATAACATCATATCTCTTCCAGTATATCATCAACTCAGGTCCAACATAACAGAAAAAAAATCTCATGAGAACTGGACAAAAAGAATTAGATGAATCCCTAGCTGTTGAAAATTTTTTGAATTATCTTCTATTCTTTTAAATCTCAGTTTTCAAACAGATGTCAGATTTCAAATTCTACAAATACAAAAGACTAAAATAATAAAGCACGAATTCTGAAACAAATCAGGAGAAAACTCTTCCCTTTTTCTCTTTTGAAGAAAGCATAAGTTATCTCAAACTTAAATCCACAAAAAATACAATACTCATTTGAAAGAAACCAATAAAAAGTATAAAATGTCTTGGAAAAATAAATTCTCCAAAAGTTAATTATTTGGATAGTATCAGAAAGTACATAAAAAACTACAGTATCCTCACTCAATTTTTGAGGATCCTAGCATTTCGAATTATTGTTTTTTCTTGAAGAATTGCAGCTTGAATTTCAAATGTTGGTTTTCTATAGTTCCTTGTATTCTTATTATTCGTCAAACTCCCTTCAGTCTGCTGCTTTTCTTTGCTAATTTTATATTTTTGTGTCAAACTATACAATGGATTCTTTCCAGGCGTTGAAGGTGGCTTCACATCTTTTTGGCCCTGACCCTGGCCCTGACTCTGATTGTAATAAGATTTTGAATAAAAATCTGGGCCAAAAGTTTCCTTGTAGTTCTTCTCAATCATGCGCGTTGGTGTGAATTTTCTAAATTTGAAAACCACCTGAGTAGATGTGTGGTTGTTTTTGGGTGATGGAGATGTTCGAAGGAGTTGGTCTGAAGCGTCATAACCCGTATTCGATTCACCTGTATCAGTATTCAAAATATATTTCTATGAGAAAAAATTATTCACCCCTTTATTTAGGTTAATTACCTCTGAATCCCCTAAAACATAAGGAGGATTTGTTGTATTCCCAGTTCTTTCATTTGATTGATAAGATGAAAATTTGGTGATTTCATCTGTTGTTCCAGTTCCAGTTCCAGTTCCCGTCCCAGTGACAGTTTCATCATCTAAAATACATAAATTATTCCCCACAAATTCGAGTTTTACAATTTTTATTGAGCACTGTTAAATGAGGTTTAGGGACAGGACATTTTACCATAGCTTGCATTTTTAAGAATGGAAGCATTTTAGTATTATTATTCTCAGGTCTCAATGCATCTGCTTCACTATATCTCGCAAATGGCTCTGCTCTTATTGCCTGCTCATGCTGATGACTTAGTCTTGGAACAGACTTTTGCCGATTTAATGACACACCGCTCATGTCTTTCGTCTCATTTGGTGAAACGGAATTCTGCTGCTGGTACTGCGTTTGGGTCATATAACTTGGTCTATTTATTCTTCTGAGAACCCTGAGCTTTGTCCTGATATCTTCCTTTTCATATTCTTTTTCTTGGGAATATAACATTTCCTTTCTTAAAGGAGTTTTATTGGTAGGCTGTGGTGGTCGGCCAGTTCTATCAGTTACAATCATTCGCTTTCCCTCACTGTAAATCGTCTCTTTCTCTATCGTCATCTTCTCCTCTGTTGGTATTGATGGGATAACTGGCATTACTGGGACTGGAGGTTTCGGATTATTTATATTTCTATTCCTCGCTATAATATTGGCCTTTAAAAGTTTGAAGCCTTGTTGCTTGCTAGCGCTTGTTTTTGTCTGGATACCTTCAATAACAAAAGAAGGATTCATCTCTGGTTTTTCATGGACATCGCCAAGGTCAGCAGGTGATGGACGTCTGCTATGCCTTCTATCGGTTGATTCTCCACGAACCCGAGCTGTCTGACTGTGAATTTTTGTCATACTCTTTGAAGTTTCAAATTCACCAGAATCTCTCACATTTATTGTGGCCTTTAAATCTAAAGACTTTTCCACCATTATTGAAGACCTTTTGAATGAATGACGTGGCTTTGGAGATTCTGTTACTTGAGGTTTTTGCTCTGCTCTCGTTATCCTTGTTGTACCATTCTCAGGATTCGCTACTATTAGGATCAGCTTGTCATTTTTTGGCTGAGAATCTGCCTGATTCATCTTCTTGATATTATTCACTTTGCGTATTGAAGGAGTAATACGCTCCTTTAACAATTCATTGGTAAAAATTCCATTTCGATCAGGTTTATTCTCCACAATTGGCTTTGGAATTACCTTAGGACCTTTATGTTGAGATTTTTCGGCTGCTGAAGAATAATTTCTCACAGTTGTTAGCTTCGATGGTTTGGGGTCGCCTTTTGGGGTTTGTAAGGAGATAGTCTGCTTGTTAGCGAGAGAGTTTGCAACTGTTTTTGGTGTTACAGATAATTTGGGTGGTAAGACATCGAACCAGGGCCCTATTTCATCATCGTCTTCTTCTGTTGAATACGTTTTGAGACCAGGAGAACGAGTCCGGTTGAGATTGGGAGAAGTAACGGGAGCGTAATCCTGCTCATTATTGAGAAAGTCATAGAGATTTAATCGAGCTTTCTGCGTCATTTTATATACAAAATTAAATTAGTGATGGACGAAATACACCTCATATACCTCTTCCAATAATAATATACGAAAGGTAAATCAGCTTTGTCTTCTAAAAAAGTGACTCAGTGAACTCGGTGAGTTTTGTTATTTTGAAAAAGAGATCAAACAAACAAAGATATATTGATATATTTAAGATGTTGCATGCAAATAAAATAAAAGCTTTATTCAAATTTACGTCAGCAGTCGAGCCTGACTTCTTTCTCTCTCGATAGATAGACAGAAAGTATAGAGAATAAGATCAGACAAGAGAAAAAGATAGCCCATTTCAAACAAAATTACGGTATACATACACAAACTCTCCCACACACCATTTATTACTTTATTCGAGGCGAGTCAGCAGCCATTGTTTGGTTTACTTTCTTTGTAGCTACTTTTTTATTATTTTTTTGGCTTTGGATTGTTGTTGAAGCATCCACCTTCTTTTTATGATTCGCCAAATAAGTCACATCATGAGATCTTCTTGGACTTAAAAGCTTGCCAAATGAAGTCAAATTCTCTTTCTTTATTTCTTGTGAGACTCTTGAGGAAGCAATAGGATTTTTGAAACCAGCAGAGATATGATAATTCTTCAATGGAGCAGAAGCAAGATTGCTCTTTCTTGAACTATACACTGTCTCTTTCGGAGTTGGCTGAGCTACATCAAGGCTTAATTCTTCATCCAAAGCCTCGTATTTCTCCTTTAATGAGCTTTTCACCAATTCTCCCGATTGTATCAATGACGTATGTGTTGCTTTCTTTTCTATAAAAATATTAGAAACTCGTCCAAAATTCTCAATGTTCTACTGCTGGGAAGATTAGACTCACTCATGAGAGTTTT
>Ga0182738_1003070_pt1 | contig 19325 bp, 17 predicted proteins | sample eDN5th30CBELigMG_FD_128876 | JGI IMG/M metagenome (GOLD analysis project Ga0182738, IMG submission 128876) | Enriched Miracle-Growth compost microbial communities from Emeryville, California, USA - eDNA 5th pass 30_C BE-Lig MG (version 2)... ... | reverse complement strand
GAAGCCGCGCGCCGCGAGCTCGCGCCGGAGCGTCTCGGTCGCCACCATGCAGGCCCGGCCGGCATTGTGGAAGCGGCGCATCACGGCATAGGTCAGCCGCTCCGGAATCGGCGCCCGGGCCGCGAGGTATTCGGGAAAGCGGGTATGGAAGCTGGTGGTGAACGGCCGCCCCTCGCCGATGCACCACCGGCGGACCGCGAAGCCGATCGGCCCTTCGGTGGCGATGTGCACCGCGTCGGGCCGGGCGGCGGCGGCCGCGGCCCCGATCGTCCCCGGCATGGCCCGGGCGAGCCTGATCTCGGGGTAGGTGGGAAGCGGCCAGGTCCTGAACTGGGCCGGGGTCAGCATCGTCACCGCGACGCCGAGCCGCCCGAGCTCCTCGCCTGTCCGCTCGAGCGTCCGCACCACGCCGTTGACCTGCGGACGCCACGCGTCGGTGGCGATGAGAAGCCTCACGCCGCGGTCCTCGCCGCGGCGGTCGGGCGCGGCATGGGCTCGGGGTCGTCCGCGCCGTCCTCGTCGTCGAGCGGCCCCTGCATCTCGGTCCACCGGACGATCTCGAGGCGGCCGTTGTGATGCTCGACGATCGCGGTGCAGCTCTCCACCCAGTCGCCGGAATTGACGTAGCGGAAGCCGCCGTCATCGCTGATCCGGGCATGGTGGATGTGGCCGCAGACCACGCCGTCGGCGCCGAGCCGGCGCGCCTCGTTGGCCAATGCATCCTCGAAGGCCCCGATGTAGTTGACCGCGTTCTTGACCTTGAGCTTGGTCCAGGCCGACAGAGACCAGTAGGGCAGCCCCAGCCGGCGCCGGATGCGGTTCATGCCGGTGTTGAGGGCGAGCACCGCGCTGTAGGCGCCGCCGCCGAGATGGGCCATCCACCTGGCGTGGCGGACCACCACGTCGAAGACGTCGCCGTGGATGACGAGGAGCCGCCGGCCGTCCGCGGTCTCGTGGATGGCGCGGTCGACGACCTCGACACCGCCGAAGGTCGAGCCGACATAGTTGCGGAGGAACTCGTCGTGGTTGCCGGGAACGTAGACGATGCGGCTGCCCTTCCGGACCTTCCGCAGGAGCTTCTGGACGACGTCGTTGTGCGCCTGCGGCCAGTACCAGCCCTTCTTCAGGCGCCAGCCGTCGACGATGTCGCCGACCAGGTAGATCGACTCCGCGTCGTGGTAGCGGAGAAAGTCGAGGAGGAGGCCCGCCTGGCAGCCGCGGCAGCCGAGATGGACGTCGGAGATAAACAACGTCCGGAAGTGCTTCGGAGAGGGCCGGTCGAACACCACGCCACCATCAAGCGCCTGATCTTCTCGCCGATGTAGCTGATTCCAAAGACGGTTCGGTGACGGGCCCCGGCGGTCACTCGAACAGCACGGGAACCACCGACGCGACGAGCAGGACCGCCATCGCGACGTTGAAGACGCGGCGGTGACGGTCGTTCTCGAGGAAGCGCGCGATGGCGGTGCCGAACAGCGCCCAGACCACGCCGTTGGGAATGCAGACCACCCCGAAGAGCAGCGCCACCAGCCCGACCTCGGCGAAGTGGTCGCCGGTCGGCGTCACGAACAGCGCCATCGCCCCGAGCACCAGCGCCCAGGCCTTGGGATTGACCCACTGGAAGGCGGCCGCCCCGATCAGCCCGAGCGGCCGGCCGCCCTCGCGGGCGAGCCTGGGCTTGCCGGCATTGGCCACGCGCCAGGCGAGGTAGAGGAGGTACGCGAAGGCGACCCACTTGAGGATGTCGTCGAGCTGGGGCACCGCCTCGAACACCGCCTCCATGCCGAGGCCGACGGCGACGATCATCACCGGGAAGCCGAGGGCGATGCCGACGATGTGCGGCATCGTCCGCGCGAGGCCCCAGTTCGCACCCGACGCCATCACCATGAAGTTGTTCGGCCCCGGCGTGCAGGTCGCGACCACGACGAAGGCGAGGAGCGGGAGGAACGTGTCCATGCGGGCACCGAGACATGCGGCCGCCCATGGAATATAGGTCAGCACGACTGTCCGGCCTTCTGTCGCAGCAACCGCCGAATGTCGCAACCCGATTTCGGCACTTGAGCCGCGAGCGCCGTCACGGTAGTCCGGAAAAAAACGGGGGATTGTCAGCTGGACCTCGAGATCGCCGGCCGGAAGGCCATCGTCTGCGCATCGAGCCGCGGCCTCGGCCGGGGCTGCGCCGTCGCGCTCGCCGAGAACGGCGTCGACCTCGTGCTCAACGGCCGCGACGTGGCCGCGCTCGACGCGACCGCGTCGGAGATCGCGGACCGCTTCGGCGTTTCGGTGATGCCGGTCGCCGGCGACGTGAGCGATCCCGAGACCCAGGCGGCGCTCCTCGCCGCCTGTCCCGAGCCGGACATCCTCGTCAACAACAACGGCGGGCCGCCGCGGCGCGGCTTCCGCGAGCTCGACCGCGAGAAGATCGTCGCCGGCGTCGTCCAGAACATGGTGACGCCGATCGAGCTGATCACCGCGGTCGTCGACGGCATGGCGGCGCGCGGCTTCGGCCGCATCGTCAACGTCACCTCGTCCTCGGTCCTCGCCCCGATCGCCGGGCTCGACCTTTCGTCGGGCGCGCGCGCCGGCCTCACGGCCTTCCTCGGCGGCGTGCTCCGCGAGGTGGCGGACCGCAACGTCACCGTCAACAACCTGCTGCCCGGGCGCATGGACACCGAGCGGCTGCAATCGGGCTTCACGAACGAGGCGGACCAGAAGGGCATCAGCGCCGCGGAAGCCGCGGCCGCGTCGGCGGCGGAGATCCCCGCCCGGCGCTTCGGTACGGCGGACGAATTCGGCCAGGCCTGCGCCTTCCTCTGTTCCGCCCATGCGGGCTACATCACCGGGCAGAACATCCTCATCGACGGCGGCCTTCTGTCCAAGGCCTTCTGAGGCCGCCGGAACCCAAGGAGAAGCGACGACCATGAAGCTATTGCGCTATGGCCCGAAGGGCCGCGAGAAGCCCGGCCTGCTCGACCAGGACGGCGTGATCCGCGACCTCTCGGAGATCATCCCCGACATCACCCCGGCGACGCTGGCGGCCGGCGCCATCAACAAGGTGAAGCGGGCGAAGAAGGATCAGCTTCCGGTCGTCAAGAAGAACGTCCGCATCGGCGCCTGCGTCGGCGGCGTGCGCAACTTCATCGCCATCGGCCTCAACTACACCGACCACGCGATCGAGACCAATTCGCCGATCCCGACCGAGCCGATCGTCTTCAACAAGGCGCCGTCCTGCATCGTCGGCCCGAACGACGACGTGATGATCCCCAAGGGCTCGAAGAAGACCGACTGGGAGGTCGAGCTCGCGATCATCATCGGCAAGTCCGGATCCTACATCGACGAGAAGGACGCCCTCGGCTACGTCGCCGGCTACGCGGTCTGCCACGACGTGTCGGAGCGCGCCTTCCAGATCGAACGCGGCGGCCAGTGGACCAAGGGCAAGGGCTGCCCGACCTTCGGCCCGCTCGGCCCGTGGCTCGTCACCCGCGACGAGATCAAGGACGTCCAGAACCTCTCGATGTTCCTCGACGTGAACGGCAAGCGGATGCAGACCGGCAACACGTCGACCATGATCTTCGGCGTCGCGCACCTCGTCAGCTACGTCAGCCAGTTCATGCTGCTCGAGGCCGGCGACGTGATCACCACCGGCACGCCTCCCGGCGTCGGCATGGGCATGAAGCCGCCGAAGTTCCTCAAGGGCGGCGAGACCGTGACCCTCGGCATCGAGGGCCTCGGCGAGCAGACCCAGCATGTGGTGAAGTTCGCGGCCTGAGGCGGCTGCCCGCACCATCGTCCTCCCCCTCGAAAGGGGGAGGACGCCCTCCCCTCCCCCATCCGGAGAGGAGACGTCCAGCCGGCCCGTCAAACGTGGTGCCGAGCAAGCGGCATGGGCCTCGTGAACGAGGCGCGCGTCCCTACCGGCCCTCGCGGAACCACGCGGCAAGCGGCAGGAGCAGCAGCACCAGGAGCGCGAGGAAGGCGGCCGGCCCGGCGTAGCCGCCGAAGACCGGCACCCGGACGATGCCGTTGAGCACGCTCGCCTCGGTCATCCTCACCCCGATCCAGTCCGACCCGGCATAGCTCGACCCGCCCCGGATGGGAACGATGCGCGGCATGTCGAGCGTGCCGCCGGCATCGGCCATGCGGGCGACGCGGCCGCCGGTGGCCTCGGCGATCGGGCGGAGCAGCGTGTCGGTCGAGCGGGCATCGATGAACTCCCGCGGGTTCGCCGCCCCGACATGGGCGAAGGCGCGGCGCTCGCCCTGCTCGATGCGGTAGAGGCCGATCTCGTCGACCGCCAGCGTCGCCCGCCACAGGCCGGGCTCGACGGACGAGAGGGTCACCGTCTCGACCGCACCGGAGGGCGTGCGCACCGTCACCGGCCCGGTCTCCTCCGCCATGGTCTGGCGCTCGACGGTCAGTTCGCCGCCGCGGGCGCTCGCCCGGAGCGCCTCCTCCTCGAGGTCGGGTTCCTGCATCAGCCAGTGGGCGAGCCGGCGGAGCAGGTCGACATGCGGGCCGCCGCCCTCGTAGCCGCGCGCCCAGAGCCAGGCGTGGTCGGACAGGAGCAGCGCCACCCGCCCCTTCTCGACGCGGTTGAGGACGAGGAGCGGCTTGCTGTCGGGGCCGTCCATGACGGTGGTGCCGGCGGTCTGCGGCTCGACGTCGATGAGGCGGAACCAGCGGCCCCAGTCGGGCGGGTCCGACGCCGATCCCTCGAGGTCGCGGGTCACCGGGTGGCGCGCGCCCTCGGTCGTGACCATGGCGCGGAACGGCTCCTCGGTCATCGTCCCGGTGGGCGCGGCGGGAAGCACCGGCGACAGCGGCGTGTTGTAGAGGCTGCCGTCGTCCATGTAGTCGGGCCCGGCGGCGACCAGCACCGCGCCGCCGTCGCGGACGTAGCGGGCGATGTTGTCGAAGTAGAGGATCGGCAGCACGCCGCGGTGCTGGTAGCGGTCGAAGATGATGAGGTCGAACTCGTCGATCTTCTCCGAGAACAGCTCGCGGGTCGGGAAGGCGATCAGCGAGAGCTGGTTGATCGGCGTGCCGTCCTGCTTCTCCGGCGGCCTGAGGATGGTGAAGTGGACGAGGTCGACGGCCGCGTCGGACTTGAGGAGGTTGCGCCACGTCCGCTCGCCGGCATGGGGCTCGCCCGAGACGAGGAGGACGCGGAGGTTCTCGCGAATGCCCTCGATCGAGGCGACGGCCCGGTTGTTGACCTCGGTCAGCTCGCCGTCGAGCGGCTCGGCCTCGAACTCGACGATGTTGGCCCCGCCGTGGGCGATGTCGACGGTGAATTCCTGCTCCTCGCCGGCGGTGACCACCTCGCTCGACAGCGGGTTGCCGTCGCGGGCGATGTTGACCCGCACCCGGGCATCGGGGTCGGCCGCGCCGTCGTCGAGGACGCGGAAGCGGATCGTCTGGCTCTCGCCGACGATGCCGAAGCGGGGCGCGTTGTCGATCACCAGCCGCCGGTCGACTTCGTCCTCGCGGCCGGAGAGGAGCACGTGGACAGGCGCCGCGTAGCCGAGCGCATCGACGGTGTCGGGCACGTCGTGGACCTGCCCGTCGGTGAGCATGACGACGGCGCCGAGCCGCTCCGGCGGGACGTCGGCGAGGCCGGCGGCGAGCGGCCCGAACAGCATGGTGCCGTCGACCATGCCGCCGGGCGCCCCGGCGTCGATGCTGCGGACCTCGACGTTCCGGAACTCGGCAAGCCGCTCCTCGAGCGCGGCCCGGGCGGCGGCCGTCGTCTCGGCGCGGCCGTCAAGGCCCTGGCTCGCGCTCTCGTCGGTGACCACCGCGACCACGGTCGGCAGCGGGTCGCGGTCCTCGCGAAGCGCCACCGGATTGAGGAGCGCGAGGAAGAGGATCGCCACCGCCGCGGCGCGGAGCCACGCCCCGCGAAGCCGCCGGACGAGCCCGGGCAGGATGAAGAGCACCGACAGCACGGCGGCGGCGGCAAGCAGCCACAGCGGCAGGAGCGGCTCGACGGCGAGCGACCAGGTCATGACGCGCGTCTCGACGACGGGCCCCGCGCAGCCATCACTGCCCCAGCCTTTCGAGCAGCGCCGGCACGTGGACCTGGTCCGCCTTGTAGTTGCCGGTCAGCGTGTACATGACGATGTTGACCCCGGTCCGGAACGCCATCTCGCGCTGGAAGGGGTCGGCGGGGACCGTGGGGTAGAGCAGCGTCCCGTTCTCGTCCATCGCCCAGGCGGCGGCGAAGTCGTTCTCCGTGATCAGGATGGAGGAGACGCCGTCGCCGGCCCGCGCCGGCCGGTCGGAGGGCTCGGCGCCGGCCTGGCTCGCCTCGACCCAGAGCGGGCCGCCGGCATAGCGGCCGGGGAAATCGGAGAGCAGGTAGAACGCCTTGGTGAGCACGTGGTCGGCCGGCACCGGCTCGAGCGGCGGAATGTCGAGGCTCGACAGCATCTCGCGGAGGCGCTCGACCGCCGGGGTGCCGGTGAAGGTGCCGAGGCCGGTGGAGCGCTCGAGCTGGTCGCGGGTGTCGAACAGCACCGACCCGCCCTGCCGCATATAGGCGTCGACGCGCGACATCGTCGCCGAGGTCGGCAGCGCGCCGGCCGGATCGATCGGCCAGTAGAGGAACGGGAAGAAGGCCAGCTCGTCGCGGGCGGGATCGACGCCGATCGGCTCGCCCGGCTCGAGCGCGGTGCGGTCGGCGAGCACCTGGGAGAGGCCGAACAGCCCGGCGCGGCTGGCCTCGTCGATCTCGGCATTGCCGGTGACGACATAGGCGAGATGGGTCTGGCCGACGGCATCCATCGCGAAGCGGTCGCTCGCCTCGTCGGCGGTGGCGGTCGTGGCGGCGATGGCGAGCGCCCCGATCGCGACGAAGGCCACGACAGCCGCGGCGGCGGCGCCGCGGCGCCCGCCCCGGCCCGGCCTCAGCGCGCCGTTGAGCCACAGCATGGCGAGCGCGTCGAGGAGGAAGAGGCCGAGGGCGGCCGCAAGCAGCCACGGGCGGAGGTCGGTGGGGGTCTCGCTCGGATAGGGCTGGACCGACGCCTCCGGCACCAGCGAGGGCGCGAACGGCCGCAGCGTCGCGTCGGCGCCGAGGAGGTTCAGGGACACGAAGCCGGCATCCGTGCCGTAGAGGCCGGGCGGGTGCTGCGGCCCCGGCACCACGCCGGCGAGGTCGGCGGGCACCGGCCGGGCATCCGGGCCGGGCGCGGCGAACCGGCCGAATCCGTCGAGAAGCCGCCAGGGCGGAATGGTCCGCGCCGCCTGCGCGCCGTCGCCCGCCGCATCGGCGCGGACGGCGGTCGAGAAGGCGACGATGCGCCGGAGCATCTCGACGAAGGTGCCGGAGAGCGGCAGGTTCGACCAGCTCGTGTCGGCGGTGACGTGGAACAGGATCACCCAGCCGCGGCCGGAGGGCGCGGCGGTGACGAGCGGCGTGCCGTCGGCCAGCGCCGCCCAGGTGCGCCCGGCGAGCGCGCCGTCGGGCTCGGCGAGCACCTGCCGTTTGACGAGCACGTCGTCGGGGATCGCCATGCCGGCGAAGGGGCTCGCCTCGGAGAATGCGGCGAGCGGCTGCTCGACCTCCCAGGTGAGGCTGCCGCCGAGCACGCGGCCGCCGCCGCGAAGCTGCACCGGGACCAGCGAATCCGTGGCGGTGGCGAGATGCGGCCCGGCGAACCGCACCAGCACGCCGCCTTCCAGCACCCAGTTGGCGACTTCCTCCTCGACCTCGGGCGGCAGGGTGCCGATGTCGGCCATGGCGATCACCGAGGAGCCCTCCTCGATGAGCTGCGGCACGGCGACGGCGGCATTGGCGTCGCGCGGCTCGGACACGTCGGCGAAGGGCTGGACGGCGCGGCCGATATAGTAGAGCGGGGAGAGGAGCGGCTGGGCGGCGTCCGCCGACGCGCCCGAGAGCAGCCCGATCCGCCGCCGCCGCCAGCGGTCGTCGAGAAGCTGCACCGCGCCCGCGGTCTCGGTGCCGACCACCTCGATGCGGGCGATGTCGTTGCGGAGCTCGACAGGCAGCTCGATGCGCGCCTCGGTCTCGCTCGCCCCCGCCGGGAAGTCGAACGGCACGTCGCCGATGCTTCGGCCCCGGAGGTCGATGGCGCGGACGAAGCCGGCGGCCGGCGACGCTGCGGCGCTGCGGATCAGCGGCACCACCAGCGCGTCGGCCGCGCCGGTCGGCGGCTTGAGGCCGAGGACCTCGTCCCGCGTGTCGGCATAGGCGACGAGCGGCCCGTCGATCCGCTCGCCGAGGAACGTGCCGAACGACTCGCTGCCGCGTCCGGCGATCCCCTCGGAGAGCCAGACCGCGCCGCCGTAGCCGTTCGCCCGCACCGCCGCGTCGAGCGGCGGCAGCAGCGCCGCATAGTCGGGCGCATAGGGCCGCGGCGCCAGCGCATCGAGCCGCTGGCGGACCGTGCCGGCATCGGCGGGGGCAAGCTCCTGCCCCGGCCCGTCGGCGGTGGCGAGGATCGAGACCGGGCGGTTCGCCTGCTCGGCCAGCGCCACGATCCGCCCCGCCGTCCCGGTGATCGCCGGCCACTGCTCGGCCGACGCCCAGCCATTGTCGACAACGAGGAGCAGCGGGCCGCTGCCGGGCGCCTGCTCCTGGCTCGGCCGGTAGACAGGGCCCGCCAGCGCCACGATCAGCGCCGCCGCGATCAGGCAGCGGAGAAGAATCAGCCACCAGGGCGTCCGCGCCGGCGTCTCCTCCTTCCGCGCGATCTCGAGAAGGAGCCGGGTCGGCGGGAAGCTCTCGACCTTGGGCTTCGGCGGCGTGACCCGGAGAAGCAGCCAGATGAGCGGCAGCGCCAGCAGCGCCAGGAGGATCGGCGGATAGGCGAAGGCGAAGGGCAGCCCGCTCATGCCGCACGCTCCATGGCGGCGCCGGACTGGCCGTGCCGGTCGGCGAGGCGCGCGTGGAGCGCCAGCAGCGGCTCGGTCGCCGGGCGGTCGGTACGGTGGACGAGGAACGTCCAGTCGAGCCGGCGGCAGGTCAGCGACAGGCGCTCGCGGAGGGCGGCGAGCCGCGCCCGGTAGTCCTCACGGTATTGCTCGGCCCGGCCGACGACGTGCCGCGCCCCGGTCTCGGGATCGAGGAACTCGGTGCGGCCGGTGAACGGGAAGGTCTCCTCGATCGGGTCGAGGATCTGGACGAGATGGGCGCGGGCGCCCGAGCGGACGATCGCGTCGAGCATCGCCTCGGTCTCGGCGAGCGGATCGAGGAAGTCGCCGAACAGCGCCACATCGGTGAAGCGGCGGAGGCCGCCGGTCTCGGGCTTCCCCGGCCGGGCATGGGCGAGGTGCTGGGCGAGGCGCTCGGCCGCGTTCCGGGCGAGGATCGGATCGCTCTCGGCGAGGAGGCCGACCCGCTCGCCGGCGGCAGCGAGCAGCTCGGCGAGCGCCAGGAGGAGCACCAGCGCCCGGTCGCGCTTGGTGGTGGACGCGAGCCGCGAGCGGAAATCCATCGACGGCGAGAGGTCGGCCCACAGCCACATCATGTGGGCGGCCTCCCACTCCTTCTCGCGCACGTAGAGATGATGCTCGTCGCGGGCCGAGCGGCGCCAGTCGACGGCCGCGGCCGCCTCCCCCGGCGCAAAGGGCCGGAACTGCCAGAAGGTCTCGCCGCGGCCGGGCACGCGGCGGCCATGCCAGCCGGCGATGACGGTGGCGGACACCCGCCGCGCCTCGATGAGAAGATCCGGCAGCCCGCCGGCGATGCCCTTCGCCTCGGTCAGCGTGCCCCGGACCGTGCTTCTGGCGCCCCGTGCCTCGGAACCGACCGCCATCGCTATCCGATCTTGCCCTTCAGCTCGGCGATGACGTCGGCGAGGGTGATGCCGTCGGCCCGGGCCGCGAAGGACAGCGCCATGCGATGCTTGAGCACCGGCTCGGCGAGGTCCGCCACGTCGTCGAGCGAGGGCGCGAGACGGCCGTCGATCAGCGCGCGGGCGCGCACCGCCAGCATCAGCGCCTGGCTCGCCCGCGGGCCCGGGCCCCAGGCGATCGCATCGGCGAACCTGCCCGCCGCCTCGGCCGGCCGCGCCGAGCGCACGAGGTCGAGGATCGCCTCCACCACCGATTCGCCCACCGGCATCCGCCGCACCAGCGCCTGGATCGCCTTGATGCCCTCGGCATCGAGCACCGCCTCGGTGCGGGCCTCGGATGCACCGGTCGTCTCGAACAGCATCCGCCGCTCGGCCTCGCGGTCGGGATAGAGCACGTCGATCTGGAGGAGGAAGCGGTCGAGCTGCGCTTCCGGCAGCGGGTAGGTGCCTTCCTGCTCGAGCGGGTTCTGCGTCGCGAGCACGTGGAACGGCGACGGCAGGTCGTGGCGCTGGCCGGCGACCGTGACGTGATGCTCCTGCATCGACTGGAGGAGCGCCGACTGGGTGCGCGGGCTGGCGCGGTTGATCTCGTCGGCCATCAGGAGCTGGGTGAACACCGGGCCGGAGACGAAGCGGAAGGCGCGGCTGCCGTCCGGGGCGACGTCCATCACCTCGGTGCCGAGGATGTCCGAGGGCATGAGGTCGGGCGTGAACTGGATGCGGGCCGAGGACAGGCCGCAGACGGTGCCGATGGTCTCGACCAGCTTGGTCTTGGCGAGGCCCGGCACGCCGATCAGCAGGCCGTGGCCGCCGGCGAGGATGGTGATCAGCGTCCGGTCGACCACCGTCTCCTGGCCGTAGATGACCTTGCCGATGGCGGCCCGCGCCGCGCCCACGCGGGCGACGGCCGCCTCGACCTCGGCGACGATGCGGCCCGGATCGACATCGGGATGGGGGTGGCTGAGTGCGCTCATCGACCGGCGGCTTCCCTCTCGTCTACGAACTGGCCGGGGCACGGCTCGACCGGCCGAGTGTTGCATGCGCGACGCTGCGGCAATAGAGATTTGTCGCCGGCCGCGACCTCCGCGCCGATGATCGCGCCGTTCATGAGATAGGGCAAAGCGCGGCAAAACAATGGCTGGCTCCGCGGCGATCGCCGCGAGATCGGAAACCGAGCATGCCGGGCCCGCGCCACGCTTCACCACCACGCTTCACCACAATGTGACGACACCCCTTTCATGACCGGCACGGAACCACGCCTGAGCCCGTTCGCGCCCGGCCCCTTCGCCCACCGCGTGGCCGAGCGCCTTCGCGGCGCCCCGCCCGCGACGTCCTCGGAGCCGCATCCGGCCCTTGCCGGGGACCACGTGCTCAACCCGGGCTTCGCGATGGGCCCCGGGCCCTACCGCGATGCCGCGGTTCTCATCCCGGTCGTCGCCCGCGAGCCCGAGGCGACGGTGCTCCTCACCCTTCGCACGCCGCACCTGTCGAGCCACGCCGGCCAGATCGCCTTCCCCGGCGGCAAGATCGATCCCGAGGACGAGTCGGCCGTCGCCGCGGCGCTGCGGGAGGCCGAGGAGGAGATCGGGCTCGAGCGGGCGCGCGTCACCCCGATCGGCGCCCTTGACCCCTATTTCACCGGCACGGGATACCGGATCGTCCCCGTCGTCGGCATGGTCGACCCTGCCCACCGCCTCACCCTCAACCCCCACGAGGTGGATGACGCGTTCGAGGTGCCCCTGCCGTTCCTCATGTCGCCCGGCAACCACCGCCGCGGCAGCCGCGAGTTCCGCGGCGCGATGCGGTCGTTTTATGAAATGCCGTTCGGTGAACGCTATATATGGGGGGTGACTGCGGGCATCATCCGCGGGTTGTATGAACGGGTGTTCGGATAAATGGCGCGGCTGGTCGCCTTCAACGTGATCTTCTTCCTCCTGCCGTTCGGCGTCTATGCCGGCTGGCTGCTGGCGACGCGGGGCACCGTGGGCGGCGCCAGCGACTGGCCGGTGCGGACCATCACCTGGCTCGCCGTCGGCGGCGCGGTGCTGCTGATCGCCGCCCTCGTCGTCTTCACCCAGTTCGACGCCGGCGCCCCGGGCGGCAAGTACGTGCCCGCGGAGATCATCGACGGCGTCCTCGTTCCCGGACATTTCGAGTAGTCCCGCGGTGGCGACGCCTGCCGACCGCCTTCCCAGCCTCGCGGGCGCCGCCTGGCTGAACGCGCCCGGCGTCCGCCGCGTGTTCGCCGCGGTCGCGCGCGACGGCGACGAGACCCGGGTGATCGGCGGCGCGGTGCGCGACGCGCTCGCCGGCCTTGCCGTCCGCGACGTCGACTTCGCCACGACCGCGCTGCCGGAGACGGTCGCCGCGCGCGCCGCCGATGCCGGCCTCAAGGCCGTCCCGACCGGGATCGAGCACGGTACCGTGACGCTCGTCGTCGACGGGACGGGCTACGAGGTGACGACGCTCCGCGAGGACGTCGACACCGACGGGCGCCACGCCGTCGTCCGCTTCGGCCGGGACTGGACGCGGGACGCGGAGCGCCGCGACTTCACCATCAACGCGCTGTCGGTGGACGCCGAAGGCACCGTCTTCGATCCGCTCGCCGGCTATGGCGACGTGACGGCGCGCCGCGTGCGGTTCATCGGCGACGCCGACCGGCGGATCGCCGAGGACCGGCTCCGGATCCTCCGCTTCTTCCGCTTCAACGCCCAGTTCGGCGAAGCACCCTACGATGCCGCGGGCCTCGCCGCCGCGATTCGCGGCCGAAACGGCATGCGGGCGCTCTCGGGGGAACGGGTCGGCCAGGAGATGCGACGGCTGGCGACGGCGCCCCGCGTGCTCGCCGCGGTCACCGCCATGCAGGACGGCGGCATCCTCCCGGTGATTCTCGCCGGCGTCGCCTGTCTCGGCCCGCTGGCGCGGCTCCTCGCTTTCGAGCAGGCGGCCGCCCTCGCCCCGACGGCGAGCCTCCGGCTCGCCGCGCTCGGCTGCCGCGTCGAGGAGGACGCCGAGCGGATCGCCGACCGGCTCCGGCTCTCCAACGCGGAGCGGGGCGCGATCCGCGCCGCAGTCGCCGCGGCGCGCCAGATGCCGTTCCCGGGCGAGGACCGGCTCGCGCGGCGGCGGCTCTACGCGCTCGGCCCCGGGACGTATCGCGATGCGGTCGCCCTCGCCGCCGCCCGGCGCGACGGCGACGTCGCGGGCTACGCCCTCCTGCATGACCTTCCGGGGCACTGGCCACGGCCCCGCTTCCCGCTCTCCGGCCGCGACGCGCTCGCCGCCGGCCTCGGCCCGGGCCCTGCGGTCGGCGCGGCGCTCAGGGACATCGAGGCGTGGTGGATCGCCGAGGACTTCGCCCCCGACGAGGCCACGCTCCGGGCCCGCCTCCGGGAGATCGCCGCGGCGTAGCTGCGTCGTTTCCAAGCTTCGCGATGCAGCGTAGATTGCCGCATTCCGGGCGACACGGCCCGGGTCCAGCAAGGAGCGCGGTGATGGCGAAGGGGACGATGCGGCCGGCCAAGGAGAAGCGGAAGCCGAAGGCCGAGAAGAACAAGAAGCCCAAGGGCGGGGCACCGGCACCGATGGCGCCGAAGCCCGCCGACAAGAAGTAGGACCATGCCGAAGCGCTGCCCGCCCGGCGGCGCTTCGACCGGCCGGCGTCAGGCGCCGGCGAGCACCGGCTGCCGCGGCCGGACCTCGGCGGAGTAGTCCTCCATGAGGTTCTTCGAGATTTCCGCGGGGGTGAACTTGTAGGGCCCGATCTCGGAGACCGGCGTCACCTCGGCGGCGGTGCCGGTGAGGAAGGCCTCGGAGAAGGTCGCCATCTCCTCGGGCATGATCACCCGCTCCACCACCTCGTAGCCGCGGCGCCTGGCGAGATCGATCACCGTCCGCCGCGTGATGCCGTCGAGGAAGCAGTCCGGGGTCGGGGTGTGGAGCACGCCGTCCTTGACGAAGAAGACGTTGGCGCCGGTCGCCTCGGCGACCTGGCCGCGCCAGTCCAGCATCATGGCGTCGGCATAGCCCTTCCGCTCCGCCTCGTGCTTCGACAGCGTGCAGATCATGTAGAGGCCCGTCGCCTTCGACCTGGACGGCGCCGTCGCCGGGTCGGGCCGGCGATACTTGGCGAGATCGAGGCGGATGCCCTTCAGCTTCTCCTCGGGCTTGAAGTAGGAGGGCCACTCCCACACCGCGATCGCGAGGTTGATGCGGTTGTGCTGGGCCGAGACCCCCATCATCTCGCTGCCGCGCCAGGCGATCGGCCGCACATAGGCGTCCTCGTGGCCCTGCCGCTTCAGCAGCTCCTCGGTGGCGGCGTTGATCTCCTCCACCGAATAGGGGATCTCGAAGCCCAGGATCCCGGCCGAGCCGTGCAGGCGCCGGGTGTGCTCGTCGAGCTTGAAGACGGTCCCGCCATAGGCCCGCTCGCCCTCGAACACGCCGCTGCCATAGTGGAGCCCGTGCGACAGTACATGGATGGTCGCATCCTTCCACGGCACGAACTCGCCGTTGAGCCAGATGACACCGGGACGGTCGCTAAAGGGCTGGGCCATGGTCTACCTCCTGAACGACCGCTCATCTAGAACCGGCAGGTCCAGCCGGGGCGGCCTTTTGCTTCGTGCACCGTTCGTCGATATGGTGCCGGCGACGCATCCTGACATCCGACGCGCGCTTCGCAAAGCGTGACCGATTGTTTCGTCGCTACCGGTCTTCAGGTAACAAACGACCTAAAATATGTCAACATGGCTGACGTAAATTTCAAGGCAGAAGACGACCCCTCGCGACAGGCCGGCCCCGGCGGAGCGCTCATCCGCGAGCCGCTCACCAACCTGGACAGTCCGGAGGTCCCGTTCATCGAGCTGCTGTTCTTCGCCTATCGCGACTTCACCTCCGATCCCGATGCCGTGCTCGAAGCGTACGGCTTCGGCCGGGCGCACCATCGCGTGGTGCATTTCGTCAACCGGCATCCCGGAATCCGGGTCGCGGACCTCCTCGACATCCTCAAGATCACCAAGCAGAGCCTCGGGAGAGTGCTCAAGCAGCTCGTCGACGGCGGCTTCATCGAACAGGTGCAGGGCCCGCAGGACCGGCGCCAGCGGCTGCTTTTTCCGACCGAGGCGGGCCGGGCGCTGGCGCTGCGCCTGCTCGCGCCGCAGGAGCGCCGCATTGGCTCGGCACTCGATCTGCTCAGCCCGGAGGAGCGGCGCGGGGCGGAGCGCTTCCTCAGGACCATCATCGACGCCGGCGAGCGCGACAAGGTCGCGCGGCTCGTCGGCCAGTGACAATGGACCGCACGCCATGTCGACGCTTCCCTATGAACCGCAGGCGGCAGACGTCGCGCCGCATGTCCTGATCATCGACGACGACAGCCGCATCCGCGAGCTGCTCGCCAAATATCTGGGCGACCACGGCTTCCGCGTGACCACGGCATCGAACGCGGCGGACGCGCGCCACCGCCTCTCCGGCCTCGCCTTCGATCTCCTGATCGTCGACGTGATGATGCCGGGCGAGAGTGGCATGGAGCTGACCAAGAGCCTCCGGGAGACGATGTCGGTCCCGATCCTCATGCTCACCGCGCGCTCGGAGGCGGACAGCCGCATCGAGGGCCTCGAGAACGGCGCCGACGACTATCTCGCCAAGCCGTTCGAGCCGCGCGAGCTGCTGCTGCGCCTCAACAACATCCTCAAGCGCGGGCAGCCGTCGGCGACGCCGCTGATCGAGGTGGTGCGCTTCGGGCCGTTCACGTTCCACCGCGAGAAGCTGGAGCTGAAGCGGGGCAGCGATCCCGTCCATCTCACCGATCGCGAGCGCCAGATCATGGGGATCTTCGCCGCCGTGCCGGGCGAGACGGTGCCGCGCACCGAGCTGATCGGCAATGACGGGCCCTCGGGCGAGCGCACCGTCGACGTCCAGATCAACCGCCTGCGCCGGAAGATCGAGCCGATCCCGCCAATCCGATCTATCTCCAGACGGTGCGCGGGATGGGCTACCGGCTCACCATCGCCTCCTAGGCGCCGGCGATGACCGTGGCCGAATCCGCGATGCAGCCGATCCGCGGCCTCCGCATCGCGTGGCGGCGCTTCGCCCGCGGCCTCGGCGACCTGATGCCGAAGGGTCTCTTCGCCCGCTCGCTGATCATCATCATCGCCCCGGTGGTGCTGCTCCAGGCGCTGGTCGCCTTCGTCTTCATGGAGGAGCACTGGCAGCAGGTGACGGCGCGGCTCTCGGCCGCCGTGGTGGCCGACATCGCCGCCGTCGTCGACCTGATCGAGCGCAGCCCGGCCGAGGACGACCTCGACGACATCACCAAGATCGCCAAGCGCCGGCTGGGGCTCAACATCGCGATCCTGCCGCCGGGGCCGCTGCCGCCGGCGGCGCCCAAGCCGTTCTTCGACCTCCTCGACCGGAACTTCAGCCGGGCGCTGACCAAGGAGATCGGCAAGCCGTTCTGGATCGACACGGTCGGCCGCTCGAACCTCATCGAGATCCGCATCCAGCTCCCCGACCACACGCTCCGGGTCTTCGCCCGGCGCAGCCAGACCTACGCCTCGAACTCGATGATCTTCATTTCGTGGATGGTCGGCACCAGCCTCGTCCTGCTCGCCATCGCGATCGTCTTCCTGCGCAACCAGATCCGCCCGATCCTGCGCCTCGCCCATGCCGTCGACGACTTCGGCAAGGGCCGCGCCGTCGACGACTTCCCGCCGCGCGGGGCGCGCGAGGTGCGCGCCGCGACCGCCGCGTTCCACGACATGCGGGAGCGCGTCGAGCGCCAGATCGAGCAGCGCACCGAGATGCTGGCCGGCGTCAGCCATGACCTGCGCACCATCCTCACCCGCTTCCGGCTCCAGCTCGCCCTGATCGAGGACAGGGTCGACGTCGACCCGCTCAAGAAGGACATCGACGACATGAACCGGATGCTCGAGGGCTATCTCGCCTTCGCGCGCGGGGACGCCGACGAGGCGACGGCGGAGACCGACATCGACATGATGTTCAGCGAGCTCGCCTCCGAGGCGCGGATCACCGGCCACCAGACGGTGATGAACTTCACCGGCGCGCCGGTGGTCAAGGTGCGCCCGCAGGGCTTCAAGCGCTGCCTGATGAACCTCGTCAAGAACGCCTGCCGCCACGGCAAGCGCGTGGTGGTGACCGGCATCCACGAGCACGGATTCCTCACCGTGTTCGTCGACGACGACGGCCCGGGCATCCCCCCCGAGGAGCGCGAGGACGTGTTCCGGCCGTTCTACCGCGGCGATCACGCCCGCAACATCGACGAGAGCGGCACCGGGCTCGGCCTCTCCATCGCCCGCGACGTGGCGCGGAGCCACGGCGGCGACATCCGGCTCGACACGAGCCCGATGGGCGGCCTTCGCGTCTCGGTCACGATCCCGGCCTGACCGCGGACGCTACTCGTCGCGCGTGAAGACGTATTCCTGCGACTCCATCGTGAAGTCGATGGCGAGCTTCCGATACGTCCCGGAGCCGTCGATCCGGAACTGCGCGAAGCCCAGCGGCAGGGGCCCGAAGCTGGCCGCGATCACCGCCATCTCGCCCTCCGGCACGAGTCCGACCGTGAAGGTGTCGCCATTCCACGGCTCGAGCCGGAGCGTCGCCCCGGTCGGCAGGGCGAGGTTCAGCGCGTCGCCGTCGACCGTCGCGTTCGACGTCCCGAACACGGGGTTCGACCAGTCGCCGGCAAAGGACGAGAGCGGAATGGAAGGGAGCGCCCCCGCCGGCCGCTCGAACGCCTTCGCCATCGCTGCGGCGGCCGTCTTCGCTGCCTCGAGGTCGATCGCCGCGTAGTCGATCTCGGGATTGCCGAGCAGGCGGTCGAGCGTCCATCTTCCGATCGCGTCGGGCAGGCCGGCATGCGCCTGGTTGGTGAGGACGATGACGCCGACATCCTCGCCCCGGGCAAGGCCGATATAGCTTCCGAACGCGACCGTCCCGCCGTTGTGCCAGGTGATCTCGGCATTGGGCGTCGACTCGATGATCCAGCCCATGGCGTAGGACGCGCCCTTGCGGATCGGCACCCGCGGCGCCAGCGTGACGGCGAGAGCGTCGGAAGACACCAGCCGCCTGCCCTCGAAGGTGCCGTCGGCCAGCTGGACCCGCACCCAGCGCTGCAGGTCGTCGATGGTCGAGTTGATCTCACCGGCGCCGGCATAGTCGTAGGGCATCAGCCGGTTGAACGGGACCTCGACCGACCCTTCGGGGCTCCACAGGTACCCCTGCGCATGATCGGGCGCCGCTTCGATCCCTTCCATCGTCCAGCTCGTGTCGGTCATCCCGAGCGGGCGCAGGATCTCGCTCTCCAGGACCTCCGACCAGTCGCTCCGGCCGAACGCCTTCGCGAGGATCCGCGCGGCAATGAGATGGGTGATGTTGGTGTAGGTGAACGCCGCCCGGAAGCTGGTCGCCGGCTCGACGTGGCGGAGGGAGGCGATCTTCTCCCCGACGTCGGCGCCGAGCATGCCGTACATGTCGTTGGCGAGCGGTGGCAGGCCCGAGCGCTGCGCCAGAATGTCGAACATCCGGAACTCGCCGGTGACCCAGTGGTCCATGAGCCGGAAGCCGGGATCGAGGTCGACGACGCGATCGTCCCAGGCGAGGCGGTCGCGGTCGACGCCGATCGCCATCGCGGCGGCGAGGAAGGCCTTGGTGTTGGAGCCGATCTGGAAGACGGTTCCGGTGGTCACCGGCTCGCCGCCCTCGCCGCGCCTGCCGAAGCCCCTGCCGTAGACCAGCCGGTCGTCGGTGACGATGCCGATCGCGAGGCCGGGCAGGTCGAACGCCGACATGCCCTTCTCGATATAGGCCTCGAGCGCGGGCGCGATCTCCGCCACCCGCTGCGCCATCGCGTCGTCGGCGCGCGCGGCACCGTGGAGGGAGATCGCCGACACCACGACGAGCGCCAGTCCGAACAGCCGCGCGCCCCCTCGCGACACGGTCCGGAATCCGGGAAGGGGCAAGGTCATGGCACTTCTCCGTGGCCGGTCGAAGCGGAACCCACGGACGGGCGCGGGCGCGAAGCCCGGACCTTCCCATGGCGCACCGGGCACCGCAACCGAGGCCGCGTCAGGAAGCGGGCTTCGCCCCCGTCGTCACCCGGTCGAGCGGCAGGTCGAGCGCCCAGAACACGCCCTCGGGCCGGAACTCGTAGGTGACGTCGCCGTGCAGCGACTGGGCGACGTTCCGCTGGATGACGATGCTGCCGAAGCCGGTCCGGGTCGGCTCCGACACGGGGGGGCCGCCGCTCTCGACCCACTCCATGCGCATGCGGGGCGGATCGCCGCCGGTCTCGCGCCAATGGATGCTGACCTTCCCGCCCGGCGCGGACAGCGCGCCGTATTTCGAGGCATTCGTGGCGAGCTCGTGCAGCGCGAGCCCGACCGACTGCGCCGCGTCGGGCGCGAGCTCGACCTGCGGCCCGCCGACGGCGAGGCGGGACTTGTTGCCCGCGACGAAGGGCATCAGGTGGGCGTCGACCAGCTCGGCGAG
>Ga0182738_1003069_pt1 | contig 19326 bp, 18 predicted proteins | sample eDN5th30CBELigMG_FD_128876 | JGI IMG/M metagenome (GOLD analysis project Ga0182738, IMG submission 128876) | Enriched Miracle-Growth compost microbial communities from Emeryville, California, USA - eDNA 5th pass 30_C BE-Lig MG (version 2)... ... | reverse complement strand
TTTTGATTTTTATTTATTTACTAGAGTTCTCTATATTTTATGAACAATCATTCAATAAGTCAAATTACTTTTCCCTTGAGTTTAAAATGTGTACACTATCATTGAAGGAGAGTGATATATATGCAAGCCATTACAACATCTGAACAGTTTAATGAAATTATCGCATCTGAACAACCTGTAATCGTAAAGTTCTATGCAGGTTGGTGCCCAGACTGCACACGTATGAACATGTTTATCGATCCAATTATTGCAGAATATGATCAATATACATGGTATGAAATTAACCGAGACGATTTCCCTGAATTAGCAGAAAAATATCAGGTTATGGGAATTCCAAGTTTATTAATCTACAAAAACAGCGAAAAACTAGCACACTTACACAGTGCAAATGCAAAATCACCAGAAGACGTAAAAGAATTCTTAAATGCACAAGCTTAATTGATAGTTCGTATGTTTAGCTGTGAATAGAGTGTTAATTGGATACTTTATTCACAGCTTTTTCTTTGCTTTTAAGCATTGTTTATGTTGATCATATTGAAAGGGAATGAATGGAATGCCTTTTGTTAATATAAAAATCACAAACGAAGATGTTACACCAGAAAAAAAAGCTGCCCTTATTAAAGGAGCAACTCAGTTACTTGTTGATGTACTAGGCAAAAATCCTGCCACTACAGTCGTTGTTATTGAAGAAATCGACACTGACAACTGGGGTATTGGTGGAGAAACTGTAACAAATAGAAGAAAAGAAGGAAAATAATTAGAATTTAAAGTGGAAAAATGGATTTTTTCCACTTTCCCAATATACTTTCCCTTTTAATCTACTTCTCAACTTTTATAATGTTATAAAATTCCTCCAGCTTATGTATTTCATAAGTAGGTGTAATCTCAGGATGTTTATAGTCACGTCCCTTTATATTTACCCAGCATGTATCAATTCCTGCATTCCACCCACCTATTACGTCTGCACTGAAGGAGTCACCAATGATTAATGTTTCCTTTAGATTAATACTTTCAACTTGTGAAAATACAATATCAAAAAATTCCTTCATCGGTTTTTGGTAGCCTGTGTCTTCAGAAACAAACACTTTTTTAAAGTATGGTGCTAACCCAGAATCCGTTAGTCTCTTCTGTTGTGTATTGGATGCTCCATTTGACACAACATATAAATCAAATTCCACATGTAATCTTTGAATTAATTCGATGGCGCCTTCTATTAAATGATGACCTTCCGATAGGTATTCATTATATTTCTTCTGTAAGGCAACTCCATCTACTTGAATTCCATATTGTTCAAATAGTAGAGCAAAACGTGTATTGACTACTTCATCGCGGTCAATCTCATCATTTTCATAAGCTCTCCACAGTGAATCATTTAACTTTTTATAATTGGCTTTAATTTCTGGTGTTAGTGTAACTTGTTGAAGGTTAAAAAGTTTTTGTAAGGCAACATCCTCTGAAGCACCAAAATCCAATAAAGTATCATCTAAATCAAATAACAAAGTTTTATAACGTACCATTTCTCTTCCCCCTAAAACACAACTACCTTATTCTTTATTTTCTAATTAAATTATATCATTCTTTTGTACAGAATAATTCCTATCCAATATGATAAAGAAAGAAGGTAGGTGAAGAAATGAAAGTACAACTAAATATTCAAGGGATGTCGCAATATAGCCAAAGTGTAAATGCTCAAATCCAAAACTCTGCTTGTGGCCCAACTACTGTTTTTGTCATATTAAATTATTATCGTATTCAATCCTCAAGTATAAAAGATATCAATAGTCTTTATCAGTTACTCGGTGGAACAAAGATAGGTTTATTTAAATGGCGACTCATAAAAAATTTACGAAAGCTATTAGGGGACAATTGGGATGTAAGAAGCTGCACACTTCATGAAAGTCTTAAAGAACTTGAAAGTGGAAGACCCGTTGCAATGAAATTTGATAAACACTTTACATTACAATGGTTTACAAAACCAACCTTCCGTTATCATTGGGTCCCGCTTATTGGGTATGAAATTATAAATGATGAATTATATTTAATCCTTCACGATAATGGCAACAGATACCGTGATAGCCAAATTAGGAAGGTGCGCTATTCGGATAATCATAAAATATTAAGCTTCGTAAAAATAGAGCCGAAGTGAGAACAATTCACTTCGACTCTAGAATTTATACTAAAGAATATAAAGATCTAGCATGTTTTGCAATCAAGCTAAAGCCTTTACTTTCAAGACGTTCAAATGTTTCTTGTGCATAATCCCCTAATACGAGCTGTTCTAGGTTAGCGTTAATTTGCATTTCTCTTTGGATTTTAGCTAACTGATGAGATAGCTTCAACATTTCAAGATTTTCACTGATTTTATTTCGTTGTGCTGGTTTTAGGGCATCTAGATTTTCCAATACACCGTGAATCGATCCGTAGTTTTGAATTAGTTGTAACGCTGTTTTTGGCCCAATACCCTTTACCCCTGGATATCCATCACTCGTATCCCCCATAAATGCTTTAACATCAGCAAATTTGTAAGGTTCGATTAAGTATTCTTCTTTGAAACGTTCTTCTGTATAGTTGTCATACTCGGAATATCCTTTTTTCGTAAAGGCTATTTGCGTTGCAGGATTAAGTAATTGCAGCAGATCCTTATCGCCTGAAATAACCGTAATCGAAGACTCATCTTTCCACTTTTCAATCATGGAACCAATCATATCGTCTGCTTCCATCCCGACTTCTCCAAAATTTTTCCAGCCAATCATTTCAGAGACCTCTTTAGCCATATCGAATTGGGGTAGCATCTCTTCAGGTGGTGCCGGGCGGTTTGCTTTATAGCCATCGAAGATTTCATTGCGGAATGTTTGTGAACCCATATCCCAACATACAGCTAAATGTGTTGGTTTATAAATCGATTGTGCCGTTAATACATGTCTGGCAAATCCTTGTACTCCGTTTGTCGGTGTCCCATCTGCTAAACGAATATAATGCCCCATTGCACTTGAGGCAAAGAAGGAACGAAATAATAAGGCCATCCCATCTACTATTAAAAGATGCGGTTTATTTGTCATCATGAAAAATCCTCTCTAAATCTAGTGTACTTATTATATCAAAACTATCGTGCCATTAGATGACAATTAAATTGTTAATTAATTCGTATATCCCACTACTTTAGTAGAATTGAGAATATTTTCTTTCCTAATAACTAAGTCGTTTTTTCAATCCTTTTAAATTAAGTTGTAAAAGCATCTGGCTAAAAAAGGACTTGGAGATATAGCCTGAGAAGACCGTTACTAGCTTTCCATCAAAGGCTTCTTTCAATTGCTCCAATTTTGTTAACTCTTTAATATCACCAAAATCGTATATTTTATATCCTTCATCACAAAAGTGTTTCATATTTTCACAACATAAAAAATAATTTGCACCTTGTTTAGTACTCATTTCGGTTAAATCATGGATGTCATTATACAATGCCATGACCATCTCTTTTCCAACAACATAAGCTCGATAATAAATAGATTCCTTTTGTTCATTTTCAACCTTTGTTAGGATTAAGCCACCTTGCTCTCGGAGAAGCTTCATCGTTTGTATATCAAAATTGCTTAGTTTTCGAGCGTTCATTTGTTTTGCCTTTTCGTTATAAAATTGTTGGAATTCTTCAATTTCCTTATCGGTTGGATGAGTGAATCTAGATATGTTCCAATTTTCGTTTATAAGATGAATCTCTTTACCAGACACATACGGAAATATATCTGGTTCGTATTGTTTTAAATCAATATGAAGTGTCTTCTTCCCATGAAGCTTGCGACTTGGTTTTAAAATATGCGTATAACATACAATCTTCGGTTCATATCTACTGTCGTACTTAAATTCTTGAAAATAAACCTGATCAAGTGGCAAAGCAAATAATTTTCTACTAATTAGTAACACGAACTGTCACTCCTTTATTCCACTATTTTTATATTATGAATGAATGCAAAACTATTAATCACTATCACAAAATAAATTTATCCGTTCATCTAATAGATTTGTCAATATCGTAAACACTAAGAATTGTAAAAGGAAAATATTTTACAAGTATAATTTTTGTTATAAAATAATACGAAAAATATTTCCTAGGGAATAAATCATCTACCGCATAACGCTTGTCAGGATATGTTTTTATCAAAAATAGAGCCGATTTTCACGATGCTTTTAAACTATAGTTTTAATGGATTCTGTATACCATTTATCATAGGCATTCTCCATTCCTATCCCTCCCCCAAAAATTACTTTGATAGATTACCTAATAGAGTGCTTAATAGTTTTTATGGATAATTCTGTTAGACCTATTAATCTAAGTATTAACAAAAACTTCAATTATATTCCTTAATAAGGAAAAACATTTAGGGTTTTAACAATAAAAAAAGAACCCTTTCCAGAGAAAGAGTTCTATTATTCATTCCGTTTCATATCTCGAATGGCTTGTATAGACAATCGAACAAGTAAAACAGCGCACAAAAACAAACCAAAATAAGCAGCTATATTTAAGTAAATTGCATAAGCCATGTTTACGAATTGAGATATTGCTAATAAAGCAACGGAGATTACTCCAAATGTAATACCTACAAATAGTAAAACGAATCTAGAAAATAACTGTGTGATGAATTTCGTATTATTTTTGTCTGAGAAAATATCATGATGTAAGATAACTTTTCCATCTTCAACTCGTTTGAACATCTGGTCTACTCTTCGAGGAATTTTTCTTAAGTTTGGTAATAGTAATGCTAGTTCCTCTTCTAATTTTTGTTTTGCCACACGTGGTTCCACAAAAGGTTTTTTCAACGAAAGTTTCAAAAAAGTATTTGAATAAATTTTTGCTTCTTCAAATATGTTAAAGTTTCTATCAATAATACGTAAAGTCCCATCCAATGTAACAATGACACGTAATGCAAGACTAACAGACGGATAGAATTGTAAACCAAAATCTCGAATAACGGAGAAAATCGAATAAACAATCTCATCTGTTCGAATCCGTTCCACATAAGAGATTCTTAAAATAATCTGACCGATTGCTTGCTCTAATTCAAGACGATCTACATCACTCCGATTTTTGACTAATAACGAAATCCCGTCAAATAAAATAGAAGCATCACTCTGTTGAATACCAATGAAAAAGAGTTTTAACCCTTCTTGTTGAGAGGCAGATAATCGACAAACAGCGCCAAAATCTAATAATGTAATCTCTTTATTTGCTACATCATAATAAATATTTCCAGGATGTGGATCAGCATGGAAAATTCCAGATACTAAGGCTTGCTCTAGATAAGAAAAGAGTAAGGTTTCAGCAATATCATGACGATTCACCACTTTTTCCAGGGGTAGGTTCGCCACACTCGTTCCCTGTCCCAAATCCATTACAAGAATATTTTCATTACTATATTCTTCATAGACTTTTGGGATATTCACCTTTAACATACTTTTCTTCAAGACATTATTTATCTGTGTCATGTTTCGGGCTTCTATTTTAAAATCAATCTCTTCTCTCAAAGAAGTAGCAAATCCTTCAGCTAAATCCCTGAACCCTAAACTTTCAGCCCATTGTGATTTACTAGTTATCCAATTTGCAAATTCCATTAAAATACTTAAATCTTCCCGCATGATAACTTTCACATCAGGACGTAACAATTTTACAACGACTTGATGATTTGTTTCTCGTAAAATCGCTTTATGTACTTGACCAATAGAAGCTGCTGCAATAGGTGTCATGTTAAAAGTAGAGAATACTTCATTCACTTCACCATGTAGATTTTGTTTTAAGATTTCTTGCACTTGTTCTTCTGAAAGTGTCGTGACATTTTGTTGTAACTTTTCTAATTCTTCTATAAAAATTGGTGAAAATAATTCTTTTCTTGTAGAAAGTACTTGTCCGAATTTTATAAAGATGCCCCCACATTGCTCCAATGTCTCCCTTAAAGCAATGGCCAGCTCCCGATCAGAATCTCGATTTCTAGCATACTTCACTGTTCTTGTAATGCCATTGGTTACAGCAATTTTGAAAACAGTTCGTAGTCGTTTTTGATGTCTCCAATAGCCTATCAATTTTTTAATTAGTGATTTTTTGCCTGTATGACGACCCGTTTTTTCATCGAATTCCAAAGGCTCAAAAAGTTCAAAGAATAAATAGATTAACATGGAAATGAGCAACATGCTTCCAATCCACAGTATTGTCGCAACATTGACTACACTATTTACGGTACTAAAGGAATTTTCTGTTCCTTTTAAATACGTATACCAATAAATAAAGGTTGTAAAAGAAACACTAATAAAAACAGAAAGGATTCTCTTTATGAGATTGACGCTAGGGCCAATTAGTCGACCACTTATAAAAAAGATAAATATGGTAACGAGTACTATTAAAAGGATTGGTTTAATGAATGTCATTCCCTACACTCGCTTTCTCTTATCGATTTCTATTCAGCTATTGTGCAATCTACTGTAACTACTACATTACCTCTTAATGCTCTACTGATCATGCAACTTTCTTCCGCTTTTAATGCTAACCGTTCAGCAATTCTCTTATTTGAATCACTTACTTCCTGCAAAGTTATTTCAATATGATGGATTATTTTCTTATATGTAAAAACATTATTTTCGACTTGTACTATACCTTCTGATTGTAGAGAAAGGCGGCTCTTTACATTTGAACGCTCCAGCATTGCTGCTAACGAAATAATATAACAACTCGCCGCTGCGCTTAATAGTAATTCATCAGGATTTGTTCCTATACCTGGTCCTCCCATTTCGCTAGGAATTGACATCGTGGTTTTCAATTTTTCACAGTGAATTTCTCCTGTATCATTTCTTCCACCATCCCAGCTCGTTTGAAGTTTAAAAATGTGTTCTACGCTATTAGCCATTTCTTTCCACTCCTTTCCCCTAACTATACCATTCAATACATTCTGATGATAATTAAAAACTATACTATTCATAGATAAATGAATGATTTAATGCCTATTTACTATAAATAACGAAAGGACCCACATAAAGTGAATCCCTTTAGTAAAAAACAATATTTTATTTCATGATAAGCCCGCTTTTAATCTTCTAACTGTATTGTTTTTGTTGTTAAATTTGAAGTCAATCCAACTGAATGTACGATAATTTCTTTTGAACCTTTTGTAAAGACAACTCCATGTAGCTGACCTCGTTCAAAAATAGCTCCCCCACCATCAATCCCCAATTTCTTTCGGCAAGGGGATACCCAGACATTACTTGATTTATCCTCATTTAATAAAACTGTTGGTGTGTGTCCAAAAACAACAATTTCCTTCGCCTTATGTGGAGCATTATAGAACTCTTCTCGAATCCAATAAAAATCTTCTTCTTTTGTATTACGGAAATTTTCTTCTTTTGAAGAAATCCCTGCATGGACAAAAAGGAATGGACCCCATAGATAAAAGCGACGTAAGCCCTTCATAAAGCTCACGATTTTTGACTGTTCTTTTTGAATCTTTGTTGTAACCTCTTTCACAGAAAAATTGTCGGAGGCAATATTCAGATTAGGATCATTGCATATGCTTTGTATCGTAGCAGCTCCCCCAACTTTTGGATTAAAATAAAATTCAGAAATTTCTTCTGGTTTATCAAGCCATCCTAAAAATAACTGTTCATGATTTCCACTTAATGTGACAACATCGTAATCATCCGCTAATTGTATGACTTTTTGTAATACCTTTAAACTATCGGGTCCCCGATCAATGTAATCACCAAGGAAGACTAGTTGTTCTTCTTTTGGATTCCATTTTGTTAATATCGATTCCAATAAACTATAACCACCATGTATGTCGCCTATTACAAAAACTTTATCCAATTACACGCACCCCATTTAAATAAACAAGCATAATAAATTTTACGGTAAAACTTAAAAAAGTCACCCTTAAGTCTCATTATTCACTCTATTCTAACTATATCATATTCAATTGGAAAATTTTTAATATCTATGTAAATAGTAGAACTAAAATAAGAAATAAGGTATATATATACGCTAGTTATAACAGTCTGGTTTTATTAAGTTCCCAAAAAGTCGTGAAATATCTTGACTTCCAACATCAAAATTTCTTTTTTTTTAATATATGTCTAGACAATCCTATAATTACCTTGTATAATAAAGCTTATAATAATTATATTGCTTCATATCTAATGAATTCACATGTTACAAAAAGTAATCGTGAACGTTCGGTACTTTTTGTAATGTGTGAATTTTTTTATAGTATTTTGAAGTAATTAATTATTGATTAAATTTTTTGGAGGTCTATTATTATGACACAAGGTACAGTAAAATGGTTTAACTCAGAAAAAGGTTTTGGATTTATCGAAGTTGAAGGTGGAAACGACGTATTCGTACACTTCTCTGCAATCCAAGGCGAAGGTTTCAAAACTTTAGAAGAAGGTCAAAAAGTTGAATTCTCAGTTGAAGAAGGAAACCGTGGACCACAAGCTTCTAACGTAACTAAACTATAATTTGAAGCTCAAAGGGCAATCTCAGTTATGAGATTGCCCTTTTTTTAATTATTAAATATTTGCTTGATTAAGCTGTAATACTCTGACTGTGTTGCACACGAAATATCGTCATTTCCCCACTTTTTACAATTGTTCATAATTGTTTCAAACGAACTAGGTTTACTAATTAAGTAGCCTTGTACCGCATCGCATTCACTATTAAGTAAATAATTAAATTGCTCCATTGTTTCTACCCCTTCAGCAACAACATTTAGTTTTAAATGTTTCGCCATTGAGATAATTAAGTCAACTAATGGTTCATGTTCATGCTCATTCATGTTATTGACAAATTCACGATCTATTTTCAAACAATCAATTGGTAAATCTTTTAAATAAGATAAGGATGAGTATCCTTTCCCGAAATCATCTAAAGCAATGGTTACCCCTAATGCTTTTAAATCATGTAAAATTGGCATTAAAAAGTTTTTATCCATCGTCATCGTTTCTGTTATTTCCAGTTGTAAACTTTCTGGAGATAGTTTTGTTTCATTTAAAATTGTACTTACGATTTGAACAAAATTTTCATGGAATAGTTGACCAAGTGATAAGTTAACTGCAACCGTAACTGGTTGATTTATCCTCTGTTGTAGTTCCTTTGTTTGTCGACAAGCTGTTTCTAGTACCCATTTTCCAATCGGAACAATTAAACCCGACTCTTCTGCAATTGGGATAAAGTCTGACGGAGGAATTAACCCTTTATTTGGATGCTTCCAACGGACAAGAGCTTCCATAGCTATATTATGCTTTGTTTTTAATTTTAACTGTGGCTGATATTGTAGAAACAATTCGTTGTTTTGGATTGCTTGGTATAAATCTTTTTCTAACAGTAGTTGTTCTTCACGAACACATGACATGGAGGGCTCATAAAAAGAAAATTGTTCTGGTACTTTTCTTGCTTCGTACAGAGCAAATTGAGCACATTTCATTAAATATTCCGCTGACTCTGCATCTTCAGGGTAATAGGCAATTCCTATATTCACGGTAATATTGAGAGAGAAATGTTGAATGCTAAATGGTCTCTCCATCAGCTCAATAAGCTGCTTACTAAGACTAAGAAAATCCTCTTTTTCAATTTTACTTTCTATTAAGATTAAAAATTGATCCTCTTGTAATTTTCCAATTGTATGATGAGGAAATAACTTTTGTAATCGTTCTGCTATTAACTCTAGCATTCGGTTTGTATAAAATGACCCCAAAGAACTTTTTAATGTTGTTAATCGATCCACTTCAAAAACTAAAATTGCTTTCCTTGATTGATCTTTGCGTAAATGTTCGTTTATTTTTTTCAATAAAAACCGTTCATTTGGTAGCTTTGTAACTTCATCATAGTAAGACATAAAATGTTTTTCTTTTTCTGAATCCGTTAATTTTTGTTCTGTATCCTGTAATGTTTTAATAGTACCTTTATATATCGAGTTAATACAAATCGCTAAATATAGCAATAAAATAATAACAATAGTGAAGATCATTCCAATTGAAAATGAATTCAATTCTGAAAATATTAGAATACTAACTAAAGCAAGGGCTATTAATCCAATTGCTACATAGACAATATTTCTTCTATAAAGGTAAGAATAATTTTCATTTGTATTCATCATTATCCCCCCAACATTCTTATATCAATATAACTAATCAAATTAAAAATTTCATAGGTAAATAGAAATAATGAAATTTCTTTCTAGTAGTTACTTTTTATTTAAACTTAATTAGGGGGGGATATAATCTTTTGTACACTATTTTATACTTCTTCAGTTATCTGATTTTTTTCCAACTTTATTCAATAAATCCTCTAAATCCGCTTTGTATTTACGATAGATATTTTCGTGCCCTAAAGTTTGAAAAATTGTAAAGGCACGATTACATTTCTCCATGCCCTCGGGGATTGAATTCTCAACAATATCTAGCATACCTTCGTAATAGATAATGAGTGTCTGCTCGAAGAAATCGGAAACTTTCCTATAATATTTTTTAGTTGCATCTAATACAACCTTAGAATATTGAAAGCCATCGTTTTTAAAACTACATTCTAAAAGGTTAAAGAACAAATAGCTTAACATATTTTTATCTAAATTTAAGCCTTTATATTTATCTGCACGATTTAATAAATTTTTCGTCATTAAAAAGGCTGTTTCAGGAGGAAATAAGATAAGAAAATTGTTTAATATAACTAACTCGTGGTAACACCACTCATCCATACTTAAGAGATAATCTGTAATTTCCTTAATATATTCTTTATTGATTTTATTTGGATCTAAATCATTCTCCATGCAATCGCAAAGAATAAATAAATGCCTTAGGAAAAGGTCCCCGCTTTGCTCGTATTGTTTATTAACTTTCTCTTTGATAATTGATATTTCTTCCTTATTACCTGCATAAAACAATTCAATTACTTTATTAAATTCATCCATTTTAGATGATTTTTTATAATCATTTTTTATGTAAAAAAATTCATTATACGTGACATTACAATATTCAAGAATTTCCGTTAATTTATCGGAAGAAATACTATTCTTCCCTGATTCTATTCTTGCTATATAGGGACGTGTCATTCCGATTGCATTTGCTAATTCTTGTTGTGTGATTTTTTTATTTGTACGAATATATTTAATAACCTGTCCTATTTCCATTACATACGCCCCTCTCTCACTGTGTATAATATAGTTTACAAGACTACCTTATTTTAACTCTTTCTAGTACAATTTCATTATATTAAATTTCTTATGAAAGGAATGAACGACTTTGAAAAAGAATTTTTCTATCATTAAATTAGCAATTATTGCTGCTGCTCTTTTTGTCACTACTACTCCAGAAATTAAACCTCTAGTTTGGTTAATTGGATACGAGTAAACTTCAATCAATTTTATCTATTAAATACTTCTAGTTAATACTTGTCTTTTAACTACCAGTCTGTAATTGTTATTCCTCCTTTTAATAGGAGGTTTTTTTATTCCTAGCTCTCATGGACTAATTATAAATATAAGATAAAAACCGCGCCATGATTATGCCTAACGCGGTTTAATTTAATTATTTTAAACTATTTAACATTCACTTCTATAACTTCGTTGCAAGCTTATTTAGTTCATTGGAAAGCTCATGAATATCCTTTACAAAGTGGGAAACTTGTTGAATAGATGCAGACTGTTCTTGGCCTACAGCGGATATTTGTGCTATAGCTTCTCCCATTTGCTTCGTAACATCTTGTATATGCGATAACGTATCGCGGATTTGTTGTGTGGACTGCACAGTTTCTTTAGAGAACTTTCGGATTTCGTTGGCCACAACTTCAAACCCTTTTCCTTTTTCTCCCGCACGTGCAGCTTCTATTGCCGCATTCAAGCCTAATAGATTTGTTTGATCTGCCACTCGTTTAATTATTGTTAACACTTCGTTCGTTTGTTGTACACTTTTTTCAGCCATTTCAGACTGTTGCAATAACTGTCCAGCCACGTTCGTTAATGAGCTTGAACTAGTGGCAATACTACTAATTTGATCATCAGCATGTTCAAGGGATTTAAAAATTTGTTCTGAGACCTTTCTAAGTTCAGTTTGTTTTCTATGTTGTACTGCAATTCCACCGATTACCTTTCCCTCACTATTATGTAATGGCAGCGCCGTTCCTGTGAATTCAAATCCATAATACTCTGCTGGTACTTCTGCTTGCAGTCTCTTATTTTCTTTTAATGCTATTATTAATGGTTCACCTGGTTGAAACTTTTGTCCTACTTTAATATTCAAATTAATATTGTCCCCTGGAAAGTAGGCAATAAATTTCTCCAAATCACAAACAGCAATCGATAAATCTACTGGAACAGCTACTTTTAAAGCCGGAATTGTTTTGATAAATTGCTCCAAAGATTCTATTTTATTCATTAAGGTTAATGCCTCCTAAAATCAATACAAACTTACTACATAATGATAACATTTTATCATTCGATTTCGTTAAATAAATCTAACCATAGTCCTTTCCTTTTTCTTTTTTCCCAATTAAATAGGAAAAAGGATATTGTTCAGAGTTTTGCTCTAACAATATCCTTTTCATCCTATTGATTATTTTAAGTCTAGTAACCTATTGATCCTCAATGACAATATACGTTGCTTTGACTGGACCATGTACCCCAACAATTAGCACCGATTCAATATCAGCAGAGTTACTTGGACCCGACATAAATAAGATACAAGAAGGTATTTTTTCTCCGCTTTCAATTTGTTTATGAATTTGTTGTGCAGCTTGTGTCATTCGAGGAACAATTGAACTTTTTGGAACGAGTACGATTACATTTTCAGGTAAAAAGTTCATTGTTCTACCACGGTTTGGATGGCTATAAAGGACCGCTGTTGCAGATTCAGCTAATGTGATTTCACTAATTGTAATACTAATCTTTGCTTTTTCTGCATGTTTAATATTTTGTATTGGATCCTTTGCATTCCATTCGTGAAATTCAATACCGTTATCAGGTAAGGATTGAATCGTCTCTTTTAAACCGAATTTTTCAAATCGCTCATCTTTCCATGCGATGACTGATTTTCCACCAAACCCATTAATCACCTGTTGCAGTGTGTCCGCTAGTTTAGAAGTAGTCGTTTGGAAAAATGTTGTATGAATGTTTTCGCACTGTTCCTTTAATACTTCCACAAGTTCATCTTGAGAAGCATTTTTTAACACTTCAAGTTGAGGTAAGTGTTTCCATGCCGGACGCGTTGCTTTTGTTTTGATAGGGCGACCAAGGCTAGTTGCTATATTATTTAAAAATTGATCCCGATTTTGAATTGTCATGATTGATCCCCTTTCTGACGTTGTTTTAGCCAGTTACGGAAACTTTCCTTATTTGGTGCTGGGAAGTCACGCTCTTCAGTCCATGCTTTTAATGGACCAGGGCCACTTGTAATTTTGTCGTCTTTTACAAAAGGTGACATAACCGGTGAAGCGATTTTTGTTGCCACATTAAATAAAGGTGAAGTGGATGCACCGAAACCAAATGCTTTCATCAATAAACGTTCTGAAATAGGCGCCTTCCCTTCAATTTCTACAATTTTTTGACGATGTTTGTGTAGTAGTTCATGTAATGGGATTTTCACTGGACATGCATCTGTACAAGCACCGCAAAGAGTAGACGCATATGGTAATTCTTTAAAATCTTCATAGCCACCAAGTAAAGGTGTTAATACAGCACCAATTGGACCGGAATAAATAGAACCGTAACTATGACCACCAACGTGTCGATAAACAGGACAAGCATTTACACAAGCCGCGCATCGAATACATTGTAAAACCGATTGGAATTCTGTTCCTAAGATTTTTGAACGACCGTTATCGACGATGACTAAGTGGAATTCTTCAGGTCCATCTGTTTCATCTTTCTCTTTCACACCTGTTAGCATCGTAATATAACTTGTTATCTTTTGACCAACAGCACTACGAGTTAATAAACTAACTAATACTTCCATTTCCTCAAATGTAGGAACGATACGCTCCATACCCATTACTGCAATCTGCGTTTTCGGTAGAGCAGTTACTAGGTCAGCGTTTCCTTCATTTGTAACAAGTGTAACAGTACCACTCTCAGCGATAGCGAAGTTACAGCCTGTTATCCCGATATCTGCCGTTAAATATTCTTGACGTAATTTTTCACGTACAAATTGGGCCATTTCTTCAGGTTGTTCTGATTTTTCATAACCAAGTTTATTAGCAAAAATTTCGCGTATTTGTTGTCTGTTTTTATGCAGTGGCGGTACGATAATATGGGATGGCGGTTCATGATCATTTACTTGTAAAATGTACTCACCAAGATCGGTTTCAATCACTTCACAACCCGCATCTTCTAGCGCAGCATTTAAATGGATTTCTTCCGTTACCATAGATTTTGCTTTTACTACTTTTTTAGCTTGTTTTTGAAGTGCGACGTTTTTCACATATTCTGAGGCTTCTTCAGCAGTCTGTGCGAAAAATACATGACCTCCACGTTTAACAACGTTTTCACTTAATTCATATAAGTAAGCATCTAAATTTTCAAGAACGTGTTGACGAATTTCCTCACCGTGTGCACGCCATTCTTCCCAGTTTCCTAATTCATCTACTCGTGCTTGTCGACGTGTTTGGAAGCGTTGTTGTGCAGCCGATACGGCCCCTCGCATAAATGTATCCTGTAAATTATTTTCTACACGTGTTTTAAATTGCTCGTTACTTGTTTTCATTGCCATAATAAATCCCCCCCTCTATCGGCTATTTAACACTTCTGCAATATGCATGACACGAATTGGTTTTCCCGTACGACCGATGCGACCACCAATATTGATTAGGCAACCAGCATCTGCACCGATTAAAATATCTGCTTCTGTTTCTTCAACATTACAAACTTTTTCATCGACCATTTGGCCAGAAATATTCCCCATTTTTACAGAAAAAGTTCCGCCAAATCCGCAACAACGCTCTTTACCAGGTAACTCCACATATTCTAAACCTTCTACATTTTTTAAAAGCTTAATAGGTGCATCTTTTACACCTAGTAAACGAGTCATATGGCAAGAAGTATGATAGGTAGCTTTTCCTTTTAATCGTGCCCCTACATTCTCTATTTTTAAAACGTTTACAATAAAATCTGTTAATTCATATGTTTTATCCGCTAATTGTTTCGCTTTCGGTTCCCATTCTGGATCTCCTTTAAAAATATGAGGATACTCTTTAAACATAAAAGCACAAGATCCAGATGGTGTAACTATGTACTCTGCACCCTCGAACGCTTTAATCATATTTTTCATAGAACCTTTTGATTCTTCAACGTAACCACTATTATAAGCTGGCTGACCACAGCATACTTGAGTTGTTGGGAAATCAATTTCACAACCGAGTCCTTCCAAAAGTTCTACAGTTGCTTTCCCAACATTGCCCTGGAACATATCCACTAGGCATGTAGCAAATAGTGTGACTTTCATATTCTTCCCCCTCAACGTTACCATTATATTCAACCGGTCATCTGATGACTAAATGGTAACATGTATTTCTAATTTGTACTATAATTATTTGAAAATTAAATAATTTATGCATAAAAAAATATATTAGACCCATCCATCATCAATCGGGGAAATTTATTGAGGAAAATTCCTATATGATAAAACAAAAAAATGCCTTTTGTACTTTGTACAAAAGACATCTTTTCAGCTTAGCGATTCTCTCTATTGTGTGCCATCAAAATATTGCATAAGAATTTTCTCTACATTACTTAAATGGGAATGCATTGCAAGTTCAGCAAGTTCAGTATTCTGTTGTTTAATAGCTAAAAAAATTTGCATATGTTCATCATAAAGCTGTTCAATCGTTGTTTGCTTTGAAAATAACCAGATTTTTCGTGTTTCGCGCATTAAATCAATCGTAAGACCAGACACTTGATCCAGTAAATTAGGTAGGAGTGGATTATGAGAAGCATCAGCAATCGCCATATGAAATTCAAAATCTACCTTTTCCCCAAGTTCACCGTCACCTTGAACCGTCTTCATTTTTTCAAGTATTGTTTTTAAACGCTCAATATCTTCGTTAGTACGACTTCTTGCAGCACTAACAGCAGTACCTACTTCAATAATTTTTCGTAATTCTAATAAATGAGGAACATTTTCCTTATGTGCAAGAATTGAAGTAGAAAGAGGAAAATCTAATTTATTTTCTGGAAATTGCTTCACGAATGTACCTGAGCCTTGCTTGATTTCAATTAGCCCCATTGCCTTTAGTGCCGCTAATGCTTCTCGTACAGCAGATCTACTTACTTGTAGTTTCTCTGCTAAAAGGTCTACAGAATCTAAACGATCCCCTGGATTTAATTCCCCACTTCGGATTTTTTCATGAAGTATTTCACAAACTTCTTCATAAATTTTTTTCGTTTTTATTTTTGCGAATTTCAAACTGCACACCTCTTTTTGTTATGTGAAATACACGAAATTTTTAAGTTTATTATACATGAAGCGTAAATAAAAATCTTTCTCAATTACAACAAGTTTAGAATATTTGAACATAACAAACAAAAATACATTGAATTTTTAAAAAATTCTATTTATAATCTACGTCATGAGGTCATCTGATGATTTGAGGGGAAAGTAACAATAACCGAAATGGGGGAACCGAATGACATTTACACAAAACTTTACAGCTGTTGCCGACAGTTTAGGATGGACAGCACTAGTTGCCACAGTACCGATATTATATTTTTTCTGGGCATTAGCAATAAAAAAGATGAAAGGTTATCTAGCCGGACTTACTACATTAATTTTAGCACTATTAGTAGCAATCATTGCATTTAAAGTCCCTGTTGTAACAGCATTAGCATCTGCTTCACAAGGTGCTGTTTACGGTATTATTCCAATCGGTTGGATTATTATTACTTCAGTATTTTTATATAACTTAACGGTAAAGACAGGACATTTTGAAGTTATCCGTTCTTCAGTACTTTCGATTACTGAGGATAGACGACTTCAAGCATTATTAATAGCGTTTTCATTTGGTGCTTTTTTAGAAGGTGCAGCCGGATTTGGAGCACCTGTAGCTATCTCAGCCGCACTACTTGTAGGGTTAGGGTTTAAACCGTTACAAGCTGCTGGACTTTGTTTAATAGCCAATACAGCCCCTGTAGCATTTGGAGCAATCGGTGTTCCCGTTACTGTAATGGAAGGGATAACTGGTATTCCAGCAATGGAAGTATCAAAAATGATTGGTCGCCAATTACCGATCATTGCAGTATTTATTCCTTTAGTTTTAGTAGTCATAATGGTTGGCTTTAAAAAGGCATTAGAAGTACTACCCGCCATTTTAGTATCCGGCTTTTCTTTTGCCATTACACAATATTTAAGCTCAAACTTTTTAGGACCAGAGCTACCTGATATTTTATCATCATTAGTTTCTTTAATTGCATTAGCAATCTTCCTACAATTTTGGAAACCAAAAACGATCTATCGTTTTAATGATGATAGCGCTATCAATGAGGATTCAAAAAAGCATTACTCTGGCGCTCAAATTTTAACAGCATGGTCTCCTTTTATCGTACTAACAGTCTTTATTTCTGCTTGGGGAATACCAACAATTAAAAAAGCATTAGTTGGTACATACGATGGCGGAAATGCCCTATTAAAAATTATTAACTCAATTGGAAACGCTTTAACGTTCTATCCTGAAGTTCCGTTTTTACATAATGTTGTAATTGATGGCGCAACAGGTAATGAAATTGCTGCGGTTTATAAGTTAGAGCTATTAGGAGCTGCTGGTACAGCTATTTTATTTGCGGCTATTATTTCAAAATTCTTATTAAAAATTTCATGGAGTAAATGGCTAAAAACATTTGTAGAAACATTAAATGAAATTAAATTCCCGCTACTTACAATTTGCTGTGTAGTAGGATACGCGTATGTCGCAAATACAGCTGGTATGATGGCAACTTTAGGATTAGTATTAGCGAAAACGGGCACATTGTTCCCTTTCTTCTCTCCAATCTTAGGTTGGATAGGTGTAGTTGTTACGGGATCCGATACTTCATCAAACGTATTATTTGCGAAGTTACAACAAGTAACGGCAGGATCAGTAGGAATGGATCCTGTATTAGCTTTAGCAGCAAACACAGGCGGTGGTGTTACAGGGAAAATGATTTCTCCTCAAACATTGGCAGTAGCTGCTGCAGCTGTAGGACTAGCAGGAAAAGAATCAGAGTTATTAAAATTTGCATTTAAATATAGTTTAATCTTACTGTTAGCAATTTGTATCTTAACAATTTTACAAAGTACCGTATTAACTTGGATGATTCCGTAATTTTTTAGCAGTATGGTCAAGCAGATCATACTGCTTTCAACTTATTAGAACGATTATGGAGGGAAATATATGAAAAATATTGAGAAGATTTTAGTAGCAAATCGAGGAGAAATTGCGATTCGAATTTTCCGCGCTTGTAATGAGTTAAAAATAAAAACGGTTGCTATTTATTCTCATGAAGATAGCGGCGCCATTCACCGTTTCAAAGCAGATGAAGCCTATTTAGTAGGCGAAGGTAAAAAGCCAATTGATGCTTATTTAGATATCGAAGGCATTATAGCCATTGCTAAAGATGCGAATGTAGATGCCATTCACCCAGGTTATGGTTTCTTATCTGAAAATGTGGCGTTTGCACGTCGTTGCGAAGAAGAAGGGATTATTTTTATCGGTCCAAAATCTAAGCATTTAGATATGTTTGGTGACAAGGTCAAAGCCCGTGAGCAGGCAATTGCAGCTGGAATTCCCGTAATTCCGGGAACGGATGGTCCAGTAAACAACTTAGCAGAAGTTGAAGCATTTGCACATGAATTCGGCTACCCAGTCATGATTAAAGCTGCACTAGGTGGAGGCGGACGTGGGATGCGACTAGTTAAAGATTCTACTGAATTGGCTTCAGCATATGAGCGTGCTAAATCAGAGGCAAAAGCAGCATTTGGTTCAGACGAAATCTATGTAGAAAAAGCCATCGTTAATCCAAAGCATATTGAAGTGCAAATTTTAGGTGATGAAACTGGGAATGTGGTGCATTTATATGAACGTGATTGCTCCATTCAACGCCGTCATCAAAAGGTCGTAGAAATTGCACCTTCGATTTCAATCTCTTCAGATTTACGCCATCGTATTTGTGATGCTGCCGTACAATTGATGAACAATGTGCAGTATGTAAATGCTGGTACGGTCGAGTTTTTAGTGACTGGCGATGAATTTTACTTTATCGAAGTGAATCCTCGTATCCAAGTAGAGCACACGATTACAGAAATGATCACAGGGATTGATATCGTTCATACACAAATTAA
>Ga0182738_1003068_pt1 | contig 19327 bp, 11 predicted proteins | sample eDN5th30CBELigMG_FD_128876 | JGI IMG/M metagenome (GOLD analysis project Ga0182738, IMG submission 128876) | Enriched Miracle-Growth compost microbial communities from Emeryville, California, USA - eDNA 5th pass 30_C BE-Lig MG (version 2)... ... | reverse complement strand
CGCCGCCGTCAACGTCGTTTTGCCGTGGTCAACGTGACCAATCGTACCCACGTTCACGTGCGGCTTGGTACGTTCAAACTTGCCTTTTGCCATGATCTCTATCCTTTGACTTTCAAGGAAACTTTGATATCTGCCGGGACCGCCCGAGGAACGGACCCGGCAAGGGTTATTTACTTGGCCCGAGCGGCGATGACTTCGTCAGCGACGTTCTTGGGGGCCTCGGAGTAATGCTTGAATTCCATCGTGTACGTGGCACGACCTTGCGTCAGCGAACGCAGGTTCGTGGCGTAGCCGAACATCTCGGCCAGCGGAACCTCGGCCTTGATGGTCTTGCCGCCGCCAACCATGTCGTCCATGCCCTGGACCATGCCGCGACGCGAGGACAGATCGCCCATCACCGTGCCAGCGTAGTCTTCAGGCGTTTCGACTTCAACGGCCATCATCGGTTCCAGCAGCACGGGGCTAGCCTTGCGCATGCCTTCCTTGAATGCCATCGAGCCGGCCATCTTGAACGCGTTTTCGTTCGAGTCGACGTCGTGGTACGAACCGAAGAACAGCGTGACCTTGACGTCCACGACCGGGTAGCCGGCCAGGATGCCCGAAGGCAGCGTTTCCTGGATGCCCTTGTCCACCGCGGGGATGAATTCGCGAGGAACCACACCGCCCTTGATGGCGTCCACGAATTCGTAGCCGCCGCCCGGTTCGAGCGGTTCGACCTTCAGGACCACGTGACCGTACTGACCACGGCCGCCCGACTGCTTGACGAACTTGCCTTCGACTTCTTCGCAGGTCTTGCGGATGGTTTCGCGGTAGGCCACCTGCGGCTTGCCGACGTTCGCTTCCACGCCGAATTCGCGCTTCATGCGGTCGACCAGAATTTCCAGGTGCAGTTCGCCCATGCCGGAAATGATGGTCTGGCCGGATTCTTCGTCGCTGCGCACGCGGAACGACGGATCTTCCTGCGCCAGGCGCGACAGCGCCAGGCCCATCTTTTCCTGGTCAGCCTTGGACTTGGGTTCGACGGCCTGCGAAATCACGGGCTCGGGGAACTCCATGCGCTCCAGCGTCACGTGCGAATCGACGTCGCACAGCGTTTCGCCGGTGGTCACGTCCTTCAGGCCCACGACGGCGGCGATGTCGCCTGCCAGAACTTCCTTGATTTCCTCGCGGTTGTTCGCGTGCATCTGCAGGATGCGGCCGATACGCTCCTTCTTGCCCTTGACCGGGTTGTACACGGTGTCGCCCGACTTCAGGACACCCGAGTACACGCGGACGAAGGTCAGCTGGCCGACGAACGGGTCCGTCATCAGCTTGAAGGCCAGGGCCGAGAACTTCTCGCCGTCGTCGGCTTGACGCTTGACTTCGTTGCCGGCGTCATCGGTGCCTTCGACCGGGGGAATGTCCACGGGCGAGGGCAGGTAGTCGATGACGGCGTCGAGCATGCGCTGCACGCCCTTGTTCTTGAAGGCGGTGCCGCACAGCATCGGCTGGATTTCGCCGGCGATGGTGCGCTGGCGGATGGCCAGGTTGATCTCGGCTTCGTCCAGCGAACCGGTCTCGAGGTACTTGTTCATCAGTTCCTCGGACGACTCGGCGGCAGCCTCGACCAGCTTTTCACGCCATTCTTCGGCGGTGCTTTGCAGTTCGGCCGGCACGTCTTCGTACTCGAACTTGATGCCCTGGCTGGCTTCGTCCCAGATGATCGCTTTCATCTTGACGAGGTCGATGACGCCCTTGAAGGTGTCTTCGGCGCCGATGGGGATCACGACGGGCACGGGATTGGCGCGCAGGCGCGTCTTCAGCTGGTCATAGACCTTGAAGAAGTTGGCGCCGGTGCGGTCCATCTTGTTGACGAAGGCCAGACGCGGCACGCCGTACTTGTTGGCTTGGCGCCACACGGTTTCGGACTGGGGCTGAACGCCGCCCACCGCGCAGTAAACCATGCAGGCACCGTCCAGGACGCGCATGGAACGCTCCACCTCGATGGTGAAGTCCACGTGTCCCGGGGTGTCGATGATGTTGATGCGGTGTTCGGGGTAGTTCTTAGCCATGCCACGCCAAAACGCCGTCGTAGCAGCCGACGTAATGGTGATGCCACGCTCTTGCTCTTGCTCCATCCAGTCCATGGTGGCTGCGCCATCATGCACTTCGCCAATCTTGTGATTGACGCCGGTGTAGAACAGGATACGTTCGGTCGTGGTGGTTTTCCCTGCATCGATGTGCGCAGAGATACCAATGTTGCGATAGCGCTCGATCGGGGTTTTGCGGGCCATGGTGGGTTAGTCCTTAAATTACCAGCGGAAATGGCTGAAGGCCTTGTTGGCCTCTGCCATCTTGTGCGTGTCTTCGCGCTTCTTCATCGCGGCGCCACGACCTTCGGAGGCGTCGATCAGTTCGCCAGCAAGACGCAGATCCATCGACTTCTCGCCACGCTTCTTGGCGGCTTCACGGAGCCAACGCATAGCCAGGGCCAGGCGGCGCACGGGGCGCACTTCAACCGGCACTTGGTAGTTGGCACCGCCAACGCGGCGGCTCTTCACTTCGACGATCGGCTTGATGTTGTTGATCGCCAGGCTGAAAACCTCGATCGGCTCCTTGCCGGTCTTGGTGGCGACTTGCTCGAGGGCACCATAGACGATGCGCTCGGCGACGGCCTTCTTGCCGTCCAGCATGACGACGTTCATGAACTTGGCGAGCTCGACGCTGCCGAACTTGGGATCGGGCAGAATCTCGCGCTTGGGTACTTCGCGACGACGGGGCATTGTTGCTTCCTTGTGTCTGTTCAGTTGAACCGTGTTTCATTACACGGCCATGGCCGCCCAATGGGACGACCCCTTACGTGCCGCGCACCTTCCTGTATTCCGGATGGCGCGGTTGCACTTCCCTCGTGACGGACTTCCGCCACTCCGGGGTACTACCGACTCGTTATTAAGCCTTCTTCGGGCGCTTGGCGCCGTACTTCGAGCGGGCTTGCTTACGGTCCTTGACGCCTTGCAGGTCGAGGGAACCGCGCACGATGTGATAACGCACACCGGGCAAGTCCTTCACACGACCGCCGCGCACCAGAACCACCGAGTGCTCTTGCAGGTTGTGGCCTTCACCGCCGATGTACGAAATGACTTCGTAACCGTTGGTCAGACGCACTTTGGCAACCTTACGCAGAGCGGAGTTCGGCTTCTTGGGGGTGGTGGTGTACACGCGAGTGCACACGCCGCGGCGTTGCGGGCAGTTTTCGAGCGCGGGGCTCTTGCTTTTGATGATGCTGACTTCGCGCGGCTTGCGCACGAGTTGGCTAATGGTAGGCATGACCTTTGAAATCCCTTTTACGTACCACTGGTAAGTACTTGCGTACTAGTCTCCTAAGGCGGTGAGCTTCGGAGAAGGCAGTTCGCGCAAAACCGCCTCAAACGTTCGTATACGTAAAAGAGCGGGTTTGCCAACAAACTGTGACAAAACGCACAAGACCGGGAGCCGTAAGGGGAGACGCCGCGGGGAAGACCCCGCTTGTGTGCTGTGTGCCGTGAAACGAAAGGCTCGTGACGCACCTCGTTTCCTGACTCTGAACTTCCAGACCCTACGCGGCCAGATTTTGCGCGCGAAATAAAGCAGTTAGCCCTTTAGCATAACTGAGATTCGGGCGCACTGTCAAAGAAATTTGTAAACCCGGCCTGGGCGCGCGTTGCCGGCAAAAGCCAGCCAGTTAGACGCCAGTCGTGAAAATTTGGGGCCATATAGCCGGACGTTCCGGCCAGGCATTCCGATGAGGAACCCAGGCGGGGAGCCGGTCGGGAAAAACCCGTCCGGGCCCCGAACCGGCGGCATCGCGCATCGCGGCCAGTGTACCCGCCGGACGCCTTTCCTCCTACTGGTCGGCGAACAGGTAGCCGCTGCCGTAGACGGTGCGGATCGGCAGTATCACGCCGGCCAGTTCGGCCTTGCGGCGCAGGCGGCTGACGATCACGTCGATGCTGCGCGAACCGCTGGCCCGCGCGGTGCCGCCCTCGACCTGCAGCTCTTCGCCCAATTCGGACCGCCCGACCGCCCTGCCCGCCACTTCCAGCAGCGAGCGCACGATCAGGCGCTCATTGGCCGACAGGGAGATGGTCGTGCCCGAAGGCGCGGCCAGGGTCCAGCCCTGGTCTCGCAGTTCCCATTGCCCGTTCGCGGCCGCGTCGGCCAGGCCCTCTTCGTCCTGCCCCGTGGGCAGGCGGCGGGCCAGGGACAGCAGGATGCAGGCCAGCTCGCGCGGATCCTGCGGTTCGGGCAGGCAGACGTCCGCGCCGCTTTGCAGGCAGCGCAGGCGGCTTTCCACGGACATGTTGCTTCCCATCACCACGATACCCAGGGACGAGGAGCCGCGCAGCCGCGCCACCAGGGCGTAGCCGATTTCCCCCAACGTTCCCACGTCGAGGACCACGACGTCGTACGCGCCCCCGTTGAGCAATCCGAACAGTTCAAGGGATGTCGAGCAGCCGCGCGCGGAAATGCCGGCCTGCAGCAAGGCGGACACGGCGACCGCGCGGGCCGCCTCGTCCGGTGACATCATAAGTATGCGCAATTGATTCATATTTGTTCCATCCAGCGATTCGACCCGCTCACTTCAGTGCAGCCGGCGATGGGACGATTGAGACAGTGTGGCGCGTTGCGACGCAACAACTCCAGTCAAGATTCGTCAACTTTGCAATGTTTGACAGTTCTTGGCATAACGTAGCCAGTGGGGACACTGCCCGAGTTATCATTCGTCTACTCGAATTCCCTTACCCTCTTGCAGTAGGGCGCCATAGCGCGCGCTTGCGTAGCAAACCTTCGCGAGAACACGTCTGATGAAAATCGCGTCGCTGGAAGATGACCTGGACCAAGCACGCCGCATCCAGCAAGTTTTGACCACTGCGGGATACACCTGCACCAGCTACCAGCAAAGCCGGGATCTCCTGGCTGCGTTGCGCACCGAGCGTTTTGACCTGGTGCTGCTGGACTGGCACTTGCCCGATATCGACGGCGATGATGTGGTGCGCTGGCTGCGCGCCAATATCGGCCCGCGCATACCCGTCATTTTCCTGACCAACCGCTCCAGCGAGGATGACCTCGTGGAAGGTCTGCGCGCCGGCGCCGACGACTACATCGTCAAGCCCCTGCGCCCCCAGGAGCTGCTGGCCCGTGTGGCGGCGTTGCTACGCCGCAGCCAGATCGCGGAGCCCGCCAACGACGGGTTCGACGTCGCGCGCTACCGCATCGAGCCCGCCGCGCGCGCGATCTCCCTGGATTCCACCCCGGTCGCCCTGGCGCCGAAGGAATTCGACCTGGCGTTGCTTTTTTTCCGCAATATCGGCCGCCTCATGTCGCGCGACGTGCTGGCCGAATGCGTCTGGAACAGGGAAATCCCCGCCACCTCCCGCACGCTGGACACCCATTTGTCGAACATCCGCCAAAAACTCCAGCTGCGTCCCGAGCATGGCGTGCGCCTCTCTTCCTCTTACGCCCTGGGCTACCGGCTCGAGCTGACCAGCCCGGCCGAGGACGTCCCATCCAATCCGCAGTAAGCGTACTCCCCCGCACCCCGGAGAATCGATCGACATGAGCCGCTGCCGCGCGCTTTCTTTGCTTGTCCTGATGTCCTGTCTACTGCTCACCGCGCCGGCGCGCAGCCAGCCGGCCGGCGCGCTCGGAGACGATTTCATCTACCGCATCCGCCAGGGCGACACCCTGATCGACCTGGCAGCCCGCTACACACGCAACCAATCCAACTGGAGCCGCCTGCAGACGCTGAACCAGGTCACCACGCCGGAGCTGCTGCCTGTGGGCCTGGAGCTGCGCATTCCGCTTTCCATGATTCCCGAGCGGGCCGCCAGCGCGCGCGTGCTGCACGTCAGCGGGCAGGCGAGCCTCGATGGCAAATCCTTGCGGGCCGGCGACACGGTGGCCGAAGGCAGCACCGTCGCCACGGCCGCCAACGGTTTCGTCACGCTGGAATTGGCCGATGGCTCCAAACTGACCCTGCCCGCGGGCGGAGCGGTCGAGCTGACGCGCCTGCGCCAGTTCGAAGGCACCTCGCTGACGGATTCGGTAGTCGAGGTGCGGCGCGGCGGCGTCGAGTCGTCCGTGGCTCCCGCCGGCGAAGGCGTGGGGCGCTTCGAAGTCCGCACGCCCGTCGCGGTGACCGGCGTGCGCGGCACGCGGTTCCGGGTGCAAAGCAACGAACGTGGCGTGCACAGCGAGGTGCTCGAAGGCAGTGTCCGCCTGCAACCGCACGCGCCGGGCGCGCGCCCCGACAAGCCGGTCGCCGTGGCCAAGGGCTACGGCGCGGCGATCGGCGCCGATGGCGTCGTTTCGGGCGTGCGCGCCCTGCTCGCCGCGCCGAAGCTGGGCGAACCCGTGCGCGCGGGCGGCGGCGCATGGACCACCGACGTGTCGCCCGTGCCGGGCGCGCAAAGCTACCTGGTGCGCGTCTCGCGCGATGCCGACGGCGCGTTGCCGGTATCGTCGGCGAACTTCCCCACCACCGATATCCGTTTCGCGGCGCCCGGCCCGGGCACCTATTACGTATCCGTGCGAGCCGTCGACGAACTGGGCTTGAGCGGCAAGGACGCGATCGCGACCTTCGAGGGCGCGAACCAGCTCATGACTTCCTTCGGCCTCGGGGTGGCTAGCGGCACAGGCGGCCTCATTACGCTCACCGAATACTAGGGCCGACACACGGAAAGGAGTTTCATGGCCACCGCCGATCCACTGGACCGGACCTCGCGCTCAGGGTTGTGGCTGACGATAGCGTTGGCGGTGCTGGCCGCCCTCTTGGGCTCGCTCAACGGTTTCGGCCGCGTCGACCAGATCCTGTACGACCGCGCCGTATCGGCAACCGGCCGCAGCGCCGACCCCGACATCCTCATCGTGGCGATCGATGACGCCAGCATCGACGCCTTGGGACGCTGGCCCTGGCGGCGCGCGATCCACGCCGCGCTGCTGGACCGACTGCATGGCGCAAGAGCGGTCGGGCTGGACTTGATCTTCGCCGAGCCGGACACTGTCCATCCCGACGACGACCGCATGCTTGCCGACAGCATCCGGCGTAACGGGCACACCGTGCTGCCCATCGTGCTGGACCGCCTCTCCCGCCCCTCTAGCGCCAGCGGCCCCATTGCCGGCCTGGCGCAGGCAGCGGCGGCGATGGGGTTCATCAACGCGCACGTCGATCCCGACGGCGCGGTCCGCGAAGCCACGTTGACCGCCGAGGTCGCGGGCAGGCGCTGGAACCACATGGCCATATCGATGCTGGAAGTCGGCGGCGAAGGACCGCGGGCGCAAAAACTCCTGGAGCGCGCCCAGCCGGACGGCAGCATCCTGATCCCTTACGCGGGTCCCACCGCGCACGTGCGCAGCGTGCCGTACCTGTCCGTGCTGCGGGGGGACCTGTCGCCCGAGGAGCTGCGCGGCAAATACGTGCTGGTCGGCGCCTGGGCCACCGGCCTTGGCGATGCCTATCCCACTCCCGTCTCCCATGAAGTCAGCGGCATGGCCGGGGTGGAGATCATCGCGAATCTGCTGCAGGCGGCCCGCGACGAAATTGCCTTCCAGCTGCCGCCGGCCTGGTGGAACGGGCTATTCTCGGCGCTGCCCGTGCTGTTGGCCTGCCTCGCGTTGTGGCGCCTGTCGCCCAAGCGGGCCCTGCTGGTCTGCGTCGCCCTGCTGGCCGGCATACTCGGAGCCGCACTGTTGCTGCTTGCCTACGGCCACTTCTGGTTCGCCCCGACCGCGGCGCTCCTGGGCGTGGCCCTGTGCTACCCGCTATGGAGCTGGCGCAGCCAGGAGGCTGCGCTGCGCTACATGGACAACGAATTGCGCCGGCTTCAGCGCGAGTACCCGCCGGTGCTGAACGAGGCGCGCGCGCAGGCCGCCGGGCCCAGCGCGTCGCTGGAAAGCCGCGTCGGCGAGCTGCGCCGGGCGCTGGCGCGGGTGCGCAACCTGCGCCGCTTCCTGGCCGACGGTCTGGACGGCATGCCCGACGCCACGCTCGTTTTCGACCAGGACGGCCGCATGCGATTCCGCAACCAGGCCGCCGTGATTTACTTCCAGCGCCTGGGCATGCGTCCTCCCCGCGTCGGCCGCCCCGCCATCCACCTGCTGGAGAAAACCATTTCCGACCCCGCCGCCCGGCAACGCGTCGCCGAAGCGCTCAGCGGCAAGGGACCGGTCGCCGGCACGTCGCCCTGGAGCGCGGATCTCGAACTGCGCGACCGGGCCGGGCGCGATCTCATCCTGAAGTGCGCCCCCATCCACACCGCCGAAGGAAACTTCGCTGGCACCGTCGCCACGCTGACCGACATCTCGCGCATCCGGCAAGCGGAACGCCAGCGCGAAGAGACCCTGCGCTTCATTTCGCACGACATGCGCGCGCCCCAAAGCTCCATCCTGGCGCTGGTGGAGATGAAGCAGGAAAGCGGCGCCCAGGAAGGGCAAAGTGAAACGCTCAACCGCATCGCCACGCTGGCCAGGCGCACGCTGCACCTGGTCGACGACTTCGTGCATCTCACGCGCGCCGAATCCATGACGATCAGCGCGGTGGAGCTGGATCTGGGCAGCCTGCTGCAGGACGCCGTCGACGAGTTCTGGGCCGCCGCGCAGAAACGCGGGATTGCGCTGGATCTGCGGCTGCCGCTGCCTGCCGCCTATGTCCGCGGCGACCAGACCCTGCTCATGCGCACGCTGTGCAACCTGATCGACAACGCAATCAAATACAGCCCGCCGCAGACCCGCGTCGAGTGCGGCATCGACGATGAACCCGGCTTCTGGCGAGTCGCCATCCATGACCAGGGCCTTGGCATCGCAGCCGACGACCAGGCCCGTCTGTTCGAACCGTTTTCGCGCGTGGGGGTGGAAAGCCGGGGAGACGTCGGCGGCGCCGGCCTGGGGCTGGCGTTCGTTCGCACTGTGGCCGAGCGGCACGGCGGATCGGTGGAGGTGAGCAGCCAACTGGGCGTGGGGTCCATCTTCACGCTGCGCCTGCCGATGGCGCCGGAAGCGCCGTTGGAGCGCCGCCCCGAGGGCGCTCCAACGGCATAGCGCCGGCTATTGGAATGTGTGCGAGATCACGCCCGGCCTGCCGGCCTTGACCTCCAGGGTCGTGCGGTATGGCGGCAGATCGGCGTTGCGCACCACCACCTGGTATTTGCCGGGAATCAGCCTGAGCTCCTTGACGGGCGGACTGATGCCGCGCGCCACGCCGTTGATCCACACTTCCCCCCAGGGGCGGATATCCAGCCGCACCAATACTGGCACGGGCTTGGGCTTGGCCTCCTCGGCTTCGACCGCGGGCGCCTCGGGCGCCGTGGACGCCTGCGGTGCCTGGGCCGGGGGTGGCGCCTCGGCGGGTGCGGCGGCAGGCGCCGGGCTTTCCGCCGGCGCTATGCTGCCTGCCGGAGCCTGGCCGGGAGGTTCCGGCGGCGCCTGAGGCTCGGGAGCCGGCGGCGTCGCCTGAGGCAAGGGATGGACGACCGGCGGATTCGGCGGGACGACTTCGGAGCGGGTGATCAGGGCATTCGGCGCGCCCAGGCCCGACGCCAGCCAGGCATACACGCCCGCGCCGGCCAAGGCCACGGCGAACAACAGCCACAGCAACACCCGGCGCCCACGCGCGGGCTGGCGCTGCGCCGCGGCGGCCACCGCAGGCGTGGCCTGCGCTGCAACCACCTCAGCGGAATCGGCCTGGTCCGAGGAAGTCTCGAGCTGCGCGGCGACGCCCAGCATCTCGGCCAGTTCGGCCAGCGTTTGCGGCCTGTCGGCGGGCCGCATGGACAGGCCGGCGTCGATCACGGCCAGGAAATCATGGCTATATTTCGGCAGGCCCAGGGAGACGAGCGGTTCGTAGGTGTCGGCCGCCCGGCGTTCGGGCGCGGCCGGCGGTCGGCGGCCGGTGACCAGCGCATGCATGACGGCGCACAAGGCGTAGATATCGCTCCAGGAGCCGCGCGGCCACTCCACGGAGTCGGTATACAGTTCGAACGGCGCGAAGCCGGGGGTCGGCGTGCGGCTGACGCGGCGCGAGCGCGCCACGATCAATTCCGGAACCAGATGCGCCCGCGCGCTCTCGTCCATCCCCACCGTTTCCAGGGAAATGTCACCGCAGATCTCGCCCTGCGCATGCAAGGATATGAGGGACGGCAATAGATCGGAGAGGAGCCGCTTGATGCGCGCTTCCGGAACGCCCCCCGCCGTGCTGGCGGCAATGGCGCTCAAGGGGCGCAGCGCAAGCGGCGCGGCGCCGGAAAAAGGGCCACGCGGCGTCAACAGGCCGGCGGAAGGAGACATGATCGAGAGTTGCGCCACGGCGCGAATATGCATTGAAAAGTGAATAGGGCGAATATTATCGAATCCGCTACGCAAGGACATTGCCGAAAATGTCCGAGCGCATCAGGCTGTGGCACGATAGCGTATGGCCACATCACCCTCCCCCTTTGGAAGCCCATGAAAATTCGCATTCTGAGTAGTCTGCTCGGCCTATCCGTCCTCCTTGCGGGTTGCGCCGGCGTCACCTCCCGGCAGCCGGAAGGCCCGCCGACCGCGGAGGCGCTGGATCAATTGCAACAAGTGCGCGACAAGTACAGCGCGGGACGCTATGGCGAAGTCATCCGCACCGTGGCCACTTCCGACGCGCTGGCCACGTCCACCAAGGCCGTGCGCATCGAAGCCTACAAATTGCAGGCGTTCAGCTATTGCGTGAGCCGCTATCCGCAGCTGTGCGAAGACAGCTTCTCCCGCATCCTCGCCCTGGATCCCGCATTCACGCTGGCGCCCAACGAGGCCGGCCACCCGGTCTGGGGGCCCGTCTTCCAGCAGGCCCGGTCACAGGCTGCGCGATAGACCTCGCTCACCCCAATGAAAAAAAGGCCGCTGATTCGCATCAGCGGCCTTTTTGCTTGCGAGCTTCCGCTTATTCGGCGGAGTCGTCGGCGCCCAGGTCGGGAGCAGGCGTTTCCGCATCCGAGCCCACCGTGACCGGCGAGTCTTCGAACGGGTTGGCCTGCTGACGGGCGGCTTCGCGTTCCGCCGCCTCCAGCGCTTCCTTGTCCTTGCGGGCGTGGTGGTACGCCAGGCCGGTACCCGCCGGGATCAGGCGGCCGACGATGACGTTTTCCTTCAAGCCGCGCAGGTCGTCGCGCTTGCCCATGATGGCAGCCTCGGTCAGGACTCGCGTGGTTTCCTGGAACGAAGCGGCCGAGATGAACGAGTCGGTCGACAGCGAGGCCTTCGTGATACCCAGCAGCACGTTCTCGTAGGTCGCCGGACGGCGGTCTTCAGCCGTGACGCGATCGTTCTCGTTCAGCAGTTCCGAACGCTCGACCTGCTCACCCGGGATGAACTCGGTATCGCCGGCGTCGACGATGTTCACGCGACGCAGCATCTGGCGGACGATCACTTCAATGTGCTTGTCGTTGATCTTCACGCCCTGCAGACGATACACGTCCTGCACTTCGTCGACGATGTAGGTCGCCAGCTTCTCGATGCCCTGCAGGCGCAGGATGTCGTGGGGATCGGCCGGGCCGTCCACGATCATTTCGCCCTTGTTCACGACTTGGCCGTCGTGCACCAGCACCTGCTTTTCCTTCGGAATCAGGAACTCGTGGCTGACGCCTTCCAGGTCGGTGATGACCAGGCGCTGCTTGCCCTTGGTGTCCTTGCCGAACGACACCGTGCCGGTGACGTCGGCGAGCATGCCGGCATCCTTCGGCGAACGGGCTTCGAACAGCTCGGCCACCCGCGGCAGACCGCCGGTAATGTCGCGGGTCTTTTGCGATTCCTGCGGAATACGCGCCAGAACTTCACCCACGGCAACCTGCTGGCCGTCGCGCACCGTGATCAGCGCGCCAACCGGGAACGAGATGTTCACCGAGTGATCGGTGCCGGCGATCTTGACGTCTTCGCCGTTCTCGTTGACCAGCTTGATCTGCGGACGCATGACGATCTTGCCGCCACGGGTCTTGGGCGTGATGACGACGAGCGTCGACAGGCCGGTGACTTCGTCCACCTGCTTGGCAACGGTCACGCCTTCTTCGATGTTCTCGAAGCGGACGGCGCCGCCGTATTCCGACACGATCGGGCGGGTCAGCGGATCCCACGTCGCCAGGCGCGCGCCAGCCTTCACGGCTTCGCCATCGCCCACCAGCACGGTCGCGCCGTACGGGATCTTGTGACGTTCGCGTTCGCGGCCGTTGTCGTCGAAGATCGCCAGCTCACCGGAACGCGAGATGGCCACGCGCTCACCCTTGGAGTTGGTGACATAGCGCATCGTGCTGGCAAAGCCGACGGTACCGCTGGACTTCGTTTCCACCGCGCTGGCCAGGGCCGAACGCGACGCCGCGCCACCGATGTGGAACGTACGCATCGTGAGCTGCGTGCCCGGTTCGCCGATGGACTGCGCGGCGATGACGCCGACCGCTTCGCCCTGGTTGACCGAGGAGCCGCGGCCGAGGTCGCGGCCGTAGCAGTGCGCGCACAGGCCGTGGCGCGTTTCGCAGGTCAGCGGCGTGCGGACCTTGACTTCGTCCACGCCGATGCGGTCGATGATGTCGACCATGTCTTCGTCCAGCAGGGTGCCGGCGACGATGGCCGTTTCCTGCGTGTCCGGGTTGACGATGTCCACGGCCGCCACGCGGCCCAGAATGCGGTCGCGCAACGGTTCGATGACTTCACCGCCTTCCACCAGGGCCTTCATGTTGTAGCCCTGCGACGTGCCGCAATCATCCTCGGTGATCACCAGGTCCTGCGTCACGTCGACCAGACGGCGGGTCAGGTAACCCGAGTTGGCGGTCTTCAGTGCCGTATCGGCCAGACCCTTACGCGCGCCGTGAGTCGAGATGAAGTACTGGAGTACGTTCAGGCCTTCACGGAAGTTCGCGGTAATCGGCGTTTCGATAATGGAGCCGTCCGGCTTGGCCATCAGGCCGCGCATGCCGGCCAGCTGGCGGATCTGGGCGGCCGAACCGCGGGCGCCCGAGTCAGCCATCATGTAGATGGAGTTGAACGATTCCTGGCGCACTTCCTCGCCGTGACGGTTGGTCACGGGTTCGGTGGCCAATTGCTCCATCATCGCCTTGCCGACCTTGTCGCCGGCCTTGCCCCAGATGTCCACCACGTTGTTGTAGCGTTCCTGGGACGTGACCAGACCCGACGAGTACTGCTTGTCGATTTCCTTCACTTCGCGGCTGGCTTCGGCCAGGATGCCTTCCTTGGCGGTCGGGATCAGCATGTCGCCCATGGCGATCGAGATACCGCCGCGCGTGGCCAGGCGGAAGCCCGACTGCATCAGCTTGTCGGCGAAGATCACCGTGTCGCGCAGGCCGCAGCGGCGGAACGACTGGTTGATCAGGCGCGAGATTTCCTTCTTCTTCAGCGCCTTGTTCAGGACGGTGAAGGGCAGGCCCTTGGGCAGGATCTCGGACAGCAGCGCGCGGCCGACCGTCGTCTCGTGACGGCGGATGACCGGCTGCCATTCGCCGTTCTCGTCGCGCTCGTGCTCCTTCAGGCGCACGGTGATGCGCGATTGCAGCTCGACTTCACCGTTGTCATAGGCGCGCTGGACTTCAGCGACGTCCATGAAGAAGATGCCTTCGCCCTTGCCGTTGATGCGCTCGCGGGTCGTGTAGTACAGACCCAGCACGATATCCTGCGACGGCACGATCGACGGTTCGCCGTTGGCCGGGAACAGGACGTTGTTGGAGGCCAGCATCAGGGTGCGGGCTTCCAGCTGGGCTTCCAGCGACAGCGGCACGTGAACGGCCATCTGGTCACCGTCGAAGTCGGCGTTGAACGCCGCGCAAACCAGCGGGTGCAGCTGGATGGCCTTGCCTTCGATCAGCACGGGCTCGAACGCCTGGATGCCCAAACGGTGCAGCGTGGGCGCACGGTTCAGCATGACCGGGTGTTCGCGGATGACTTCTTCCAGGATGTCCCAGACCACCGGTTCCTGGCTTTCCACCAGCTTCTTGGCAGCCTTGATGGTCGTGGCCAGGCCCATCATCTCCAGGCGATTGAAGATGAACGGCTTGAACAGTTCCAGGGCCATCAGCTTGGGCAGGCCGCACTGGTGCAGCTTGAGCTGCGGACCCACCACGATGACCGAACGGCCCGAGTAGTCGACGCGCTTGCCCAGCAGGTTCTGACGGAAACGGCCGCTCTTGCCCTTGATCATGTCGGCCAGCGACTTGAGCTGGCGCTTGTTGGCGCCGGTCATGGCCTTGCCGCGGCGACCGTTGTCCAGCAGCGAGTCGACGGCTTCCTGCAGCATGCGCTTTTCGTTGCGCAGGATGATTTCCGGAGCCTTCAGCTCCAGCAGGCGCTTCAAGCGGTTGTTGCGGTTGATGACGCGGCGGTACAGGTCGTTCAGGTCGGAGGTCGCGAAGCGGCCGCCGTCCAGCGGCACCAGCGGACGCAGGTCCGGCGGCAGCACGGGCAGCACTTCCATGACCATCCACTCGGCCTTGATGCCGGATTTCTGGAAGCCTTCCAGCACCTTCAGGCGCTTGGAGATCTTCTTGATCTTGGCTTCCGAGCTGGTGGCCTTCAGTTCGCCGCGCAGCGTTTCCACTTCGCGGTCGATGTCGATGGTGCGCAGCAGTTCACGCACGGCTTCCGCGCCCATCAGGGCACGGAAATCGTCACCGTACTCTTCGGTCTTGGCGAGGAAATCGTCGTCCGACATGATCTGGCCGCGCTTGAGCGGCGTCATGCCGGGTTCGATCACGCACCAGGCTTCGAAATACAGAACGCGTTCGATGTCGCGCAGGGTCATGTCGAGCACCATGCCCAGACGCGACGGCAGGCTCTTCAGGAACCAGATGTGCGCGACGGGGCTGGCCAGCTCGATGTGGCCCATGCGTTCACGGCGAACCTTGGCAACGGTGACTTCAACGCCGCACTTTTCGCAGATCACGCCACGGTGCTTCAGGCGCTTGTACTTGCCGCACAGGCACTCGTAGTCCTTGATGGGGCCGAAGATCTTGGAGCAGAACAGACCGTCGCGCTCGGGCTTGAACGTGCGGTAGTTGATGGTCTCGGGCTTGCGAACTTCGCCGTAGGACCACGAACGGATCTTCTCGGGCGAGGCGATGCCGATCTTGATGGCATCGAACTGCTCGTCTTGCGAGACTTGCTTAAAGAGGTCGAGTAGCGCTTTCATTAGTTACGCTCCAAATCCATGTCCAGGGCCAACGAGCGGATTTCCTTGACCAGCACGTTGAACGATTCCGGCATGCCGGCATCGATGACGTGGTCGCCCTTGACGATGTTTTCGTATACCTTGGTACGGCCGGTGATGTCGTCGGACTTCACCGTCAGCATTTCCTGCAGGGTGTAGGCGGCGCCGTAGGCTTCCAGCGCCCACACTTCCATTTCCCCGAAACGCTGGCCGCCGAACTGCGCCTTGCCGCCCAGCGGCTGCTGGGTAACCAAGGAGTACGGGCCGGTCGAACGCGCGTGCATCTTGTCGTCGACCAAGTGGTGCAGCTTCAGGTAGTGCATGTAGCCGACGGTCACGGGACGCTCGAACTGCTCGCCGGTGCGGCCGTCGAACAGCCACGCCTGCGTGCGCGACGGCGTCAGCGCCATGCGCTTGGCGACGTCGTCCGGATAGGCCAGTTCCAGCATCTTGGTGATTTCCTCTTCGGTCGCGCCGTCGAAGACGGGCGTCGCGAACGGCACGCCGTTCTTGAGGTTCTGGGCCATTTCCATGACTTCGTCGTCGGTCAGCTCGTCGATGCGCGCGCCGGTGCCGGTCGTGTTGTAGACCTTGTCCAGGTAGGCGCGGACGTTCTTGACCTGCGCGGTGCGCTCGTCGCGCAGCATGTCGGCGATGCGGTGACCCACGCCCTTGGCAGCCCAGCCCAGGTGAACTTCCAGCACCTGGCCGACGTTCATCCGCGAGGGCACGCCCAGCGGGTTCAGAACGATGTCGGCCGGCGTGCCGTCAGCCATGTGCGGCATGTCTTCCACCGGGGTGATACGCGAGACCACGCCCTTGTTGCCGTGGCGGCCCGCCATCTTGTCGCCAGGCTGCAGACGACGCTTCACGGCCAGGTAGACCTTGATCATCTTCAGCACGCCCGGGGGCAGCTCGTCGCCCTGCGTCAGCTTCTTGCGCTTCTCTTCGAAGGCCAGATCGAACTGGTGACGCTTCTGCTCGAGCGATTCCTTCGCCTGCTCCAGCACGACGGCGTGCGGCTCATCGGCCAGACGGATGTCGAACCACTGCCAGCGGTCCAGATCGGCCAGGTAGGCCTTGGTGATCGTGGCGCCCTTGGCCAGCTTGCGCGGACCGCCATTGACGGTCTTGTTGATCAGCATCTTCTCGATACGGTCGAACTGGTCGTTCTCGACGATGCGCAGCTGGTCGTTCAGATCCTGGCGATAGCGGCGCAGTTCATCGTCGATGATGGACTGGGCGCGCTTGTCGCGCACGATGCCTTCGCGCGTGAACACCTGCACGTCGATCACGGTGCCGGTCATGCCCGAGGGCACGCGCAGCGAGGTGTCCTTAACGTCGGACGCCTTCTCGCCGAAGATGGCGCGCAGCAGCTTTTCTTCCGGCGTCAGCTGGGTTTCGCCCTTGGGCGTGACCTTGCCGACCAGCACGTCGTCGGCGCTGACTTCCGCGCCGATGTACGTGATGCCGGAATCGTCCAGGCGGTTCAGTTGCGTCTCAGCCAGGTTGCTGATGTCGCGCGTGATTTCCTCAGGTCCGAGCTTGGTGTCGCGGGCGACGACGGTCAGTTCCTCGATGTGCACCGAGGTGTAGCGATCGTCGGCCACGACCTTCTCGGAGATCAGGATCGAGTCTTCGAAGTTGTAGCCGTTCCAGGGCATGAACGCGATCAGCATGTTCTGACCCAGGGCGAGTTCGCCCAGGTCGGTCGATGCGCCGTCGGCCAGCACGTCACCCTTGGCGACACGGTCGCCGCGCTTGACGATGGGACGCTGGTTGATGTTCGTGTTCTGGTTGGAACGCGTGTACTTGATCAGGTTGTAGATGTCGACGCCGACTTCGCCGGCGACGTTTTCTTCATCGTTCACGCGGATCACGACACGCTCGGCGTCGACGTGGTCGACCAGGCCGCCACGCAGCGCCTGCACGGTCGTGCCGGAGTCAACAGCCACGGTGCGCTCGATGCCCGTGCCAACGACCGGCTTCTCCGGACGCAGGCAAGGCACGGCCTGGCGTTGCATGTTGGCGCCCATCAGCGCACGGTTCGCGTCGTCGTGCTCCAGGAACGGAATCAGCGAAGCGGCGACCGAGACGATCTGCGACGGGGCGACGTCCATGTAGTGCACGTTGGCCGGGGCGGTCAACATCGTTTCGCCGGCTTCGCGGCAAGCGACCAGGTCGTCCACGAAACGGCCTTCGTCGTCGAGCGCGGCGTTGGCCTGCGCGATGACGTAGTGGCTTTCTTCGATGGCCGACAGGTAGTCGATCTGCTCGCTGACCTTGCCGTCGATGATCTTGCGGTAAGGCGTTTCCAGGAAGCCGTACTCGTTCAGGCGAGCGTACAGCGCCATGGAGTTGATCAGGCCGATGTTCGGGCCTTCCGGCGTTTCGATCGGGCAGACGCGGCCGTAGTGGGTCGGGTGCACGTCGCGGACTTCGAAGCCGGCGCGCTCGCGGGTCAGACCACCCGGGCCCAGGGCGGAAACGCGGCGCTTGTGCGTGATTTCCGACAGGGGGTTGGTCTGGTCCATGAACTGCGACAGCTGGCTCGAACCGAAGAACTCCTTGATGGCGGCCGAGATCGGCTTGGAGTTGATCAGGTCGTGCGGCATCAGGTTTTCCGTCTCGGCCTGGCCCAGACGTTCCTTGACGGCGCGCTCCACGCGCACGAGGCCGGCGCGGAACTGGTTCTCGGCCAGTTCGCCGACGCAACGCACACGGCGGTTGCCCAGGTGATCGATGTCGTCGATCTGGCCGCGGCCGTTACGCAGCTCGACCAGCACCTTGATGGTTTCAAGGATGTCTTCGTTGGTCAGCGTCATCGGGCCGCTGGTGTCTTCACCACGGCCGAGACGGCTGTTGACCTTCATGCGGCCGACGCGCGACAGATCGTACGTTTCTTCGCTGTAGAACAGGCGCTGGAACAGCGCTTCCACCGCTTCTTCGGTGGGGGGCTCGCCAGGACGCATCATGCGGTAGATCGCGACGCGCGCGGCCATCTGGTCGGCGGTTTCGTCGGTGCGCAGCGTTTGCGAGATGTACGGGCCGCGATCCAGGTCGTTCGTGTAGAGCGTCTGGATGTCGTGCACGTTGGCGGCGCGCAGGGCGCCCAGCACGCTTTCCGTGATCTCGTCGTTGGCGTTGGCGATGACTTCGCCGGTGTCCGGATCAACGATGTTCTTGGCCAGCACGCGACCGTACAGGAAGTCTTCCGGCACGGAGATGCGCTGGATGCCGCCGGCAGCCAGATCGCGCAGGTGCTTGGCGTTGATGCGCTTGTCCTTCTCGACGATAACCTTGCCGGCACGGTCCGAGATGTCGAAGCGGGCCATTTCGCCCTTCCAGCGCTCGGGCACGAATTCCATCATCGCGCCTTCGCTCTTCAATTCGAAGTTGTCGAAGTCGAAGAAGTTGGCCAGGATCGATTCCGGCGTCATGCCGATGGCCTTGCACAGGATCGTGACGGGCATCTTGCGACGGCGGTCGACGCGGAAGAACAGGATGTCCTTCGGGTCGAATTCGAAGTCCAGCCACGAACCGCGGTAGGGAATCACGCGGGCCGAGAACAGGAGCTTGCCGGAGCTGTGCGTCTTGCCGCGGTCGTGCTCGAAGAACACGCCAGGCGAACGGTGCAGCTGCGAAACGATGACACGCTCGGTGCCGTTGATGACGAAGGAACCCGTGCCCGTCATGAGCGGAATTTCGCCCATGTAGACTTCCTGTTCCTTCACTTCCTTCACGGTGGGCTTGCTGACTTCGCGGTCAAGCAGCACCAGGCGGACCTTGGCTCGCAGGGGCGAGGCATAGGTCAGGCCACGTTGCTGACATTCCTTGACATCGAACACCGGTTCGCCGAGCACGTAGCTCACGAACTCCAAGCGCGCCATACCGTTGTGACTAACGATCGGGAAAATCGACGAAAACGCCGCCTGCAAACCGTCGGCTACGCGATCGGACGGGGCGGTATCCGCCTGCAGGAAAGTTAGGTAGGATTGAAGCTGTGTCGCCAGCAGGAAGGGAACGTTTTGAACGTCTTCACGCTTGGCGAAGCTTTTGCGGATGCGCTTTTTTTCGGTGTACGAGTAAGGCATGAGCACTCCGACTCGAGGTTGCATGGGCCGTCAACCACGGCCCCAGGTG
>Ga0182738_1003067_pt1 | contig 19328 bp, 13 predicted proteins | sample eDN5th30CBELigMG_FD_128876 | JGI IMG/M metagenome (GOLD analysis project Ga0182738, IMG submission 128876) | Enriched Miracle-Growth compost microbial communities from Emeryville, California, USA - eDNA 5th pass 30_C BE-Lig MG (version 2)... ... | reverse complement strand
CCTCTACCGACAGAGTAGATCAAGTTCAATCCCTTTTCTTGGAGTTCCTTTCCAACAATAGCTTCAATGGAGATCTTGGAGTTAGATTGAGCAATGCTTCTGCAAAGGTCCAACATAGTCTAGAGGAAATCGAGTTATTATAATGAAAAATCCCATGATTACTTCGGGGTTAGCTTCGAGAGCTCTAACACTCAAAACTTGTCTACAGAAAAGAGAGTATCTGGTGCATTGAAGAGAGAATTGAACTCTTTCGTCTTGAAGGTTGAAGTTGCTGTGAACGACGGCAATGGAGGCAATTCTCTTGAATTGGGCGGATTCATCGACACCAATATATGACTTTTGCACAAACTTGTAGTTAGAAAGGCAAACACCAGTCAAGAAAGAGGTTGCTTGTTCTATGTTTATTGAGTTACTACATCTCAATATTTTTTTACCTTGAGTGATGGAATCAGCGAAATAGATGGAGAGGGAAGTGACTTTATCTCCAAGGATAACTCTAGTTTGGTCACCAGCACCATCCAAAATGTCGTGGGTAGAAGTCAAGTTAGCAAGTCTAACGTAGCAAACACCGAACAAATCATCTTGGTCTATGATTGAATTTAGGAAATCACCCAGAATATCTCCCTTACTTCCGTATAAGACGATCTTCTTCTTCTTCTTGAGTTCAGCGACAGCTTGGGAGCCGGCACCGAGAGCTTTCAAGAAAGCGGGGGGTTGAGTGAGGTTTTCTTCAGTAAGCTATTCACAAAAGTTACGATGAATTTATCAAACACAGTGCATACAACAACGAGGAGGTTCTCAACTCTTTGGGTGAGTTCCTTTTGGGAGGAAAGTTGAGGAAGATTGGTCTTGCTGTCAATGAAATTGGTGTCCAACATTTTTTAGTCAAGGTTATTATTATTGAATAATATAATCAAAACTCTTAAAGATAGTAAAGACAGGTGTTAATTAATATTGGTTTAAAAATAAAATTTTAGTTTCTTTGCCATACTCTGAAAATATTTTATTGTTGCTTAAAATGACCTCTTATTGACATTGATAAAAATTATTTCAGATGAATATTTTATGCAAAAATAAAAGATGAGTAAGTTGGCATTTTGAAATACATGCAAAATAACTTTATACAAAAGCCCACAATTTATTTATCTTCTATAAGAGTTTTTGGAATCATCGTTGCCTTTAGCGTAGTAATGGACGTTTCTTGCCATACGATCACCAAGATCATTTATGTTGGAATCCTTGCTACCGTAAACGTCATTTCTCATCTTTTGAATAAAAGTGCTTCCATCTTTTTCTTTAGCATTGTCATCAATAATGTCTTTGTTAGACTCAAACTTCATTTTTGATAAATCCTCAGCGTTTTGCTTCATTTCTTCGACCATTTTCATTCTATCTTCGTGTGACATATGCTCCTTCTTCTTTCTTCTATTAATATTAAAGTCTGGCTTGAAAGTGTCTTGATTAATCGAGACGTTGGGGCCGAGTTTCTTTTTCAAATATTCATTAAACAAACTGGAGGAAGTGGTCTTTGAAGAATTGGAAGAATGATTTCTATTCACTTCCTTGTGATGTTTTTCATGAGATCTTGATCTAGATCGAGAAGATGAAGCATTTGATCTGGAGCGAGAGCGGGAAGAAGAGTCATGTCTTCTTTTGGAAGATTTTTTATGTCTATGTCTTTCTCCGGAATGGCTTCTTTCTCTGCTTCTATCTCTACTTCTATCTCTCTTTTTCTTTTTTTCCTTCTTTTCTTTTTTCTCTTTTCTCTCCTTCTTTTCCTTTTTAGATTTTTTGCTTTTCTTCTTTTCAGATTTTCCTTCTATTTCTTTATAGATTTCTCTCATTCTCAAAGGATTATTTATAATCTCGCTCCTTCTCTTCATTTCTTCTTGTTTAATCATAAACAAGGGATCCTCGTGCAATTTAACAAAAGCTTCATTTTGAGCGTTAGCAAATCCTTCCTTCAATAAAGGAGTAAATGGATATTTTCTGCTATCTCTATCTTTTTCTTGTGTTTGGGTAACTGCCTTTCCCAACAAATAATCTTCCTTTGATTGGTCTTGAACTTTGTTTCCCCATTCATAAATCCATTCTTGTCTGTCCAAAACAGATGCAGGAAGCAGCCCGGCTTCAACTTGAAGCTTCTTTAATTCCTCATTTTGCCTCTCTTCTTTGAGTTTCTTTGCTCTCTCAGCGGCTCTCTTATCATCCTCCTTCTTTTTGTTTTCTGCAAGCCATACCTTCTCAATATTCTGAAAAGATCCTGTATGCCAACTCTTTTTATTTAAAAATGCTAAACCCATACTTTCCTTGTGCTTTAACTTTAAAAAACTAAATTATTGATTCCTTTGTTTGTTCAGTTAATCGCCTGACTTACACAACTTTTAAAAGTTACCAAAACTAATCTCTTTTCAACTCCTATCGTCCAAGTTCATTACTCGACAAAGGGAAAAAAAGAGTTCATTTTTGGAATAATAAAATCCTCAGTTTTGATTTTTTTCTAAAAATATAAAAAATGTGTTTTATATAATTCTCGTTCCTCCGAATTCACACAAATAGGAGAAAGTTCCCAAATACTCTTCTCTTTCTTTCAGCGTCAAGGATTCAAAGACGTCATAGTGATAGACTTTTTATCAGACCCAAGAAGAAATCGAGCTCGGCGAGATAGATTTATTTATCAATATTAAACACTCTATTTTGCACAAACACAGATAATCAAAAATTTAATTTGGCGAATGGGTTGTTGTGCGCAAACAAATTTGGGTCAAAACGCATTCAATTTAAATGTTACAGGAATTCGCTTTGACCCTGCATACAAAATGAGCCAGAAAGAGATTGTTGATAGTATTTCCTCTTGTCAACATAATTCAATTAACCAAATAGAAAGAGAAGTCTCAGGAGAAAACTTTATCAGAATTAGCATCTACCATAAAAGTTTGGGAAAAGAGCATTTTATGAAAAAAGAATTCGCTCAAGCCATCATTGAATATTCCAAAGCCATTGTAATCATCACTCACTTTTACATTCTTCATTCTCAACCCCTTACCGCAACAGTCTTTTTTAATTTGTGATAGAATTATTGTCCGCAGATAAGTGTGTATTATTCAAATCGAGCATTATGTTATAAAGCACAGCATGAATGGAATAAAGTAAATTTGTATGTCTGATGTCATTAATTTTAAAGGCATTAGAGGATAGCCGTCAAGCAGTGACGTTGGACGAGAATAATATTAAGGCACTTGATATCATGGCGGAAGCATTAATTGAACTAGAACGAAAGGATCCGAAAAAATTAGATTCTTTGAGCGAAGCAGTTAAAACATTTGAAAAAGCGCATAGTCTAGCTTTAGAGAAAAAGGGAGATGAAATTGCAGAGTCAATTGCAAAAGAATTGGATCTAAAATTGAAAAGAGCAAGAAAAATGCTTTATTTAAAACAACAAGTCTCTAGTACTCACAAAAAACAAGAAACCAACAAGTTTGTCAAAAATCTCATCGAAAAAAATGAAAAAGACTCTTCCAAGAAAAAAGAAAATCTTGAACTTTTTGAACAACTCTGCAAAGATAAAGAACAAACTTTGAAAACTGAAACTCCAGATTATATAAACTGCAAAATATCTTATGTACTTGTCATCAAAAAGGATCAGAGAATAATATTTTCCCCTTTTAGGAGGTAATGAAAGATCCCAAGATGACTCCAGATGGAATCAGTTATGAGGGAAATGTTTTAAATGAACATTTCATCAGAGTTGGATATTTTGATCCTGTTACAAGGTATATTTTCAAGCAGGAGGATCTTTTTAATCCAGTTTATAGACGTGAGGTTGATAGTACAATGTTGATTCCAAATTACAATCTCAAAAAAGCCATAGATCATTTCTATATTCAGTAAATTTTTATCATTCTGGCAAAACTTCATCCAATCTCATAGGCATCCCAATAATTTTGAACCTGAAAAAAAGAATTTTATGGATATTACTATCTAACAATCACTTTGTATTTCATTGTCAATCTCTAATTGGAGGCATTGTAAATATCTGTTTTTCCCTGTCTTGAAATGTTTACTTTATTTTTTTTTTAGAATTTTGAATTTTGTTTCTTTTTATAAAACTGATTATCATTTCTCTTCTAAGAGTGCAATCGACTTGTGGTTCATTAGCAAAATATTTGTGTCCTAATGGAATGTCAAAGCGGAATTGGTTCGGTAGGATATTTCATCTAAAGATATTTCATGAAAAAATTTTCAAATGCAGTCTTTTTATCAATTTCATTAATCTAAAATATTTTTGAAAATTATTTAATGAATTTAAATTTCAAAAGAATTAATTCTGGAGATTTTATTTTTGATTGATGAATTCTTTTTTCAAAAAATTATTTAATCAAATTTTAAGAAAGCAAGGATTTTTTTCAGACCCAATTTTTTTTCTCAAATAATCATGAAAGAAAACTCCAGGTTTTTCGGTTTAGATATGAGAATTTCGAGTACAAATCATCTTCTTAGAGATATTTAAGCATCAAACTTACATTTTGTGAACCCAGTTAATCGCACCATTTCCCAACATTTTTCATGGCATTTTGTCAACTGATTCATTTGATGAATCAATTATTAATTATACTTCTGATCTTTTTCAAATTAATTCTGGAGCAAATCTTTACAAATTTTAATTTTGAAGAGAGTTCTCCTCACTAATCTAGTTAAGAAAGTGCTCACCTCAAATCTTGAAATTATTCTTTTTCAATGTCTTTCAACTAAGTAAAACCAATACTCAAGAATTTTTTTAATACAATCATAATTCATAGGAACATTTAAAATCACCCTCCAGGATTACTATATCTTTTCAAAAAACCAATTGAGCCAGATATGTTTCTGGAGGAGAGTATCATCTGGTTTCTCTTGAAGAGAGCTGAGTTTGAGAAATTTCGCAAGTATTTCTCTCTCAATAAAATTTTCAATTTAAAGAAAAATTCCTGAAAATCCTATTTGAAGTCAATTGAAATTGAAGATTTCAACTTTATGGCTTTGATAAAATGGTTCAAGAATCCAAAATATTGAGTGGGGATTTTAGAATTTGATGAACATGCGCTCAAAAATTTTCTTCCAGGAAATTGTTGACAAAATTTCTTCGAAGGTCTGGTCTAGAGCAAGACAGCTTCAGTGGTCGTTAAACACTTTTCCTCACCTCTCGATTTTTTTCTTCATCTTGATAAGAACAAAAAAAATTTTACCAGCCTAAATATAATTTTTTTAGGACTTTTAAACCGAAAACTCATACAAAAAATTTTATCAAAATTCATTTCTTTCATAGTTCCTGGACCATCTCTTCATGAAGAGTCAATCTGCGCCAAAAAAAGACCTTTCCAATTTTTTTCATTTTCTCGAGTTCGGGAAGCGTCATTAATTTCCTGGTAACTTCAATGAATAGAAAATTCAAGTTCTTTAGTAATTAATTAAAAGTAATTTGAACTAATTTACTTTTGAGTATAATTCAGTAAACACATTCAAATTTTTCAATCAAATTACTGTCCAACTCTTTCAATCACAAAGCAATCCTTTCTCTAAAAACTAACTCAGAGTTTCATTCACCACTATTTTCTTCCTTGAAAATAGAAATCTCAACCTTAAATTACTTTTTCCCCCAAAATTGATGAACAAGATTGAAAAATTTTTCGCCATCGCAATAATGATGATTTTATTTGAAGTGAACAAAGAAAAACCCAAAAAGCAAGACCTAGACCATTTGGAAAGATATGTGAGGACTAATTTCCTTTTTAATAAAAAAGCAATACCATATAAGAGGAGTCGGCCTTTACTCTCTCTTCAATTGCAGATCAGGGAGAAGAAAAACACTGTGAAAACTCGCAAAACAAAGCTGAGGCTATAAATTGAGAACAAAGGTTTTATTTTTTTCTAATGTTCATGCAAATCTAGGGATTTTTCAGAGTTTAAAAATAAATAAATCCAACCTTCTGACTTCAAAATGCTATCTGATTCATAATATTTTAATCACTCGTTTTCCTCGAATTTCTTTCTACTTCTTCTCGCTACTAATTAATCCCTCTTCAAAAATCTTCTTTTTAGGTTCAAAATTTTCTTCCTCTCACTCTGAGATCGGTTTATTGTAATGTCCAAACCAGTTTCCGAGACTTTTCAAAGTTTGAGAGACAACAATATTTCTCAGTTTGGACCGAGTTTTTCAAAGTCTCTCAAGTTCCGAGTGAAAACAGAGGATAGCTTTATTCACTCCCTCAATTAATCAAATCATTCTATTGAGATGTTAAGCAGAGAAATTCTCAAAGAGATTAAATTTTATTTGTTGAAATACACGTATTAATTTCAAAAAAATATTTAAATTAAATTTCAGTGGCAAATCATTTTTATGGCCAAAACTTCAAAACTAATAGAATGTTCTGAAAATCCGAGTCTTTAATCCAAAAAATCAAAATTTTCGTTTCTCCATCTCATCTTGAAATTTCTCAAAAATTCAGTCGTACCTAGCTTCATTTTGGAAGAAAAAAGAAACCCCAACATTTTTAAATATTTCCTAAAATTTTTTTTTTGTCGTCAATTTGTTAAATTTAGTGTGTCATACAAATTTAAAATTGCCAAACTAATTGTACATCAATATAATAACGAAGTTTCAGAGTGTGCGCTACTTAAAATTGGTTCCATACAATTTTCATATACAATCTTCTGTATCCATCCACATTCAACTTGTAACCGCCACCTTAAACTCATTCTGATTCTAATTCCTGTTATTTGTAATTTTTTGGTATTTTATTCTGGTATGCTACAGCTTGAGACAGTGCTTCTCGAGTTTCAAGACTGAGAAAAATTTGCTTTATCTCTTTTTTGCAGAAATAATTTATTTTTTGAAATCCCACAAAACTCCGTCTCATCCACTTTTGAAAGTTCTTTATTTTTCGGATTTTTTATTGGTGTTCTTCTTTTTGGACTTGACGATAACTTTTTCAAGCATGAGTGGCTTTATTTCTTCATAGCCAACATAGCGATCGCTCTGAGCATGATCATTCAATGATGTGCCGTGATTCAGGGGTTTTGTGGGGAGAATCACCATTGCGACATGACCATGGATAAATTTGGATGTAACTTCATTAATTTGAATTCTCTCAAAGTTTGCTTCTCCTTCCTTCAATTCGACTTCTGTCTCACCCATGATTGCCTTGTTTCCTGTTTTGTGAATTAGTGCGAGCCCATTAAACAAAATTTACCTGCTTTATTTCTTTGGATGGGAGTTGAGGGGACTTCCCAAGTTTGCAAGAACAAATTCAAAGTGACTTTATTTTCATGTTTTACCACTTCTCCGTTCATTGTGTCGACAAGCTTGACTTTGATGCTATTCTTTGTGAGAAAATCTTCCCAAAATAATTTTTACCTGATATTTCTTTCTCTGAAAATTGGTTGAGGAAGTTCGCCATCTAAAATAAGCTCATATCTGTAATGCTTGTCATTTCCAAAAAGATGATTGAAGAGAAGAGTAGAAGTAGGATTGCTGTTGTAGGTGCTGGAATTTCTTTTATCTTCCTGGATTTTCTCGAGCCTCTCAAGGTGAGATTTTTGACTATCGTCGTTGAACTTCCTAAAAGAATTAATTTTTAATGCACAATGCACCCAAAAATTCTGTTACTTGAAGTAGGTCACTGCATCCATACATTCCATCACCATCTTTCTCGAACACTCGTGCTGGATCATCGCGTTGTTCAGCATCATTGTGTTCTGCATTATCAAATAAAGTATTCTTTGCTGCTGCTCTTCTTCCACTGCTCCTGTCCCACTCTTGCTTTCTACCTTTTCGTTTCCAGCGGGAACCGCCTCTGGCAGTCTCTGGACTGGGCCCTTAACCACGCCAGAGAGATTATGTGTGGAGTCGATCTGGGTTGAAGTCTTTCTGGGAACGGGAATATGGAGGAGGGGCTTTGCTTCATCGGGTTCTATTTCACTTCCAACTGATGTCACATCAGTACTGATATCGTCTTGGGAGATCTTTGTGAGGTGCTCAAAGAGACCGGGAGCTTTGCCATCTACAGGAAAATTCAGGCCACATTGAAATCAGGAAAAATACCAAGTATCTTCTTCTTCTTAATAAGAGTGTCGTTTATAAGAGCTTCTTGCTCATTTTTGGATGTTTTCGATGTTTTGGAATCCTGCGACTCTTCCCAAACCCCGAGATTAGAGAAGATACGTTTAGACAAGATCTGAGTGTCTTGATAAAAGCACATGATTTTTTAAATTTTTTAATTCTTTGTAATTACTATTGAAATCACTTATTTATATTGTTTATTCAGTCCTGCTGGCATAGATACTTTAGAACTTCCTGCTGACACTCTCAAAATTTAAACTCTCAAAGAGATCTAATCGGCTCCCCTAAAGGTTGACATCCCAATAAAAGCCAGGGATGTTACAGTTTTCAAAAGAGCCAGTTCCCAATTGGATTTTAGAGAGGAGAAAGGCGGATAATCGTTAGAATTAAGATAATTAAATTGGAAATTTATCAGAGAAATAACCAATAAACTTGTTTGATTTAAAAGACCAATTGGATTCCTGATTGATGCGTCACCAACAAAATTAATTTCTGAAATCCTTTTGAATTTACCGCTTGCCTTAGAAAACTTTTCTTCCTAGATTTTCCTCCTCAGCATCATCATCATTCGAAAAAATTATCATTTCTGATGTGAATACTATTTTTGAAACTTCCCAAGAAATTTTTTTGAAATTGTCTAAACCCAAAATTTCTTTTTTTTTTTGTCAAACATTTCGGAAAAAGAAAACTCAATCCAATTCAAAGTTACAGAAAGAATTCTTTTGGAAAAAAAAAAAAACCTTCCTGAGATTTTTCGTTTTGGAAAATTAGACAATTCCAAAGTCACTAAAAATCTGGAAAACTATTTGCTTTCTCAGAAACAGAATTTCGCAAATCAAAGGGTTTTACAGAAAAACTCTTTTCCTTTGTATCTAAAACATCTGAAGGAAAAATTCTCCAAGACCTTGATTTGTTTTTGACTCAAGAACTAATTTATCAAGTTTATTCGAAGCGTTGATCATTCAAATTTACTTCTTGAAATGAATTAAACATGTCTACATTGAATATTCTTTCATATCTTTTCACTTGATCGAATAATTTACTTCTCTTCCAGATAGTCTGACTGAGACCTGAAGGTCTTTATTTTTTTAAAGGAAAAACTGAAAAAAGGATTTCTTTGAAATCTTAAAAAAAAAATTCCGTAAAAATATTTTTAAAAGGTGTCAAAATGAACCTTCTTAGAACAACTTTCTTTTTTGGAATTCTTTTTCTCACTATTTAATCAACCAATTAGGAGAGAAGCCTTTTTATTTATTTTTTTGGCTAATTAAAAGACATTCCCTGGTTTTTGAATTCTTTGAGGTTTTCAGAAGCAAATCTCTTTGATTCAAAAGAAATGTTCCACCACGAAACAATAAATAAATTAATTAATATTTGGTGTAATTTATTATTTGTGCTAAAGGTGAACAAGCTTATTATTGCTAATCTTTCCATTCCAAAATGATTGACCAGAGAACAAGTTAACCATTTCTAAAGTTTGCAGAAACTTCCTATCTCAAAAATTCACATCCCCTTTCAACTTTGAGAGATCTTTCAAATCACTTCTTTCCTTGAAAAAGGATTACCGAAAAATTGCAGACACTAGCAATTGGTAAAAATAAGAGTGACAAGGAGATCTTGAAAAGAGAAAAAAGGAAAAAAAGAGTACATTTCAAAGATCTGAAAATATATTGCAAAATGAAAAACTTTGAAATATCAAAATGAAAAAGTGTTTGAGTTTAAAAAAATTTCTAAATTAATTTTATTTTGAGGAGCGATTATTAAAACCATTTCAAATTAATACTTTTCTTTTTAAATTAATAATTCAAATCAAAATTAACATTTTTAAATTTATTTTCTAAAAAAGCTTTCAATTAATTAAACACAAAATATTTTAATAAAAAATTTCCAAATAAATCCTTTTTTCTTCAATTTATCATATCCAAAATCCAAACAAATCTTTTGCTCTTAAATCTCCAAACAACATATCAAAAGTCAGGATATTTTAGTCCCGATTTCAAAGAAAAGAAAATAAGCAGTACTCACTGCTTCCAGTGCAATCATCCTAATATTGTATTAACAAATACCATCTCAGACTCGATGAGGATTTTGAGAACAGCATTGTTTATTCAGCAAATATCTTTTTTTGATTATTTTCATAAAAATACCGAAAAAACCTCTCCATTATCAACATTTCACAGTTAAATGAGTTCAAGAGCTCTGATTTACAAGTTAATTACCTCCATTTTCAGTCTATCTTTTTTTCGTTAAGAAACACATAAATTGATTTGGATAAAAAGGACTGTATCTCGATTTTTTAGATTATACAATGTTTAAAAATTATCCTTAATCTAAAGTTTTCTTGACTAACCTTTCCCCCTCAACTTCAATGTGCCTCTCAATTCTCAGGAAATTGGCCAAACTACTAATTTAGTTGACTCCTTCCTTTTTTATATTGGTGAATTGACTTGATCTCTAGTTTCTCTGCAAGTGGTAAAAAGACTAAAATTTGGCTTCACTGCGGCTCATCCGAAGTTTTAAATGGGCTTCTTGTCGATTCATTCGATCTCATTTATATTCCATATGTATTCGTATTCACTGTCTAAAGTCGCAAAAATGATTTAAACGAATTTTGAAGATTTTCCCCTTAAATTATCTTTATCCTTCAAAATAATAAGGAATAAAAGTTAAAACTGACTCTGAAATGAAATAATTTCTGTCTAGTTGTTTTAATTAATTTCATTATTGATATCAAATTTAGGGTACCATTGTGAAAAATCAGTGAACAGGTTTCATTTGACATTTAAAAATGTTCAAGTTTCGACACAAATTCAGAGAAGATTTCTTTGTGCTCATGAACTCCCCCCGAAATTGACAAAAGCATTTATTCACAAGGACAAGAAAAAATAAAAGACATTCTAGAGAGGTCAATTTTTTTTTCTGCAATTTCGTCTTGGTAAAGTTTTGTCAAACAGCATCTTCCAAGAGAGAAAAGCTTCAAACCCCCCAGAAACCCTATTCTTTTACAAATGCTGTGAATCTAAATAACACAAAGAGAAATTTTGGTGATCAAGAGTTTCTTTTCCGGAAGCAATCTTTCACATCAACGAAATGGATCAATTCCCCAGAGACTAATGAAGATGACATCTAATCAGATATTGCTTTTTCTGAAACCACAACGTTGTTCTAGAATAATTAATTCGCGACCAAACAAAATAATCTTCACAACTTCAGACAATTCTCTTTCACCCTCAAGTGTAAAAAACTTTAATTTGCAAATCAGTTTATCCAAAAATACATCCCGCTTATCAGTTTGATTCAGTTGAATCCCCAAGTTTGAAATTGGATTGAGAAGTCTGTTGTTATTCATTCAAAGAGTTTTGTTTTTCATTTAGAATTCACTCCAAAGGCAGAAACAATTCTCTATTTCATCATGTTTGTGTGCAGAATTTAAATTTTATTTCAGTAAATATCAAAATACTTAAATGATAAATACCATTTTCCCGAATGGCAAAGTAGACGAGAAAATCATCACCTGAATGAATTGAATATTGAAATGAAAGAGATGAAAGGTGAAACGTCTCTCATTGATAATTGATCTTATTCATTTTTCATTGGTATCTCAAGAACTTTCTTAAAAGATTATTCAATTCTCCCATACCTTTTGCTTACCTTTCTCGAACAGCTCAACTCCATCAACATAGGCAAGGAGATCCGACCAAGTTTCGAGAAAGTGTGAAAAAGTCTCATTATGGAAAGTCAAGAATCAACCAGTCAAAACACTTAGAGCTTTAAATAGGGGCATTTGTTCCAGTTCAAAAAGATTTCTACTCCTTAAAGGAAAGAGATATTTCAAGCTTTTCTTCATCTTTTCATCTGTAGAATGGAGACATTTGGATTTGGAAGGAGAAAGAAAAGAAACTGTTTGACAATTAAACATTTAAATAATATGAATGAGTAACTGTTTATTGAAAACATGGATTAATTTATTTAACCGAATTGTTCACTCTTAGAGTTTTAAAATTCGCTCAATGTTCAACTTGGAGATAAATCTGCAGAATTTCTTTTTTTCCAGTCTCTAGAAAGAAAGAACTTTAGAAGTGCAAGAGATTTCTTGTGCTTTTCAGACCTAGTTCAACCTGAAATGCCTTTATACCACTTTTCTCCAATCGGGTTTTTCCCAAATTAGTCGTAAAAACCGCAGTTTTCAATATAATAATCAGTACTTGGAGTGAGGAAAAAACCTTTTTTGCGCAATGTCCCAATTTTCCCAAACTTTAAATCCCCCACAAATGCTAACAATCTTGATGACTTGACCTCGCCTCAAAAAGACGCTTGTTCTAGTTTTCTCAATCAAGCCACCTTATGTTGGTTTTTCATGATCAACTCAAGCTATTAAGGATCAGCCAGTTAGTTAATCTACATACTTTCAAAACTCTTTCTATTTGGTCAGATTGAAAAAAAATTCTATTCATTGCCTAGACTTCCTCATATCTTTCCAATGATCATCAAGAAGAACACGTCATCTTTATATAAAAATATTTTTCAATCGATCAATGTGGACTCTTGAGAGATTGTTAAAAACTAAATATTATTTAATAGACTCTGCTTTATAGAATAAAATTAAACATGGAAACTACAGCGTCCATAAAAGTCGAGAGCACCATCAAGATAGAAGCAGAAGAACCTGCTCAGAGTCGGCCACTCCAAATACCTGTCTTGAAATCCGAGCCCGAGTCTACCCAGAAAAAAGAACATCTAGATCCAGTTGATCTTCCAAATTCTCAGAAAAAGGTTGAAAATCCTGCAAGCCAGCCGAAAGAAGATGCCAGTAAAGAAGTGCTTGAACAACAAAAGAACCTTATTTACAAAGCCTGCTTTGATTTTATTCGCTCAAACATGATGCCTGCGGTCCCAAAGCCAATGGATATGTTTCCGAATTTTCTAGGAATGAGTCCTTTCGGTAGTTTGTTGCCAGATCCTTACACCCTCAAGGCCTTTGTCAATTTTAAAAAGGAATATGAAACATTTGCCAGCCGAATGAACCTCCCGGCTTATCTCCCACCCATTTCCCAAAGTAACCCTCCAAGGAGTAATCTTCCAACTATGCCTCAGACACCATCTAGTAACAATTCTCAAAAATCCAATGCAACTCCGAAAAAGGCCAACGCCCCTGTTCCTATCATCACCCCTTCCAAGCCAGTTCTTCAAGAAAAAGAGTCTGGACAACCTCCAATCCTAAGCATAATCAAAGCAGAAAATAACATCATTGAGAAAAAAGAAGAAAATGCAGAACAAACTAGCCTCCTTCCTCTCCCCGTTGCCGTTGAGAATAAATCCCCTGAAGAAGATAGTCCAGGGTCCCACGCTAATGCTTCTGGAGATGAGGAAAATTCCCCCCAGAGCGAAAAGAAAGTTCCAAAAAAGAAGGCTCAAAATAGAATTAAAAACATTCCCGGACTCATTGTCCAAAGAGTTAGAAGCTCAATAAAAAACTATCTCAGCTTGAATCCCAAGCTAGACAAGCATGAAAGGAGACTTGGATACGTCGATAAGGTTCTTGTAAATGTGAATAAAAATGATCGAGATCGTCTACTGGCATTTTTGGAGGGGTATCAAAAAAATTGGAAAACATGGAATACGATTCAAAACTTCCTCAAAACAAATACCAAGTACGGAGCAATACTACTTGATGTCGTACTTCAGTTTTTCGGCCCTGATGGGAATGATGATTTTAATGAGTGGCTTACAAGCGGTAAAATGGGACAAAAAAGTAAAATCGCAGTCACTGAAATGAAAGATAAAATTGGAGCCAAGTTCTCTAAAATTCTTCTCAAAGCAGAAACTCAAGAAACAAACCAAAAAGACAAGATGATCAAAACAGAAGAAGGCGTCTAGCTCTTGTTAGCCCTCTCTCCCTCTCAAATATCATTTTCGACACTTTTCCAGTTTAGTTTAGCTTATCTTAGCTGTTTTTTACACCATCATCCTCTTCCTCAGTCACAGTAGAATTTTGTATATTGAAACAAACCCCAGTCATTTATTGATATGTAACGTCTTCATGGTTGGGATCAGATCGCTTTTCTATCCTTCCTTCATGAAAATGTATACTCCCTATCGATTTTCCATATCCTTTCGTCATCCATCGTATTTAAATGAACTCCCCCATTCATCTCCAAAAAATATTGCTCCTTCTTCCAATAAATTTGGCTTTTTTCTATTTTTCTACATTTTAAATTGAAAGCTAGAATATTAATTTTATAAGGGTCAAGTTCTCACATCTACCTCACAGATGAAAAATATTGTTCTGCCTCCACCTTTTCACTTGACTATACCTCCGCTTTCCGCCTGTCAACTTCCCCTAAATCTCCATCTCACAATTCCATACAGCGTGCCTCCATTTTCCAAGCATATAAATAGTGATCCCCCTGATCTTAGTCAAGCCCCACAAGTTGTTCTTCCACATATCTTTGGGCAAAACATCTTTCCTATTCCAAAATTCTCAATTCCAGAAATCTCTCAGAATTATTGGCAAACAACGAATCATGATCAATCCCTAAATGACTCGCCATCATCTCCAAATAAAATAAAGCAGGAAATTAAACACGAGGATTGTCCTGCAAAGGACTCTGAAATCATAAAAAAAGAAGAAATAGTCGAATCTTCTCAAAATCAGAGTTTCTGTAAAATCGAAGAAGAGGATCATGGACTAAAATTCGAGATTAAAGAGAACCTAGTAGAACCTAAATTTTCCTCTCAAATGACAAACCACAGAAAAACGAGGAGCCAGATTGGAACTCTAGTTGAAGAGCAAGAAAAACTCAAAGACTATGGATACAGAAGGAGCACTCAGAACAGAATTAAAAACCTTCCAGGATTAATTATACAGAGAGTCAGAAGTAGCATCAAAATGTATTTGAACCTTAAAACTCCCATTCAAAAGGTCTCTTCTCGGATACAATATGTCGAAAAATTTTTTAAAGACATGAATAGAATGGAAAAGGACGGATTTTTGTCATATCTAGAAAAATATGAAAAGCGCTGGAAAACCTGGAATTCTATTTTGACGTTCTTGAAAAGAGACGAGAAATATGGTATTATAATCCTTGATGCCATTGCAGACTTTCTCAGCGAATCTGGAAAAGAAGATTTTGACGAATGGCTTCGCAGTGGAAAAATGTGTGAAAAGAGTAAAGCCACTATCCTCGAAATGAAAGACAAACTTGCTTATAAATACAGTCAGATATTCACAAATCCTACCGTTCTCCAAGAGTCCTTTACTGGAAATCGACTCTTTAAAAAACAAAAAATTGAAAAACAATCTGAACCTTGATTATTTTGTATATTATTATGTTCGTCATAGTCTTTTTGTTAGGTAGGTATAAAGAGAAATCTCTTGATATATTTATCTAAACCTTCTCGTTGGTGACTTCAGAATTTCAAGAGTGAAAATTTCCTAAATTTTTCAGATTCTTATGAAATATATGTAGATTACTTTTAAAATAAAATTTTGGTCTCAAGATATTTTGCAAACAAATATTCCAAACAAAATGTTTCAAGATAAAACTCCAAAACTCTCTTCCAACTCGAATGAAAAAATATCAAGTAATTCCTCAAAGAGAAGAATGAAGTTCTTTATAAAAAATCGAGTCACGTTGGAAATCCGACCCAACTCATTGACCAACAAATTACGTCTGATGAAAAAATATCAATACTTTATCTCAAAAGCCAACTTTTTAAAGACGGACCATCCAATTGAAACATACGTATGCTTAAAACTCTCACAGCTCAAAATTAGAGATCGGGCATTTCGAAATATCTTTAATTTCGCCATTCTCAACGATAACCTCCACCAAATATCTCTTCCAATACTTAATCATATTCCAAATGCAAAACTAAACAGAACAATTACATTATGTACAAAATTATCCTCCAATACACAGGCTTTCTTTAAAAAGATAAAACGCCGGCTTGCTAAATTTTCCAATGTGAAAGCTACATTTTTGGGAAGTTTACCAGATCTTTATTCTCCCAACTTTAAAAGCAGCTTTCTCTCTTTAAAGAGAACAAAGCTGGCGTCGTTCAAGCTTGTACTTTTCCAGTATTTTAGTGGCTCTGGAAAAAAGGATTTGACTCCATTCTTGCAAGCTCTTCGCGGATTTTTATTCCTTAGAGAATTATCTCTCAATATAAATCATGAGATGCATCTAAAGGATCTCGACGTGTTCAAGAGTCTAGCTGCTTGCACAAAACTGAACTTGCTCAAAATCTCCACTTTTCTCGACAAACAACAAAATTCCAAAAAATCTAATAATTTCCTCGCAAAAACCAAAAATCCTTTTCGAAATCTGAAAGATCTACGCTTCAGGCTCACTTCAAAAAATCAAGAGTTCCTCAAGTATCTGCTTTCCAGCAACCAACTTCAGAATATCGAAATTGATATTCCACAATCATCTGTGATCTTTTCAAATGACGTTGACTGCTTATCGACCGAGATTGCGAAAAAAATGAAACAAAGCCGACTGAGATCTCTCAAACTTAACTTTGGCAATTTGATGCTAAATGACACATTAAAGTCCAGTATTGACTCTCTCTTCAAAAATCTGCAAAATCTTAAACAACTTAGTCTCACGACAGAAGTTCAGGGAATTTTCCCCTTGTTCACAAAAATTGCAGTCGTCGTTTTAAAAAATCTCATTTCACTGGAGTTGAAATGCAAAGCTTCTAAATCTGAATGGGAACAATTTTTTGCAATTGAAGATCAATCTTCAAAGAATCTTGAGAATCTGACACTGCATCTCAATGAAAGCATTTCTTTTCAAAAACTCACTAATTGGTTTGGTAAACTGACAAAATTAAAAGCACTGAAACTTGTATTTGGCCACTACCAAATTATAAATGAAAATGAACTCTCATTGTTTATCACGGTTCTCGAAAAATTTCAACTCTTGGAAAATCTCTACCTAGATCTGAGGGATTTCCAGTTTGATGAGAAAAACAACTCCAAAAAACAAATCAAGTCTCAGAACATTGGACAAGTTTTATTCCGGCTGCAAAAACTCTTCCAACTCACTTTGTATCTTCCTGGAGGTTATTTAACAGATGATATCTTAAAGAGCTTGATTAGAGCTTTTCAAAAACTGACCAATCTTTACTATATTGAATTAGGCGGAAGTTTTGTCAAAGTCAATCAAAAAGGAGTCATTCTGATTGATGATTATCTCAGTAGTCCTTTCGCAGATAAACTCATAAGTCTTGAGATTATACCATGGCGCTGCGAACACCTTGAAGATTTTCATTTTCTTCAAATAATTGAAGATTTCAAAAATCGTTTATATTCTCATATTTAAAACATTTTTTCTTTGAATTTTAAATTGTGTAGTTCATATTGTTCTTGCTGGTCCATCTTTGATAATTTGAAAATAATTTAACTTCGTATTTTGTTGAAAATCAAAAGAAAATACTGGTAACTCTTTCCATTCTTTTATTAAATAAAAATTTCTGATCATAAATAATATATTTTTAACTCTTTAAAAACAGGAACAAAGTGTTACATCTTCATGACTAAGTTTTATTGTGAATATTGTGGAGTTTACTTATCAAATAGCGCACCGTCAACTCGCAAGCAGCATGCAAAGGGAAAAAAGCATATCGATAATAAAATCGCTTATTACTCTCAGTATAGAGGTAAGTATGTTCATTGATCTTTATAAATTCTAGACAACAACAACAACAACAACAACAACAACAACAACAACAACATTGATCAAGCACAAACTGATCCTTATGCTATCATGATGATGATGCAGTCTCTAAACTCTTTCAAAAACCCTCAAGGAACCCAGAGAAATCCCTCCAATACAAGACACAAGAACTATTTCCGAACTCATAGTAAATTTTCATAAATCATTTTATTATTTTTAAGGAAAAAAAAAACTCAATTCCACAGATTGACCAAAGTAAGTGATGATTGACTCGAATTATAGTTTAGTTACAATAATTAGTTACATTTGAATTTTAGAATAGAAAGAAAGTTATCTCGATTATGCTGCAGGGAACATAATATGTAGTCTAAGTTTAATAATGAGCACCATGAAAATGAGTGTGAAGAAAAGGAAAATAGCCACATTCCACATAATAGCCATTTCCCAACTTAGTTTCTTCATTTTTCTATACACCTTGGTTGTGACTACAGAAAGTAGTAAATTTCCTTGTGTCAAAAGAAAAGCCAGGAAATAGCCATGATTAGAAATATCATAGTCATTTCCAAGAGCTTTTACTCCATATTTTGGACATGCCAACATAATTTCTACTGTGATGCAGGCACAGAAAGTGCCGAAGATTGGAGCTGATTTATCCCAAAATTTAAGAGGTGGCCAGTTTGAAAAAATCTGTAATAATCCTGTAATAATAATCATCAAAAATGCTAAATGCACATTTTGCTAAAGTTAAAGTTATTCTCAGAAAAACTCGAATCACAATTATTACCAATTCGAAGGTTTTTGCTGTCATTGCTTTGAGTCCAAGACCAATATAGCATGATCCATCTTGGCATGAAGGACATCCAAAAATATTTGGAAGTTGGGATATCAATAAACTTGTCAATGAAATAGCAAATCCCTATTCATGAAATGAGTGACTCATTCCTTCTAAGCTTCAATTTACCAAAATCAAGCCACAAACACAATCAGAAGGAAAATGAACTCCAAGATGTATCTATGCATGATTTATGTCAATATTTTCATAAACTTCTGTTACTCTTGAAAAGGACGCAGCGAGACCACCCAAGAGAGGGAAAATTATAAATTGGTAAATCGAGCTTGAATTCACTGTCCCCCAGTAAGTATTATAAGCGTAGACAGCCGCAAAGGAATAAACTACTCCACAGACAACTGCTCTTGAGGGAAAAGAAGAAGTGTCATCTTTTCCAATCTATTCTTTTTAAGAAACTCAAACTCTTGAGATTACCTGCAAAGCTCTTTTTTCCATGTAAGGTCTTTTTCTAAACAGAAATCTCTTGGGGAATTGAGCAACGAGAGCTGTGATGATTCCACAAATAACAAACCATCGCTTCAAAGAGTTAAACTAAAAACTTCTGTGTAAATTACTGAAAGATGATCAAATCCAGTTGTCACAAAAAAGACACAGATTGAAGGTCCATATTCAATTTGAGTCAAAACTAGAAAAATTTTTGTAAAAAGTTTCTTTTGAAAATCTTACATGTTGTGAGATAAGCAAACATGACGAATAT
>Ga0182738_1003065_pt1 | contig 19330 bp, 12 predicted proteins | sample eDN5th30CBELigMG_FD_128876 | JGI IMG/M metagenome (GOLD analysis project Ga0182738, IMG submission 128876) | Enriched Miracle-Growth compost microbial communities from Emeryville, California, USA - eDNA 5th pass 30_C BE-Lig MG (version 2)... ... | reverse complement strand
TTAGAGTTCATCGAGATCCCCTTGGTCGGTTCCCTGGAGGCAGTACGCCATCGGCTTATTGGGACAAGGAAACATTCATCAACGCAGTCCTCAAATGACTCTCCTCCCGGGGACCTTGGACGCTGCAGCGGCAGTCTGGTTTATTTCTCCCAATTTCAGTTTCTCCCTCCAGATTTAGACTCTCTGGTTCTCCAGCTGTTAACGAGGCGGAAATACGATGACCCAATGGGCCGGACCTGGGAACTCGCTCCCGACACCTGGATTGTGGCTGGTCTGACACTTGATCCTCGTTCGGAAGCCCGCATCGATCCTTTCGGCCCATTAGCAGCTGCATTCCGCCATCGGGTGCCCATCCTCCTTCCCGATAATCCAGCCGAGTTGTGCCAGATCGCGACCCAGATCGTCGGTGAGTTCGGCGAGAGTCCGGTGCTTGAGTCGACTGTACTCGATGTGCTCCCCGCACACTGCTCGCAGACAGTCTCTCTTCACACACTGAGGAACTGGCTGGAAAACTCACTGCGACTCGCTCATACAGCACCAACTATCACCCGCAAACATTTCGAAACCGCGATGATTGAGGATTTGGACTGGGCCATCAGACAACTTTCGTTTCGTGGCATGGACCTCGATCGAGACCACGTCCTCCGTTGGATGGAGGGCTTCGACCTTCCACTTCAAGCACTGGCCTTGAGTCTTATCCGGGTGATCCAGTCGAACTATTACCTGGACCTCACTCGATATTTCGGTGAATTACGGGGTCTGATGGCAAAATCTAATATCCCGAGAGGATCTTCGGTTGTCTTCTGTAAATGGCAACCTGAAGGCAAGAGTGCTCCACACATCGCACACGACTTGCGAATCGAAGGTTATTGGAAGGTGAAATTCGATATAGATTTTACTAAAAAAGATTTTGAAAAATTAGAGGGCTTGCAACGGACAAGGCCTTATTGGTTTATTCTCTCGGACGACCTCGTCGGGACGGGAAATACACTCTGCCGAATGCTTGAAGAACCAAGCTCTCCCGTTTATGAACTCTTGGATTTCTTTCCGAAGGGCCAAGTGCGATTGCTGATCCTGGCGGGTTTTGAGCAAGGCTTGAGGCGGGCTCGGCAGGCGATACTGCGGAGCCGGCATCGAGGTCGCTTGGAAGTGATCGTTGGTCGGTTGTACCAGGACCGTGACCGCTGCTTCCATCCCACCAGTACAATCTTTCCGAGAAAAGATCAAAGGGATCAGTTTCAGGAATTCTGTCTTAAAACAGCTCAGCATAAAATGAAGTTGCATGAGGACTACTGGCTTGGGTATGAGCAAAGCGAAGCCTTGGTGGTCTTCTACAATAGAGTACCTAATAACTCTCTGCCCGTGCTCTGGTGTAGCAGGAACTGGTTCCCGCTGTTCGTCCAATCCCAGGATAAGTAATCAGAGTTAAAAGTTATAAAATCTTTAGATTTAGTATTTTTTGCGTTTCTATGTTCTCTGGGGTGTTTATCAGAATTGTCGAGCGACCTGTCTTCGTGGCTGTTATAAAGAACACCGCTGTCTGCTAATCCGAAAATCCAGGCCGGAGCGGCACATCCCTCTTCGACTTCCGCCTAATCAACCCTCCCGATTCTTCTTTCACGGGACGTGCAAGAAGTCCACTTCGGCCCATCGGATATCATTCGCGAATGTCGCCCTTACCACGCCGTCGCCTTCGCGGATGGAGTAGGGCCAACCCAGCCCTGAGGTTGGGACCGTATGGAAGGAACTGGACGAACCCTATGAGCCGGGCCGTCGGGTCCGTCACGGGCTCAAACGCAAACGGGAGACCACGGCCGAGGCCTTCGTCACCGGTTCCAAGCCGGGCACCCCGGGCCACTGTCACGAGAAGTTGGTCGGAGCCCTAGAATTCGGCACCCGTCAATCGAATGGGTCTGTTCGGACCGTCGCCTGGGTCTCCTCATGGAGCGACACGGAGAGACGGGCTATGACCCAAACCTATCGGCCGAATACCCCACGCCTGAACCCGGGCTACCTGGGTCGTCGTGCTCTGATCACAGGCCAGGACGAAGCGGCCAAATCGGGTCGACTCCGCCACGCCCGACTCCGGGCCTGGCTGGATGACTGAAATCATCCGATGAGATGGACGTGAGCTAGTTCGCGTTCTCTCCGGGCGAACCCGCCACCTTCTCCTGGGTTCACCCCGCGGGGTTATTGGAGCCGACGTCGCACGTACGTCAGGACCTGGGCTGCGAATCGCCGCTGGATCCCCAGGCGGACCAGATCCTCCTCCGTCGACTTCGCCAGATCGGCTAGAGTCTGGATCCCGGACTCCTCCAGCCGCCGGATCGTCTGCACCCCCGCAAGGTTCCCCTGGCCCGGATTGATGACCCGGCGGAGTCCACGCAGCACCGGACCCAACGGTGAGCAGTATTTCAGATGGTCCTGTAATTCGTAGAGTTGCTGACGCAATTGCCGCAGGATACCACGTACCCTTCGGATTCGCCCCTCGTTAGCTCCGCAAGCCTCGACGAGATGATGATAGAAACATCTCAGTTCCAGGGCTCGGGCCAATGACGACGCGAGCCAGATTACGTCGTCCCGCCAGCGTTCCTCGACCCCCTCGAAACCAGTCACGGACCACCGTCGCTCCAGATCGGCTACAACTTGCCCCCGGCCCCTTTCTAAGAGCACCACCGACCGGAAAACTGACAGATAGGCCGTGCGACGGGCTGCCTCGGCCCCGACCACTTTGCCGTTTGCTTCCGGGGCCAGCCCGAGAGAACCGAAGACCTCTTCTGCCCGCGAAAAGCCGGACTGGCCAGCAATCCAGCGACGGAACAGCACTGAGGGGGATTCCGGGTGGGCCTCCATCCAGCCTTCGAGTTGCTCACCCAATCGCTGACTGAAATTCCGGAGCCGGGGGGACCGACCTGACATCAGGTCTAGGACGATGAGATGATCCAACAGGCCCCAGCCGGCCAGGAGGCTGTCTTCGGGATCGAGGCTCATCAGGTCCCGGAACAATTGCCCCACGCCGGCCGCGACCGGCAGAGGCAGGACGGCCTTCGTCGCATTCCGGCCGAGCACCGTCAGACGATATCGGCCCTGCTCATCCCGGAATGCGAGCCGACGGGACGGGTCGCAGAGCCACGAAAGCCCAGGTCCGAGTAGCCCTGCGAGCCGAGATCCTCCGAGGCTCCGTCGCATGAAGACTTCCAGGTCCTCAAGGCGACATCCCTCCTCGGCAGACCGGGCCAGGATACCCGCGATGGCCGTCGCAAGTGGCTCGAGTTCAGCGACATTGGGAGGTCGAGATCGCGAGAGGCGAGCCAGAGACCGAACAAAGGAGGAGGTCAGCGGGAGGACCGTCTCGTCCCTCAGGGCGGAGGACAGCTCGGACGGCTGCCAGGCATCTTCGGGGCGGAGCAGGACTGACCCCCGTCCGGGTCGATTCTGCCTACCTGCCCGACCCATGATCTGCAGCAACTCCGCCGTCGGAAGGGGACCGACACCCGGAAACGTACTGTCGCGGACCAGCACATGGGTGGCCGGCAAGTTGACCCCCAGGGCCAACGCTGTGGTTGTCACTACGCAGCGGCAATCCCCCGAGGCGTAAGCCTCCCGGACCTCCCGGCGGCGTTGCATGCTGAGTTGGGCGTGGTAAGCCAGCGGACCCACCGGCCCCGCCGCCCCGTCGATCGAGTCGTGGATCTCTCGGGCCAACTTCTCGGCCGACCTCGTCTGGTAGACGAAGATGAGGGCGGAGGAATCGGGATCATCCAATACCGCCCGGGCCCAATCGACCGACGCTTGGGAGGGATCCTCGCCCGGATCCAGAGCCAGTACTTCCTTGTGCAGGGGCGGGTTCCGCTCGGCCTCAATTACCACATCGCAGGGAGCGAGCCAGGCTTGAAGCCGGTCCGGTTGTCCTATCGTAGCCGACAGCAAGATTAACCGCGGGGGTTCGGGGCGGCAGAGGAGCGAGGTGAGAAGGAATTCTTGGACCGGCCCACGGTGCGTCGAACCGATCAAGTGGGCCTCGTCCAGGCAGACTGCCCCGATCGCAGCAACCCAAGCTTCGTGAGCCGCGTTACGGAGGATCGCGTCCAGCCGTTCGGGAGTCGCGATGATCAACTCACCCGACCTTGGAGGGGCCTGTGAGAAGAACTCGTCGTCCAGACGATAGTCGCCAGTGGTCAGGCGGACCTCGACCGGACGGTCCAGCAAACGCCCGAGTTCGGGAGCGAGAGGTAATAGCTCGTCGTACTTCTCTCTTGCGATCGCCCGCAAGGGCTCGAGCATGATAGCCCGACGCCCCCGCCGCACTGCCTCTAGGAGCATCAGCAGACCGACCAAGCTCTTCCCGCCGTTGGTCGGGGCCGCCACGATCAAGTTCCGACGCTGTTCCAGCCCCCGGAGTTCTCCAAGAGCCTTAGCCTGGATGGACCGGGGTCGCGTTCCAGGGGCGAGAAGTTCCACAACCTGTGCCCAGGGAGTAGGTAGGCCGAGTGTCGCCCATTCCAGGGCGATCGACGGTGTTGTTGTCCCGGACGTGCCGCAGTCGAGTCGTTTCATTCGTCCTCGAAAAGTCGCTCCAGGGCGGGGAAGAGGTCGCTCAGCAATTCGGGGTTGAGGTTCTCGATCCGATCCCGCAACCATTGCCGTCGTTGACGGTCATCCGCAGGCGGGTAAGACAAGAAAATCGGGTCTGTCTGGAGGTCCGTCCCCGTCGGTAGGCCGAAGTAGCGAGACAAGGCCGCCTGAGTCTTCCCTTCAGGGAGTTGTTTGCCGCCCCGCCATCGTGAAACCGTTCCCGTCTCCATGTCGAGAAGCCCCGCCAGACGCTTCTGCTCGCCGTGTTCCAAGGTCTTCAAGAGGTAGCGGAGGTTCTCGTGGAGGATTAGGTCCGGCCGATCCGGGACGAGCCGCCCAAACCTTAACTCCTCGATCGACACGTCGCAGACCCTGGCGATCCGCTCCTGCTCGCCGGATGTGAATCGGCCGGATCGGAGGAGTCGTATGGCACGGCGGCGGTCACAACCAGTCCACTCCGCCACCCTTTCTACCCAGAGCGCGCGATCCTCCCCGCGGGTCCAGAGCAGGTACCGGAGATTTTCGGCCGCCCGACTGTTCGCGTCCACGGACTCCTCCGGAGGTTATTCTAATTAGTAGTCGTTTCGATTGCCAAACGCCGATTGTCGTTGACCGATTTTGGCGTTCGTGTTTTCATCCGTCACCATCTCAACGCGGTTGAAGACACCTCGGAAATCACGGCTCGACCCAGCATTTGGGAGAAATCTTCGTGTCGCTGACCCCATCCCAGGCCGCCGTTATGGAACGCGGGCTGATCGACTCGGGATTCAACTGCGTGCTTCAGATGCCGACCGGCAGCGGGAAAACCTGGCTGGCCGAGCAAGCCATGGCCCAAGTCCTCGGGCGAGGTCAAAGGGCACTTTACCTCACCCCTTTGCGTGCACTGGCCTCCGAGTTGATGGAACGATGGCGTGAACGATTCGCCCCAAACCCAATCGGCGTCTTTACCGGTGAATTCGGGAGGTCCGGTCGGGCGTATCCGGTCAGCTATCACAACGCCCGGTTGCTCGTCATGACCCCGGAGCGTCTCGACTCGTGCACCCGGAACTGGCGGTCCCACTGGGGCTGGATCCCGGAGGTCGACCTGCTCGTCGTCGACGAGATCCACCTCCTCGGCGACCGACACCGTGGGGCCCGGTTGGAGGGGGCCATCTCGCGATTCCGGCGTCTCAACCCGTTCGTGCAGATTCTGGGATTGTCCGCGACACTCGGCAACCGGGTCGAATTGGCGGGGTGGCTCGACGGTGTAGAGTTCGCCTCGGACTGGCGACCGATCCCAATCGACTGGCGGTTCGTCCGCTATCGCAAGGCCAACGAGAAACCGAGCCTACTCCTGTCCGAGGTCGGACGGTGTGTCGGGCAAGGCGGCAAAAGCTTAGTTTTCGTTCAGAGCCGACGACGGGCCGAGGCGTTGAGTTTGTTCCTGGCCAAACAGGGTCTCCGAGCCTACCATCACCATGCCGGCCTGAACCATAGCTCCCGCAGGGAGGTTGAAGAGGGGTTCCGACAGGGCTCCTGTGACGTCCTGGTCGCGACATCCACACTCGAGATGGGATTGAACCTGCCCGTCAGGCAGGTCGTCCTCTACGACGTGCAGTCTTTCGACGGCAACGAGTTCCGGCCGCTACCCACCAACCAGGTCTGGCAGCGGGTTGGGCGTGCGGGCAGGCCCGGTCTTGACCCGTCCGGTGAGGCAGTTCTCTTTTCACCGACATGGGACCGGGCGGCGGACGGCTACCCCCGGGGGGTATTCGAGCCGGTCCGCTCGGGTCTGTCCCAGCCGCGGCTCCTCGCGGAGCAAGTTCTCGCAGAGCTTAGCAGCGGACTGGCACGGACTCGAAGTCAGCTTAGACGCACCTTCGGGCACTCTCTCGCTGCTCATCAAAATCGTATGCCCGACCTGGAAGGGCTCCTCCGTCAGATGCAAGAGACGGAACTGATCCGGGAGGACACAGAACGGGAACCGGATTCGGGGGAGCTCCGCCTGTGTCCCACACGGCTGGGCCGGATCGCCGCCCGGCACCTCATGGAACCGGCGACCGTCCGGCTCTTCCGGACGGCCATGTTAGACGAGCCGGAAGCCTCCTTCTTCGACATCCTCCTTCTGGCGTCGTCGAGCCCCGACTGCGAGCCTTTGCTGCCGGTCGACTTCGAGGAGCTTGACTCGTTGGGGGATGCCCTCGCCCGGGAGAGTTCGCGATTCCTGAGCAAGGCCCGCTCTGAGTTGGAAGATCGCCTCGGGGTCGGGGGGAAACGCCTCCTGGCTGCCTTGAAGATGTCACAAGTGGCCCGGGCTTGGACCCGCACCGGCGACGCGGACCAGGTGGCGGAACTGACGGGGTGTTATCCGTTCGAAGTGCTGCGTCTGAGAGAGTCGCTCATTCGCCTCTTGGCCGCAATGGCCGACATCCACCGAGTCGAAAAACCGGGAGACCACCGACCGCCCCGGCCGCCCGAAGAAGAAGTGAGCCTGGCAGACAAGATTCACGCCCTGTCGCAGATGTTGCAGGCCGGGCTCGATGAGGAGGTCATCACGCTGACCTTGGTCCCGGGCGTAGGCCCCACTTGGGCCCGACGATTGAAGCAGGCTGACATCACCGACTTGGAGGCATTGGCCCAGGCCGAGCCTGAAGCACTCGCTGCACTTCCTGGATTGTCCGCACGGCGGGCCTACCAGTGGATGGACGCCGCCGTCGAACTCGTCCGAACTCGATCCGCCTTCTGGTACCGCGAATCCCGTCCGTCGAATTTAACCTCCTCGGAAACCTCTTCGGGGACGATCAACGGGGTTGATCCCTATCGACTCCGCCGTGCCCTGGACCTACAGCTTCGCCCGCTCGACGAGGGTATGTACCACGTCTGGGGAGGGCTCGAACCGCACCGAGTCTGGCTGCAGGGATCGACTTGGGACTGCGACTGCCGCGATGCCAAAGAGGGTCAGACGTGCAAGCACATCCTGGCCGTACGTCTGGCCCGGGGCGATCGGACGCTCAAATTGGCCGTGGGAACGGTCGAGCAAGGCCGGTCCGAAGGACCGATCAACCTGCGGGACCTCTGGTTCGACGCCCCGTCCCCGGGCGGGAGTTCGCACGATCCATGGAACCGATAGTCCGAGCACTGAACACCAGGGGCGGGAAAATTCGCTTCCCCGCCTACATCCCCGTCACCACCTTCGGGGAGGAGTACCCCCTCGATGACCTCGTGAGACCCTACCTGCCTCGCCTGGCCCAGGCGATGATGGTCAGCTACCACTACGCCAGGAACAGGAACCTGAGTGATCGCCCGAACTTGCCCCTACTTGTGGACTCGGGCGGCTTTTCCGCCCTGTTCAAGGACGCCCGAATTCGAAAGAGGAACGGACTGGGATGCATCGAACGGACGCTTGACGGGTCTCACCAGCTCCTGTCCCCGCTGGACGCCCTCGATTTGCAGGAACGGATCGCAGACGTGGCCTTCACGCTTGATTTTCCGATCCCGCCGGGGACGAAACCGGCCGAAGCAAAGGTTCGGCAAGCCCTGACGATCGCCAACGCCCACTGGGCTCTAGCCAACCGTCGTCGATCAGATCTGTTACTCTACGCCTGCGTCCAGGCCTGGGACGCCGCCAGTGCTCGGGCCTGTGCCAGGGCATACGCGGGTTGCCCCTTCGATGGCATTGCGATTGGGGGCCTAGTCCCTCGGGCACGGGACCTCGTCGGAGTCTTGTCGATCGTGGATGCCGTGAGAGCAGAGATCGGAGACAAGGCCTTGCACGTGTTCGGACTGGGCAAGCCCGACGTGGTCGCCGAGCTTTTTCGACACGGAGTCGACTCGGTCGATTCGAGTTCCTATGTCCGGCTAGCTGTCGATGGACGCCTCTGGTCGAATCCAGGGGCACGTATAACCGACCCATCCGCGACCGATCGCCTGCACCTCGCTCTCTGCAACCTCGCCATGGCGACAGGTCAGACCTTGCCTCTCGGTGCTTCTCGATGGCTTTTCTCGACGTCGATCCTGCAACGGCTCGAGGAGGGACAAACGGACGATAGCCGATGAATTGTCGTCAAACCCTCGCAGAGTCTGAGGCTTCAAAGAATCTAGACGGAAGTTCTCATTACCATCCCATCTGACAGCTGAAGATCTCCCTCGCCGCTACGAGCGAATCCCGGGCAGGATGGGAGTTGTTTCGAGCTTGCAGCTCGGGCAGAAGGTGCGAGCGTCGCATGCGGTACACGTGCTCTCGTCGGTCGGATTCTTCTCCCAGGTCGACAGCACTTTAGCATCTTGGAGTTCCCTGCCACGGCAGGTCTCGATCCGGGCGACGACCGCGTCGAATTCGCTCAAGGCCTTGACGATGCTCTCCTCGTCGATCGGCGTGACACGGATCGTCCTGGCGAACCGAAACTCGAAAGGAAGAAGCAAAGGCTCGTCCTTCTCACGCCACTTGGTGAGCAGCCGCTCCGTCTCGCTCCCCGGCTCGGGGGCTACGTCCGTCGTCCCCTCGCGGGCTTCTCGACGGAGTTGCTTCAAGTCACTGCGGGTCGGGACGAGCTCGTTGAGGAAAAGGAGGGCACCGGCGACCACCGGCAGGCTGTCCTCGTGCCTGCTACGGAGATGGCCATAGGTCTGGAGTTGCCAGCCGTAGATGTCCCAATAGTTGGGACCATCCGAGGCTCGCGTGCACTGGGGACGCCTCCTCCCCTTGTAGTCGACGATGACCTCGAACTTCTCCGGCAGGGCAGTCGGCAGGGCGGATTGGATCGCTTGGACGAACCTATTACCTTGGAGCCTTGGGTCGCTGAGTTCGACATGACTGATCACGTCCACGATCCCGACCATCTCGTAGCGGTCGGCCTCACGGAACCGACAATCAACCGGGATCTGTTCCTTGGGTAGCGGTCGTGCACCGTTCAGCCTGACCTCGGCACGCCGGATGATCGGGAAGAGTTCCGGCCCCAGTTCATTGACAGCAGCGGTGGCCCGTCGGTCCCCTAACCGCTCCAGTTCTTCGCTCCAGGCGAACAAGTTCTGGGCGGCAAGACGATCCTTGATCAGCGTCAGGATCTCTTCGAGAACCGGCTCAGGCCATGGAGGTAGCTCCCACCTCCCTTGACGGCGGGCCAAGTCGAATCGGCGGAAAGACTCCTCCAAAACTCCGTGAATAAACTGGCCGAACCACATCTGTACGGGGCGACTCGAGGGCAGCTGGCCGATGCGGGTGTAACGGTACTGGAGCCCGCAACGGAGGAACCCGAGTAGGTCCCCGGTCAGGCTGTACGACGGCATCGCGTAGGTGGCGGGTCGTTTGGAGAGTTCCATCCTATCCCTTCAGATCTCAACGAATGGCCGGTTGGCTTGCCACGGACACACGCCATCACGCGACCAGCCCGTCCCCACGTTTCTTACTGCCCCGCCAGGTCGCGATTTGTCGAGTCCAACGATTAGGAGAAGATCCTGAGGACGGCTGAAGGCGACGAAGAATTGGCGGTAGAGGTCGTCGAAGGCACGATCCCGCCCAGATCGAGCCTCTGGGCCCAGTGCGGTATATGGCCTCATGAGGTCTTCCAGGGAGTGGGGAGGGCCGCCTCTAGACGGAAATCGCTTGAAGGCGTGGGCCTGGTGGTTGGACTTGAAGTCTGAACCGACGTCGACAACCACGAGGGGAAATTCAAGGCCCTTGGATTGGTGGACCGAGAGGATGCTGAGACGATCCCGGGGGAAGGTTTCCATCAGCTCCTCGTTGACCTTGATCGTCCCGCTCGCGATCGGGCCCAGGAACGTTCGATACAGCTCCATGATCGATCGTTCCGAAAGCGTCACCCCGCGTTCTTCGGGATCCCGGGTCGGGTCGGTCACGACTCGGCCTTTGAACTTGCCGATCAGCTCGCACGCCCCGACCTGCCGGGTGAAAACCTCCAGGTAGACCTGGCCCTCGGGGTCGTCGTGCAGCTCGGGGAAGAAGTGGACGAGGCCATACACGAGATCCAGGACCGGGACTGATTTCGGCCAACTCCAGCCGGACCTCTGTGGATCGCGATTGGCCCAGCCCATGGCGAATTCGAGAAGCGTTTCTCGTCCCGGACCGCTCGCGAAGTTGACGGCGAGACGACGCCAGGCTTGAAAGGTCGCGAGAACGTCGGGTGCGAGCCCGCTGGTCCTTTGCTCGACCAACCCGCCCGGGTCGAGGCATTCCAGCAACAAGCCTCCGAAACGGCCGACCACGTCGATCCCCTCGAGGTCCTGTCCACGTGGATTGAAGACCTCGACCGCTGGCAGCTTCGCCCCTAGCTCACTCCGAAGGACCGAGGGCAGTCTCGGATCCCCTCCGCCGTTGTACTCGGCGGGACTGCTGCAAAGGACGGCACAATCACCAAGATCGCCACCGTTGGCATGTCGCTCGACCCGGGTTCCGTCGGGAAGGGTAACGCCGCTACCACGAAACACCTCGTGGATGAATGTCGCAAGATCCCGGCCGAGGGTCTGAACGTCCGGGCGGAACATGGCCAGGACCGGGACGCCGACGGATGCCACAGGTCCGGGCAGAAGTTCCGGCTTCCCGACGACACGAACCGACTGGTAAGCCGGATCGAGCCCGGCATAGCCATTCACGAAGTCGACAATGGATCGAGAGGAACGGTAGTTCGTCTTGAGGAAGACCTTGCGAGGGGCTCTCTGAAAGTTGCTCCTGTAGCGATCGGCGAAGTCCCGAAACAACCCGACGGTCGCCCCACGGAAGCGGTAGAGGCTCTGGTCGTCATCGCCCACGACGCTGAGTGCTCCCCCGCATCCTTTCGCCAACTCGAAATAGATCCTCTCCTGGAGTAGATTCGTGTCCTGATACTCATCGACCAGGACGACCCGGATCTGGCTCAGGAAATCGGTCAGCTGCCCCCCACACAATCGCTCCAGAAGCCGCTGTTCGAGAACAGCGAAATCGGCGAAGCCCCTCTCGGTCAGGGAGTTCTCGTAGCTCGAAATAACCTCAGAGAGAACTCGACGTGCCTCGTCATCGGAAGATCTATCGTCGTCTTCCTCGTCGATTTCTACGAACTTCTCCCATCCGACCTGGTCGTGGAACCGGCGGTCCCAGATCGCTTGAATCAGATTGTTCTTGGCCCCGACGTTCCAGCCCCATTTCGAGCCCCCGCTAACGTTGAGGAGAAACTGGTCTAGGTCAGGATCTTCGAATCGACGCGATGAGAGCAGGCCCTCCCGAAGCATCAAAGTCTTGGCGACAAAGTCATCCACGAGGACAGGAGGTTGGACGCCGGGGTCCCGATGGAGTCTCAGGACTTGTTCACAGATACTGTCGATGGTCCCAGTCACTACTTGATTTAGGTCGAGTCGAGATACCCGAGCACGTTCAACCGGCATAAGTTGGCTGTCTTCCTTGAGCAGGTCAAGGAGCTTGAAGCCCCAGCCAAGGATCCGGGACCGAAGTTCGGCCGCGGCTTTCACGGTGAACGTAGTCGCCAGAATCCCGTTCGGGGGAATCCCGTCGACCAGAATGAGCTTTAGGATGCGTAGCGTCAGGCAGGTAGTTTTCCCAGAGCCTGGCCCGGCGACGATAAAGAGGGGACGATCGGGGGCCTCCTCGATCGCTTCCCGCTGCTCGTCGTTCGGAAGCGGTCGGAACGACCCGTAGGCCCGGTAGAAGTCCTCCAGCGTGATCATCGCGTCGTCCTATACCGGGTCCCAAGCCATTCATGGATCCGGACGTTGGCGTCGGGCGTCCGGACCGGGATCGGGACCGCCTCCAGCCCCGTCGCGTCATGGCTCATCAGGAGCCACTGGCCTTTCTTGAACTTGAACGTCTGGTTGAGGAGGTCTTCGCTGACCCCAAAGGCCTCGGCGACCGCCTGCCGGTCTGAGAGCCGGGGCAACTTCGAGATGAAATAGGTGTGGGGCTGGGCCATGATGTTTGTATCGAGATAGCGAATCCTCTGCGTTGCGATCCCTAAGCCTAGGCCAAATTTGCGGCCCCGTCGTGCCAGCGTCTGGGCGATCTCTGCCGACTCCGCGTAGGAACCTCCGGCGTCCTTCCGGATGAACTCGTCCGCCTCGTCGAAAATGAACGAGACCAGTGGATCGATAAGCCCCTCCAGACGTCGCCTCTCGTAGATCGCCTCCCCGAGCCGTTTGCTGAAGTTCCGGAGGTCATTCGGGTTATGAGCCTGCAATATCCACAAGGAAGGATGGCTTGGAGAGTTCAGGTCGTCCACGATCTCATCGAGGGTGATACCGGCGGCGAAGCTCTCCGCTGTCGACCGCTCCAGCTCCTCGAGTTTCGCCAGGTGATTCGCGAAGTCGCCGTCACGCTTGAACTCCGCCCCAGCGGGCTGATTTAGTTCGTGATCGAGCCTCTCGCGGATGACCCGTGCGGTTTGCGGATCGAACCTCGTACCTTTGAAGTCATTGAAGCCCGCGGCGTGCAGGGCTCGAGTGGTCAGGTCTTTTCGCTGATTCCACTTCGCCGACTGCCGGTTCTTGGCCCAGGTCACGATCCCGTCCGTAAAGAATAGGTCCCAGATCGAGACACTCTGGGCGTCGTTGAAGAACCGGATGTGTCCACCCTGAACCAGGTCGTGTAATCCCCTGGCGATCCTCGGTCGGTCCCGCAGCAAGGCTTTGGGCAGCAGCGTGTAGCGTTCCAGCTGCGAGGCGGCCTCTTTGGCGTTCGGGGCACCACGGAGGCCATTGATGAAACGAAACAGGCCTTCCGGCAGCGTGTGGCGGCCCAGGACGAGGATCCGGCCCTGAACGCGGTCGCTCAGTAGTTGGTCCAGGTGCAGGACCGTGTACTCGCTCATCAAGTCAAAGAAGACCAGCTTGAGCGGCTCGGTCGTGTCGGCGAAGACCTTGGCGACGATGGTCGAGAGGAGGTTCGACTTGCCAACCCCGGTGAAGCCGAAGATGGCGAAGTGGGTTCTGTACAGCTCCTCGATCCGCAGGAGGATCTCCACGCTTTCGTCCCTGGCCATCGTCCCGATGACCGTCAAATTCGTCTCGTTTTCCCGGTCGATCCCGTTGTTGGCGACGAGGTTGGAATACTGGCTATCGAGGATGTGGACCTTTGAGCCGACCATTGCCATGTTGCCCTCGGGACCGATGGTCGGCTCGCCGTCCATCGGCTCGATGATCTCCAGCCCGGTCGGGATGGCCAGCACGCGGATCTTGGTCGTGTCCTCCGTTGACGTCGAATCCTGGGTTTCCCAGTCCTCGGCCGCACTGCGGGCGGCCTCAACCACGAACCCCGGGTACCCGCCCGTGCCGCCTTGTAGGGCGTAGTGGATCGGGAGGATCGTCGCCACTTCAAGGACGCTGTAACGACGCGTCATGCTGCTGCCGGCGAAGTTCGGTGCGGCGAGGAAGGTCCCTTCCTGGATCTCGTTGATCGCCTGCCGGGTGTAATCGAACCAGACAACATATCGGAATCGCGTCTCCGGCGATTCCGCCAGCTCCATCAGCGTGCCCTCCATCTCGTGCACGAACATCGTGAGTCCTCGTCAGTTTCGGTGGGCCTCAGGCCCGGGCCCGTCCACCCAGACCGAGCTTGGCCAGGAGCCGATCGTCCAACGCCCAGGCGTCCCGATCGGGACGGTATTGCTCGGCCGATCCACCGGCACTGGCTTCGGCTTTCGTAAGCAGCACGCCCGCGTGCCAGAGCACCTGCTTGAACTTGAACACGGTCGAAGGGTTATAGTCCGACGACCGCAACGGTCGGTTCAGCGGGTGACCCGGGTCGGCCAGGAAGAGGGCCCGGGCGAGGACTTCATCGCGGGAACAGGCCTTCTCCCAGAGCCGGTCGATCGGCAGGACGTGTTTCGGAACCCTGAGGAGCGTCTCCAGGATCAGGCGGACGCTCGGCTGGTGCAGGAGCACCGACCGGACGACCGCGGAAATCGCCGGTGCGACCTCCTCGAGCCTTATCCGTTTCGAGGGCCTCCGAGTCGGCTCGAACCCCACGGCCGCGAGCAGGTCGGCGGCGGTCGAGCCCTGCGGGGTCAGGTCGCCGTAGAGGTCAATTAGGCCGAGCATCTGGGCACCGGCGATCGCGTGCCGCCGCGTCCCGTCGGTGCCGAGGTCAGGCCAGTCCCGTTCAAGGACGGCGAGGAGCGTCCCGCCAGGGTTGTGGGCCTTGAGATAGGGCACGACGAGGTAGTTCAGTGGGTGGTTGAGCTGCAGCCTCCGGGCCAGGGGGACGCCCTCGATCGCCAAACTCACAGCCTGGATTTGTGAGGGAGAGGGCCTTGGGTCCGCGGGACGAAGCACTTCGGACCAGTCTTTCCCGGTGCGGAAGAGCAACCCGACGCCCTGTTCCCTCGCACTCTCTTCGAGGAGTTGGGTATTCCCCTGGCCCGAGGGGATCGCCAAGAAGGAATGGTGCACTCCCGAGCGGTAGGCACGGGCCTGGGCGAGCCCCTTGGGCCAATCGGAGTATGCCGCCTTCACTTCGAAGCCGGCGACGAGCGATCCCGGTGGCTGTCGGACCGCACAGAGGAGGTCCGGCCGGAACCCGTCGATGGGCACGCTCGCCATCGGCTCAAGGGCCTTGGCGTAGCGGGAGGAACGGTACGAGCCGTCGGAGTCCACGACCACCTCGGCGACGCGGGTGCCGTAGAGTCCCCGTGACAGCAAGTGCTGCTTTAGCGAGTGCACGACCTCGGCTTCCGGGGACTCACGCACGGGCGGCTCCGGTTGATCTCAGCGTCGTGCCGAATCGCGGATGGACCGAAACGTCCGGCTCAGGGGTCGGGAGGCGAGAAGCCGGGTCGAGGACCGGATCGTGTCCCCCACCGACCGGCCGATCGTCTTGGCACCCCAATCGGCCTTGTGCAGCGGGTCGGGGTAGCCGATCGCCTCGGCGTAGTGGTTCCGGGTCAGGACCGACAGCAAGTACATCATCACCCACTGACCGGGGTTCACGTGGTCGCGGTCGCGGTAGGCAAAGACGCCGAACCGGCCCAGCTCGGGAGTGTCGATCCGAATCTCGGCCGGCCCTTGATCCTTGCCGGGCCAATCCCAGGCAGGGGAGAGTAGCCGCTCGAGGAAAACCACGTGGCCCATCAGGGGCGACGCCTTCTCCCGCTTCAAGAAGAACTGGGCCAGGCTCCGGACGAACAGCCTCTCCTGGTTGACGATCCGGCCCATGATTCCGGCGACCTGGGTCCGGTCGGTCCCCTCAACACGCTCCCGGTGCAAGGTCATGAAGGCGGAGTCGAACTCGACGGTACACCAAGGGGCCGACAGCGACTCGTCGATCAGTGGCAAGGTCTCGCAGAAGATGCGGTCGGTCCAGGGCAGCATGCCGACCTGGAGGTCGCCGAGCTCGGGGTGGAAGCCGGTCTCGAGGCTGACGCCGAGGAAATTCCGGGTGAGGTAGCGGGACGACGAATCCTTCACGACTCCGTAGAACAGGATCTTTCGCTCCCAGCACTCCTCGATCAGCAGCCGCATCCCGACTCCGATCAGGAACCCGAGGTCGTCGGGTGCCATCCAGCGACGCCGGAGGACGCCGTGCTCATCCGGGGCGTCGTACTGGAGGGCCCCGGGGTCCTTCTGGAGAAAGAGCCTGGTGCAGATTTGCTGGAAGAAGTCGCGAGTGTAGGCCCAGGACTCGTCGACACGCACGGCAGGGGCGTAAAACGGCTTCCCGAGTTTAGGTCGATGAAGGACCCCCCGTTCGACCAGGTAATCCGCCTCACGCTTCAGGCTCTCCGCGGGCAGATGGTGGCGGGCCGCAACCTTGACGAGATCGATCGGCTGGGTCGGAGCCCGGTGCAACTCGGCGATGAGGACCCGGTACAAGTCCATCTTCTTGGGGGAGGGGACGCCGAGGTGGTCCGAGAACGGGTGGGAAAGGGCGATCGTAACGTCGGCGGACGTCAGCGACCGCCGATCGTAGGGATAGCCCACGAGACCGACCTGCCCCTGCTGCTGGGCGACGGAGGCGAGGACCGAGGACGGGGAGAGGTCCATCAGGAGAACGTGCGGCGAATCGAGCTGAGAGGATCGGACGGAGTTGTAGGCCAGGAAAACCTCGGCCAGCTGCATCACCTGAATGTGGACCGCGGAGAGATTGACCCGCTCGTCCTCAGTCATCAGGAACTGCTCGCCCCGACCGGGCGTCACCTCCTCGAGGCGGGCGAAGGGCACGGGGACCCAGGCAACCATCGAGACGGCCTGCTCGAGGGACCACCGCTTGTACCGGATCTGGTGTTTGCCGGCCGTGAGAGAGATCTCCCCCCTGGCACCGTAGGCACCCCCGAAGAAGGTGATCATCTCGGAGAAGATCTCACGCTGGCAGGTCCCGTCGATGGCGATGAACTGGAGCGTACGGGTCCGCGTCTCACGCTCGATCCGCTCCTGAAGGCGGGCCCGAAATCTCTCCTGCCTGAAACGAGGGCCGAAGTCGCAGACGAGCTTGTGGAAGAAAGCTTTATGGAAATCAGACGACGACTGCGATCGGTCCTGATACAGCAGCTCGAACTGGGCCTGGCTCTGCTCCAGGGCATCATGATAGTTTCGGGAGATTTCTGATATTTTGGACATATTTTATTTGTTGGTTTGAGGGAGCGAACCGACAACGCGGTCCATCTCTTCGGGATAATAAATCTCATCCCATACCGCCCTAGACGACGCGTCAAGATGCATCTGTCGCCGCGTTCCATGTACGATCAAATCAGACGTATGACACCGGGATCACGGTGGAGTCGCAGGACCTGCTCGCAAATGCTGTCGATCCTCCCGGTCACGACCTGGTTCAGATCCAGGCGAGATATGCGAGCACGGTCGTCCTCGGAGAGTTGAGCGTCCTCTTCGAGCAGGTCGAGGAACTGAAACCCCCATCCTATGGATCCGGGACCGGAGCTCTCCGCCGCCTTCACGGTGAACGAGGTCACCAGGACCCCGTTCGGAGGGATCCCGTCGACGAGGATGAGCTTGAAGATCCGGTGGGCCAGGCAGGTCGTCTTGCCGGAGCCGGGCCCGGCGATGAACAGTGGGCGATCGGGGGCCTCCTCCACCCCTCCCCTCACGCTGCTCGTCATCGGTAAGCGGGCGAAAGGACCCGTTGGCCCGATAGATGTGCTCCAACTTATTCATGATATTGTCCTGTATCAGGACCCAAGCCAGTAAAGAATCGTGGCAACAAAAATTGGTGTCACTGCTGCGTGACCCTTCACACCCCGGAAATCCTACAAAAGCGACCCTTGAAAGATCGGAGGGTCCAAAATGAACGCTTTTCGATTCTGAACGTTCGGACACTCATTGCTTTTAATGCATGAATGATTAATTAGTCATAATAAATCTGAGCATTTTGGGTTCGCAAGACTTCTGGTGGGACACAGAGATTCGGTGCAATCTCGAGATGCCGATTCTGACTTTTCGCCCCAAAGGCTTCTCACCCCACCTGGATAGCTAAGAGCCGGTGCTATTTGTAGAGGCTATCCGGTTAACAAGTTGAAATTTCTATTGATGCTGACGAGCGGCAAGACGCGGTCCCATCCAGAATTAATCATCATGTTAAGATAGTATTTGTCCCATTCTCCTTCGTAAACAAAGATTGCTTCTTGATCGAGAGATTTGAAGTTCGCACCCAGTTTTCTAAACTTCAGGAGCCAGCCACGTGCAGACATTTCGTCTGCCTTGTGTTCGTACCCACCTCTGTATCCGGAAAGCACCTTAACAAGCTTGATTTTATTTCCGATTTTCAATTTGTAAATCTCCTCGATGCGAGTGCCTCGGCCAGTGAGTCCTATATCGTTTAGTAGGCTTGCATGAGCGATGGCAATGGCTTTAATGCCGTTAGCTAAGCAGAGCGATTCAAATTTAACTCTTGTTGGATTCAGGTAAGGTTGAAGTAGCAGCGATTTGATGCGATATTGTTGTACGGCCGCAACCAAGCTTGAAACTTCAATGGCAGGAGTATCGACGATTTTGATCAAACCGCAAATTTGATCGCACAAAGTATAGATATTTTGTTTTGTTGTTATGGATCGGCCGATTTTGGTTTTGAGGATGATGTTGTCGACAGGATTAGAAACTCCAATCTTCCCATGAGCTTTTACATAATCCTTGTTTAGTTGAAGCATTGAGCCGTTCTGGGCAGCGATGAGATACTCCAAGCACCAGACTCTTCGCGTGGTACTGTCTTCGAATTGGTCCGCAGCTAAGCGTGCTAGAGATCTTTTGCTTGCCCATCGGTCAATAATTTGCGAAGCACGCTGAGAGACCAAAGTATTATTGACCAACTCTTCAATTGGAAAACCGCGTTGTGCAACTTCTATTTCTAGCTTCTCGCAAGTCTCGAGCACATCAGTGGCGGAAAATCCGTTTTGCATCGTAGCGACAAATTCATCGTCATTAACGCGGGACTTGCCTCCAAGAGAAGGGGCAAATCTAATGTTGGCTCGCATGAACAGATCTGAATTAAAATGAAATCGTGATCCTTGAACGGACTCTAGGATGGATTTCCGTCGATCAGAATCGAAGACTAGAAGCTTGAGGCAAACTCTCCGGAAAAATGTTGGCGAAGTCGACAATTCAACCTCAGGTCTCTTTGAGTGAAAGTGTGATTGAACATTTGTCCAGAGGGCATGGTGTTTTCTTCTTTCTCCTTCAGTAATTTTTGCTCTCAAAATTGAACGAATCTCTTCGAGAAAGTCCTGAAAATCGAGTCTATAGTAAGGTTGCCGGGCCTATTCGATGAACAAAGCCCCCTTTCCCTACGTATTTCCTGGTAGGATCTTTCTTCCAGGAGGTGCATCATGCCAGG
>Ga0182738_1003064_pt1 | contig 19344 bp, 13 predicted proteins | sample eDN5th30CBELigMG_FD_128876 | JGI IMG/M metagenome (GOLD analysis project Ga0182738, IMG submission 128876) | Enriched Miracle-Growth compost microbial communities from Emeryville, California, USA - eDNA 5th pass 30_C BE-Lig MG (version 2)... ... | reverse complement strand
CGCAGCGGCGGCCAGGCCAGGCGCGCGTAGCGCGTGAGCAACGCGCGCTTCCAGATCGCCGCGACCACCACCGCCACCAGCGCCAAGCCGAAGCCTAGGCCCAGCCACCAGGCCACGAACGCCGACAGGCTGCCGGTGAGGATGCCCACCAACGCCGGCCCGGTCAAAACCGCGCCCACGACCGATGCTCCAGCCACGATCCACAGGCTTTCGCAGACCAGGGCGTCGCGGATCGGGCCGTACTGCGCGCCCAGATGACGGTACGCGGCGGCGCGCCCGATGAACTGCCAGATCGACCCGGGCAGGTACTTGCCCAACTGGCTGAGGTTGTAGAGCCGGAAGGCATCGACGAAGCCGATGTCGATGCCGCAGCGGCGCGCGGCCACGTGCGCGTTGATCCCCAGGAACAGCTTTGCGGCCGCGGTCAGCACCAGGCTGGACGCGATCCAGCCCCAGCCCAGGGTGCGCAGCATGTCCGCGATGTCGTCCCAGGAACGGGCGATGATGACCGCCGCGGCGACCAGCACGGCCGCCACCCAGAGCCACTTCGCGGCGAAGACCAGCCGGTTACGCAAGGTCGGCGCCGAGCGAGGGTGTCAGCAGCGCCGCCACCGGGCGGTCGGCCGAGGCCTTGACCCCAGGCAGCGCCGCGGCGATCGCCGCGCGCATCGCCTCGCGCTGCTCGTATACGCGCTGCACGCTTGCGCGCAGCTCGGCGGCGGACATCGCCTTGTAGTCCATGACGTTGCCTTCGAGGCCGAAACGTGCCATCACCTCGGCGTACTTGTGGCTCCAGCCCAGCACCGCCGCCGGCACCTGCAGCGACAGCGCGCCGACCATGGCGTGGAAACGCGACACCAGCACCGCGTCCATGCCGCGGATCACGCGCTTGATCTGCGCGGTGTTCATGTCGAAGTCGAAGGCCAGCAGCCGGCCTTCGCCGCCGACGGCGTCGCGCACGCGGCGGATCACCGGGAGGTCGTTGTTGCGCTCGGCGTCGCCGGCGGCCGCGCGCGTGGCGTTGGGGAACAGCACCACCGCGTGACCGGCATTGAGCAGCTCCGATACCAGCACCGACAGCACCTGCTCGTAGTTGCCGCCGGACTTGCGCGACTGCACCGCCACCACCGAGCTCGGGCAGATGCCGATGATGCCGCCGCCCTCGCCCGGGCGCAGCGCCTCCAGTTCGGCGAAGCACGCGTCCAGGGCCGGGCCGCCGTCGCGGGTCAGGCTGTAGGCATCGCGGTGGTTGAAGGCGATGTCGTCGGCCTGGGCGAAGCGCAAGCCCTTGAAGCCCGAGTCGTCCAGATACTCGCGCGTGCGCGCGCCACGGGCCCACAGCATCCGGCACATCGGCAGCACCCACGAAGCCAGGGCGCGGTTGGCGCCGTTGCGGTAGGGACCGGTGGCTTGCGGCATCTTCACGATCGGCGTGCCCAGCAACCAGGCCGGCAGCAGGGTCAGGACATTGAAGGGCAGGAACTTTTCGCGACCATCGATGAACGCCACGCCGGCCAGGTCGACCAAAGCAGTGGATTCCGCCAAGCCACGGATGTCGGCCGGGGCGTGGCGCAACGCGCCGACGCCAACCAGCTTCTTCAGGAGACCGAACAGCAAGGCCATGGGGAACAGGCGCAACACCAAAGCTGCGGGCGTGGAACTGTGCAGGGCGATGCGCGGGTCGCGCAACAGGCGCCGATCTTCTTCCGGATAGTAGGTAAAAACATGAAAGTGCGCATCAGGAACCTCAGCGCGCACACGGCCCACCACCGTTTCCAGCATGGCCTCGGCACCCCGGTTGCCATAGAGGGTGGCCGCGATGATGGAATACTCCGGGATCTTAGGCGCCATGCTGCATCCGAATTCTGGGGGACGGTGGATAACCGGCACGAGTTAAGCCGATCAGTTTACTGCGGATGCCGCCAGCGCCGGTAAGCTGGCTCGCTGTTGTGGGAGAATACCGCTCCTTTGCGACCGGCCGGACAGCATGAAGCTCATCATCCAGATCCCCTGCCTGAACGAAGCCAGCACGCTCGCGATCGCAGTCGGCGCCCTTCCTCGCCAGGTCGAGGGTTTCGACACTGTCGAGTGGCTCATCATCGACGATGGATCGACGGACGAAACAGCCGCCCTGGCCAAGGAACTTGGTGTCGATCATGTCGTTCGACACCCGGTGAACAGGGGCTTGGCAACGGCGTTCATGACCGGCATGGGAGCCTGCCTTCGGCTTGGAGCGGATGTCATCGTCAATACGGACGCAGACAACCAGTACGAAGCCCGGGACATCCCGAAGCTCACCGCCCCCATCCTTGCCGGTGAGGCGGATATGGTTGTGGGTTCACGGCCGATCGACGATACCGAGCATTTTTCGTGGGTCAAGAAGAAACTGCAACGACTGGGTAGCTGGGCAGTCCGTATGGCCAGCAAGACCACGGTCGAAGACGCGCCCAGCGGTTTCCGCGCGATCTCGCGTGAGACTGCCATGCGCCTGAATGTCTTCAACGCCTACACCTACACTCTGGAAACGATCATCCAGGCCGGGCAAAGCAACTTGCGGATCGCGTCTGTACCCGTCAGGACAAACGACGACCTTCGCCCGTCGCGGTTGGTCAAGAGTATTCCCAGCTACGTCAAGCGTTCGTTGCTGACCATCCTGCGGGTCTTCGTGATCTACCGGCCGTTGGCACTGTTCTCCTGGACGAGCATGGTATTTCTGCTGGCTGGCCTGGTGCTGGCAGCACGCTTCGTCGTGTACTACCTGCAAGGGCAGGGTGCGGGTCATGTGCAGTCCGTCATTCTTGCGTCAATGCTGCTCATCGTGGCACTTCTGCTCGGCATGATGGGCCTGATCGGCGACCTGATTGCCACCAACCGGAAACTGCTGGAGCAGATCCGCCTGCAGGTGACCCAGCTGGATCACCGCCGGTGACCGCAGTTCCCGCACGGCGCCACTGGTCGATCCTGTTGTGGCTGGCCGTGTATGCGGTTTCCGCTGCGATAGTTCTTGGCGCAAACCCCTTCGCCGGCGAAACAATCACGCCATTCGACAGGCTCGTGGCCCAAAAGGCCTGGTCGTTCGTCGACCCGGATGTTGAAGTCCGGCAGAACGAGCGCTCGGACATCCTCAACTCACGGATTCCGCAATGGGAGACCGCCAAGAGCCAGATATGGGAAGGCCGGTTCCCGAAATGGAATGACAAGATCGCCGGCGGCGGGACGTTTCTCACCGTCAACACAAATATCTTCACACCGGCTTTCCTGGTCTTTGCGGCAGCACCTGATTCTGCCCTTGGCTTCCACCTCGCAATGTTGCTCAACCTGACACTGGCAGGTTTGGGCATGCACTTGTTGTTGCGCAGATACTTCTCCGCAACAGCCGCCGCGCTGGGGGCTCTGACATTCGAGTTTTGCGGGTTCAATGCAGCCTGGCTGTACTGGCCGCACGTATTCACGTTGATCTGGGCACCATGGTTGTTCTGGGCAATCGATCGTTGCGCCGCGAAGCCAGACCTGCGCCGATGCCTGCCCGTCGCAATCACAACCGCACTCACCTGCCTGGGAGGCTTTCCGTTCGTAAGCCTCCTTGTCCTGGAAGCTGGCGCATTGTTTGCCTTGATCCTCGTGATCATGCGATTCCGTGAGCAGGCCGTTTGGCGCTTCCCGGTCTGGTATGCCGCCGCCTGTGTGCTCGGCCTCCTGCTTGCTTCCCTTCCTTTGGCGGGGTTGGTGCTGTGGCTCCAGCAGTTCGACCTCGGGTATCGAGATGGGCGCGGCAGCTATCTATCGCTGCATCACTTGCTGCAGTTGCTCCCGCCGTGGGCCTATGACGTCAGGCGGGTTGAGCAAACCATGTATATCGGCCTTCCCATGCTGGTTCTTGGGGCTAGCGGCGCCATTTTGATGGTAGTACGCCGTACTCATGCCTCGCCACTCACGGTGTTCGGCCTTGCCCTCGCAATCGTTGCCACTGGGCTCGTGGCAGGCCTGTGGCCGATGTGGCTGCTCAAGTGGCTTCCGGGCATGGCATTCAATTCCTGGTCTCGTGCCATCGGTCTGCTCGATTTCGCGCTGATCGTGCTCGGCAGCGCCGCATTCGATGCGCTCTGGAACCACCGAAGCCAAGGGAACCGCCACTGGATCCGAATCGCACTGCTCGTGCTTGCCATGATCCAGGTCGTGGAGATATCGCTGTTCTTCCGGAGCTACAACGGCCCGGTTCCCACTACCTATTACTTCCCGGAAACACCTTCGATCGAGTACATGCGTGCGAATGCGGGCCCCTTTGACTACGTGATCACGGACCAGTCATTCGGAATGTCCGGGACATTGGGCGCCTATGGCTTGCGCGAGTGGCTCGCACACTACTTTCGGTCGCCTGCCCTGCAGCGATCTTTGCACCAGATGGCTTACAAGCCGTTCAACTCGTCTGTCGCATCACCGTCCCGTTTCCCCGCTTCCGGCATCAAGTTCGACTCCCCCGCCATGGCGGCATACAACATCCGCTATGCGGCAGTCGATGCGCGATCCCGCGTGGCCACCGAGTTCGTGATTGGGCCGCATTCCGACAAGAAGCACGTCCCTCTCCCACCAATGCCCCGCGCCAGCTACCGGCAAGCTTTCCAAGCGCCCGGTTCCGGGGAGAAGTCACTTGCCGCCATTTCAATTCGGCTCGCCACCTACCGGAAGAGTGGCCTCCCCGGAACAGTTTTGCTGACAGTGACGGATGAGAAAGGCACCGTGCTGGGCACATCGACAGTCAATGCCGCCAGCGTCAAGGACAACGCCATCAAGAGGTTCATGTTCGATCACCCGATCATGATCCACGCTAACCAGCGCTACGGCTTCCTGCTGAGCTACCAACCGGGAGTCGATTCACCACCCCGGCTTACTGCCTGGTCTTTCCCCACTCCCGCAACTGACTCGCTATTGACGGTCAGCCACAGCCCGCATGCCGGGGTAATCGAATACCAACTGCACTTCGAGAAGGCACCATCCGACATGCGTTTCCGGAAGGTGTTCGAAGCTCAAGGCACGGCCATCCTGGAGAATGTTGACAGCCCGCGAGGGCCCTACTTCCTTGCGACACTCGCGGCGACTCCCAATGCCGTCTCGGGCACCAAAGTCAAAGTGGTCGAATACAGACCAGACCGCTTCGTGCTGCACTACTCAGGTGATGCACCCGGCCACGTCGTCGTGCCGATGAATGCCGGGCAAGACTGGTTCGTTACTGTGGACAACCGGCCGCGCAACTTCGATCTCAAGGACGGCGTCATGCCTGCCGTACACGTCTCTGGTCCGACAACGATCGAGTTCACATACCGCCCCCGACTTGTGCGCTACCTGTTGCCATGGTTGCTCGTCGTCGCCGGATGCTTGCTGGCCCTGACCCTGTTCGAACGCTTCGTGTACAAGCAACGTTCATCTTGACGATGTTTCCACGGTTATTTGGCCACCATTACAAGTGTTACTGTCGATTGACGGCATGATATGCGGCCGGCCCAATTCAGCCCCCGGTCGTCACGTTGTAGAAGATCGTCGTCCGTGCCCTCGCCTCTCTCATTTATCAATAACTTCGGATTGCCATGAAACCAGCTCTCTGCGCCCTGTCCATCCTGCTGGCCCTCTCCGTCTCTGCGTGCGGCGAGACAGAATCTCCGGTGCAGTCGTCAAAGCCGGCCACCCCAGCCATAAAGCCAACGGCGGACTTGCCGGTTTCCCAGGAAACGCGACTGGTACACACCAAAGTCGCCCCTGGCAAAGGCACGCCCATCGCGCTGAAAGCCAACCAGTCGGCCTCGGGGAGTTTCATGTCCGAGAACGCGGGCCAGCTCGATGCTTTCGGCGTTCGAATCGGCAACTATCGCAATACGGCCGACGGTGCGTTGTCCTTGGAGCTTTGTATCGAAGGCGCGTGCCAAAATGCATCGAAGCCGTTGCCCGGCTCGAAGGACAATGACTTCCTTGTCTTCGAGCTTGCGCAGCCGACCTCCCTCGCCAAGGGCCAGAAAATCGACTACACGCTGACCAGGAGTGAGGACGCCACAAATCGCGCCGCAGTCTGGGCCTATCCTGCCCCCAGCGGCCAAGTCGGGCTCACGACTTCCGCTGGCAAGACGACCAACCTTGTTCCGAGACTGGTTCTGCACTTCCAGAAATAGCCCCCCGGGACCCGGCCTCCCCCTCAGGGGCCGGGCAAACGTGGCGGGCTGGACAGTTCGCTGCAAGTACCTGTCAATGAGAGATTGAGGTTGTAGGCAGGATCAGCCAGTAATGCGCCGCCCCATCGCTCCTGCATGAGCGCCACTTCACGCGCAAAACGCTGCTTCTTTTCCTCGGTGTCCTCACTTCCCCGCGACGCCGATTCGTGATGGTACAGCTCCGCGAATGGCGTCCAGATGTTCCGATATCCGACTTCCTGCAGTCTCAGGCAGAAGTCGATGTCGTTGAACGCGACCTGCAGGACTTCGTCTAGCCCGCCCACCTTTTCGTAGGCCTCGCGCGCTACCACCAGGCAGGCGCCGGTGACGGCGGACAACTGCTGGGCAACCCGCGCGCGGCCACCATGCCCCGGGTAGCCCTTCGGCATCCCCACATATCGATGCGCCGCGACACCATGCACGCCCAGCACAACCCCTGCGTGCTGGATGGTGTCGTTCGGGTAATAGAGCATGGCACCGACTGCGCCAATCCCGGGACGCAGGGCCTGCGATACCATTTCGGCGAGCCAGTCCGGCGAAATCACTTCGACGTCATTGTTCAGCAGCCCGATGACTGAACCGTCGCATTGCTCGACTGCCCAGTTGTTGATCGCCGAATAGTTGAACGGGGCGTCGTAATGGAGCACACGCACGCGAGAGTCGCGATCGATATGCGCCAGGTACTCGAGCGCGGCCGGGTCCGAGGACTGATTGTCGACGACCACCAACTCGTACGCCCGATAGCTGGTTCTGGCGAGGATGCTGTCTACGCAGGTCTGCAGCAGGTCGACCTTGTCTCGGGTGGGAATGACCAGGCTGACCTTGGGCGGCGGTTCGGGCACGGGCCAATGCACGCGGTAATGTCCGTGCGAAAGCGCTTCGACGCGCGCCCCCGGATGCCACCGCTCCAGATGACTGGCCACGGCCCGCGCACCCGCATCGGCGGCATAGTCCTTTGCATCCCTTGCCAACGCGGTCGATCCCTCGATCGCGCGCCAGTGGTACAGCACCCTTGGCACATGGTGGATCCGAGATGCGGGGAGGTTCTCGGTGCAGCGCAGGAACAGGTCATGGTCCTGGCTACCCTCGAACCCCTTGCGGAAGCCACCCGCCTCCCGCACCACGTCCGTGCGGACCACGGTGAAGTGGCAAAGATAGTTCTGCGACAGCAGCAACTCCGGATTCCAGTCCGGCTTGAAATAGGGATCGAAGCGCCGGCCATCCTCGTCTATCTTATCCTCGTCCGAATACAGCAAGGCGCGGCCAGGCTTGGCCATGATGGCCTCGGCCATCTCCAGCAGCGCGTGCGGGCGCAGTTCATCGTCGTGATCGAGCAGGCCGACGTAACTGCCACGCGCCATTGCCAGCGCGGTGTCGGACGCCGCAGCGATGTGGCCGTTCGTCTCGCGGCGCGTCACCTCGATTCGCCGGTCGGTCGCCGCATACCCGCGCAGCACTTCCATGACACGGGGATCGGGCGAGGCATCGTCGGCGATACATAGTTGCCAATGCGGATAGACTTGGTCGATGACGCTCTCGATGCAGCGGCGCAGCCACCGCTCCGGAGTCTGGTAGGTCGGCACCAGGATCGAGATCAGCGGCGCGTCGTCGCCCAGGCGGGTGGCACGGGTGCGCAGATCCTCCATGCGCTCGGCGGTCAGCGTGTCGAAGCGCGACACCCAAGTGGGGTAGTCCCCGATGTCTTCGGGCAGCAACCGTCGCCGGTAATCCCGGTAGAGCGCATCGACCGCCCGCGAAAGCCCGCGTCCCGCGACCTGTCGGCCAAAGCGGACTGCGCGAGTGAACGTGCCGCCCGGCACACGGGTGGTCGGGCGCAACATCCGAGACAGCGCGGCCAGGCGGCCGATCCTTTGCAACGCGAACCCGCCTAGTTCGAACCGCTCAGGCCCTTGGACTGGACAAAAGCGCAGGCCGACGACCTCGTGCTTGAACAACACCAACGCGTCGACCTGGCCGTCCGCGCCGGGATCAGGCAGCGCAATCTGCGGATCACCCTCGTGCCCTTCGCCGTAGACGGGATACAGGCAGGGCGTGCCCGTTGCCGCATCGGATCTCGTGGAAAGCAGGCCGGTCAATCGATACCAGCCACCGGACAACGGCTGCCCCAGCTCGTCGAGCGCGACGCTAAAACAGGCACGCTCCCCGCTCGCCTTCCACGGGCCTTCTTCTTCAGCACCAGGGGGCTGCAGGCTTGAGTCCGGTATTAACGCGACGGATTGGTCGGGCAGACCCGCCGCGGGCGTGATTGTCCACTTCATGCGGCAGGTTCGTTCTCGGGCAGATTTGGCATTGGGTCTCCGCGTCGGCCGTGGCCGACATGCCGAGGGGGCGGTCGAAGCGACGCATGTCCGGCAGCGTGACGAAAGCCACGCCAAAACCACTGCCGCACGAGCCGCATGACCGAGAAGTATGAGCTGGTGGCTGGATTTCGGCCACCCGCCCCATGCCAGCTCCGAAGACCTCTGCACGACTGACGTAGCGCCCATAGGTCACGTGGCATCCCGCGCAGCCGCAACTCCCTGCCGAAGCAACTGCTCGCGCAGCAGGTCGGGGCCGATCTTGCGGGCGACCGACAAGGCACCACACACACCGTAGCCCGGTAGATGATTCAGCCAATCGGCCATCGGTCACAAAACTGAAATAGAATCGATATTCCACCAGAAGGAGAGCCTCCTTGACCGGTTCCCTCGATGCAGCCGCCCAAGTCCGAAATACGCTCGCCAGCCAAGAAGACTCCAGAGGCCCGGGACGCGTCATCTGGATTACCGGTTACTCGTCTGCGGGCAAGACGACGGTCGGACGCGTGGTGGAGGCGGAGCTGCGGCGGCGCCGCTACTCAACGGTGTTTCTTGACGGCGATGACTTGCGGTCGATCTTCTCCGGACGCTGGGGTTACGAGCGCACGGACCGCGTTGAGCTGGCGCAGGTCTACTTCCACCTTTGCAGCCATCTGGCGTCGCAGGGACATGTCGTGGTGATCGCCGCCGTCGCCCTATACGAGGAGGCCCGTGAGTGGTTGCGGGAGAATGTCCCGGGCGTACTAGAAGTGTTCCTCGACGTCCCTGAAACCGAACGGCGGCTTCGCGATAGTGCAGGCAAGAACGTTTATGCCAAGGCAGGCGACATGGCCAAGATGTATGACGGCCCGGGCGACACCGCACTGCGTCTCGAAAACCACGGCTCAGCGACGCCGGCCGCAATGGCAAGTCAGATCCTGGATGCGTTCGACGCCCTGTCCACGTCCACCGCGTCCTATGGACGACAGACGCACTGGGACGACTACTACAGCAAGGCCAAGGTGCCTGTCGCACCGTCGCCATTCGCGCAGGAGGTCGGCAAGCATCTCGGCGCGGGTTCACGCTTTCTGGAAATTGGCTGCGGCAATGGGCGTGACTCCGCATTTTTCTGGTCAGAAGGCCATCGCGTCGTGGCACTGGATGCCTCCGAAGCAGCCATTGAACTCGCACGGACGGCGCATGGCCAGACCGACATCGACTTTCACCACGGTCCGCTGCCCGCAGTAGCACCGAATCTCGCGCCCGGTTTCGATGCCATCTACAGCCGGTTCGTGCTGCACGCGATGCCACTTCGGGAGGAGGAAGAACTTCTAGACGCCGCGTACGGCCTACTGCGTGCTGGCGGACAACTGCATATCGAGTGCCGTTCGATCAACGACCCGATGGCACGGCAGGGCGAAGTCATCAGCCCGACCGAACGCATTCACGGCCACTACCGCCGGTTCATCGTCAAGGACGAGTTGCTCGATCGCCTGACCTCGCGTGGATTCACCATCCAGTCGGCCGTTGAGAGCAATGGTCTGGCACGCCATGGCGACGATGACCCCATCGTAATCCGGATTGTCGCTTCGAAGTGAGCAACATGCGTTTCAATGTTGATGTCAATGAGACCGCCTTGGCCTGCCGGCCAGGCACCGCGCAAGTCGTTTTCCATGGAATAAATAAAAGTGGATCCTTGGCAATGGCCAGGGTGATCCAAGAAGCGCATACATTCGTCAACCGTCAATCTGAGTTTATTTCGCACTACCACCGCGGCGGGGAAGGTGAAGACTTTATCAACGAGATAAATTCGACTCCCGCAGCACGGTCGTTCGTAGTTGGACACGCCCTGTTCGGCGCACTCGAACCGAAAGCCAACCGGATCTGGATAACCCAGTTCAGACACCCACTGCCCAGGACACTATCCTGCTATCAATGGCTCAAACGCAATCATGAGGCTAAATCGGACGAACCCTTCGTTTCACTTGAAGAGTTCGTGACCAAGACCTCCGGAATCGGACATAGCCAGATTTCCCAGCTTGGAGTTGGCAACGGCCCGCGGCGCGTGCGGCGGCGCAAACAGCTCACACCCGAAAATCTTTTCGACATCTCCGTCGACGTGCTCCATTCCAATATAGGCCTGATTGGCATAGCGGAATTTTTCGAAGAGTCGATTTTCGCCTTCGCGGCGATCTGCGGGCTGCCCAGCGTAACCACGTGGAAGCGTGACAACAGGAACAAGGGGCGAAGGTCGTCGACAGAGCTGTCACGGGAAGAAATATCCCTCATAGAAGACATCTATCGCTACGACTACAAGTTGTACCAGTACGCACTGAAGCTTTTCCACGAACAGAATGAAAAACTCGGGATCGAAAGTGACGCGCTGGCGGCTTATCGCAAGGCATGTGAACCCGAATACAAGGACAGGATCACGTGAATTCCCGGCGCATTCCGGCTAGGACGGTTTCTGGTTCTCGCGCTCGAGCTTTCGCTTCTCGAGCGTAACCTGCCTGAGTTGCGCGAAGAGATCGTAAAGATCCTTGTCGCTCTCGCCATTGCTCTCCGCCTCTGCCAGCAAACGCACGACACCCTCGGCAACCTGCATTTCTGGCACTCCGGGCGGAGGCTGGTCCAGCTCACCAACGATCTCCACGGACCTTCTTCCGTCATAGAGCAGCCGTGCGGTGCCTTCACCCACCAAGATCGTCCGGGCCTCCATGGATTCGCTCCCGGGAAGCGCATCGAACTTGAGAGGGATCTCGTATCCATGCGCATGGCATAGCGACGTGAATACGGAATACATTCGCGACATCTGCAGCCCCCCCAAGTCAGGCGCCGCTCCACGAATAATAGACAATGCCTTATCGCGATCCAAGTATTCCCACAACGGACTCGCTTCGCACGATTCGAAAATCTCAAGGAAAAATCGCTGCAGTGGGGAAGAGAAAAACAGGCCCGACTGCCAGCCTGCCGCCGACACCAGCGCCCTGACATTTCTTATGGGTTCCACGTTGACGAAGTTGCAGCCAGCGTTCTTCTGCAGACCCTTGTGCCACCCATATTCCGCAAAGGGCAAACCGATCAAGTCCACACCGCTTCGCTTGATGATCTCGTAATGAATCCTCTCGTCATCGCGCCATTCCGGGCTGGCGGCAAAAGCGACATCGATCATCTCCGGATCATACAGAGGGTGTACGGGATGGTTCGCCCACAACGCGCCTTGCGAATACTGCGCGCTCTCCCATGACTGCATGCCTTCGACGCGGAACACACCGGCGAGCTGATCTTTACGTGCCCCGTTGTCCAGGTAGTAAGCAGCCCGATTCTTCAGCTGCCTTTCGAACTCTTGGGCAACATCCTGGCGAAGAAGCCGGTTTGGATCCAGGCTGCCGGAATTCAGCATGTACCTGGCGAAGGCTTCCGGCGATGCAAAGGAGCCCTTGAACCACTTATCCCGATACACCTCGCCCACGTGTCCTTGCAGGAGAACCTGAGATGAAATACCTGGATCCCCTCCTCCATCCCACATCGGCAACATGCCGTCATAACGAAAGACAGCACCAAGGCGTTGTCGAATGATCCTTCGAGCGGAGTAACTCGCACTTCCAGGAACACGATTGCTAAACTTTGCCCCAATCTTCTCAGCAATAGTTCGCCCGACAACCACATCCGGATGATCTGAAACGCCGTTCGTGAATAACTCCAGGTTATCCAAACCACCGCCCCCCATGCTTACCAGCGCCGCAATTGCGCGGGAATCCTTGCCCCCGGTAATTCCAAGCGTCGCCTTGGGCGCTTTTCGAAGGACGGCCTGCAATGCGGCGCCCATCCGCGAGATCACGCGGTCTAAAACGCGGGTTGGCTCCTGCATCAAAGCCTGCGACAGCTCCGCAGATGCAGGACCTCCCAAGAAGAACAGCGGAGATTCGCGCAGCTTGATCCGGGCTTCCAGCCTGTCCCACTCGAGGATTCCGGCTTGGGGGATTCGCCGGACGCTCTTGAGCAACGTGCCATCGTCGATTGGCCAGTATGCAATCGCCTGCCAAACAAGGTTCCCGAAGTCGAACTCCCAATCAGGCAGGATTTCTCGTATCAGTCTGGGTCTCGTTGCGACGATGCAGGTTCCATCCTTGGCCAGGCAATAGAAAATCGCGACCATGGAAAGGGGGTCGCAGAAAAACTGCGCCCGGTCATCGTCGAAATGACAAACGCCGAAGTCGCCGGTGAGGTCTGATCGAAACGCCCTTGGATCAGTCTGCGACAAGTGTTTGCCGACTTCTGCTGCCGACAGGACTTGCGCGTCGTCCCTGCCCTTCCTGATCAAATGCCCTTTCAGCAAGGTAACCCTGCCAGCGGCATCAACATGACACTGCTCGTGGGTGCCATATAGATTCGTTCCCCTTGAAAACTGCAGCGCAGCCATGGAGCCATTCGTCGACTTGAAGGCTTTCACTTCCTCCACCCTGTAGCCCAGGGCAGAGACTAGGCTGGGCATCTTCGCCTGCAGCGAGGAGATCGCCCCACCGTCGACCCGGCCGATAAAGACAAAATCACTCATCGACCATCCAACCCCGCTGACAACCAGCCGCAACAACAACTGCCATGCAACGAGTCCGCGCGCAGCAAGTCTTCATCTCGTCCAATGCGAACGTTCAAAGCATTGCATTCTAGATGAGCTGGATGAGTCGGGAGCGGTCGCAGCGATAATGCTTTCCATCTTTCTCGAAACCAAGGACAAGCTGATAATTCCCCGCCGGCAGTGCTGTCAGACATTTTGTCACATCGAAACCGGTGTTCCGCATGGTTTCGGAATTGAAGTTCTTGGATAAGTCACCCCGGGTGGTTGGGTCGGGGAGCGCGACGCTCCATACCATTTCTTCTTTCTCCGTCCTCCTGCCGCACCCGATGGCCACGCCATCGTCTGCTCATCGCCAAGCCAACCGTGCACCTCCACGCCAGCCTTGTTGCATATCGTCGTTGGATTCCTGGAAAGCGGGATATTGTTGGTCCGTATCGCACACAAGTCGTTCGCGACGATATCGCCAGAAAGGAAATCCCCAGAGAACAGCCGAGGTGAATTCTCGATGTCATGACTCATGTCGGGCGCAATGGATCCGACCTGAGAGGGCGCATTTACGCTCTCAGCCTGCCTCTTCGATTCCGGCAAAGGTGTGCTCTTTTCGCATGCCGCCATTAAATCAGTAATGCAATTGCAAAAGCAACTCCCTTCCCTCTCATTGTGTTTTTTCCCGGATTGATGGCCTTCTGAGGCAGGCATTGTTTATCGTTGATTCAATAGCGCCTGGTAAATGGATTGATACCTGCTGGACATGGCCGCGATGGAGTTTGCGACCCCTTCGTCCCGCTGCCATGACAAAACTGCCTTGCGACGGGAATCATAACCGTGCTTATCTCCCGCGATATTGACCAGAACCTCAATAATCTGATCCGATGTCGAACCAACCGGGATCAGCCAGCCCGCGCCCGACTTCCGGATACGATCCCCAACAGCACCAATATCCATTGCCAGTACGGGAATGCCGCACGCCCACATTTCAGTCAGCGTATGACAGTAGGTTTCAGGCCAGATCGACAGAATCATGCCTACTGACGGGCGAATCTTCTCGACAAACGAGGCGAAGCTGGCGCGATCGTACTTGCCGTGCTGTACCCCGACACCCGCAAGATCGCGCGAGACTGCGCCCAGCAGATGAAACTCCACCTTCCTGCCACGATCACGGGCTTCCATCTCGCGGATCAGACCACTGCCTTTAGAGGGGCCGATGTTGCCCGGGATCAATACTCGCAGCGCCGCACCCGCCTCGGGTGCACCGGCCAAGTCGTGAAACCCGTCGAAGTCGCGGCCGTGCGGGATCACTGTGATTCGCCCGTCGATGAGGGGATAGTTGTCGATCAGGATCTTGGCCGCCGACGGCGCCGTGGTCACGAATCGATCGCAGCTCTCGCATACGCGATTGAACATGGCACGCCAGTGATGCACGAAGCCATGCTTGAGATGGGCGGGTGCGCCATTTGGCCAGAGCGTGCTCTGGCAGTTGCCGGCGCCAGGCGTGCATGTGCCGCCACAGTATGCGAGCTTCTCGTCCAGGAGATTGTGCGAGGCACAAACCGAGTAGAAGTCATGTAGGGAGTAAACCACCGGAATGTTCATCGCCTTGGCGATGGCGGGGAGATCGAGCCCGTGCCACAGCAAGTGCCGGATGTGCAGGAGCGAAATGGAGTAGCGGTACATCAGGCCGGATACGAGCCGATCGTACTCGCTCGACGCATGCGTTTCCGGCTCGATTGGCCGACTGAGCGTAATCGTTTCTCGCACCAAGAGCTCGCCGCCCACCAATTCGGAGAACGTGATCGTCCTAGCGTCACTATGCAGGAGGAAGCAATTGTATAGCCCCGCGAGTGACTGCATCAGGTCCATGTTCGTCTGCGGCGTGCCGCCGGTTGTGGTCGAGATCACGAACAGGATTCTCGGCATTGCATGCGCGGGGTTGGCCGATTTCACAGCTCCGCCGATGCGATCGCGCAAGAGTGTGAACTCCAGGTCACGAAACCTGGCGACCATGCCTTTGTACTCCGGGTAAAGCTCGCGCAGCTGGTCCGCGCCGTTCTTTATTAGTTGGGCCTTCTCTTCCTTGAAGCTCTGCGATCGCTTATGGAAGACCAGCGCCTTGTCGCATACCACGTTATTCCAGCCTGCGCGCAGTGCGCGCATAGACAAATCGTTCTCCTCGCCATAGCCGCGCGGGTAACGCACTTCATCGAACTGGCCAATCTCGTCCAGCAGATCGCGACGGATATACATGCAGAATCCGTTCGCGGTGGGAACCTGGATCGGCACGCCAAAGCCGGCGTAGGTGACAATGGCAGCGAACTCTTCATCGTTGAGTCCTTCCGGCGTATCGTTGCATTGCCCGATGGCCGGAACGGAGAACGCGCCCGCATTGTTGGAAAGCGCGGTCACCGTGCCGTGGCGGGGATCGGCATACGCGCAATAGCGCAGGTTATCGAGCCAGCGAGCCGTGACCTTCGTGTCGCTGTTTAGCAACACGACGTCTTCGTCCGGACAGCGCGTAATCGCGCGGTTGATGGACTTCGTGTAGCCGAGGTTGCTGCCATTGTCCACGACGACGAATCCCGCGTCCGCTTCATACCGCGACAACAACTTTGGGATCCTCGGGTCCGTGCTGCCATCGTTAACGATCAGGACGGAAGCATAACTAGGGCAATGCTTGACCAGTGATTCAAGGCAATCCTCGACTGCCTCGTATGCATTGAACACGGGCACGATCACGCATATCCGGCGAATTTTCCCGGCTTTGTGCAGGTCGTAGTAGAGCGTTTCATGCAGCCCGCGGCCGACGACTGTCAATGCCCGCGGGCTCTTACCCAGCGATTCGCCCGACTCCTTGATGCGCACGTCGATCTCGACGCTACGCTTGATCGAACCCGGTCGCCAACCGTACTCGAAGCCTGCGCATGTGGCGCGAATCCCGATCGCGGCCACGTCGGCGCGCGGCTTGGAAGTAGCGAACTCCGCGATGCATCGCCCGTCGATGAATAGCTGCAAGGCAACCGGGCAGTCGGGGTTCTCGCGGTCGACCACCCAACCAGTGATCCCCGCCTCCGTAACCCGGTCCAAGTAACCCTTGAATCTCAGGCGCAGGAGGTTCTGGCGATTGAGCAGATGCAGTAACGGCGGCAGCCCCGATGCGGCTGCATCCGGGTGATCCCGTAGATAGCGTTCAGGGTCGAAGGCGGGCCCCGGATGCCGGCCCAGCCTGGCGCCGATGAGCGCGTAATGCTCCGCGGCATCCATACCGAGGTCTGTAACATCCGGGTATCTCGCGAGATACCACTCGGCATCGAACAAGGATGAGAGCCGCAACCCCATGATCACGGAAAGATCGGCCTCGGATAGCCCTGTAGTTGGCGCTGCGGAATCCGTCCGGCTCATGTGCAGGCCATCCGAGAACGCAAGCCCACGCGCTTCTCAATCCGCCAATCCCGGCGCACCAGGAAAATCAGCATTAGGTCTCCCTTTACAAACAGATGACTCATGATTGTCATGCGCCACGCTTTGGCATGGGCGAACGCCCTTCAGCTTCACCGTGCTGGATGAAGTGCAGCAGGGGATTTCCCCCCGCCCCTGCTACGTCGGGATTACTGGCGAGGTAATGCCCCGTATCGAATCCTGGCGACGGATTCCGGGCCTCCGCCGCACCGCGGACGAGGTAATGGGCCTCTGGGGCCAAGCCGCTGGAGGCCACGTCTTGGTATTGCGAGACGTACCACTCCGCGTCAAACCAATGGCTTCGACGAAGCAATTCCAGGCTGGAGCCGACATACGATGACGCACCTGAATGCCGCCCACCAAACCAAGCGCGCAAGCGACGCAATCGAGCGGCCAATGCGTTACCGGCGCCGGCCTGAATCTCGCCCAGCCGCTGGTCCATGCGGGTAATTTCAGCAACATAGAACGCGTTCACCTCCCGCAGCAAGGCCAATTCTTGCTGGCGTACCTTGAGCTGGTTCTCCGATGCGGAGAGGCGATCCGAAAGTACTTTGCCCTCACGCGCATTGCGTTCGATCAGCTTGGCCTGGTCGCGACGGAAGGCATCGGCCTCGGCGCGGATTCTCGCAACGCGCGCCTGTGCATCTGTCTTTGCCGCCTCGGCGCTTGCCACTGATGCTTGCAAGCGCGCCTCGGCACTTCTCCCGTCCAGGTAAAGTCTCGTCAATTGCACCAGTTCCCGCCTTTGTTCCGAAGCTTGCACCTGCAGCGCGTCTCGCGAGGCCTCGGCCGCAGCTAGCGTCGACGTCATTGCTTCGATCTTGGATCTCAGGGCCTGCTCTCGATCACCTGACGACTTGTGCGCAGCTTCAGTTGCGTCGCGCGCTGCCTGCAGGTCCGCGCGCAGCGATTCGACTTCAGTCGAAAGCTGCTGCCGGGACGCAGCCATCGTCTCCAGCTTCCCGGCGAGATGGCTCGCTTCTTCCGCGATCCGTGTTCGCTCGGTTTCGGCGAAATCCCTCAGGCCCGCGACGATATCCATCGTCGCGGAATCCCGCGCCGCACTCGCTTCGCGTAACGCGGTGAACTCAGCCTCGAAAAAGGCAGCCTGCTGCTCGCGCTGCCCAAGCAGGGTCTGCAGGTGTCGCACCTGTTCTTTTAAAGAATGCACCTCGCGTTCACTTGCCGCTGCCTTCTCGCGCAGCTCAGCTTCGACCGGCTTCTTCGGCGCGACCGGGTCCGGCACCGCCAAGGGCGGCAACGAGGCTTCGTACGAGGCAAGCGCGTCGCGCTCCTTCGCGGCCAGGCCCCGATCACCCTTCGGAAGGGACTTGCCAGACGACCAGCGTTCGAACAGCCTAAGTTGCGGTGCATCCGCGTATGCATCCAACCCTTGCTTGCCCTCCCTCTCACGATAGAGCTCGCCATTGACGAACGATGCGATCTCCACTGCCGCCGGAAGAGTCAGCCGACGTACGTCCAATGCTTCGAGCTGTGAATGCAACGACGCCACCGCTGTCACTGGATCCTGCATCAGGCTGCGATGGTGCATCACCACGCGCGGCAAACCCTCCATGCCATTCACGGCACGGCGATTGTAGGTCTCCCACAACGCGAGTCCGGCCTCGATCGGAATCTTGTTGCGCGTGCGCAGGCTGGACGCGACCTCGACCGGGTTTCGGAGGATGTGGATACACACTGGGGCCTCCAGCACGCGCCGCCAAAGTGGCAACAACAAGCATAACCGCGGCTCTTTCATAAACCATGGGCGGCTCGCATCCATGGATAGCACGATCTGCGCGGCGCGCTTGTCGAACTCTGCAAGCAAGGACGCCGGGATAGCAGACGCATCGAAATTCGAGACGCGATCCCAGTCGCATCCGGAGCCATGCAGCACAAAGTCATTGAGTGCGCGGACGTCGCGCCTCTCCCAGAAACCCTTTGGGTTCTCCTGATTCGCCCCTGTGCCCAAGCCTTCAGGCGCGAAATAGGCGCCCATCAGGTTAAGCAGGCGCGCGAGCACCGAGGTCCCGGACCGGTGCATGCCCACTACGATCAACTGCATTGCATTCGCCCTCGCATGGTCCGCTCCAGCATTGCCTTTCCCGCCATCGCCTTTCGGCCGGTCAACGCACGCCGAACGACTGTTTGATATCCGTAGTCGAGATACTCGGCGTGCGCGACAGGTATGTGACCTTGCAGTACTCACCGAGGAAATCGAACTTCCCGGCCCAATCATCTCCCATGACGAAAATATCCGCCGAATATCGGCGAATATCATCCACTTTCTGGTCCCATGTCTCCTCGGGAAACACTTCGTCTACATAGCGGATTGCTTCGAGTACTGCCTTGCGGTTTTCATACGTCAGCAACGACGATTTGTGCTTTCCCTGGTTGAAGCTGTCAGTGGACAAACCCACCAACAGCCGGTCGCCCAGCGCGCGCGCGCGGCGCAGCAGGTTGATATGGCCAGCATGCAGGATGTCGAAAGTGCCGTAGGTGATGATTGTCTTCATGCTGCCTCCGTTCGCTCAGTCTGCGCTTCGCCGTGCTCGATATAGAGCCCCTTGACCCGGCCTGCCAACCGCCTGGCACTGGCGTCATCGACATGATCGAAGAAGAACCGCGCCCGCCATGCGCGCGCGGGATCCAATGCGTCCGGGAGAACCGCCACCTCGAGCGCCTCCATGAGTTTCCCGAAGTCCCTGCACACCGGTCCGGGGAAAACATGGTCCAGGTCGTAGAACAATCCGCGCTCGCTTCCCGCATAGTGCTCGAAGTCGTACGCGAAGCTGATCGCCGGGCGCCCCGTCAGCAT
>Ga0182738_1003063_pt1 | contig 19348 bp, 13 predicted proteins | sample eDN5th30CBELigMG_FD_128876 | JGI IMG/M metagenome (GOLD analysis project Ga0182738, IMG submission 128876) | Enriched Miracle-Growth compost microbial communities from Emeryville, California, USA - eDNA 5th pass 30_C BE-Lig MG (version 2)... ... | reverse complement strand
AGGGACGACAGATATCTCGGTGACTCTGTTTTTCCCTTTGCTTGTAATTTCAGCTTTACTTTCGCTCAAGTCCTCTTTTGAAATTGTGCTTGTTTTCCCATGGAAAAGGGGTTCGTCAATAGCAAAACTTAATAGATTTTCTTCCTGTTTTATTGGAGCGGGCTCCCCAAAATTGGATTGCCCTCCAAAATCAGTGTCAAAGAAAATTCTTGGCTCGAAATCCAGACTGATTGGGTGGTGATGGTTGTAACTCGCATCCAAACTCTGCTGTCGAATATGGAATTTTTCAGCAGAATCATGAAGGTCCAGGTAGTCCAAATCTTCTGTTTCAAATTCCTGGTGAAGCAAAGGTTCGGTTGCGATATGGTTATTGTTGTGTTTATCGCTTGAAATGAGAAGATCCCACCTTTTGTTCTTGGTATTTCGGTCCAAATACTGGTTGTGAAAAATATCATACCAGATTTGCGCCTTTTTATTGAAAAATTAAGGTTTCTAAATAAATGAGTTAAGGATTACTTGTTCATGTAGTATTTTAAATAACTGTGATCGGACTTCAGCTGTGACCGTCACATAATCGCCTCTTTGCTTGGCATCTTCGAATATCTCGAGATTTGCATTTGAACGTCTCTTCTTTCGGACTTTTTCAACAGGAGATTCTTCGGAAGATTCATGTGAGAATTCAGCTGCTTCATATCGAGATTCTTTTGCGAGCAAAGCTTTGCTATCTGAGTGAGGGCTTATAATCGAGGTCGGGGGAGGACTGGCGAGGTGTTTCTGAATTTGGTTCACTAGAAATAGGTGAGTTTAAAAAAATGATGTAAAAAGAATTACTTTTCTGTTGAGTGCTCATGAGGCCCTGTTTCACCTGCGAAATGAGCTTTAAGAGTTTGGTATGAGGGTTATTCCTTCTGCCTGAGGGTTTGTGATTGGGAAGGCCTTGAAGATGAGCTTCCATTACATCTATTGACTTTTGGAATTGGCTCATTGATGACATTGAAGCGTCCAGGTTCTGAGAAATGACTGATTCATTCATGGCGCCCTTTTTCGAGAATAAAAACACCTTTCACAATTAAAATTGAATTGAGAATATCTGATCTGGTGAATATATTTTATTTATAAATAGGATGTGAAAATCAGAGACGCCTCAAACTTTTGGCGAAAACCTCTATTCATCAGATGAAAAGTTCTTTGGAACAAGAAGATCAGAAAGAAATCAAAAATTGGATATATATACAATCACAACATAAAGAAATAAATATTTTTGAAAATAGTAACATAATTTTACAGACAGACAGGAGCTAAATTCGCTTAAACACCCCTCTATCATTAGTATTTGGATGATTTAGATTTCTTTGTGTCAATTTTCCATACATTTTTAAAGATGCTCTCCCTTTTTCATCTTCAACTTCTTTTGAATAAATTCTCTGTCTAATTAAAAAAGTGCTTTTAGCTCGATTGACATTCTTATTTTCACTTAACCCCCAAGGTTTGATCAGACTTTGGAAAGGAAGTTTCGAATTGTTTATCATCAGTTCATCTTCTTTGCTTGTGACTGCTTGGACTGGAGGAGGGGATCTACTGATACTACCTTCGCTCTCTTTTCTTGTTGATTGACGAAGGGAGCTTTCGACAACACTGACTGAAGGCTGGATAATACCTTCAAGGTACTCATGAACACCATCTTGCAGCATAAATGGTTTCATGATTTGATCTTTCTTTCGTTTATTTTCCAATATTCGCTTGAGGCGGTCTTTTTTTATTTTTGAAAACATTTTGTTTCCAAAGACAAGTTGAATTCGCTGCTTATTTTTATACATTTGATCAAAGGCCTCTTTTTGAGTGATATCATCTCTTTCCAGAACGCTTTCTTGGACAATATGCTTTTTCAAGCCTTGATACTTGTTGATGTCTTCTTTTAATTTTGTTCTATAAGATCCCAAGAGCTGGACTTTTGGGTGAACACTGGCTCGCTTTTCGACTAAGCTCACAGTTTGTTGTTCTCTTTCTCTTTGAGTCTGACTGAATCCGATCACACTATCTCTTCCAGATAAAGGATTCAGTGGACGCAGAGCTGGAGTCTCATCTTCGTTCCTTGAAATGGTGTTTGAAAATCGAAAAAGACTTTTTGCATCTGCTTTAATTCGTGGTATTACTTGTTTGATGCCATCAGAGCTCGCCCTTGATCTTCTTGGAGATTTTTTTGAGTTTTGTTGATTCACACCATCTCGTGAAGATTGGACTCCGCTGTCTTCCTCTTCTGCAACTATGAGACTTTTTCGAGCAAAGTTGGCTTCGCTCGACTGAAGATTCAACCCTACCATGGGCATGGTCGGAATAACAACACTCAGGTTCCTTGACCTACCTCCTAGAGAGAACTTTTCTTCATCAATATCTGGTTGTGAGATATGCCTTATGGGCAAGAGCTCCTTTGTGTTGACTTCGTTAAAGTTAAAAGTCCTGTTTTTTTGGAAATCACTATTGTTGACCATTAAATATCCCAAATTTGGGGAGGGCATTTTTATTGGGCTAATTTCTCCTTGTTCAAGAAAAGGTGAGCTACATTCCCGATTCATTGGGATTCCGAGCATTGAGCCTCTTTGATTCATTGTTACAGATCTCGAACGGATCCCCGAAGGCATGAAACTTCCTTTTCGGAGGATTGAGGAGAGATTATGACTTTCTTTTCTTTGTCCAAGGAAGTTGAGGATCGGTGAAGCTTCATTACTGCTCAATCTGAGGAGTGGCAAGTCTGGGGCAATTTGATTATTATTGAGAAAAATTATTGGTGAAATATCGCCTAAATTTTCGTTTGCGGAGCCCGAAATTTCCAGAATATTATCATTTGAGTTTTCTTGCTGCTCATCAGGGAGAGAAGGATAATATTGTTTGATTTGTTCTGAGAAGGATTCATCCGTGAGATTTCGATTTCGATGAGACTGAGCAGTTTTTGGTAATTTTGATTGACACAAATATGCTTTATTTTCCGTCCATTTCTTTTTCATCTTGAGGGTTCTTTCTTCAAAAGTATTTAATTTAAGTTTGATTGAGCTTCTCAGAAAGAATTTCGCTCCTTCTTCCCACCACACATGGTGTATAAAATCCTAGACGAAATAAGTTAAAAGAATTTCCTTACTGATTGGTTGATTACCTTTTTATTCATAGTTAAAAGTTCAGCTTCCGCAGATGTACAGATAACAGTGCTTGTATAGTATCCTGAAGACAGAATATCTTCTTCGCCGAGAAATTCTTTTTCTCCAAAGATTGCAACTCTTAAATCTCTGACCAAAGGTTTTTTGACAATTCTTTGAAGTTTATGAGGACTCTTTTCAGTTTCCGATAACTTCACTTTTCTATACAGCTTGGAGATAATTTATTCACAATTTCCCCATAAAATTTTACTGTGAACTCGCCAGATTTAATGATGTAGACTTTTTTGGCTTTTTTTCCTTCTTCATAGAGAACGGTATTTCTTGTGACTTTTCTGCTTCCAAGATGATAATAAAGTTTGCTAATCAAGTGATAATTCCATCCGTTGAAGATTTTCAAAGATGCTATGTAATCTAATTTCTCATCTAATAGTCTCTCTTCATAATCACTGAGAATTCTTTCAAAATCGATTTTTTCGAGGACTGCAAAATGGCAATCTTCTAAAGCGTAAATTGTAGCACCTCTTGCTTTTTTCTTCAAAAGTGCAATTTCTCCAAATGAGTCCCCTTCATGTAACTCTGCAACATCTGAAGTTATTAAAGCTTGCGTTACCAATTTCGCTCCTTCCTAGATAGATAGTTCAATTAGATCCTCTCAAATTTCAAAGTACCATGACAAGTCTGGTAGTTTGCTGTTTTGGTTTTTTATCGACTTGAGCTTGAGCTTGAGATTTTTTATTGTCTTGTCCTTCTTCTTCCAATTCATTTTTTGTCACAACAATTTCTTCATCTCTATTTGAGACAAGGAGTTCTGAATGACTTTTATCTTTGTCAGTTTCTTTCTCTTTGTTGAATTTATTCTTATTATTTGTTTCTTTTTTATTTTTCGTTTTTTCTTCTGTCTCTGTTAAATTGACCCATGAAGCTTTTGAAACTTTCACCCTTCCTTTCAAAATAATGTAAAACTCCGTTCCAATCTCGCCTAATCCGTGATTGTTTTAAAAATATAACTCGTATACAAGATACCTTGAAAGAAAACAGCTTGATTAGTTGGAGTTTTGGAGTAGGTTAATCGAGAAAGACATTTTAAAAGGCGATCTCGACCTCTGGTGGCTTCAAGGTTTTTGAAAAAAGTGACTTCTGCAACAAGATTGGCTAAATAGTCTAAATCAGCCTGTGATCGCTCTTCTGAAGCTTTGTTTAAGATTGTAATGACCTCGGCAAGTCGATTTTGCTCTCGCACGATTCTTTCTCTATTCTCTTGCACTTCCTTTATTTCAGCCATTTCTAGCAAGTCTTTTGACAAGACCATTTCGTTCTGAAAAGGGACAATCATCTGAGCAAAACTCTCTCTTCTGCTTCCTCTTCTTGCTGCTGGCGGTGACACATTCTTGAATGAACTGAGCCTTTTATGTGGGCTTGTTGGCGAAGAATCGTTGCTTGGGAACTTCCTCACTGAACCTGTTTTGACCAAAGTATTCTTCATCAAGAATGTAAAAGATTAAATACTAAAATAAAACCCCAAATAATTTACTTTTTTTCTCTCTCCCACAAAATTCTTCATTCCTAATTAATACACTGACTCAAAAAAAAAGACTCTATTTTTGGTTTTTGTTGAAATTTTTGCCGCTGAGAGATATCTTGAGGAAATTAGGGGGTAATTAGAGTAGTGATCAATGATATACTACTAATAATACCAAATCATCAAACTATATAAAAATTCTTGATAGTTATTTTAAAACTACAAATATCAAACAAAATAAACAAATATGAAGAAGATCTGCTTGCAGATCGATTTTCTTTTTCACACCTGTTTGATCATATATATAATATATTATCCTACTAAAATTTTAAATATATTAAAGAAGCCGATTTAAGCTTGGTTTTCTTCATTCATATTATTGGCTTCTGCTTCGGCTTTAGATTTTTGGATCTGCATGAGATTGTTCAAATAAGAGGCTTTTTTCAAAGCGTCACAGAGCAAGAGTTGAGCATCCATAAAACTTTTGAATGTTTCAATTGCAGCATTTTCAATTGTGCCGTTCCAATCTGAATCATCGTTGACATTACCGAGTTTTGATTCGATTTTTTCTTGCATTAATTGGGCAGAGTTGAATCTGACTGGATGAGGCATGATGATGTTGTCATCGGCACCTTTTTGAACATTTTGCATGAGATTGGCTACTTCGCTTAAGATCTCATTTTCCTTTCCTGGAAGCCTGGCTTGGTTTGCGAGAGCTTCGCTGTTTTCTTTATCAACTTCTGCTGCACCTGATTTGGGTGAGGTAGGTTGGTTTCCATAAATATTTTCGAGCAATTTTAATTTGTCAGCGGCGCCTCCTTGGAGGAGTTGGCCCAGGTTGAACAAATTGTTTAGGCCAGAAGAATTGATGAGACTGCTGAGGTTGCCAGCCAAAGCAAGAGGGTTGGTGATTTGGGATTTATTCTCCATTTGGCTTGCATTCTTTGACAAGTTGTTCCAGACTCCTTCTGATTGGCCAAGTTTAGCGACATTCTTGTTAAGAGCCTTTGGTGTAAAGACTTGGTGGGATGGTCGCTTGAGGCCCTCTTCTGGTTGGCCTTCATTTGCACTTTTAGCCCCAAGCTTGAGTAAATTGACAAAGTTGTCCACCATTCCGCCCAGAGGAGCTGCTGATTTGGGTTTATGGATGCGATTAACATCAACATTCTCTTTAGAGTCATCATCTATTTCCATTCTACCATTGTTGGAGCCCAGTGGCGCCTTCTGGGGAAGGTTGGTTTCTGAGGCCATTTCAAGGCCTGTGTCTTCTCCCTCATTGAGAGGACTGTCTTCTCCGTCCCCTGCTCCGCCATGGCGCTTGATATTTCTTTCTTGTGCGGACTTTTTGAGGATTCTTCCTTCTTTGCGATAAGTATGCAAAATAGATTTGGCCGAGGAGTAATTTATTTTGTACTTTTTTGCGGCTGACTTGAGAGTTTCGCCATGCTTTTGGACGGCTTCGAGGAGCTTTAAACGGACGTCGTCTTCGATTTTCTGGTAAGCATTTCTCTTCTTGCGAATCTTCTTTGAACCATCTCCGATGGAATCGGTTTCTTCGTTTTGGTGTGCGTGGAGTGCAGAAGGAGAGTGATGTCCTGAGTTATGAGTGGCAGTCGAGAGGGCGTCAGAGCCGTCGTCCTCAGTTTTAGCAGGGTTTGAAAGATGTTTTTTCATTTTTAGGTTTAATAGTGACTGTGAAATTAAATCCAAAGCGAGTTTTAAAATAATGGTATATGAATTAATTTTTGCTTCACGGACTATTCAAAAAAACCAATCACCCCTAATCTCGAATTTTTGTACAGACAAGAAGAAGATTCTGCGGGTCAATCTGGGCTTCTCTCATGTTGAGATCAAAAGAAGTGAGCCTGAATCATGAGATGGAATATTCGTCAAATAAAAGATATTGTCGAAGCTTCTCACCAAAAATTCAAAAATCCTGGTCCGAATTGATACGTTGGAGTGTAAATTCAGGCGTGTGCTTCGGATCTTTGGTATTAATACGGGGATTAACAACATTAGATTATCAATAGACAATACAAGAAGAGGTTTAAAATCTTTTTCAACTTGATGCATAAATGTATAATTCTAGATATGAAAAATTTGTATTTCAATAATTGATCTAAGAATCCCTTTCAATCATAGATTTAGGAGCCATAAGTTTGGAGGACCAAGGAACCTGAGTCGGTATGAACAATAAAATATCAGTTTTCAAGTCTAATATCTATAAGAGGGGTATTTGAGCCTAAAACAAAAGATTAGACTTTAACAGACATATGCGAAACCCTATTCAAGAATGTTCTGTTGTAATTTGGAATTCTCATTTTTCGAATGGCCAATATGGATATCGAAAAAAATGATTAGGGGTGCGATAAATAGAAGTCTTTTACAATTCTGCAAAGCTTTATTTTCCAGGTGTCAAGGGCTGGGATTTTTTACCCTTTTCCATTTATTTTGAGCTGTTGAGGAGGAGATATTGGCCCTGTAATGGCAGTTAACAGACTTTTTAATGATTAAAAAAAGAAAATTAGTCTTTTTAGCCACATGTGTTAATAAATAAAATTAAAAACTAATTCGCCTCTCTGATTTCTTTTTAAATAATTTAGCTCAGAAATTTAGGGAGTATCATTACAATTTAGTAAATCCCGGCAAAAAAAATCATTGCCTTCTAATATCATTTCAAAGAGCTTTAAAAAAAAGTCTCGCATTAAAAATAAGGGTTCGATCAATAATCACTTCTTTAATAGCTCGCTCTTAAAGCTATTATATCCAATGAGATTTTCAAAATCCTCTCCTTTTTGAGAAGTCTCTCGGAAAACTTGTTCCATGGATTGAAAGCTTGGAAGGGTTCAGTCATCTGGCTGCCCAAAAGGAAATAATCCAACGGTCGCTTAAACTTAAATTTTGAAATTGGCTTCTCATAGTCTGATTAATCCGAGCCTAAAAAAATTCAAACTTCTCAAATCTAATTTCAACTCCCGAAATAATTTTGCTGCGTTTATTCGTGATATGCTGCTGCTAACAAGAAAGCATCCTCAAGAAGTCACAAGTCACAATTTTTTTTCTGAAAATAGCTCTCTGACAAACAAGGTTTGAAATTTTTGACTTCTTGAGGTTTTTCTGATAAACTCAAGCGTCTGGTCTGATTTTCAAATCACATGATCTTTGATGTTTGGAATTTTCGGATGTTAAGTGAGGGAAAACTTGTTTCGAGGCTTTTGGAGTTTTTCCAGAATTATTTCAAAATTGTTTAAGGCGTAAGGCAAAAAAGTGATGTGTCTAGTTGAAGCTTAATTAGAATTAAAATCAAAGTTTAAACGATTTTATATATTCGACTTCATATGCAAATTTTATGAAGAATGAAGCCTGCTTTCTCAATGAGAACCAACTCAATTTAGGGTTTCCATAGAATTTTTCTTAATAAAAAGGATGGAGAGAAAACTTTTATTTAATAATAAAGTGCTTATTTTTAAAACAATTTTTAAGTTTTCTCTCAAGACATTGAAGGGGCAAATGTTTCTTTTCATTTCCTCTTGTTTGATTAAAAAAAATTTGTCAACTAAATACGTGCATATTTTCTTAAAATATAAGGAGTTTGTTTTAAAATTAAGTTTAATTTCATAAAAGCCTGACTGAATACATGCCCATAAACATCCATGGTTTGATTGCTTCAACCAAATTTGAAGAAATGATCATCTTAAATTTAAGTCTTTGAGAGACAGAATGGGTTTTCTCTTTTCTTTATTTTACTTCAGTGATGAAAGCTGAACAACAATACGCTTAGTTTTTTTAGATGCGTCAAACTGATTTCTTGAAAAATTATTTTTGTTCTTGTCCTTTTCTTGGACAACTTTCAGAAATTCAGCAAAATGTTTTTCGATTTTCCTTCGGAGAAAAAATGTATAAATAATTTGGATTTCTTCAACCTTTTCCTTCTCGAAACCAGGGACCAATCCTTTGACGAGACAATAGAATTTCAACAAAAATTTCTTATTTTTTTCATGAGATTTTTGCATTAATCTAAGAAGAATTCCTTTGAATAGTCAAATTTAGAGTGTTTCGAAGCCGATTATTATTACACATACAGTTTTGAAATAGATTAATTAGGAGAGGAATAACCAAAATTAACTAAATTTTATTTTGCAAAGACTGCTCTTATGCTACTTCTTTCTCAAATAGTTTTTCTCCTGTCCTTTTTTCTGACTATAACTTTTTCTCGGGAAACAGTAATCTACAAGAATTTTTCTTTGACTTGACCTGACTATTAGAACTACTTTGCAAGAATATCGAGTAGGGAAAACTTTATGCTTGTCAACACAGGTAATCAAGCAAATGAGCTGACATCCTTTTCAAGCAACAAGGCATTTTCATACTTTATTAATCTTTTAATTACGACAAATCTCTATGGGAAGTGGCATAGACATGATAACCCTTTCGGAAGGCCTTCAAAACCCAAAGAGGGATTCACAAGCCTCTCAGTTTATAAAAGCAATGGCCTTCAAAGCCAATTGGTTTGGAAGTTTTGCTTTTATGGAAACAATCACAACTATTCTATAAATCAATGCATAAGAATTCCAAACTTTCTCACGGTGATTCAAAAAAGCATTTTTAATGAAGAAGAAATGTAAGCATTCCAGAGAATATTGAATAATTTTCAAAGGACAATCCATTTGACAAACACCCTGGTCAATTTTGAAGATACCGAAGAGTTAGACTCACCTTTAGGTATTTGTGGAATCTTTTGCGGAATAATAAAATCTTCCTAGAGTGTAATATTAACCTAACTCTGAGTTTGGGTGATCTCAATAATGGGAAGATTTCTCCAAGTTATAATGGTTTCAAAGACTTAAGCCAACTTGCCTTAAAACTAGCAATACAAAGCAATGATTGCGCAATTGATTTAAATGCAAGAGTGATACCTGCAGTTTATCAAATGTCTTTAGTAATTGATGAGAGATTTCAATTCATAAAAACTTTGCTAGGTTGACATCCTCGACTATTTTATTGACATTGTCCTCGTGGGATTCACTGTCCAACTGTTGGCTGCTCACTGGGTCAGTGAAACTCTCTCTTCTGGATATCAACAAGTATTTGTTATATTTAGTTGTAGATTCAAATATTTTATCGAAAGATTTCTTTGGGAAAACTCATTGTGATTCACGCTTTTGATTTTTATGTTGCCTTCCAGTACTGGATTGGATATATCGTATTGATTGATCCCTCTCAAGTTTTGGGTAACACTTATTCATAGAATAACATTCGGCCGATCAAGTCAATTCCTGCTCCTAGTATAATGATGATACTAGCATTTATGTCAAGTATGCTGCATGCCGTTGCTCAACGCCAAAAGACAATTACTCAGCCTGTAAGAGGCGAATAGAATGTTATTAATTTGATAGGGATACTCAACTGTAAAATATTTGAACTACGGTTTCTGTAAACCTTTTCTTATGAATTAATTCAAGCAAACTCCTCAACATAGGGCTGAGCATTTCAGTGGTTGCTATTATCTCCAGTTTAGTATTTAAGGAGCATCGATTGATATTAGCTCTTGGGTGTTTACAAGAAATTCCTCAAATTATTCAAAATTTTGTAACTCAAATGAAACACACATGGAGTCTCACAACACTGTTTTTCCTTAGCTTTCCAAAAATTTTATTTATAGTATTGAGGATAAGATGATTCCTTTTTAAGATTTTGTTTCAAGGTCTGGACACTCGTTTTCTCAGATGTCATCTTGGGATACAGTTGCAATAAAGAGCTCAATATTTATATCTTTTTAATTCTTTTCCAGGTAAAGATTATTCAATCTATTCGGGGGAAAACTTAAGTTGGTAGTTTACGATATTAATGATTCAAACAAAAAGACCAAGAATTATCTTTCCAGCCCAGACACTGTACAAAATGACGAATCTAGAAAACAAGGAGGTAATGAGAATTTTCAATCAAGAATGTTAATCTCACTTCAGGAAATCTGTTCAATATGTTTGGAAGCAAGCCTTGAGATCTCAAAGGCTCGTTATTATTATTATTTTTGGAGAGCTTCCAGAGAAGAAAAGGTGATCCTTACTCCATGTAAACATCGCTTTCACGTATACTGCCTTAAAAATTGGGTAAAACAGAGTTATAGTTGTCCATATTGTCGATGTTCTTTACCTCAACTACCATAAAAACAGAATATTTATACTTTTATCTACTTAAATATCGTATATTTATATTTATTGTTTATTATTTACTCAGAGTGGTTCTACTTTATATGACTTTCAAAAAAATCTGCTTCAGAATTTTGAATTATTTTGAAAATTTTTATTCCTTGAAATTCAATTGAAATTTTTTTTTTGAGAAGAAATTTAATCAAAAGGGCAACATTCTCTCTCTTTAAAAGATGGAACTTGCCAGGGCTTTCCAAAGCGCCTAATTTTACCGATTTTGTCGGATTTTCAGACAGACTCGTTTCTCGCAATTTTTGGCAAATTGATCTGAAAGATTTGTTGGATCTGACCTTTTTTCTTGAAAATAAATAAATAAAAAAGGAAAGTAGGATTTTTTTAGCCTACTGAGTGGTAGGATAAGGATGGACATACGGAGAAAATAGCAAGATTCAGTAGAGCAGTATTGAGGTACATAGAGGCGGGCAAAGGTAAAAATGCTCGAATAATAAAAAAGTCTTCTGGAGAATTCTATGAAATTTTTTGTTAGGTGAAATTTCTGACAAAAATCTTTCTAGGAAGTCATCCTCTTTCCAGAAGATGGGAGATTTGTTGGAAAAAAGAATTTCTCTCTTCAGACCACATGCTTCTATGGCTCAATCCTTGAGGGCTATTGAATTATGATAAAAAATACTGATTGGGAAACCCGGATTTTGCTGTTTTACCAATTTCTACGTGAATCAAAACTTTGCATGATAATTTTCTGAAAATTTATTGAATTATCATCCAATTTGAAAAGGAACTGAGCCATAGAAATAGTTTAGAATCAAAAAGGATTAAATTCACATTTGAAAGAAAGTCTAGAATTGGAGAGTTTAGAAGAAGGGCGTTTGATTTGTTGAAGTTCTAAAATAGCTGAATTTTCAAAAAATTCTCCAGGCGTCAGATTCGCTTTCTGGAGAAGTAACTCTTCCTGCTTTGTGCTCACAGTAAAAAAAATGCAAATTATTTCTTTTTTATTATTATTATCCGAATTCCTTAGAGAAAATATGATCAAATCGGGGTTTTCTCTGTTTTGAGTTTGAAGGGAATCGGTTTTTTAATCAAATATCTTTTTTTCTTGGACAGGTCTTTTTGAGAGCCAAAAGATATAAAATTGGACATAAATCGAAAAAAAAAGAAATCTGGGGTAAAATAATTTTCCTTGAGGAAAAATGTTTTGATATGAGTGGGAAAGTTTTATTAAAATTTGTTTTAAAATCTTAAAGTCGAAATTTTAGATAAAATTCCCTAATTCTTTTCTTCTATTTTTCCAGAAAGGCAGGTTCAAAGTGTTTTTATCAAAACTGTTGAACTGGGAAGAAGTTGCGCGGTTTGATGAGGGGAGATATGCTGAACTTAAAACGAACAGCAAGCAACTAAAATAGGAAGATTAATAAATCAAAGTTTTAATTTTATCCTTCGAATGACGGAGTTAAAGTGCTTAAGTAAGTCATTGTTGGTTAGAGGATGTTTTCTTCATGTTCGCTTGAACTCCATAATCGAGACATCTTCACTTCCCTCCCTTTGATTGAGCAAAAGCAAAGGATCATGCAAATTATGAGAATTGAGAGATTCCTATTCATGTTATTGGATGAATGGTCTTGCCAAGAATTAAATACAATTTCAAGCCAATAGGCAAGATATAAATTGTTGCTGAAAATATGGTTGCGTCATTTCAAGAAAAAGCCAGAGAGAACTTCTTTCTTTCTGTCTGGAAGTTTGATATGAGGAAAAAGTCATAGAAGTTGAGGAAAAGTCAGGGCTGAAGAGATATTTCTAAAAATAGAAAATATATGTTGAAATATCTGCAAATTCTAAGAAAAAAATTCAAAAGCGTTTCTATGAAATCCGGGGAGGTATTAAAAAGGAGCCTTTTGTCCCTTCACTTCTTCTCTTGTTGCTAGTTTGTTTCCATCGTTGATGTGTCTTCAATTTCAGGGGAAATGAATTTCTTCGTCAGAAGGTTAGTTTAAAAAGCAGGAAATTTTTTTGACAAAGACTTTAAACCTGCTTGAAAAAGTGCGAAAAGCCTAAAATCATTTGGACCTCATGATTTCCATAAGAGATCATTGAGGTTCAGCTTCAATTCACAAAGTTGCAATTCTATGGATTGCTTTTTCATAATTTTTATTATTTTTCGTATATATTCTTTAGAAGAAGAGAGTTTATCAAAAAAGCCCAAAAAAAGTTTCAGAATAATAGGAGAGCCACTTTCCAAACACGAGGAGGAATAATTATCTTCAGGCAAGGAAGGAAAGTTTTGTTCTTGATCAAAATTGTCCATCATGAAAGAGGCAAATTTATTAAAGTATCATCAAATCGCGCTTTGGGGTTTGAATACTGTAAGATTTGAGGGAGTGTGCGACAAAACTTTTTTTCAAGGTACTAACTTTCATGTAATTTCAAAGAAAAGAGATTGGATTTCGAGTAAAACCTTTAGATAATGTTCTGCTCCAGACAAACTCTCTTGTGAGTTAGCACCAAAACAACCTTTGAATTTGGAGATAAGCAATGTTGGAGAAGAGGGACAGGTATATATATTAAATTTAATATTAACGAGTTTTATTTTTCTGAATAGGATCAAGTTCCCGTAGGATATAATTAAAATAAGTTGAATGATAATTTTGGCTTTTTGAACCTGTAGTCTGTGAATAATATAATGCTTATTTTGATTTTTCGGGGCTATTGAAAGAAATGACCAACTCAAGACATTCTGACTAAACTTGACCGCCCAGACGCGAAGGGATCCTGGGATTTTTCTTTCAATAAGCAGCTTTTTTGAAGAGAAATAAAGCATTTTTCTAAATGGCGTCATCTAAAAATTTTATTCTTATTCCTGAGAGAAAAAGTTTAAATTTTATAATAGAAGTTTCTGTTGTTAAAATGGAACTATTGGAGAGCGTGAAGCGAAGTGGATATTTATTTCCTTCAATTCCACATTTTTAATAAAATAAAAATATCAACTCAATTTTACGAAAAAAGTTATTCAAGCTACGTTTCTAGGCATTTGCTCAATTTTGCTTCTCATCATGAGATTTTCGAACACCAGCCCTCCAGGCCTTTACAATAGATTCTTGCAAAGCAGTCCTGGTGACATTTCTCTTCCTGCAAATTCTTTCAGCATTGGCTCTTATTTTGATATTTATTACGAATTTACATCAGACAGTGCGATAACAATGGCGATCAAATTCAACGTACCAGACCAATACTTTGCAATCGGGTTTGGATCTTCAATGTCTGGATCGGATATCTGGGTGTTTGAGATTGTAGATTCTGCAATTTCAGCATCTGACCGTGTTGGAATTGGTTACACAACCCCTCCCTTGGATACAGCTCAAGGGGGCGAGGATAATTTAGAAGTCTTGGGATATGAAATTACTTCATCATATTCCCTGGTGAAGGTTACGAGAGCACTTGACACCGGCGATTCAAATGATGCTGTCATCTCTCCAGGCTCAACAACCCTGATTTGGGCGACCGCATCATCGCCCACTCTGGCATATCATGGGACTTCAAGAGGTGTCACAACAGTTGATTTTGAAGAAGGCACATCATCGACTTCAGCAGTTTATGGCTCAGGAGAATTAGTGACTAATTATAGCAATACCATAAAAGTGCATGCCATAGTGAATGCAATTGCTTGGCTAATATTATCTGATCTTGCAATTTTGATTGTAAGATTATTCCGAGGTAAAAAGCTCAGAATTGGAAGGGTTGTTATCCCTATACAATTGATCCATGGACTGATCATGTTGATGGTGATTATCATGTCTGTGGTGGTAACAGCGCTTGCACTCAAAGAATTCCTCAAAAGCTATGGATCTGCAAAAACTACAGGAATGCGAAGAAGAGATTTTCATTACCTGAATGGATTAGTTATTCTATTTTTGATCCTGATAGCGCTGATTTCCGGAATTTTGGCTTTGGTTTTTTTGGCACGTTACAAGAAAGGCCCAAGCTCAAGACTAATTATCAAGAGAGCACATCAAGTCTTGGGATATCTTTTGTACTTGGATGCAAAGGCAAACATCATCACAGGAGTTTTGCTTTATGACACAAAAAAATGGAAGATTCCTGTTTTTATTTATCTTGGAGTGCTTCTGCTTGCTCACCTTCTGGTACAGCTTGTCATATCTTTGGCATACATGTTTTCCAATAAGGAGCCAGAAAAAGCTTCTAAAATTACTCTGACATCTAAACAATCAGCGCTGCTAGCAGCAATAAACAGAGGGGATTCTCAAGAGTCCTTAATCAAGAATTTCCCTCAAATAAAATGGGTTATTCTTGGAAACAGCGTGTATGACTTGACCAACTGGATCCACCCTGGAGGAAACTTTATCATCCAAGCATGTGTAGGCCGAGAAGTAGGCCGATATTTTTATGGGGGACATGCTTTAGAAGAAACAAAAATTAAACCCCATAAGCACTCTGCCATCACTCTCTCTCAAATGAAGAGTTGCGAAATTGGAGAGATAGTCAGTCCTGAAAGTATTTTAGTTTCTTCAAAAGACACCATGAAGGAGGTTGTTTCAACATCCGATAAAACGTGGAAGTTGATAAGCATTAAGCCAGTCTCAGATACAATAGGCCAAGTTTGTTTTGCAAATGCAGATATCCAGGTAAAAAATTTTGGAACTTCTCTTTCTTGGCTTGGAAGACATTTCCGTATTAGCTTTAATGACAACAGCTCAATTGCAAGGTTATACACAACGGCTCTTGCTCTAAATGAAGCCAACATCTATCTGCGGCAAAATATGTACAATTATTTTGATGATGTGATGGCAGGGAACACAATTTCAGCTTTTAAATATGACTTGAATTACTTGGCAACTCAAGATTGTCTGCCCTTTTTTATAAAGAATTACGCTAATTTCAAAAGAGGGTTGTCAAGAAAAATTCACCAAACTGAGATAAATGGCAAATTGAATGAGTTCCGCATTGAAGGTCCTCTCGGGAGAGGTCTCGAAATCGACTCTGAAAATATTACAATAATCTGTGCAGGCACTGGCATATTGCCGTTGATTGATTTTTTGAACCTCTTTTTATGGAAAAATATGTATGAGGTGATTAAGGAGAAAGCTGGAGCTGATAAAGCGAAGCAAATAAACATTTTGAATCTCCCTTTTGAGACCATCTTAAATGGATTGCAAATGACTTTCATAGGCTCATTTGCAAATGAAAATGATTTTATTGGATCTGATATCGTTAAAAAGCTTGCAGAAATTTCAAAAAGATATAATCAAAACAATTTTAGAGCGATCATCAAAGGTTGTTCTCATGAGCACATTACTCAATTGGACAAGAGGCTTGACAGGAGTTTGTTGACAGAAATAGTGGATGCAAACCATGATAAATACTTTGTAGTCGGTCCTCCCGACTTCAATAATAATACTCTCCAAACTCTCAAAAAACTTGGAATAAAAAAACAAAAGATTACCCTCGTCTAATTAGAAATTGAATCGAGATATGATTGCGTAAATTATATATTAGTAGGTAGATTTTACAAGTATTATATGTATGATTTGTTGAATTTGAAAGAGAATTTGAAATTAGTGCAAATTTTTCCAAGTATATGTATGATTTATATAAAATATAATAAGAGTTAGAGAGCTAATAATAAGCATGTATGGATGACAAAAGAGAATTTATTTATTAGCAACAACGGAATACAAGAGTTTTTGGATTCTTTGTTCATTTTGGAGAATGTGGGATTTAGCAGCTTGGATCTTGAACTTTTTGTCTTTGATTTGTTCTTCGAGTTCAGCCAATTTATTTTGAAGAGGTTGAAGTTGTTCTTCAGTGTTTCTATTTGAATTTTATTAAAATCACGGAGGACCAAAGAAATTACGCTTGTTCTTGTTGGTATTTAGCTTTGGAGCCCAAAAAGTTGTTTCTCCAGAATTCCATTTCCTTATTCATACTTTCAATATCATCATTAATAAAATCGATCGATTTTCTGAGAGGGTTGATATTTTGGGTAAGGTTTTGAATAAGTTTTTGAATATTTTCAACCTAGTTCAGATGAGATACGTCGATTAAGTCTGATATTTACTTCATTTTGGCTTGTTCCAGCGACAGCTCCAGAAGAAGATGTGGTGTCTTTAGTTTCAACAACTCCACGTTCGACTTTGGATTCAGTGGCTCCTTTTTGACCAAGCTTCTTCTTAATTTTGATACCTCCTTGTTGGGGCTTATCCTCTCTGGGAGCTTCCTATTGTGGAATTTTTAGAGAATGGATGAAAAAACTCTCGATATACATCTTGTGGAATATCCTGTAATGCTTGTTTAACAAATTGACCATGCTTTTCAGCGTCTTTTGAAGTGAGGCCCTTTGATTGCGCTTGGGCTTGATTTTCAAAGAACTTGTCATCATCATCCTTATTCTTATCGTCATCTCTGATGATGCCAGAAGGTCCTGGGCCCTTTTTGTTGGATTCGACAACTTCTACGTTGGACTTGTCTCTCTTGGATGCGGTGCCTGGCCTTTGTGGTTTGGTTTGAGTTTGAGTTGGAGCAGGTTCTATTGGAATTTAGATGTTTTGAGAAGAAAAAAGTACCTTGTTTTTTGGGTTCCTCGACGGGTTTCTTTTGCTTAACTTCTCTGTCTTTGGGTTTAGGTTCTTCCTTTCTAAATATCAATTAAAGAGGCTGGAGAGAGAATAGAAATACGGTTCTTCCCTGGGCTTTTTCTTTGGTTCTTCTCTTGCAGGTTCTTCTTGTTTAGCATCTTCTTGTGGAGCACCTCCTGCCATTTCTGCTTCTTCTTTAGCAAATTTGGCATTAATCTAGTGGAATTTAGATTGAACGACTCTCGCCAGATCTCTTACTTTCTTAACATAGGAAGCACTATCTTCACCGCAAGACGCAGCTCTGTAAACGGCTATGGATTTGAGATTTGGAAGCATAGAAAGCAATTATACCTTGTAAAAAGAGATTGGTTTTTTCTGGTTCAACACCAGCAACAATTTTGTTTGGTTTTGCCTCAATTTCTTCCTTCAACATAGCTCCACTCAAGGCAATGATTTTACGAAGGAAGTAGATCTTTTTTTCTTTAGTGTCATAAAAGTCAGCGGAAAGCTCATCATCTTTGTACAATCCTTTAGCGAAACCGGTGACCTAGCAATTATTGACATGAAACTTTGAATTATGGAACCTTGGTGGTTTGAGCAACAATATCAAACAAATATTTGAAAGGAGGCTTTGAAAGAAGCTTTTCAGTCATCTTTGGCTTATCAAAAAGAGAGCCAAACATTTGAGCAGTAGTTTCCCAATCACCCATTTCTCACTTGTTGCAGTTCAATATTTTGTTTTTTTGAAAAATTTGTAAATTTAATTAAATTTCTCTTACTTACAATCGAAAAAGTTACAACTTCTTAATAATTTTTTTCGCCTTGATTGAATCAGAACATTCAAGATAATTATTGAATTTTTTTTAGATCCCACTTCACAAGGAAAAGAAGAAGAAAAAATTTGTTTGTTTGTTGAGAATTTGAATTCTGAGAAAAATCATGACGGTGGACGGTGAATTATAGTTGTTTATTATAAAATATTTGGTATGCAAGAAATAAAGAGGAATCAAAATTTCAATTACTGATCTTTGATAGTGACAGCTTGAGATCCTAATTGTTCCCATTTGTCTTGGAAAATTTTGGTGGGATATTTTTCAGTTTTTCCTATGTGAGGATCATTGATAAAAACATTTGATTCATCATATCCAATCAGAAGAGCACAATGTTCTGGAGATCTCCACTCAATTTTCTCTCCACAGTTATTGATATCCTCCCAAATGTCTGTGACTCGCAACTCTTTCAAATCCAAAGACATCCAGACAATGGTGGGTTTATTTTGGTCAATTTTATTGATTAAATCTTTGAAAGTCAAACCAGTGAGATCATCAGCCTTGCCAGGCAAGAAGTGATTTAAAGCCTGGGCAATAGGTCCATGAAACACTCCAAAACTTTCTTTTGTATATGGATCTCCAACAAAAGCTCGATATGGATTTCCACCTTTCATTTTTCCATCTTGTTCAAAAGGTAAAGGTTCTTTGACTAGAGCATCTGCTACCTTTTCTTTTGTGGTCTCAACTCCATACCACTGTAGTAGCATTGTTAAAGCAGTAGCTTCGCAGCCAGTTGGAAGTACAGGATATTGGTATATGACTGGAACATCTGGAATTATTTTAAGATTCGTGTGAGACTCCATTTGGATACTTTTTAAAAGAAAATATACAATTATGTGCTTTTTTTGTTGATTTATTTTGCTGTATTTGAAGAGATTTCTCAAAGATCTGAATAAGGGAATGTCGAATCAATTAATAAGATTTTGAAAGAAAAAATAGAAAATGATATAATGATATGATGATGTGACAGGCTAAAAATTAAAAGTAAACTTTTTGGGGTCAGAGAAATCAGTTATTTTTCCTCTCTCTCTCTCTCTCTCTCTCTCTCTCTCTCTCTCTCTCTCTCTCTCTCTCTCTCTCTCTTTCTCTCTTT